>VFSW01000434.1_pt1 | contig 61166 bp, 49 predicted proteins | sample 5358111 | NCBI WGS metagenome assembly VFSW01 (sample SAMN11554181, study PRJNA540505) | mine drainage metagenome | isolation source: sediment from site ElyBrook_90M | place: USA: Ely Copper Mine, Vershire, VT | collected 2017
CGTGACCATGACCGTGTCCCTGACCGTGACCATGACCGTGACCCTGACCGTGACCCTGACCGTGACCCTGACCCTGACCGTGAGCACGTCAGCGCGCTGTCAAAGCCAATCCGCATCTGCGCTGCGTTCACTTTGTTTTATCGGGGATGGGATGTGCCCACGGGAACGCATCGACGATGGCGCCACGACCCACCATGAACCAGGAGGGTACTCGCTCGAACTCGTTGATCGATCCCGTCTCGAGCATGGTTGAGAAGCGCCCCGTGTCGGCGATCCATCCACCGCACTCGAGCACGATAAAGTCTCTACCCACCTCGCGAACTTTTCCCACTTGGATCATCGTGACGGTACGGATGACAACCGCATCTCTCGTCTTGAAAGGAAATGCGGGAAGTGCCGCCGCCACCCCAGAAACCTTGGAGAAGTACGTCTCCAGTTGGCGCAACTCTCGAATAGTCAATGACTCGATATCGATGGACATATGATCTACCTCCACTTTTCTTATATCTTATTTTACTGCTTTTTTGTCAGTCTCCGCTGAATCTAGCTCTGGTCGATCGGACCACGATAGTTGCTGCGCAGCGGACCCACTCCAGGAAACTCTTTGTTCGGCGCAACGATATCCGGACGAGGGATGACGATCATTGAACCGAGGAAGCAGTAAAGAATAGAGTGAAATGCATCGTCCGGGCGATCGGGCCTGTGCGAGTACTGAATCATCCGGAGTGTCTCGTTATACTCTGCATAAATATTGAGCAGGTCATTGCCGTACGGATCTTCAAACTCTTCCCAGCGCGGCAAGTCGATCTGCTTTCTCTTGATGGCGTTGAAGACATCGCTCATCACTTCCGTACGCGTAATCTGCCAGCGACGGTAGTTGGGGTTCCAGAAAACCTTCTTCTTACCGCGAGCCATGTATTGATACTTGTTGACTCGCTTTGGACCGAACTTACGCGCAAGAGTATCGTTACGGTCGAACCCTCCACCATAGTCTGTTGCAATTACCCTGACGTTGAAGTACGAGAGCATCTCGTTGATCTTCATCATCTGCGGTGTCGGATCGACGTCTTCACCCGTAAACCGATGGATGTAAAAAATCCTAAACTTGTCCTCGTAGTAGATGCCCAAGGACATCACGGTGTAAGAATTCTCTCCTGTGTTTCCTTGCTGGGAAACTTTTCCATTTCGTTCTGTTACAAAGTAACCAGAAGGAACAGAAAAACAGTACGCTTTTCCTTTATAAGGAATGCGGGATATTCCACCGGTCCTGGTGTGAAGCGAGGGTTCACACGAAGGAGAGATACCAACGCGATACCGTGCAGCGCGGTTACCTTCTTCTGGTTGATGCAATCCACGCAACCCTCGAAGACCTACTTTCCACGCCAGTTCTAGAACATCATCTGCTAGTTGTGGAGAGGTCGTGTAGTAAGCACCGTTGTCCTCACAGCGAATATCCCAAGTGCCGTCACCGAGCATAAGGGCCTCAAAGAGAATGCGGAGCTGACGTACGCTCAGACGCAGGAACTCGCGCGGTATACACTTTGTGGAAGGGGTCAGACCTATATTGTCTGCACACCAAGACCACAACTCCTTACCGTACAATTTCCATTGGTGATCGCCTGTTTCCGGATTGTAATAATACCCACGACTAAAAGGCAACGCCTCCACCACAGAACGTACAAAGGCCACTTTTTCTGGATGAACTTCTCGTTGGGTAATTACAACCATGCAGGGTTTGTCCCTATTATCTAGACAGGTGCCACCCTCTGACACAAGTAACCCCAAAAACTGGAGCCACAAATCCATCGGTACAATTTGACCGCCAACCCATTCATGGTTGTCCGAACGTTGTACGCGAGGGACCAAAAAAAGTAACTCTTCTTTACCTTGCCAGATCCCCGTCGCTCGAAACCTGACGTTGTCTTTACCCACCAGATCCTGTGCTTCTCCTTGGTGCCAGGGTCCTTTCCCAGTAGACCCTAGTCTATAAAGCATCTTGTGATCTGGGGTGACAAGTAGATCCTGGTTGTTAGAAGAGAAGTGAATCATGTCGCCTTCATAGTCGAAGACGATCTTCTTTAGCGGTCGTACGTAACTGATGTTTGCCGTGAGGGGGTCGTACTGAGCGATTAGATCTTCATCACCAATCTCCCAGTAATACTTCCATCCTTTATCAGTAAGTGTACGAGTATCTTCTGAGTAGCAACCCCAATCAATCCCAGCAAATACAGGCCGACCCACAGAGAGAGGCTTGTACGTCTCAAGATCATCAGGGTGCATTCGAATGTCCGGCTTGCAGCAATCACGGACCTGCTGACGTGTGAGAGGGCGCAACCCAGAATCGTACGAAATTCCGAGCACCTCGTTGTAAAAACGGTCTCGAGGATAGCGCCCGTAGTCGAGCATGATGTCATCCCATGACCTCCAAGGCACCATCAGCTGAGGAATGCGATAGCTCTCGTAGATACCCTCCTTGTTCTGCTTCGCCCACTGCGCATCAGGGTGGTACGGATTGATCAATTTGTGGCACTTCTCACAAGAAAGGCCCTTCTTCTGGATATTCTTCTCGCTGAGAACATTCCAGAAGCGCCCTCCCTCTCCACCGTGCGCGTCACAAGGCACCATCCATTCACCCATGGTGCTCATGGGGAGGCCATTCTTTGCCGTCCCACTCCTGTAGTACTCAAGGACATTGTCCAGGCCCTTGGGCGTACCGGAGTAGACGAATCCCCTCCACTCTTCAGGGGCGTGGCTTGTACACTGCTCGATGACAGGGATGTTGTCCCCCAGGATGTCTTGAATCTCGTCGATCAAAAGACGCCACGCAGGAATGCCTCTACAACGGTCAGCATTCAAGAACGCATAACGAAGAGTAATCTTCGAACGATTGGCAAACTGCTTCTCAAATACGTTCTGTTGAAGCGACGATGTAGTGTACGCCCTGAGAATGGGACTCGTTTCGAGCGGCTCCTTGATACGGTCCACAGAGAAGACTTTGGTCTGCGTCGCCGATGGAGACACGTAAAGTGTACGGTGCGCAGGTACCATGCACGAGTACGTGATGGCGAGGTTTCCAAGCAGAGTGGAGTTGTGTGTTACAAACCCACCCACAACAAAGTTATGGGTGCGTTCGACCTGAAAGTCGACGCACTCAAGCTCACCGAGAGGCTGGACACTTTCTACACTATCCCAAAAAATGTCTGGGTTTAGATGGGCGCGTAACTTTGCTACCAGCAATGAATCGAAGCCTGCATCTGCCTCAAAGTACTCCAAGTAATCGGTCAACTTTTGCGCGGTCAATGGATACTTGAGCGTGGCCCTCAGACCGGCTACCCGAAGACTTTTTCTAGCGGAGACGTTACTAGCAATTATATCTTTGATCAGGTCATTGATTTCAATCGGGTAAGTATCCCGGTTGTTATTCGGGTCTACCGCGGGGCTTCGAATATTCTCCGACTTACCAAGGGCTCCAACCTCTTCTAAAAATGTCTTGATACCGACCTGCGTTTCAACACGAAGAATGTACGCAGGTTTGAAAATGTTGCGTTTCTTGTAGAGCGCAGGCCAATTTACACGAATCTTTGAGGGGATACCGAACTTCCACAGGAGTGACTGGACTTCTAGGATGAGTCTTTTTGAGATGGAACAGTACTCAATTGAATATTTTGAACCATTGTTCCTCTTTACATGCCCGTCAGTAGACCAGAGGCGGTTCAAAAAGAGAGCAGTATCTTGTTTAGAAAGAGCAAAGACCCAAGACGGTACAAATTTGGTAGCAGAGCGAGCGCCTACCAAATTGTCCTCCTCCATCCAAGAAGAAAGGACACTTTTGTGAATACGCACAGAAACAGCTTTAGTTTTTTTACTCCTCTCTATGCGATAAGTAGCCCCCACTGATTTCAGATCAGAAAGAAACTCATCGAGCTTTACTCCCGGCAAGGAGCAGAAGCTCGGACTTTTTTCTATGTAGCCGTCTCCTAGCAAATAGGCCGTCAAACGTACTCTTTCGAGTGGAATGGCTGCCTCACCAAATTCACCGCTACGGCGAACAACTGCGAGGCGATCGCCACAGCGCACGGCACCTGCTTCCTTCCATCCGTCCCAGATGCGCATGGGATGCGTACGGGCGACTTCGGCAGAGTGCCCTTGGCGGCTTCTAATACGTATGCAAGGCTTGAAGTACCTTCGTGAGACCCAGTTTACGCGCCCCATTGTCATTAGGGCGCCACCACGAGGGACATCCAGTGTCGCTACCAGATCACCTACGCGTATTTCTCCAGCGGGTTTCCAGGAGCCGTCAGACATCAGCGTAAGCGCATGGATCCACTCGCTTTTTTCCACTTGTCTTCCGCAACAAAGCAAGATCCTCTTGGCCGGTGTGTCGTAGATTCTTCGAAGATGCTTACGCCCATCGAAGGTGAATGACTCATACTCTCCACCAGGAGTCGGCATCTTGAACGCAAACTCGGTGAATTGACTGGGGAGGATGGCAGGGATATCCAGGGTCTCTTGGAGGCCGTCATCGAAAAAGCTAAAGTTCTCCCCGTAGACCTCCTCCGGATTCCAATAAAGGCCCTCCTCAGCAGCCCTGAGCTCTTCATCAGAGAGCTCCCGTTCCAGTTCCTCATCACTGACGCTTGACTGTAGGGAGATAGGGCGAACGCTAAAAGGGCTGAGCACGGTGGTTCCTGTGAAGACGAAAGAGCCTCAAACGTTACTCAACAACCTGTGGACCAGCGTCCAGAACGCGGGGCCTGCTTTTACTGGCGCTGCAACGACCTATCCACGCGGAGAGGAGTTCGAGTGCACCTTTCAGCTTCTACCAGGCCAGCTGACCGAGCAAGTCAAAAAAACGATGGGGCGCTACATGAAGAGCTACGTCAAACAAGAAGGGTGGCAACTGCGCAAAGTAACATTCCACCCAGGTTACGTGCGATTCTTCATAGCTGCATCGCAGGAGCGATCGAGCGCTTCCAGAAAACCGTAGACGGACTTGTGCGGGTCAAGTACCAAACCAAACCCCAGTGCGCGCAGCCACCAACTGGCCTTCTCTTCTGTGTAAGCAGCCTTCAAGCGGGCAGCTCCCGCCTTGAAGTAATCCACGGCGGTCTGCTCAAGACATTCAGCGAAGACAGTGAGCCAGTAGAGACGCGGGTCGGCTAGCTTGTTCACTTCATCTGTCACATAGAAGTGAAACACCAAGTCACCATCGGTGATGGCGTACTGAGCTTCAAACGTAGTGAAGTCTTTTACAGTCAAGAAGTTCAGAGGAAGAACCGGGAATTTTTCCGGTTCCTTGACCAGCGTATCGTGCGCCTCACTCATCGTACTTTACCTCAGTCGGAAGAACGTCCACCGTACGAGCCTCTCCCAGTTCGTACACTGACTTACACTCTTTTTGATCTGTTTTGAGCGTAATCTTGCGAAGCTCGTTCTTCATTGCATCTTCCGGCTTTACCACAACATCAATCAGCTCCTGCATCAAGCGGGCTGCGTGCGCGTAATTGAGCGCCTTCTGGCTGTCCGCTAGGCTGTCTCCATTGAGAGACTCGAGCATGCGCACAGAAAGCTGCTCCTGCGCAGCCATGAATTGCGTCGCGGGTTCTGCCTTGGAAGGAAGGACACCAAGGCGCTGCTGAAGCAGTAGGATGCTAGTTTTCGTAGCAGGCATCTCTGCTGCTAGCTTACGAGAGTCTTTGTGGTAGAAGCGATCTAGAAGCTTCTTCTTCTCTTTGAAGACTCCATCATTTTCTTCGCTCGGCTGATCGAAACGAAGCGCCATCAAAAGGCGGAGCTGCGTCGAGTCGAGCAGGTCGATATTGAAAAAGTAGTGGGAGTAGAGTTCCACGCCGAGCGGCGTACACTTGAAGCCCCAGGTACGTTGGACGGCAGGGGCCAGGGCGGATACGGGGGCCCGCATGATGAGCATGGTCTCGAGCCACTCTTTGCAGCGTGGGAGCCCGAGGATGGACTTCGCCATCTGGATTTCTTTGTCGCGCTTTAGAAAGCGGAAGAGCCCATGGTCCTGCACGAAGGCTAGCGAGGGCAGGTGCGTTACATCATAGGCGTAGAAGGGCTCAGGGATCACCATGCTTTTCCGTACCCGTTGAAGGTAAGGAATGTTGACGGGATCGAGATTCTCTTCTAGTAGCCGCTCATGCACTTCTTCTACAGAGAGTCCTTCGCAAGCGAAGAGAACCTTGATGTAGAAATGCGCAGGTGACTTTATTCTCATGATTGTGCAGAGAACGCCTCTATCTTCAGCCCATCGATAACTTCTTCGGTGGCTTTGATGGCCTTCTCGAGTGCTCCCTGTTCAACGTTTTGCAGTCCGAGGCGCGTAGCGAGCAGCAACTCGCACATCTTTTTCTGCGCATCATCGATGACTGGCAGATACGAAATAAATACACCAGTGTTCTGAGAATTCAAGAACCCAAGTGAAAGAATCGTATCCACGGCGGTGGGGTCTGGGATGGAGGCGGCTTCCTTGAAGAGGTCTGGGGCAAGCACCAACGGGCTGGAGTGGAGGTACGTTGCGGCGGCCGTGAAGGCCCCCTCCGTCTGGTCTTTGGCCGTCTTGATGTGGTGCTTCACCCAGAGTTCCACGGGTGCGCTCACGGCAGCCGCTTCACCCATCTTTTTCATCGCATACTCGAGGTCGGTACCTAGCCCTCCGAGCAAGAAGAGGGTGTCATCGATGGAGAGAAAGTGCCTCTCATCCGCCGCTAGTTTGTCTACAGGAAATCCGTCCACCGAGAATACGTTGCCGCCGTAACGAAGGTTCACCGTTGCAAGTTTCTTCTGGAGTGCGGCTTCCTTGACGTTGAAGCCCTCCGGTGACTCGACGAGGTGGACGGACTCAGCGCGGTCGAGTGGCAGCCAGGAGAAGCTGTCGGGTACGAGTAGCTCCCCTTCTGTACCGGTCACGATATGGTCCAGGTTTGGCTGCACCATGACCTGGATAGGACGCCCATCGTAGGTGACGGCCTGCAAGACGACGCCGCCTTGTTCCGGAGCCGCGATGGTAGCTTGGATTGTCATGGGGATGCTCGCCTGCGCCCGTCCATTCGGCAGGAGATAGTAGAAGCAACCCTCTCCACTGGGAGGCCCTTCGAAGAGACTCGCGCCTCCCCCTACGTTGATGCCTGCGATTGTTCCCTGCACGGCTTTTTGTCCACCGTTTGTGAACAAGGCGATGGGCAGCGCAGTACCGTCCGTATCGATAAGATTCGGAAAAACGTAGCCGATGAGATGACGTCCTTGGTCATCCTGCACCTTGTAGATACCGAACCGTGAGATGATTTCCGCTTTATCTTCTTCTGTGTTCTCGACTTCCTTCGCGCCCTCCTCGGTCGTGAGCGTGGCCGATCCCGCTTGATCTGCTTCAAGCGCTATCTTCTCACCAAGAAGGCGAACGACCTGTCCGCGATCGAGCGTTTCTACGGAAGGCAGCCAGAACGAAGGGGATGCTGTCTTTAGGCTGTACCCTTCAATCTCTTTGCGTAGCTGCACCACCGTAGGCACGATGCTTGAGAGCAGGGTACTGGCAAGCTTTCCTTGGTCCTGGGGCTCGTACTCGATGATGCTTTTGGCGAGCTTCACTGCGCATGGGTTGCGCCCATAAAGAGCGCGCATGCCCATATCAGAAGCAAACTTACTGATGAAGACTTCTTGCTGTTCGCGGGAAACAGTCGGAAGAACCGCTTCGAGCAAGGGAACGGTTTCATAGTCCTGCTTCGTAATGAAGCGGATCGAACCTTCCTTGCCCATGCCCACGTTCATCGTGGCACCGCCTCCGCCGAAGCCATAGTTTTGGCGGTAGGGGGGGTAGAGCTGTCCGATCATGGACATGTCTCCGGGTCCGCGGCCCGTGATGTCGAACGCCTGCGGCCTGAAGAGGGCCTCCCGAAGACGCGATTCCGTAAGGGGAACCACTGTCGAATCGTCGGTAACCAAAAGGTCGAGAGGCTGCAAGTGTCGATCCCGGATGATAACAGGAATGCGTGCCTGACGGACACCCGCCGCATCCAATGCACCAGGGGATGCACCATGCTGAATCTCGGTCTTGTTCTGGATTTCTACGTGGCCGAATCCGTAGCCCTGCTCGGCATCCACGCGATCCATAACCACGTGCGGCTCGAAGTCGCTGATGTACGGAGCCTGCCGATACAGTTCTTGTGTGATTGCGGTAGGCCACTCGTTGGCATCTTCGGGAAGCTGTACCTCACTGGAGGTCTTCGCAAACGCGACGGAGGGCTGAAAGAAGAGAGGCTGCATCATTGTGTTTTGATTATCGCAGATAGTGTAGCTGAGGCAAAAGGGTCCACCGACAGAATGAGAGAGCTCGAAAAAACCCACTCAGGCAAGAACCGCAGGGTTACCCCCTACGATGCTCCCAAGCATAGGCTGAATGGTTGTGATTGTAGCTGGGATGGGTACGCCTGCGACGGGTGTTTGCGCGAGTTGTATTGTTACAGCGCATGCAATCAGGGAGGTAGAGACGGCATCCCCTTTTCTTGCAACAGGGGTCTGACCAGCTCCGAGACGCACAAGGTTGCCCTTTATGTGCGAGTACGTCCCTCCATCAAGGTCCGCACCATTGACTGACGTAACCGAAAAGTTTCCCTGGGACTGCAGGCTGAAGTCGCCACCTACTTTCAACGTCACCGTCTTGGCTGATTGTACGACTACGTTGCCGGACATTCGTAGGAGTGTGTTTCCTGCGCGATCGAACGCGAAGCGGAAAACAGAGGCGCCCACAGTTCCACTGCTTGCTGGAGCACCCGTCTCTGCCACGAAACCTTTCGGGCTCACAGCGAGCTCATAGATGATCGGGTTGTTCGCGTCCGTTCCAACACCCGCCCCTGAAGCAAGTGTCCCCCCATCAGGGTCTCCTAGAGGAGAGAACTTTCCACAAGACAAACGAACATCGGCAAACTTGTCGTTTGCAAAGACCCTAAAAGTCTGTGTGAAAAAAGAAGGATACTGGGAAGTTGAGGGTCCTTCTTGAATCCCCCAGTTGATAGAGCCCGCAGTATTGTTGTGCTGGTAGTTCTCGCTGATGTCTACGATGAGGTTGTTCAGCGGGAAGTACATGCGCTGAGAGAGCTCCGTCGCACCAACACTGAGCACCCCTCCACGATGAAGAATAACGAAGTTACCGTCGCGCCCTCTCCATACCTGGTCCCCAGGATTGATCGCAGGCCTGCCCGCACGAAACGACGCATCTGTTGTATTGACTGAAGGCTGCCCTCTCGACTGCGTTCCTTGAGGAGCATCCTGTGATGAATCGTCAATGAGCTCGTGCGGCATCAAGAAACAAAGAACAAAGGGTGGCGAGCTATCACTCGGGATGCACACCATGACGCGCGCGCCTACTTCAGGCATCACGTAGAACCCTTCACCGTTGGTATAGTGAAGGTAAGTCGAAGAGACTTGAATGTTGTAGTAACGCACACGGTCAAATCGACCTACGATGTTGACGGTCCATAGAACCAAGTTTACGTCTGTGACGTAACCCTGCACGATACGCGCGGGGTCGTGTCCTTCTTTGGACGTAAATGAAGAGCGGAAGCGCGTACTCATGGGTTAGTAGTGATGCGTAGGAACATCTTTCAAGCGGTCGAACCCAGGACGAAGCGAATCTTTTGACGTGAGTCCCACCTCCGCACCGAAGGCAATTGCTGGAACAGGGTGTGTTCCATGAATGAGAGAGGCGCCTACTGTAGAAGCCGCATCAATGAGGGTGTTGCGCAGATTCTTATGCTGCATCTTCGCCATCCAGTCTTCGTGCAGTTCAAGCGGTAGCACTTCAATCCCCTTCATGACAGGCTTATGTTCGATGGGCTTCTTACCTTCTGCCTTCAAGTCTTTGTTCATCTTGAAGATGGAAGACAAAGGATGGTACTCACCACGCAGGACGGACTCATGGTCTCCGGGATCGACGACTTCCGTGAGATTGCTCATTGCTTTGACTGCAGTCTCGATTGCCCGGCGACGCACTCCTTCTTTTTCATAGAGGCCGTAGATTTCATTCGTCAGATGGTTTTGTACTTTCTCCATCGCCCCTGTGGCTTCGTACAAGTGCCGCGGATTGATGAACGTACGGTTGGGGTCTGAGAGGTTTTGACCGGCTTCTACGTGCATGCCAACTTTGGGTGGTTGCCATGCCTGGTAGCCACTGATGGCGGGCGCGTTTGGAAGTTCTTCGTGTAGAGGAGCGCCTGCTGCGTCACGTCCGACGTGATGCCGAAGACCGTTGATGAAGACATCGACGCCTGTAGCTGTGGGTAGGATTTTTTCGATTTTACCGCTGCTTCGCGCAAGGGAGGCCTCGTCGGGGATCTTTTCGGGTAGGTAGAGAAGTTGACGGAGGCGCCCGAAGGAGTTCAAGACCTTGGAGCTCTGGCCGCTCACGCCGCCTTCGTGAAAGCTCTTCAAGGTGAGCTGTACGGCGCGTTCCCCTAGCGCGTGGGCAGAGAGCACGCCGATGTTAGTACCGAGATCGAAGGGCTGTCCTCCAGGTCCTACGCCTGCACACTTCTGACAGATGCCATGTTCCTCTTCGCATTTGAGAGGGCTGCGCACAAGAAGTTTCGCATCTTTCTTCTCCGTGCGTATCGCACCTATGACATCAGGCGTGAGAAGTGTTCCCGCCGGAATGTTCAATTTACCATGACGGAAGTCTTGCTGAAGGAAGCGATCGTGGACGTCTTTGTCGCTCACGTCTAGTGACACACCGCGCGTGGTGCCGCAGTCATGGTTGTTCACGAGGATGTTCATCATCGTATTCATCAGAAGCTTGGACATGTATCCAGGATCGCGTACTTCCTGGACCTTCATGACAGCGCCTCGACGCGCTCCGTGCATCTGAGTCCAATAGCTGCCGACGTCGAAGCCTTCGGCGTAGCTCTTAGTAACAGGTGTGGGGATTTCGCGATCGAGAGAGTCCTTGTAAATCATGGGAGCCAGTACCATCTGCTTGTACTGCGTCCATTGCGGCTTGACACCTGCGCGGTACATCGTGAAGAGATTGCTCGGATTCTTGTCCTGCTTCTCTTCGTGGAGCTTCTTCATCTCCAGTTCGGCCTTCTTATAGAGCGCGATGGACTGCCTGTCTTTTTCTGCCTGAGACAAGTTACTGTCTTGGATTGCGTGCACCTTGTTTTCGATAGGAGCAAGAACGTGCTCTCGCGTACTTCGGTCTGGCGTAAAGTCCTTGAGCGAGAGAGAATGAGAGCCCATTGGGATGAATATGTTTTTCGAACGGTCGAAGGAGGCGACTGGAGTTCCCTCCATTTTCGAGAAGGTAAAGGAGTGACCGGCGGCAGTGGGCTTGGGCACACCTACCATGCCGAAAGAGGCGCCGTTGCCGAGATCTTTGAGCTTGTTCGCTGTTTCTCCGAAGGCAGGCGCATGCTTTTGTCCTACCTCCGTAAAGAGAGCGTTGAGCCCGTCCTTGTTGATGCGGTAGTTGAGATCATGCAGGTAGTGTTTCTGCATTACATCAGGAAGAGCAGCTGAGATAAGAACGCGTCCTGCTGTTGTGTCCCCATCAGGAAGGTGCACGACGTCGTTGACGTGGAGGTGTCCTCCACGTACTGCATCCAGTACTTGTCCTGGGTGTTCAAACTTTTTACCCGTCTTTTTACCCACGAGGGAGAGCTTGTACAAACCAAGGGCGCTCTCAAGCGTAGGCTGGTACATCACTTGTCCCGTGGCCTCACTTAAGAGGTTATTGGACGGGTACATTTTATGAGCTTCGGCAACAGCTTCGCGCGTGATGGGCACGAAGATACTCATTGTGTTGCGCGTTACGAGACCGCCAGCAATCGAAAAGGTCTCATTACCCTCAGGCACTGAAAAGTCGTACATCACATGCGGACGCGTTGTCTCTTGTACACTTTCTACCAGTGTCCATCCGGTAGAGAAGTCTAGAACGTAGGTTTTCCATGCCTGGAACAAGGCATCTTGAATATCGCCATATTTTTCAAGAACGCGCAGAGCGGCAGAGCGCGTAAGGTATCCTAGTTTTCCGTATTTATGCAGCTCCTTTGCTCGGTAGTGACGCCCCTCTACTTTTTGTGTCTTCTTATGCTTACCACGATCAAGAAGAAGGGTAACTAGCTTTGTGTTGAAGGGCACAAGATCGTATTCCGTACGCTCCAGGCTTCTAGAGGTTGCTATAATCTCAGATAGTATGCGAGCTTTATCGGAGAAGAGCGGGGAAGGCAGATCCTCAAAGTCTTCACGGGCAATCGTAAGCACCCATGTCTTTTGTGTTGTCGCGGTAGCCTTCTTTCCCTCACGAAGATACCCACCAATACCCAAAGTAGTTAGAACCCAGAGCACACCTTCAAGCAGTGCTCTAGAAGTAACTTCTACACGAACCAAACCTCCTCCTTGCGTCCCGACCTGCACGTTACCCTCAGCATCCAGAAAGCCGGCGATAAAGCCTTCGCGGAAAGAACGAGGTGTTTGAAAGATAAACCCTGGGACGCGCTTGTTCGCTGCCCCGTGACCAAAGAGACTTTTCATTTCTAGAGCGAGATCTTTTTGCGTGGAGCAGCGAACACTCTTGCCTGGTTCATCCCACGAAGACAGGCCCACATGACGAAAAGCTTCAGCCAGCAACGGGTGTTTCTCGTCAAAGCCGCAAGCTAGCGAAATAGTATCATTACGCCCCGTAATAGAACCATCTCCAGCGTAATATCCGAAGAACCATCCTGTACCAAAATCAGCCGGAGGTTCCCATCCTTTCACGATCGGCAAGGTGGGGTGCTCATCAACCGGTGTTTTTCTGACAAATGGGATAAGCATCCCAGCTTTCATTGCATCTGTCTTGACTTTGTTCCACACCAAATTTTGGTCAACCACACCAAAATTATGGTGCTCAGACACAACAGCCCTGCGCCCATTACGAGTTACAACTTCATAGGCAGCCCCATGGGAGGTATGTACAGTCAACTCTGAAACGGTGCACCAACACATACCAGTTCCTGGTATCCAAGAGAGGACTTCTAAACCTCGATCTAGCGTCAGGATAGCTGTTGCACCTGCAGCCATCTGTAAAAGCTCTTCCTCTGTGATCCCTGGAAGTAGCTGTTGTACAAGGTCATCAAAAGATGCTTCGAAAACTTGACCTTGAAGTCTGTACAAAATGCGTGTATCTGGAGAACAGCTGTCACCATTGAAGTCCGCGTTGAAGCCACCCGTTACAAGAGGATGGATCTTGACAGCGTTGCCTTCTACAGCGCGCGGGCGAAAGGCTTGAACGCTGTACTTATGAAGTGCGGGATCACGCTTCATCAGAACGGGGCGTTCATCCATGACGCGCTCGAGCGCACGCCAGACTTGAGGAGACTGTTTGGCGATGAATGCGGGACCTTGCAGCTCGTTTTGGATGGCACCCATCTCGCGCAGTTTGCGCACAACGAAGGGACGAAAGAGGTCTAGAGCAGCATGTTTGGGTAGCCCCACTTCATCCAGACCAAGTGCCGGTTCTGGAACAATGGTCGAACGCATCGTCATGTCTTGACGACGGTTCATAAGAACGTTCTGGAAGTACCCTGTTTTTGGCTGATTCCCGGAGATCTTGTGAAGGAGACCTTTGTGCTCCGCATCTTGATAGCGTGCGCCGAGACCCATCAGGGCCTTTACGCCATCGTAGTAACTTTGCCGGAGCGGTTGTTTGCCGGATTCAGTCAGGTTCTTCGACAAGATAGGGTCGCGCAACTTGTCGTTGATCTTGGCAAAATCTGAGTAGAGTTGGTTGAGATCGTCGAACTTGAGGTCTCCATTAGGAAGAAGAGATGCAGGCCGGATTGCAGGAGGAACCACAGGCAGATTGTGAAGAATATACGCCTGCGAGGGCGTGTACTTGAGGTCTCTCAAGGCCCGCAAATACTTCACGCGCTTGAGCGCTTTGTCGACGCCAGATTCCTTCGATGATTTGAGCGCAGCCTCTGCTCGAGGGAGCTCTTTGACCACGTCAACCTTATCGAGCAGGTGCTTGATCGCAGCACCTCCTGTAATACCCGATTGGCCCTCAACCACATGCCCCGCCGCAGAAAGACTCGTCTCTCCATGAACAAGGGACAGGTAGTCCTTCCTCTTCATATCGAGAAGGCTTGTGATTGCACCTTCAAAGATAGGGTTTGGTACTGGTTCAGAGAGGGTGATCCTCGTCCAGTTTCTCCCTCCATGACCACCTGTCAAAGTCTCATCAAATAGACCCCCTGGCTTGGGCTTAGGGTCACCGTTAGAGTCGAGCTTCGAGAAAAGAATCTCAGTGGGCTTGGGTAGCTCCTTCTTCGCGAGCGTCTTGATTTGATCGTCGGTAAGAGGGGAGAGGACCAAAGAGTGGCCCTTCTTATCGATATTGATTCCAGCACCACGGAGCATGTCCGTGAACTTCTGAAAAGCAAATGTAGTCTTCGGGGGGGGTAGAGGATTACCTGTGGCAATGGCTCCCCAGATTTGATTGTGGTCGCTGGGCCATCGTTTCGCCGGATTGGTCTGTGCGCTGTCGGGTCCCTCGGACTTATATGTTTGCATCTCACGGATGTTGGCTTTTGCTCCATGAGCGAGGAGTGCGTAGAGACCGAGTGTTCCCATTGACTGGCCTCCCGTTCCTCCTCCACTTGCTGGCTGCAGATTGAGGTCGTAGGCCTCCTTCGGCGCTCCGGGTACATCCATCCCGCTGCGCACCGAGAGTTTTTTCTCTACCTGATGCACGAGTTTGTGGGTGTACTTAGGACCCACCATAACTTGTCCGAGCGAGTGCTTGGTGACAGGGTCGAAGAGTTCTTCCGTGTCAGACAGACCGTGGTCGCGGAGATCTTTTTGGATGGTAGCGAGCGCGTCGTACCCAGGTGAGAAGTTGTGAACGACGTATGTTTTACCTGTCTTCTCTGCGATTTTAGCCGCAGCCGTTTCAAGTAGCTGACTCGGGTTCATACGCCCAGGTACACCACTGGGATTGAGCGCTACTTCAATGTGTTTGCCATCTTTGGTATGGGGCATCTCCTGGTCCGGTAGAACCATAGTTACGATGCCTTTGTCCCCGTAACGTCCAGCAAGCTTGTCGCCGACCTGCATGGGCTCAGTTGTTCGCACATGGACAGTGATGCCCGCTTTGCTTCGATGGACGCCTACGACTTCACCATCAAATTCACTATCCCAACGCAAACTTCTGTCAGTATGTGCGCCGCTCATCTTCCTTCGGATAGCCCCAAGTCCGGTGCGATCTTTCAGGTTGAAGGGTTTTGTTGCGGCGATGAGAGGGTCTCCAGGATGAACTTTCTGTCCCTCGCGCACAATCCCGTGCTCGTCTAGTTTTGCGAGCTGTTCTCTTTTGAACATGCCCGGATGCTCTACTTCGTACCGTCGCTTGTTGAGGACTGTCTCGTCATCGAGCGGCATGCCATTTTTCTGCAAGTGTTCACTCGCAAGTTTTTTGGCGGCGCTCTCGCTGATGACGATACCATCCTCGAAGTTGTACCCCTTGAATGGGAGGTAGGCGACGCGCAAGTTCGTACCGAGAGCAAGCGTGCCGTTCTTCGAGAAGTTCGTGTCGGCTAGAAGCTGGTTCTTTTTGACTACATCACCAACAGAAACAACGGGCGTGGAGTGCATCACACCCTTGGCGTCATTCAGAGGGAAATTGTTGTAGAGCTGTACCTCGTGAGGTTGTCCATCTGTTCCCTCCACAACAATTGCATCTTTATTTACTTTGATGACTTTACCGGCAGAAGGGGACCGATGGGAGGCCTGTTGTCCCATCAAGCTTTCAAATGTCTCGAGGCCTTTTTCTTCGACGCCTGTACCCACTTGAACGAGCGGAGGTTCTCGGTGCACGAGTGAGATAGCTTGTTCCATTTGGCGGCTTGCCATCGCGGCGCGGTTGCCGCTCGTGCTTCCTAGAAAAGGAATCAAGTTGGAGGTCATGTTGAAGAGCTGTGAGCTCCTACGCATGACGTAGTGTGCGTCAGAGAATTTTCCGTCGCGTATCTGATTGTCTGTCGCGCTCATACGCACGACAGAAGACACAGGAACGGGTTTGCCATCCTTCCAGGTTACCTGGTCTGGAAGCACCACATTGGCCGAAGCGAACTCTCCAGGGGACACGAGCTGCATCGAATGTGAACGCAGATCGTAAAGAGGGATTTTAGCTTCGTGCCCTACCTTATGGAGACCGATAGGCAAACGAAGGGTAACGCCTGTCTTCTCTCCTTCAGGAGTGTTGATGGGGTCTAGGAAGCCCAGGTGACTCGGATTGACGAACTTTGCCTCTTCATTGACCGAGCGTTCGCTTTTGATGCCGCCCTCTCCCATCACGGTGGTCTGCGAGGCAGCACTCACCATCTCTAGCGGGTTGATTTGTGCTGCCGTACGCGATGCACTGTTCTTTGTGAAGGCTTCTCGAACAGGAGCGTTGAAGAAGTCGAACTTGAGTACGTCTCGAACGTCTTTCGCTGTATTGAGCTTGCGCTGCGCTTTTGCTTGAATCGTGCGTCGAGCGCCACGGAGCTTGTCGTACACAAAGTCGCCCGTCGAGCGTAGGTCTTTGAAGATCAAGTTGTCGCGATCATCCTCAGGCATACCGCGCTGCACCTTGAGCATCTTCTCGCTCGCTAGCTGCAACGCTTCTCCTGTGACATTAGACAACGGCTTCCCCAACGTGACCTGCGTCGCATCAGAACGAAGACGCGAACCAAGCATTGTGTTGTAAAAGTGACTCGCTGCTTCTTCTTTGGTGGTAGCGGCTACTCTTCGATCTGCTTTGTAGAAAGCTTCGAGGGCCTTCTGACCGCCTCGGATGTCTGCGTTTGACTTGAAAACTTGGTCTCCCCAAGCCTTCTTGATCGCCGCGTCATCCACCCCCATCGTACGGAGCAAAGGATAAAGAGGGATACGACTACGGCTCCCTCCATACTCCATATGAAATGCTTTTGTATTTGGATCAAAGACTAGATCGAAGGGCCTCTTATCCGTAACGTTGAAGCGCGTTTCTAACACACCGTTCCGTCGACGACGCACATACACGCCGGGCTTGAGCTGCCACTGATTGTCTACTTGATACTCTTTCCCCCCCACGATGTAAGAATAACGACCCGTTGTCTTGGGAATCTCAGCAACGCGTATTCGTCGCGAGTCGATAACGTTGCCGTTATTGTCCTTCAATTTTAGCTGGGCGTAGACAGGTACTGACCAAGTGTCCCCATCAACCTTGGCCTTATGCTGCGCGCGAAGGTCATCGGGATGGAGCGCATCTTTGACCTCCAGCCCCTCGAGCTCCAAGGTTTGAAGCTTGCCCTTGAGAGGAAATTGCTCCTTGATGCCTTCGAGTGTGCGCTCTTTCAGGTGCTCAAACGCATCCTTCGGGTCTAGGTAGGCCATATCTACGACAGCGTAGCGCGTCTAGAAAACAACCGGCAAGAATGATGTGAATAAGGAGATAAGAATCTTGAGGTGACGTATGTCCAGCCCCAGAAGCAGAAGCTCACAAGGAGAACGGTTCCAAGAAAACATCGATCGTCTTTTCTTCGACGAAGAGGAGAACGAAGAAGATGAAAACAATGAGGAGAAAAGGGATAAGACTCCTGAGTGAAGAAGACTTTCGTCTGGTTCTTCGTGGCTGGTTTTCTAGATGGCCTCCTCCTCTGGATAAGGGAAAGACTCAAGCAGGAAGAACGTGATCGTCAACGCATACAAAACGAAGCTGAGCGTAATCCCGGGTACGCGCCTCCTCGTAGAGACCCTCGACCTGGTGGGCCTACACCTACAGGATGAAACGCAGCCAACACGAAGATGGACCATCCAGAACGTGTACGCTCCACTCCCATCCCGGGCACTCGGGGGAATCCGCGTCAAACTAACCGACAACAAAAACTACGTAACGTTCTGCAACCAGAGAGATTTGGAGGTCCTCCTAGGAGTCGCACAGCCCGGCCAGTATTGCGGCTGGGCAGAGTGCGACTACGTTGGCCCAGGAGACTCCAACTGGTTCGGCTTCTGCGCGGATGAGGAAGACCTCCTAGACGACCTGTACGAGCGAGAGCTCCTGCTGCGCAACCAAATGCCAGGCGGCATCCTTACGCCAGAGTACAACATCGAACGATTCGTACACCTCAGCAGAAACAATGACTGCTTCGATGTATTTGTACTTCTACAAGACGTAGATCCCTACAGCGGCGTCTTTCCTGACCCCCGCTTCGAAACAATCGAGAGCCGATGGCTCCGCTCAGAAAGGACAAAAGTTCGATGGGAGAGGAGCTAGAGACGTTAGACGCCCTCGCCCGAAAAAAGACTGATCACATCTGCGCAGATTGCGGCAACGACATCATGTACACCGAAGAGGTGGTGTTGCTACAAATTGTACAGGCGGAAATCAGGCAGGGACGAGCTCTCTTTCATATTATCGTAGATCCTGAAGACAACAGGAACTTTTTGTTCGAGCCTTACTACTACTGCTTCCGCTGCTGGGAGTCTCTCTATGAGAAGCTCCGCGAGGAAACAAAAGACGAACCTCCGATGATCGATTCGGTGGGACCTCTCGAATGCCTGTGCTGCAGCAGCACGATTCGAGAAGAAGAGTACGTAGCAACTTTTACGCTTGGAGAGTTTCACTTGTCTTCACGTACCCCGGATGGAAACCAGAGGGGACGTTACGTGCCGGCGGGCAGACCGGAACTACTGTGCCTTTATTGCACGTATACGTTGAACTTGTACATCGAGATGTGGCCGACTCTCTCGCAAAACGGCGAGTGTGCGGAGTGCATCCACGCTCGGTGCTGGCGAAATGATGCATGCACGTGTGGCTGTCACAACGAAGAAGCAGAAGAGTACGAGGATATCCATGGCTGCTGATGTCGAGAAGATCATTCGTGTGGCGATGATGGTTCCGATGAACACTCCCGGCGATCCGCGTTGCCGGTGGGGTGCGCCCACCATTCTGTGGGGGTCACCTGGGATCGGAAAGTCGGGCATGATGGAGCAAGCCGCGGCGATATGCGGCTTGCCGCTCGAAACGGTGTACTTGTCCACGCATCAACCGGAAGACATCTCCGGCATCCCGATGCCCGATGGCAAGGGAGACGTAACCATGGTGTGCAGCCTGCCTCAGGTGCATAACCTGTGCAAAGCCAAGCGCGGGGTACTCTTTCTCGATGAGCTTTCCTGTGCTCGACCGGAAGTACAGGGGGCAGGGATGGGGGTGGTGTACAACCGTGTTGTAGCCGGCAAGCAGCTACCGGCGGGTGTACGGGTCATGGCAGGGGCCAACCCTCCAGAGGAGGCGGCGGGGGGTTGGGTCCTGTCTCCTCCGATGGCCAACCGTCTGATGCACATCGACGTGCCGTGCCCGAGTGTGGATGCGTGGACGCGCTGGCTTCTGGCGGGCAACGAAACGCGCACCTACGATGTCGTGCACAGCGAGAAGCACATCACGGAGCGCTGGAGTGACGTGTACTCGCACTACATGGGCCTGGGAGCGGGGTTCATGAGGGCGAACAACAAGCTCTACTCGTTGCCGAAGGCAGGTCATCCGAGCCGCGGCAAGGCATGGGCATCTCCTCGTTCGTGGGAGATGCTTCTGCGTGTTCTCACCACGTGCGAGATTTTGGACGAGAAGGTCCTGGGTCTCGAACTCGTGGGTGCTACCGTAGGTGAGGGCGTCGCCAATGAGTGGATCGAATGGGTGTCGAAGGCAAACTTGCCGGCATCCGAGGACATCCTGAACAACGGCTGGAAGCCGGACAAGCGACGCTTGGACATCGCCTTCGCTGCGTACTCTGCTGCCATTGCCTTCGTCCTTCAGAAAACGGACCGAGCGGAGCAACGGAAGTACGCGCTCAAGGCTTGGAAACTTCTGCAGTACCCGATTCTCGAAGCGGGTCTTGCAGACATCGCAGCAACGAACGTTCAAGCGCTCTGCATGGCGGGGTACACAACCAAAGCGGGTCCGGAGTTCGAGGCGGTAGCAGGTGATATCCTGAACCGCCTCGGGGATACCGGGGTCGCTGCATACATCGTGCGCAAATGACCATCAGTAAACACGAAGAGAAGCTCGAGAACGCGCGCGCGTACGTTCTGTTCAAGGCGCCGTATTACTCGAGCGTGCTCTATGGGTTCATCTTCGTGCCATCCACGATCTCGCCTACCATGCTCTCCACTAATCGAATGGTGCTTGGCTACTCACCCAGCTGGGTAGAAATGGCCACCATCGAGGAGCTGGGAGCGGACATTGTCCACGAGATCCATCATTTCTTGAGGGATTCCTTCGGCCGTGGCGCTGGATTTTCCGACAAGGAACTTTGGAACATTGCGTCCGATCTGGCCATCAATACGGACCTGACCGCAGAGGGCTGGAAGCTCTGTAGCGATCCAAAGAAACGTCCGGCTGTGTGGCCAAAGAACTTCGGACTACCGGAGGGAAAAACAGCAGAAGAGTACTACCACATGCTTCAGCAGAAGAAGGCTTCTGGCGGTTTTCAGCCGCCTGAAGAGCCGGGTATCTGTTCTGGAAAGTGCGGCAGTATTGGTGGCAAGGACCCTTCGGCGGAGGAAGAGGCGCTCAACAAGTCCAGTCTAGGTCGTTCTGACATAGAGCTCGTTGGTATTCAGACGAGGGCGGCGTCGGAGATCAAGGCGCACTACAACAAGGGTCGTGGAAATGTTCCCTTCTTCATGAAGGAGTTCCTCGACTCGATGGCCGAAGAGTCCTTCGTTCGGTGGGAGGATGAGCTCGGCCACATCATTCGATCGGCAAGTGGTCGCATCCAGGCTGGAGGTCATGATTTCTCACTGGCGCGGCCTTCTAGGAGGTCTCCTGCGAGGGGAATCGTCCGTCCTGGGATGATCGAGTACTTGCCCGAGCTGGGCATCGTACTCGACACCTCAGGCAGCATGGGTGAAAAGCAACTCGTTCGTGCGGCCAGGGAGGCCTACGCCATCGCGCAAACTCTCGGAATTGATGAGGTCTTGTTCTGTGAAGCAGATGCGGCCGTTTCACAAGAGTGGCAGCGCGTAGGTCCAGACTTCTTCAGGGCGCTCGCTATCTCTGGCCGAGGAGGTACAGATTTTAGGCCGGCGATTGAGTCGGCTCAGAATCTTTCTCCTCCCATCGACATCCTCGTGTACCTAACCGACGGTGACGGGTGTGCCCCTGAAGAGGAGCCCGCAAACCTTGCAGTAGTTTGGGGCATCGTGCCATCCTACTACAACAGGGCCCCGGCGAGTTGGGGGCACACGGTAATCATTTCAGATGACCCGGCAGTCAGAAACCAAGGACCCGAAGAAAGAACTCGTTAGTGCAATCTTAGCAGAAGCGGGAAAGTCACTACTAACACGTAAACTAGGAAATCGTGTCCGCAAGCATCTAGCCGCGTGCAAGATCACGGTTACGTACGATACGGAGGGCACGGAGGACCTGTTTTATACGATAACAGGCCTGGACAAGCTCTCAGAAAGAGAACTGCGCATTCTTCTTGCGGAGCTCATGATGATGTGACGCAGTGAAGAAAGAAGGAGGGCTTTGGTCCTCCTTCTTTTTAGCTACAAGATCGCAGCAAGTCCCCCAGCAATTCCGATGAGTGCTTGTGCAAGGGGTAGATACTCGGCTGACTGTTTCAGGGCGTTGCCGATTTCTACCCAGACTCCGCGATTTTCTACGAGACCGTTTTCTTCGTAGGTCTGCATCAGCAGGGCGAGCTGATTGGGGTCGCAGGCGCGCAGGTCTTCGATGTCACGCGCTGTAAGGGAGGAGATGGCGGCGATCTTGGTGATGATGTCATCCGCACTCATGGCTTCACCGTTTTACAGGCAATGGCGCCGTAGGTGTTCACGCTGCTTGCATCTTGTCGTGAAAGGACGGCATCGATAGAGCAGAAGGCACCTCGTGCAAACGCGCGGATAGGGCTACCTGCATCCCCGCCATCAATCGAGTTGTAGATCAAAAGGTCTAGCTGCTCGCTACGATGGAGATTGTCGAAGTCTACTGGAGAGAGTGCGTTCACGCATGCACCCAATCCAACACTGAGAAAGAAAAGCCAGTACTTCATGTACCGACCTTCTCTTTGGTGCCGTCCCAAACAAACTCGCCGTCTGCACCCACCGGAAAATGGGCTTTACAAGTGGCGCAGTAGGTAGCTACGTAGAAGTTCGGCCGACTCGCGTAAGTCTCCGCGAGTGCTGTACCCATCCGCGTACAACCGCCGCACGCCAAATGGATGTAGGAGTCACGCACAGGACGCACGAACCCCTTCTTACGCTCTTCTTCTGAGAGAACATAGTAATCCTTGTGCATGCCTGTTTCTACATCAGTAGGAGCAGGTGCAGGACCGTCAAACGTCTCAGGCGGTTTACCGCTCACTGTAGAAACTTTACCCGAGAGGTAGTCCTCAACGCGATCCGCTGTACGTGTCATCTTCAGACTCCTGGAACTGCACGGCGTGGGGGACGTTGTGCAGGAAGAGGTCGCATGTCTACTGCGTTCGTCGTAGCACTTCCGCCGTCTTTGCTACCGCCTTTATTGGCTGCTTTTTCTTGCTGAACGAGCTGTCGCGTCATCTGCCCTAGTTCAGGACTTTGGAGCTCGATGTTTTGAAGAGCTACCTCTTGCATAGCCTCTGGTAACAAGACGATGGTCTTAGCTTGCATCATGGCGAGCGAAGGCAGGTCTATGTTTGCGCCTCCATCAGCAGACATCCTCTGAGAGCCTTGAAGCTGACTCGAAACCTGCTGCAAGAAGTTGGCTGGAGTTTCTCCTCCACTACCAGCCTGCGGCTGTGAAGGAGCCCCGCCAGTAGAAGAAGGGTCCTGCGCTCCTCCGTCCGAACCGCCATGGGCCAACGCAGCACCAGAAGCCCCGCCCGCCTGTTGCCCCTGCGCACCACCACCAGGCTCTCCAGGTGCAGCTCCAGCCGCCGTCGCCTCCTGCATCACCTGCTGCGCCTTGGCCTGATACTTCATCATGACAAGCTGCGCCTCACCCTGGATGTTGGCCATCGCGAGCTGCTGCTTCTTGGCCGCTGCACTACGCATGTCCGTTTCACGCATCATGATTTCGTTCTCATCTTCTTGCGAGAAGTCATTGTCTCCAAGAAGAGTCGTATCCGAAACCTTGTTCGCCTGATTGAGCTGAAACAAGAAGGCCTTGCGCTGAAGGTCATCAGCCATCTTGAATGGCTTGAAGCGCACAGTGGCTTCCGGCCAATCAAGAAAACTTGCCACCTGTTTCATCATGAAACGCGCAAGCTGGCGGTGCCGTTGAATCGTACCGAGGAACATGTTCTCCATCATGCGCATGGAGACGTTTGTGCCAGCATACGAATTGTGACAAAGGATGCCATTGGCTTGATAGCTGTGCACCTCCTCCACACCGAGATCTAGCATCTCTTCTTCGTACTCTAGCTCCTCTATGGATACGACTTCATCCCAGAAAAACTTCTGGGTTTTTAGTTCTTCTATACGATCGAATAAAACAGGATCTAGTGTCCGTACAGCGGACAGGTCAACCTGGTCGAGCACATCATAGCTATATTCGTATTGACGTGTTTTCAGTGCATAGCGCTTACCTAGACCGTGCTCTCGCAAGAAAGCCTCAGCATCTGCCTTGGAGATACAGAACCGACCGAACCGTCCAGATTCTCCTTCTACCCAAGTGGCACGCAACATCCCCTTCTTGATGTAGCCATTTATGGAAGTAGAATCACGGCCAAAGACTAGCGCGAGTTCTGCTGTTGTATAGTTTTCTTGCGAGAGATCCACAGACGTTGTTTCTGCTTTCCACCCGCATACACCATTGGTAATCTTAGCCTTCAAGGCACGCAGTGCGTCATTCAGGTACGGAACACTGAGGCTGCAATTGCCCGCACGACGACTTCTTGTTACCTCTTCTGTTTTGGCAGTTTTACGCTTGCAAAAAAAGCCCACCTTCTCTGCGAAGAGAGTCGCGTAGAACGACCGGATTTGTAACGTATACGTACTCTTCGTTTCTACGGGCTCATAGAGAGACGATACGATACCCATATTGAGAAGAAGTAGCTGCACTTCTTGCAGCAGACGGTGCGATACAGAATGGGCAGAAGCACAAGCTTTGGCGTCCACAGTAGAGTACCCGCCGTCACCATCGAAGTAGGCTTGGAGGAAAGCCTTTACCGTATCGATGGAACCACAGCGGATGCATGGAGGAACAGATTTATCGTACGAGTTTCCTGCTGCTCCTAAACTTTGCAGGAGCTCCACAGCAGCCTGGCGAGTAATGCTTACGATGTACATGGTACTAGATGCACGTCGTATCGTCTCGTACGGCACCTCTCTTATAGAAGGCAAATAGCCGAATGCGGCTTCAACGCATGCTGCAAAATCTTCCGCAAGCTCTCGATCCATGGACGAGAAGGCAAGCTCGGTTTCTTTCGAGCAAGCCCCTTCGGAAATGAGATAGCCGAGGATCTTCGCAAGAGGCTTAGACATCCTATCAGGAAGGCGCACCTCAGGAAGGTCGACTCGGTTGAACCGACGACCTGTTTTGGTTCTTTCCACAGAGAGGGGTACATCTTGTACGGGCCACAAATTGGCACCGACATGCACACCTACGTGGTCGCCTGGACGTAGATCACTCAATGCAGTGAAGACCTGCGATAGATCTTCTTTCAGCCTGAGTGCTCCGTGTCCTTTACCGCCTTCAAGCACCAGTCCAGAACGGGTTGTAACACGCACAACTTTCTGGGCACCAGGCTGGTGCACCTGTGAAATGAACTGCAGGCCTTTATGCGTAACAGTCAAACGCTGGGTAGCACCACCCTGGGCAATTTCATCCAATCGTTCCAAGCCACGATCAGTGAAGACCAAAGAAGAAGGAGAGAGGCACATACCCCCTTTTATAAACTCAATCGGAACACCCATACCGTTCATGATCTGCTCACTCCAAGTCACAATCTCCTGGGTGAGGAGAAGCGCCCGACCATCACCTCCAATAGTCTGATTACCTATGGGAAGTGGGACTATTGGAATGTAGTTTGTGTTTGCAGAAGCCATCCCCCACAAGCAGAATGTCCCGTGTGATTCCGTATCGTCAGAAAGACGGACAGAGATCTCACGGCTCATCTGAAAACCAATAACTTCTTCTAGCGCGACTTCGCGCAATTCTTCCACTCGATGCCAGGCGTAGCCGTCTTCGATAAATCCGATCCTGCAATAAGAAGGTGTACTTTCCGCTTGGACAGATAAGAACTCCAATAGCTTAGTTCTATTCTGCCCATGAGCAGCCACAGTGTAGTGACCGTTGCTCATACCTGTTCTGCCGCAAATATCGTAAGGCGCGGGCGGGGAGAAAGACAGACCACACAGGATACCAACTGAGAGTAGAAGTTCGCGTACATCGTTCGCCAGTTGAAGGCTAGCGGTAGAAACGCTGCAATGGCTCTCATCTACTTTATGATAACAACCGTCCCCATCGAAGTACCCTCGCAGTAACGCCGCAATCTTATTTTTTGGAAGAGCTTTCAAAACTGGAGCTATTTTTTTGTTTACTGCGACTCCTTCGCACAACGATCCGAAGAACTGTGCCGCCAGTTTACTGGAAAATACGTATTGAAGGCCCTTTCCACCGGGAGTGATGTAGTGTTTGAAGGCCGTTGCACCGAAGCGCTTCAGGAAGAAGCGATCTAGTCGTTCCATAAACGGGCGTTCGTCTTCATGCAGTGCAAACAGTACCTGCTTCGTTGAGCTACTCCCCTCCGCCAAATAAAGGCCAACTACCCAGCAAAGTTCTTCGTCTAGAGGAATCTCTCTGGGTAGCCGCCGGAGGGTACGTCCTTCTCGATGTGCAACCTGGGCGACTTTGTACTGATTGACAGACCACCCTTTTTCCATGAGTAGATTCTGCCGATCTAGCGACGGACCGTTGGCTTCCAGATACTCAAAGGCTTCTGGCGTCTCTGGTGAGTAGTAATCAACGTATATCCATTTATCCGTTGCTGCATTCTCCGTAGCAAATTGCGGCAAGTCCAAGACTGCTGTATCTACGATAGTGCGGTGAACCGGGTAGCCTACGTAGTCTCCAGGATTGATGTCTTTTACACGAACAAATTCTGACTGTAGGTGTGCCTGGTGTCCATTTCCCTCATTTTTCTTTCTGCGGACTAGAAAGGGGTGCCCCTCGGACACAGTAGGGATCGCACCGTGGAGTCCTCTAGCAATGAGCTGAAAAGCACGTTCCCCGTTACGTAGCGGACGGCGCCAGATCTTCTCTACAAGAGAAAAGCCGCCCACGTGATTTTTGAGAAACGTCCCTTCATGGACGTTTCCGGCCATTTCAACTCCGTTAGCTGTCTCTACAAATGAGTCAGGTGCTACGCAGTCATATCTCCAGCGGGCAATCTCGGCGGCGACTTGATCTCGCCAATCCACAAGATTGATGGTTGTGTTGTGCGTCGCACACGAAGGAACACAAAAACTCTTGTCTCCATCTACTTGGAAGCCGTAAACAAAATCAACACCAGTAAGCTCTTCTTTCTTTTGCACGCGGAAGTAGGCGTAGTCACCAAGGATAAAAGAACGAGTTGTATCCTTCTCGACGTGTACTGTACTGCTATAGTCCCAGCCTAACTTCTTCCAAAGGTCAATGGCCATCTGCCCATTGACCTTGACTCGATGGATGGGATGCTTACACCACTCACGTACAGGGGTAGTGTGCACACGACCAATAATGCCTAGGTAGAGCAGCAGCTCGCGTAGCTTTAGCGCCAAGGGCAAGGATGTGGTTGTGTGCGTCACCGATGAAGTACGACAGGACCGGCCCGTACCGTTATTACGATAGGCATGCTCTGCGCCACCGTCGCCGTTGATGAGACAGCGCACCAGCTCCAGAAGAATCTCCTCCGGCAGATGTACGCACTCAGGCGGTAGCTTCTTATTCCAGGCCAGGTGGCCCCCGTAGTTCTTCAAAAACTCCGCGAAAGAACTTGTATTGATCCTGTAAGTAAGACCATTCGCACCGTGTGGAGTACGGGTACCAGTCAGACCGAGTAGATTCTTGAATGCTTTATCCAGTTCGTCACAGATCCAAGTTTCCTCGCGATGCAGCGCGTACGTGATGCGCGTTTCTTCTACGCAGCCCTCGGCCAAGTAGTACCCCAAGATGGTCGCGAAATCCTTCGACCATTCGATGTACCGAGGCAGGCGCGGTGTGCGATGACCGCGACGATACTTGCTGGCAGCACTTTGAAGAGTAGACACCTTCCACCCTTCGGCGGCGGCTACTTGTTGCAGTTCTCCATTCGCAAATGCGCGCTGCTCGCGGGCTTCGGCATACTCATACGCGGCCGCCCCTTCGAGCGTAGTCTGCTGATAGACCCATCGGTCTGTAGCAACATAACTCTCCAAGTACTGCGCCATGTCAATGCGCATTCCATGATGTACTTCACGGTTCACCGGGTAGGCGACGTAGTCACCCACCTGCAGTTCCTTCGCGCGTACCCACTCTGGTGTCCAGTCTTTTACGCGGCTCTTGATGCGTCCTTCCGTTTGAACCGCCAGAAACGGGTGGTCTTCTGACGGACTAACTGGTGCAGCAGACATACCAGCGATAGTCAGCTGATATACTTTTTCATTGGGGCGTACTGCGCGCTTCTTCACTACAGCAATAGGTTCGTAGCGGCCACTAGCGGTCTTGATCAAATCACCGACGACAATATCGCCGGCTGCTTTGTACCCGTAGTTAGCCTCGACCAGTGTAGGATAGTGTAGGCAGTAGGGGTCCGAGGAGCCTGACCCGGCTTGTGGAAACAAGATGCGCAACGGAACGATATGCTCTAGAAGAATCGCCTCCTGCGCCTTCTTCATCACCTGCAAGTAAAACGTATCCTTCAACACAGGGAGAAGAAGAGGAATACCCCACCCACGGTCTTGTGTGGCGAGCGTAGGACGGCGCATATGAAAGAAGTTATCCTTCGAAAAAATAACTCCTTTCTGCTCCCGCATGGCTTGGATGAATACTTGTGGGATGCTCTCTACAACATCCTTCCGCCCAATAACCACATCATTTCGAACAACGGCAGGAATCGTGTAGAAGTATGTGCACTCACCGCTAATGTCGTTGTAGGTGACTTCTACGTCTTCTGGATTCCAGCGAATAGTTCTAATCCCGCTCGCGTTCTTGTAGTAGAGATCTTTTGCAAGCGCATCCCCTGTGTACTGACAACGGGGGCAGGTCATACGAAACTGGAAGTTTGTGAAAATCCAGTTGGCACGAATCTTCTCTGCAAGGTCTCTAAAGCTGCACTGTTGGCAGTACAAGTACTTTTTGAACGGGTAGCCAAGACTCACGAAGCCGTTGCCGTAACAGTTACCGGTCAGGAGTCCTTGCTCAACCACGAACGAGTGCGTCTCTTTTTCGACGCAGCAGTAAACGTTCTCAACGCGGTCCGTTGGAACAACTTTCTGCACACTGCAAAACTGGCCATAGCCTGTTTCACGAAAGTGCTCTTCGAAGGTCGCTCGCTGATCAGGACGGATGAAATCCTCTGCCCTCATGTACTGTTTCTTCAAATTGAGGGTGTTACAAGGCTCTTCTTGCTTTGTGAGATTACTCCAATGCCAGTATTCGCGAACACGTCCACCCAGAAGTCCAAACCAAGGAAGACGCTTGGAGATCTCCAGAAGAATTTGAGCGGTCTTCTGATTTAGAATAACGCAACCGTCTCTCTTCGAAACCGAACCGTCCGTTGACAAAAGACCGCAAGTAAATCCGTACCAATAACTGGCCGAGGCGTTCTCTTTAGGCGCTTCCTTGTAGTGAGCGGGAAGACCATAAACACCAAGGTACTTGTCCGAATGGTGCGGGGTTATCGCGGAACAATGCCCCTCAAAATAGCGCGCGAGGTACCGCTTTTCTCGCGTATGCAGAATGAGGTGCGCCTGTCGCCCTTCATTAGACAGCGTGCCATCGCCGTAAACAATTCCGTGACGTGCACCCTCCCAAAACTCCTCATTTTTTTCTGGGCGAGGTGCTACGACACGCATGACGGACTTGTCAGCAAGGTGCTTGGTAGTCGTACGCACTACCTTCTTTTCGGCATGACTCCATACGGGCCATTCATGCCCTTCTGTAGCAAGGATGACACCATCTTCTGTGTGCACTTCGTACAAACGCTGCTGCCCATAACAAGAGAAGGTGGCGGGGCGGTAGACGCCCCCTTCAGATAGAACGCGAACTGTACGGCCTTCGAGTTCCTGAATAGGAACAACACCATCCTCCGTTACAACACGCGTACCTGCCGCCAGACAGTTGTAATCAAGCCCGAACTCAACGCGGAATGGATTGAATCGAAGGTGGTCTTGGAAGTACTCCGTCCAACGATTTTTCACCTTGCTGTCTTTGTGATCGATAATGATATCGGTCACAGGATACTCAGAAAGCTTGAAGACGGTCGCGTTGATGAGCGGGTTGGTGAGGAAGTAGTACCTACACCACTTGAACATCTGCTTGAAGGTAACAGGCAGATACGTATGCGCGACGTCAAAGAAGGGGGACGGATAATTGACGCCATTGATTGGAGAACCGTTTGTTCTACCGCGCGTCTGCGCGAAGCGCAGTCCAGAAGCCGGTCCCGACGCTACTGCCCCTGCACCAATGAAGCTCATGAAAGTCCTTCTGGAGGAAGACCTGCCGCTGAATTGCTCAGCACTCGTTCAGTAGAAGTATTCTGCGATTCAGCTTGTTCGAGTTGCGGTGGGCCTAGCGTGTAAGGGTTGGCTGGTACAAGACGCGGACGCCCACGGAGTTTATCGACTCCTCGTCCAATAGCGCCACCTGCTTCCCTTAGGGCCCCAGCAGCGAGCATCCCACCTGCAAGGGGCATGGCTCCCCCGATCACACCGCCTACTGATTCCCCTAAATTCTGACCGAGTTGCTCGCCTTTGCCTTTAGAAGGATCTTCAGGGGAAGTCAATGTCTTGGCCGCTCCAACCAAAGGGGCGCCAACCATGAGAGCACTTAGAGCCTTCGGAGTATTGTGAAACTGGTCTCTCATGCTCGTCGAGAGAACCTTCCCGACACCGTGCTGCTGCACGGCACGGAGATACCCAGGAATACTGGTGAGGCCCATATTCTGTGATGCCTCAGAAGCTTGAAGCCCGCGCTGTGCGCTCACGGCGTGATTGACAGCTTCATGTACTTTCTGAGCCGGAGCCCCTTTTCCAAACGCTTCATTTACCTTTCCTACACTCGCAGAAGCATGCTGACGAGCAGCGTAAGCTCCACCACGAACTGCTTCTAGCTCTTTCGGTGAAAGCATCCCCGTCACAGCGTGCACTTGTCGCTGTCCAAAACGCGCGCCAGCCCCAAGCATCCCATTACGTTGTGTCAACCAGTTGGGATTGATGTGCTTACCGCCGATAGCTCCGGCAAGAGCGCCACCTGCCGCCCCTACTCCTGCCCCACTCAATGCTCCTTGTGCGGCTCCTTGAAGAGCACCAGATAGCGTACTGCCGCCTTCTTGATGGGCGGCGTGCGCTCCACGCAACGCTCCCGTACCTGCACCCAAAAGACCGCCGGCTACTCCGCCTGCGCCTGCCAGCGCACCAGTTGACTTCAGATAAGGGGCTGCCTTCGACACGAGATCTGTAAACCCTGCTTCTTTTTGCAGCTCGTTGCAGAAAGCCTGAACTACAGGTTCCGAGAGGTCATACATGGTACATGCTCAGCTGCTGCTGCAACCTATTCCTACTCTCTTCTAGGTAGCTCCAGGCAATGTGAAGTCTTCGCAGCTGCTCATCCATTACCGTTTCGCCCGTCGGCACATGACCTGAGGAGCGCACTTCGGACCAAGCTTTCGCAAGCACATCTAACGAAAGACCCTCTGGCGGGTTCGGCACAGGCAGCATATCTGCTGGGGGTAGCGGTAAGTACACACCGTCATGCTGGTAAACGGCGGCAACAAATAGCTTTACTTCTTCTGAGAAAGACTCTTCGCGGATGCGTGTCGCTATATCGATCGCCACTAGACACTCTGCCACCGTGGGTACGCGCAAGACATCGAAGTCAGGAAACTCCCCGTTGAATGGAGCGAGGCAAGCGACGAAAACCTCCCACTTCTCCCAGAAAGAGTCCACCATGTGCAGCGTTCTGCACGCCTGAAGCTTCGATAGATTCAGGTCGCTAATTGCAGCCGTGTGGAAAGTTTCAGGGATTCGGATGAGAAGAGTCTCCGGTTCCCACTCCAACCAGTCAGGACCGAAGGCCTTGAGTACGAGCATGTCCAGGACAATGGGATGCGCTTCAGGGTGCTCCCAAAAGTTATTCTTGGTGACCTGAGAAGCGCTGCCTGTCATCACATGCGCGGGCTCTTCTTGTTCCTTACTGAAAGTTTCTACTTCAGATGTCGGCGCCTCATTCTCAGAGGAGATTTGCTTGTTCTTGGGTCCTATGTCCTCGAGAGCTTCGAGGAGGTTTTGTTCGTGGTCTATGCCAGGCATGGGTGGTTCAATAGTAAGTGCACTCTTCGCCGGGTTGTGTGCTATTGGCCATGCGGATCAGCATCTTCTTCTGGGCCAGCGGCGCTGTTTTGTATACGTTTACTGGATCTTTGAGGAAGCGCTCCTGAAAGTCTTCTCCGAACGTTGTTTTCACGCTTCGTGCACCGACGCGAGAGAGTCGATCGAGATCTTCTTCGGTGACCATCTCCGTAGCGATCACGTCACTCCATCGAGAGCCTTCTGCAGTCTTTTCAGTGCCGTAGACGGAGTAGTACGGGTCCGGGACAGTCCTATCGTAAGCATGGTTGATACTCGCGTACTTGTCGAACTCTTCAAGAAGTTCTACAGCAGTCTCAGGAGAACACTCCTGTACTCCTAAACCTGCTTCTTTGTAGAGGCGATGGAGTACTACATTTTCTACTACATTGAGCACCTTTAGTACGTCGGGGTGTCCGGAGAGCTCCAGGCGTCGTGCATCAAACGCTGCTTTGATTTCGTGCTCCGGGGCGAACCCTTCGCCTCCATACTTCTGCACGTCAGCGCTCACGGCGATGTTCAGCGCATGAGCTCGTTTGACGAGGTTGGAGGCAAACTCACGGCGCTCAGAGGGGAGAAAGTTCTTGTAGTAGGTGTCGAAGTAAGGACCTGCTGCTTTGACCTGTTCGTCAGTATCGAGCGGGTAACGCTGAACCGACTCTAGGGCGTAGTGGCTGGCCTTCTTTTCGGTCACGCGCCGATAGGGTGTACAAGAAGAAACATCCACGGCAGGGCGCATGTGCTGCGCTTGCGGCAATTTAGTCTCCTGCTCCTTGGTCGGCGGATGTACAACATCGGGTGGTACGTCGGTTCCAGTATGTGCCACGAGATGTCCGATACGCGCAGTTTTTTGGACGGGGATCTTGTGCTTGGGGGATGGGTGCGCGGGACCCTGGTTCGGCGATAGAAAGGTACCGCTGACCTCCGCTTGCTTGAGAACAGCGTTTCTCGCTGCGGGTGTTGCGATGGTGGCGCCTGCACCCTCAAGGGCGTGGGTAGCGTTCATGTTGTCGCGGATGGCCTGATGGGTTCCCTTGATGATGGGTACGGCCGTCAGCGCAGTCATCGCGGTACCTACCCCCAGAGCAATTTTCTCGAGCGCGGCGGGAACCTCGAGCCCGTACCATGCACACGCCACTTTCAGATTTTCTGCGGCTCGGACCTGTGCTACTTCCGGCAGCTTGTGCGCGTTCTTCAGGAAGAACTCAATGTTGATCTGCGTATTCCCCTCGTCTACGCAGGCGTACTTCCTAAGCTTCTGCCCGTCGTTGATCAAAACGAGCGCGAACACATCGTCAGGAAGCTGCTCGCGCATCTCCGCAGACAGATGGCTCGCCTGCTTCACCTTCTCCGGCACGTCTGCCATCGACGGCCAGATGGCGCGCAAGTTTTCACCGCGAAAATCATCGTACACATCGAAAATGAGACCGCTCAGGTTCATGGCGACCATCTTACCTCAGGCCCGCACAAATTCAATACGCATGGAGGGAATAAGAAAGGTGAGACGAAACCACGACTATGCATAGAGGAAGGCATGTCTCAAGTGTACCAACCAGTACAACCATCCAAGATTCCTGCTTGTTACGGAAAAGAGTGGGACCGCAATGAGCCCGAATGTGCCGGGGGGCTCAGCGCCACGCAGAAGAACCCCGTTACAGGGTCTAACTATCTCGATGCGTGCCAATTCTTCAACTCATGTGGCGCAAAGAAGATGGCATCTCAGATCGTCTCACCTCAGTCACTTATTCGGCCGCCCATCGTAACGCCGCCTCCATCGGTCACGCAGCCGCAAACTTTCAGCGATATGGTCCGGCAGCAGCAGGCCATTGCGGCGCAGAGAGAGGCGGCTACGGGTATCCGACCCTCCATGTTTCAACCCCCTCCTCTACAGCAAGGACCCGTGCACTATCCGGCTACAGCGTACCATCTGAACTATACATCTCCTCAATTTTTGAGCGCGCCGGAAGCGCAGATGCCGGGAGAGTCACTGTTCAATGTGTTGATGCGGGAGATCGTGAGGTCGATGCTCAAGGCAATGGGTCATGCGTTCGCCAACTTTTTCGATACGCGCATCTGGAAAAAACCGGAGGCTCCTAAGCAGGCAGGGCCGTGAAGTTACTCGTACGAAGAGCAGATACGGGGTATCTCGATACAGACCTCTGGGTCCCGAAGACAGCGGTGAATGTGGAGGGCGTCAAGCGCGCCCTCTCGTTCACTACGTTCGACCAGCAAGGAGTGCGCGTCATCGCACTCTACAGAGAGTCCGACGCACACATCATCGTGCCTCGGGAGTTCTGGCAGCCCGCAGACTTTCAGTTTCCCGTGGTCGACTTGCGACCCGAGAGGTTCCCACATGTCATCATCCGAAGCAAGGTCGTTCTCGACCACGTGTATAACAAGGAGAATGTTCTTGTTCCTACGGGCGAGAAAGTACAACAAGAAGCCATACAAGCCCTCCTGCGCTCGCGGGGGGGCGTCCTCCAACTGGCTTGTGGCAAAGGCAAGACAGTTGTAGCGCTAGAGTACGCTGCGAGAAAGGCCGTTCCGACACTCATCATCGTTGATACCACGCAGCTACTCATTCAGTGGCAAGAAGAGATCTCCCGTTTTTTAGATGTTCCTGATGGCATAGGACTCATCCAGGGTGATGTCGCCGATTGGCAGAAGCCAGTCGTCATGACCACGTACAAAACCCTGGCGATGCGCGCGCCCTCCCTCCCAGAAGAAGTCCGACGCTGGTTCGGGACTATTATCTGGGATGAATGCCATCACGTTCCTGCGCCTATGTTCTCTCGTACCGCCAATCTCTTCTACGGAACGCGCATTGGTTTGACCGCCACACCTACAAGAGAAGATGGCCTGCATGTCATCATGCAGCATCATATCGGGCAGGTGCTCTACAAGAACTTGTCTCAAGAGCTCAAGCCCCACTTCTACTTCGTGTCCACCGGAATGAAGCTCGACCCTACCGACCTTGTGATGAAGCAAGCAACACACGATCGAAACGGTGAGCTGCACATTATCAAGCTGGCGAGCTTTCTAGGTAGTTGGCCTGCGCGTCTTCTGTTTGTAATCAGTCAAGTGAGGCGGGCAGTAGCAGACGGACGAAAGGTCCTTGTTCTTTCAAAGAGCGTGGATGCCCTCGTCAATATGTTGGCTGTCTGGAATAACTACCAGAAACTCATCACGGACATTCCATTCCCTTCAGAACAAGAAGTAGGGGAGGTAACGCCTTCTATTAGTCTTGACGAGCACGCTTTCGCACAACTACAGAAAAAGATCTACGCCTCCAAGAGGCGCATCGAGGAGCTCCAGTCGCAGTCAAGTCCAACAAGCCAGAAAAAGCTACAAGAAGAGACTGTACGAAAACAGGTTCTCGAACAGACATTTGAGGGGTATCGCGTCTTCAAGAAGTGCGAAGCTCTGTGGGATAAGAAGCGTGCTGACTTTATCAAGGACGTGCTAGAGCACTCTCCCACGGCTGGTTTGATGATCCATCGCATCAAGCCTGCTGTACGTTCACAACTACTGCGTGAGAAGCAGGTCACCTTCGCCATCATGAAGTACGGACGCGAGGGATTGAACGAGAAGAGCCTAGACACATTCTTCGCGCACGAGCCCATCTCTAGTAGAAATACTCTTCAGCAGCTCATGGGACGTCTGCTCAGGAGAAAGGAAGGAAAAAGAGATCCCATTGGGGTCTTCTTCGAGGATGATATCGGTCCTTTTATCGGCATGTGCCAAAAGCTACGCAAGTACTTGCGTGAGTGGCCCGCAGATGAAGGAGGACCCCTTTCGTACGACAGAACACTGCCGCAGTTTGGGTCTACTACGGAGAATAAACCATGAGCAACGAAAATGACTGTTGGGTGATTGTGGGAATGCTCGGCGTGCCACGTGCGCGTATAGGGCGGGTAACGATGGCCAATGGTAAACAAGTTTCAAAAGAGGAGTCGTGGTGGAAGGAGGCGATTCTTTCCGGGAGCCACCTTGTTCTCATGCCATCCTTCGACTACTTCTTGCTGGAGCGCATTCAGCCAGAGGGGGGATCGATATCTTTTGGCCGGGACCCTTTGATTTCACCGAACGGTATCGACTCTTCTCCTTGTCCAGTGCATGTGCACATCGGACCTGGGGTCGTGGTGGAGCTGGTCTCAGAAAAGAGCGCCGACGATCAAGCCACGCTTCGGAAGATAATTGACCACACGACCTCTGTCCTGACTACGATGCGCGTAAAGAAATCGGGCATCGTACTTCCTGATGGTTCAACCTGACGCGCATAAAACGCTCGCCGTCCTGCGCAGTGAATGGGAAAACTGTACTGACTGTGCGCTCGGCGAGCGGAGGCTGGCGGTAGGAGGCAAGTTCGTCTTTGGACGGGGTGCCTCCAGGGGCATTCTATTTGTTTGGGAGGGCCCAGGTGCAGAAGAAGAAAAGTACGGTGCCCCCTTCATCGGTCGTAGCGGAGAGCTACTAGGTCGTGTTCTAGACAGGCTGGGGTGCCAGCAGTACTACCTCACCAATCTTGTCTCATGCCGTTCTTGTGCTCCAGTAACGGACGCGGAGGGCAATCCGCGCATGAGAAAGAATTGGACGACGAAATCACTGGAGCAGGTGTACCAAGATGAGCCCCCTACGCCTCCACAGTGCGAGGCGTGTCTTCCTCGATTGTATGAGGAAATCTATCTGGTAGATCCTGTCCTCATCGTAGGCCTCGGCGGCAAGGCAGCAGAAGTACTGCTCAGAAAGAGCGTCACGATCACACAAACACACGGCGAAGCAACGCAGATCCACATACCAGGACACGGTTTCCGTGCCTCACTCACCGATAAAAGACGTGAGTGGGTGCGCAAAGTAAAAGGTGAGTACATCCAACCCACAGAACAGAATAAGGTGTACTACCACTTCATTCCCACGTTTCACCCGGCATACGTGGCTCGACACCTCAAAGACGATCGTATTACCAGCCCATTTCGTCTTTTCGTCCGAGACCTGCACAAGGCACTCAAGACGTATGAGACGTACATGGAGCTCGCCTTTGGTGTAGTTCCTTCTGAACGAGAACAAGACAACGCAGTGTTCTACGAGAAGCTGCAGGCTGAACTAAAAGGTGACGACGAATGACGACAAGGAAATGGAAGACGGTCGACCCAGAAGAGATCCCCGAAGTCATGGAATTCATGGCCGCGCAGCAGGCCATAGAAGAATTCAAGGACGCTCACCGCAACGTGTTCGAAGTATTGGAAACTCTGGTAGAGCGCTACAATACGACACTCGAGCAAGCTGATAAAGCATGCCGAGGCCAGCGCATTACTTCGGGTCCTTTCGACTTGTATCAAGTCACCACCAAGTACAATGCAGAGGCGCTCTACAACGCCATCGGTCGAGAAGAGTTTTTGAAGCTTGGAGGGTCTGTGGGTACCAAGGCAACCTACGACGTGGATAAAGGCAAGCTCGAAGCGGCGATCGCCCAGAACAAGATCGACCCGAACATCGTTCAGTCTATCCGCATCGAAACCCCGAACTACCACAAGCCACATCCTCTTTCGATTCCATGAACAAGGTACAAGTCAAAGTAGAGAAAGACGCAAGTACAGGAGCGTCCGTTCTCAAAGAGGAAGCGCAGTCTCTTGGTGAGGCCCTCAACAAGCATTGCACCCCAGGGAAGGAGCACGCCAAGATCGAGTTCCAATTCGGACGCGCTCTTCCCTATGCAGAGCTGAAGATTACGGCGACTGTTACACTGCACTGTAATCAGAGCGAAGAAGCTCTCGACCATATGGCTTGGGAGTGCTTCCAGCGCGCCAAGATGTACTGCGACCAGGCCTTCGACCACGAGCTGTCACTACAAGCAGCAGTGCAGCAAGGTACAGAAGCGACATGATTCGAGGCGTACTCAAAGCAGACGCAGTCGTTGTAGGAGAGCTCACCGCCATCCTTCTCGGCCCTACCATTGAACTCAAGGCGAAAGCGGCTTTCGTCAACACAATGACTGGGGACACATGTGGCTGGACGTCCAACGCACAGTGGTCAAAAGAAACGCTCCTGAAGCTGCAGGAGCTCAGGAGTATGATGGAGGTAGACCTGGGTCAGCTTTATCTGGTGAATGGGGGCGAATCGGTAACCGCTCCAGTAGGGGTAACCCACAGAAGCTTCGACCCATCCACAGCTGAAGGTCTTGGGGAGCATCTGGGCGATGAGGAGTGATACCCACTAGGTCTAGTGGTGGTAGCCCCCAAGAGCCACTAGAGACGCACAAAGAAAGCCAGACCGTTGACGTGAACCCCCAAGCAGGGCCATGTTGACGGTCTGGCCTCGCGCTCGGCGCGCAAGTTTAGCTACGCGCCCGGGATAAGGCGGTTGCCCGCCAGTTTTGCCCCTCGCAGGAGACGGTATGTCCTATCAGTTGGCTCTCATTACTCGCGTCGTCCACACGGGAGACATTCGCACGCCCATTGAATACGGGATTACTCTGGATGACTTTACCAATGAGGAAGCACAAAGAGCGTGGGGAGTCATCTTCCAGTACCACATGGCGCACCCTACGCGCGGCTCGACGTTGAACCAAGAAGCGATGCGGCAGTGGGGGTACGCGGAACAATGGTACGACTACCCCAATGAAACAATCGAATCTCTTTGTTATAACGTTCGTGTAGAACGGCTTCGTGCGAACGGAAATACCATCATTGCACAGATAGCTGCGAAGCTGGCCGACCCCGGCATCGATCCCGTCGCCGCCATGAGCGCAATGCGCTCTATGGTAGATCCACTCATTTCTCTAGGCACGCAGAAAAACACAGACACGAATCTTCGGCACGGCCTCCAAAACATTCTGCAGAAACAAGAGCTGGCCGCTCAAGGAGTCAACCTCTCCAAAATGCCATGGCCCTGGGAGCCGCTCAACAAAGCCACCATGGGCGTTCAACCTGATGACTACATTGTCTTCTACGGAAGACCTAAATCCATGAAGACGTGGGTTCTCTGCTACCTTCTTGCTTGGGCCTTCATGAATGAAAAACGTGTTGTTCTCTATACCAAAGAGATGACACAAGAGAACGTATGGATGCGTGCGGTCGCGTGCATCGAGCGGCTGCCCTACAATGAGCTGCGCGAGTCGACGGCCCCACAAGCCGCAGGGGGGCGTCCGATGACGCACGAAGGCATGACAAAGCTGCGAGAGCTTCTTCGTCAGCTAGAAGAGTACCCGGACCTGCAAGATCTGCTCACCATCATCGATGGGCGAGAAGCTGCCGGGCATGACACGGTGCACTGGCTCGAGAGCAAAGCAAAGAACTACAGAGCGGACATTCTCTTCGTAGACGGTCTTTACCTTCTCTCTGATGCAAAGAACGCGCGCAAGGATGACCAGCGCGTCATGAACATTTCTCGTGCTCTTCGCGCCTCCGTCCTCAACACGGGTATTCCTTGTATCGCTACCATGCAAGCAAACAGAAAGGCTTCTGGGCACAAGGATGCCAACCTCGACGAGATCGCCTACTCAGATGCGCTCTCTCAAGATTGCACGATTGCTGCCCGCGTCATCGCAGAAAAAGGAAAGCCGTTCATCGACATCGTGATGGGAGGCAGCCGAGAGTTCAGCCTACAAGGATTTCGTATTCACGGTGTACCCGCCACAAACTTTACCTATGCGGGCGACCTTACCGCGAAGGATGTCCAGAAAGCCAAAGAGAAAGATGATGAGTCGGGTGAACCGGACCCGAACAAGAAGAAGGCCAAGAAGGCTGCAAACAAGGCGATGGAAGAAGCGCAGGCAAACGACATCGAACGGGCTACGAACGTTATATGAAAGTACCTGTGAGTAGGTCGATTCTTGATATTGCAGATCAGTATCTAGAAAAGATCAAGAGGTCAGGTAACGAGAACATCATGGCAGTATGCCCCTTCCATCTGAAAGAGGATGGGAGTGAGGAGCGTAATCCATCGTTCTCGATGAACATTTACAGCGGGTTGTGGCACTGCTTTTCCTGTCACGCTTCTGGAAATCTGTACACCTTCTTGAGGGATGTGGGCGTCAGTCGCGCTCAGATCTCCATGCAGTACGGAAGCGCAATCGAAAAGGCGCGGCAGTACGCACCCTCCCCCAAAACCCCGAGAGACCTCCAAGGTGAGTACGCCGTTCGTGGGGGCATCCTCCAAGAGTCTCTCTTAGGACTCTTTGACTACTGTCCCGTTATGCTCTTGGAACAAGGCTACCCACAGACGCTCCTCCGCTCTTTCGACATCGGCTTCGATACCATCCACGAGCGCATCACCTTCCCCTTGAGAGACCTACAAGGCCGACTTGTAGGTATCAACGGCCGTACGGTCTACCCCAACGTCAAACCACGCTACAAAGTCTACGACGTCGAATACAAGAAGTTTGGGCTGGAAGAAAGACACACGGAGAAGAGCATGTTTCTATGGAACATGCACCTTGTCTACAGCAGGCTTTACCAAGCACCAAGCCATGAACGCATGCTCGTGGTCACCGAAGGCTTCAAGGCCACCATGCGTCTTGTACAGGCCGGCGTGCATCATACTGTAGCCGCTCTCGGCTCTTCACTCTCAAGCATACAACGCTGGCTCATCTCTAGCTTGGGGGCTAGAACCTACTTGATGTTCGACAACAATCCAGCGGGACGCCTCGGCTGCATCAAAGCAGGACTCGAGCTGATAAAAGAAGTACCGTTTCTCTTTGTCCCGGTCTATGCTGCAGAGCAACCCAGTGATCTCACCTGTGAGGCAGTCGCCGACGCCATCGCAGACTCGATCCCCTGGACCGTCTGGTACCAAAATCAATCATCCGTAGAACCGCCTTTTACACCCAACTGAAAGAACACCACCCATGGCCTTCGGAAAACAAGCTGCCGCCAATAACCCCGCTTTTCGCTCTGGAGCCGCTGTGCTGAGCAATCAGGGCCCTCGCCCTCAGGGCAATTTCAATCAGCAAGCTGCAAGCGCCTCTCGCGGAATAAGCCGCACGCCTCGCAACGTCCCTCGCTTTGTTGATGAGTACCGGCCGAGCACCTCCATGGCGGACGTAGTCCGTCTCATCCCAGGCAATTACATCCAGGAGCACCTGGAAGGTGAGGGAGAAAATGTTCGGTGCGTGAGCACAATGCAACCCTTCATCAAGTACACCGAGCACTTTGATGGGTACATGGAGCAGGCAGCCATCTGCAGTGCAGGAGTATGGGCCAACTTCAAGGACAAGCGCTCCCCGTGTCACGGCTGCGATATCTACTGGGAGACGTGCGAGAGAAACTCAGAGGGACGGTACAAGTCAACGCGCATGAGCAAACAGAACAAGTTTGCCATCAACGTTTTCGACTTCAGCAAGTACCACAACATCGAGCAGGTAGATCGCGTCACGAAGCAAGTCAGGATGAACGACAAGACCAATAAGCCGTACATGCAGTGGACGAAGTGCCAGGGCGAAATGTGCCCGCACTGCCGCGGCAACCGCGAGACGGTTGTGGGAAGTATGCGGCACTGGCCGCTCAATTGGACGCAGTTCCATGTACTGCGTGATGTTTCCCGAAACAACGTCTCCAAGTCTTGTTCTCGCTGCGGAACAGCCAATTGTATTCAGAGTCTTGCCTGGACCTGCGGCGGCTGTGGTGATTGTGTCGTTGACATGGCCACGACAAACATGACGCTGGATGATTTGAGAACGCTCACAGAGAACCCCTTCAAGTGCGCCTGCGGCAATGAGAGCTACTTGGCGGAGATTTTCATTTGTCCTGTGTGCGATCAGCGTGGGCAAGAAGGGGCCAGAGCAGACTTGTGGGAGGTCAACCTCAACGTGACTCTCGTGGAGGTGGGCACTGGAAAGGACAAGCAGAGAGTCCTTCAGGTCTCCGGCTTCTCTGCTCCTGGCCCTGTGGGTCCTGAATGGCTCACGAAAATCAAGCCGTTCGATCTCGTGCAGAAGTACGCTCCAGACTCTCTTGAGGTGCAAGCAAAGCGCTTCGGCGTGGGTAACGCGCCAGCGGCGGCCACGCAAGAAACAGGAGTTCGCACTCCTGTCACGCATACGCTCCCGTACATCAATCCGCACGAATAGCAGTAGTACAACAAGAAGAGCTGGCTCCTTATAAGGAGCCAGCTCTTTTTCTACAGAGCGAAAGATAGCTGCATGGCCTGGAACGTCGACATGCCAGATGCCGAATGGTTTCCTATTGGAGACGCGCGGTATGATGGCCTTGTAAGAGAAGTACGAGATCAAGACGAGTGCGCAATCGATACAGAGACTACCGGTCTCAGTATATGGGCGGACCGTCCGCTTTATTACTCGATGGCATGGGGTGGAAACCGACGGGTTTGTATGCCCATCGAGACGCTCCATTATTTCAAGGAGTCCTTCGAGGACTCAACCAAGCGCTGGATCTTGTGCAATGCGAAGTTCGACATGCACATGCTCGCGAACAAAGGCGTGGAGCTAGCAGGCGACTGCATCGACATCTCAGTCATGCACTCTCTTTTATTTGAAGAGGAGTCACACGCACTCAAGGACATGGCCAAGAGTGTTCTTGGTTGGCGGTGGACGGACTTCTTTGACACCTTCTCCCTCTTGAATCTAGAGGATTCGACCAAGCCTCTAGAATTTACGAAGGGCGGTAAGCCCAAGAAGCAGACGCGTAAAGAGAATCTTGCTGAGATGTTTGCTCGTGTGGAAAGAGATAACCTCAGTTTGCTTGTTGACTACGCATCCAATGACGCGTACGGAACGCTACGGCTCTACGAGGCCTTGAAGAAGCTTCTGGGCGACACACCTATCTTGTCGCTTTACCCAAACTGGCTTCCGACGATGGAGCACCTCTTCTTCATGACAGAGGTACCTTTCACGAAGGTCCTCTGGCAGTGCGAGAGGAACGGCGTGTATGTAGACCGCCCTTACTTGCAGAAGTTGCGTGGTCCTATGTGGGACGAGGTTGAGCAGCTCCGGCGCCGCGAGGTTCAGATCACAGGAGACCCCAACTTCAACTCGAACTCCGTACAGCAGCTTCGAGACTACTTTTTCAAACACCTGGGCCTGCAGCCTCTCATGATGACCAAGGGAGGCAAAAGTGGCGTAAAGTCTCCTTCTGTCGACAAAGGATTTCTCGAACACTACGAGCACGAAGTAGAGCTCGCAGCAATCGTACTTCGCAAGCGCAAGCTCGAAAAATTGATCGGAACCTACATCGATGGGGCGGATGAATTTTTCGATACGAATAGCCGTATCCACACACGGTTCAATCAAGATGTAGCTCGTACAGGACGTCTTTCTTCTAGCGGTCCGAACCTTCAAAATATCCCAAAACCGGAAACGGACAAGTTCCAAATTCGAGGAGCGTTTCAAGCGACGCCTGGAGCGGGTACAGGTCTACTCGTCAACGATTATGCAGCGCTAGAGATGCGTCTTCTTGCCGCTGCAACGGTAACCGCTGAAAGTCCAGAGGGCGCCAAGGAGATGATTCAAATCTTCTTGGATGGCAAAGACATCCACATGGGCAACGCCGCCATGGTGTATGGGCCCATCTTTGAGAGACAGTACGGCTGGAGGTTGACGTACGACTTCTTGAAGGAAGCGAAGAAGATCGACGGCCAGGTCAAAGACGGCAAGCTTCCAGCCGAGAAGCGGACAGAGCGACACGAGCAGGCGCTCATTGCACGAGGAGCGATCAAAGCCGTGGGCTTCGGTTTGAATTACGGCATGAAAGAAGCCAAGCTGGCACGTTCTCTCAACATTAGCGTGGAGGAGGCACAAGCAATCATCGAGGCGTACCTAAATACGTACCCTGCGGTGAAGCAATTCTACAATGACGCGATTGAAGAGACGCGGCTTACAGGCTACTCTTTCACACTTCTCGGCCGTCGGCGGTGTCACCCGCAGATTCACAGTCCGCGGGAGAGGGATCGCTGGAGCGAGGAGCGCAAGGCGGTCAACAATCAAATCCAAGGCACAGCCGCCGACGCAGTGCGCATGGCCATGATCAACATCTACAACGCCCGTCTCGACCGGAAGTACGGCTGCAAGATGCTACTCCAGGTCCACGACGAACTCATGTTCGAGTGCCCCATGGAGACAATCAAAGAAGCGCAAGCGGAAATCGGAGGGCTGATGCGCCATCCTTTCCCCACAGATCTGATCGTCCCCTTGGACATCTCGAGCGGCATCGGACCTGCCTGGAACAAGGCCAAGTAGATGGAGCAGCCTATGCGCGAAGTTGAATTCATACTCTTAGGGGCTGAATTTGACGTGTGGGACAGTAAAAAAAGAACGTTCTTCAAGCTTGTGATGCACCTGTCTACCTGCGCTTCCAACACAGCAACACATAAACAGAGGCCTTGCACTTGTGGCGCCTTTGGCATCAATAAACGACGGCTACAAAAAGAGGGACTATGTATGCACTTGAGCGGTTGGCCCGTCAAATATTACAACATTCCCCATGTTGAATAAGCGCACACTTGACCAACGAGTGGCTGAAACGCTCGATCTACCGATGGCGCGGGTGAGCCTTATCACTCAGCAGTTTCTTTCTGAAGTGAAGTACGCAATTCTTTACCACAGCGGGGCACGCCTTGATGGCTTAGGTGTGTTGTCTGTCAGTGCCCGCAGGGGTAAGCAGGTGAAGCTCATTCGCGGAACATTCGTTCGAGGGGAGCGTGGTGAGCCTATTATGGTGCCCTCGGGCAGGAAGCTCTTTGTGATCTTCCGCAAGTCCGAGGTACTCAAAGCAGAGATGGATAAGAGAAAGAAGGAAATCATGGAAAAGCTAGGAGTTGACGAGCAGATTGACGAGCAAGAAGAGCTGGAGAAGAAGGCGGCGCATGGATGCCCGGAATGCGGAGCAAAGGTAATCCGAAACGGGAAGGTACTCCTCTGCCCTACGCACGGGTCAGAACCCTTCGAACGCTCAAAATAGGAGAAACATATGGCGCGCATGCCCGTTACAGAGTTGAACAAGAAGGTCGCGTCTCTTGAGGCGCAGCTCAATAGAAAGGCGGAGGTCAAGGGAGCGCACGTCATGTGCGACGCAGACCAAGCGCCGAACGCGTACTTTCTGAGGCGGCCCTGCGGCATCATGCAGCTCGATCGCCACACGGGCGGTGGCCTACCAGCAGGAGGGCTCACCTACCTCTCTGGGCCTGATGGCGTAGGCAAGACTGTTCTTCTCTACAAGTACATAGCGATGAATCAGCGCCTGTATGGGGAACGGTCTTGCATTGCTCTCGGCGTAAGTGAGAGTGCGCCAGACCACTTCTTCATGCGGCGCTGCGGAATTCAACTACGTGTTCCTGAAGAGGCCATCGAGGAGCGCGTCAAGGAGCGAAAGATCCGAGGGATGGCCCCATTCAGCAAAGAAGAGCTGGCCTCCTTCAGGGAGCGTACTGTCGGGCAGTTCAAGATCTTGCGTGGGGCCAATGGAGAAGAACTCCTCGACGCCATCATCGCTTGCTTCGAAGCAAGCTGCTTTGACATCATTGGCCTTGACTCTGTCTCTGCCCTTCTACCAAAAGTAGATAGCAACAAAGACATGGATGACGAGGTGAAGAGAGCGGGCAACGCACTTCTTCTCACCAAGTTCTTCCAGCACTATCTGAACGGAACGACCGGCTACTACGGAGTCAATCCGACGACGGTCATCTTCACGTCTCAGGTACGTGCAAACTCAAAGAAGTCAGAAGTCAGCGCAGCTATCCAGAAGTACATTCTGGATTATGCGCCTCAGGGTGCATGGGCAGCCAAACACGGCAAGCTGATCGACATTCTTCTCAAGCCAGGAGAAAAGGATAAGGAAAGCGATAACACCCCAGCGGTAGCTACTGGATTTGGTCCCAAGCCTGCAGCAAAGGCGCGTAGGATTCAGGTCGGCAAAGAGATCCGCTATGAAGTCCTCAAAGGCAAGGCAGGTATGCACGAAGGCATCACTGGCTCCTACGACTTCAACTACGAGAGCCTCATCGACGAGCAACGTACAATTGTCATGGAAGCAATCGCTACAGGGATTGCTAAAGAAGTGGATGGAAAAGTAACCATCTTCGATCCTATCTCTAGACTCCCTTACAAAGAGACAGAGGACATGACGATTGACGAGGTCACGGCTCTTCTTCGCTCCAACTTCGAAATGGAACTTGTTCTTCGGAAGGCTGTGTTGACAGCCAATGGAATTGAATGCGCCTATCGATAAGTACAGATCAAAAAGAAGGAGGGACATGCACCAAGTGCAAAGCCAACGCCAAGGTGACGGTCATGTCCGTTGTCGTTGACGGCTTTGCTGGAGATGCTCCTGACATATGCGCGGGCTGTCTAACAGACCCTAATGGAGTCTGCGTGGACGTCGTGATGGAAAACCTTGCGCCAGGGCCAACCCCTAGAAAGAGGGCGCTGAAGAACAACCAGAAGACGTCGAAGCAAAGAGAGCAAGAGCTTTGTGAGCTTCTTGGTGCACGCAGGCAGCCAGGATCTGGCAATCAAGCAGGACTCAAGGGAGATGGTAGAAAGAAGGGGGTACTTCGGCTAGAAGCGAAGTTCACCATGGGCGGGAGCTATCGTCTCGAGCTAGAGAACTTACAGAAGGTTGCGCTCGAAGCAGAGGGTGTAGAGCTTCCGGTATTCGTCATAGAATTTCTAGATCGTGGTACAAGGAAGTTGATCGACAACTACGCGATCATTCGACTTGGCGATCTAGTAGACCTTTTACAGCTGAAGGAGCAGACGAATGCCGCTGGTAAGCATCCGAGACCTGAACGGTAACCCTGACGAGGTAACCAAGCGTGTCGTGCAGGCGCAGAAGCTTTCAGCGCTTTACGACGACTTCCTGACCTACGAGGAACCAAACGGAACCGAGCGGGCGCCTGGAATTCACGCCTCGGAGCTTTACCCTTGTTTGAGGAAACCGGTGTACTCCCTGATGGGCGTCCCTAGAAAACCCAGGGTCTCGAAGTTCTGGAAGCAGCGGTTCAAGATGGGCCACGCCATCCATGACTTCGTCCAGGGTGACTTCGAGAGAATGGCTGCACTCTCTCGCAAGACGGCCCTGCATGCCGCAACGCAGCTAGCTGAAGAGATGCACTGCTACCTCGAGTTTACTCGCGAGGTAGCAGTGTCGCCGCAGCTGCAAGAGATTGCTCGATATTATCAGATCTACTCACACTGCGACGGTGTGTTTTCTTTCTTCGACAAAGAGACACGTGAGTGCATGCTGCGCGTGGGGCTAGAGATCAAGTCAGAAGCTCCTGACGGCTACGAGAAGCTCAAAGAGCCGAAGCCGGAGCACGTACGCCAGGCGCACATCTACATGGCAGCACTAGATCTGCCCCTCATGTGGTTCTTCTACATGAACAAGGCAAACCAGAACAACACGAACTCAAAGTACCCTTACCTCGTCATATTCCAGACCGCAATCTGGAATGAAATAGAGGAGCGGTGTAAAGAAGTCCATCTCCATATCGTGAACAATAAGATGCCCGATCGCACAGAGGGCATCTGGTGTGAGTTTTGTCCTTGGTCTTACGACTGTAAGCCACATCCGATGATGGTGCTGGCGCAGAAGAGAGAGCAGGGAAATCCCTATCGATTGTAGGAGACACATGGCAAGGGATCCGCAAACAGGTACACCCAGCCTCCACCTACCACAAGACGTAGGCATCGGAGAGCAAGCAACGCTCGCCGTCACCAACCGATGGAATACCCTCCCAAAGGTCGATGCAGAGCTCGCAAGAAGGGGCATGCCCACCAACAATGAACCGGACATCCAGTGGAGGCCTATCACTGTAGAGCTCCTCCTGACAACAAAAGTAGAAGACTTCACTACACTGTTCGCACAACAGCTACGGTGGAAGAACTACGTAACGCGCCTCCTGGCAGACGCTCGCGCCAAATTACTCGAGCTAAAAAACCAGATGGACAACATTGAGATGGACAAGAAGGCGTTCGCACGCAAGTACAATGCGACCGCCGCCAAATCCGACAAGCTGTCCACAGGCGACATCGAACTTATGGTGTACGAGGAACCCGCCTACAGAGAGTTGAAGCTGGAGCAGCAAGAGCAAGAGCAGCTCCGAATGAAGCTCGAGGCCTGGAGTGAAGAACTCGAATTCGGATTCAAGATGGTTTCGAGACAGATCGAAAATAGGCGGGCAGATGGCGTTGCTGGAACGCGAGAAGGAAACATGCCGGCTCACGCTTCCGGGAACTCGTGGCAAGACCGAAAGAGGGGCGGCTTTTGATCCGTCTCGAAATTCCTAACATCCCACCCTCCTCGAACAAAGCATACATCACCATAAGCTCGGGCGGACGAATGCTTTCTCCTGAGGGTAAGAAGTACAAACGCGAAACTACAGCGCATATCGTCCAGAACTATCCATCGGCACTTCTTTTCTTCAAGCCGAACAAGCCCTACCTAGTTCTTCTGCGCTTCTTCTTCGAGGACGTAGAGAACAGCGGGTATGGCAAAGGAAAGGCTGCATCGCGGTATAAGATCTTCGATGGCGGTAACCGCACCAAGCTCGTCGAGGACGCCCTGAAGGACGCAGGCGGCATCGACGACTCACAAACGCTCACTTCGATCTGGCAAAAAGTCAGAGGAGCGCCTAAGACCATCATCTGGGCCTGGTGCACAGAAGAAGAGAACACACCGTTCGATGACGCACTCCGATCCCTTTACTGAGGACTACGCACTCTACTACCACTGTAACCACACCGAACTCCATCAAGTCGCTCGCAGCGCAGGTCATAACGTACATCCGAACTACAGCCGGCAATCCTTGATCCGTATCATCATCGGACAAGAAGCTGCTCCTAACGTAGGAAACGAAATTGATTCCTGGCGTAGAGCTCTGATAGTTTTCATCGCAGACCACAGACGTGTGCTAGAAACACAAGTCACATGCCCCGCTCGGTGCCTCTTCGAGGAGCCTTACGGAGGACTAGAAACGCAAGAGGCAGCACAGGCTGTCGAAAAAGAAGAAGACGCCTGCTTCAGTTGCATCGATACACAGGTCGTCACATGCCTAACAAGCAATGGCGATGCGAATTTCAAACTCATTCAACTACGCAAAAAGAACGCCTGAGGAGGACTTGATGTCTACGATTACGCCCGCCAATGCTCCCCGAACCTTCGAGGGTTTGCAGAGCCTCACTTCTTTCGATCTCCGCAACCTCGCCGAACAGCTCGGAGGGATGACGACCGCCAAGGAAAAATTCTCTTGGAGCAGCCTCAAACCGGAGGACCGGGCGCATACTGTCCTCGCCCTCGTCAAAAAGTGGGATGAGACGCATGCCAATGGGGCCCAGGAGGCTCCGGCGGCGGCGACTACGGTCACACGTACCCCTGTCACAGCAGCATCAGTCGCAGCACCTATCACCCCTGTGGCTCCCGTCATCCCAGTCGTAGGGACCGAAGCGGCGGCTACAGCGCAGGCAGCCATGGGTGCCAAGGCATCCAAGCGCACGCCTGTCACCGAAGCGGCGGCAGCGGCTCCTGCTGCACTTCCTACGGAGGCTTCGGTCATCCTGCAACGCCTGACCGCATTTCTCGAAGGGGAGCAAGAGCGCTTCGCGAAGCTGCAGGGCAACTTGGTTCAAATTCTGACCGAGGCGGCAAATACCAAAAATGATCGCATCACGGCGATCGAAGGACAGTACGAGAAGCTCCAGAAGATCGCGGACAATACGTCCAAGCTCGTCAAGAACGTCTACAGAACGAATCTCATGCTCCTGCACATCTGCATGCAGATCGCCGAGCCTACCCTCAAAGCCACAGCGTATGACGTCATCAAAGACGCCGCCGAAAATGCGAGCGTCATCGAAGAGCTCCTCGTTCAGATCGCCGCGGGAAAATAGGCGGAGCGCTCATCGACCCCTGGCCAGGCTGCATCCGACCTACTGTCGTAGAACTACGGGATATCGATGAAGAACTAATCGAAGAGGCCTCCGATGGCTCTATCGTAGAACTCGCGCGGCAGTTAGGTCTCCTCCTCACAGACGAAACAGCCTTCCCAGCTCTGGTGAGAGAGCGACTCAGAAGAAGTCGATACGAATGAAAAATGGCCATGTTCCCATCCCTGGGAACATGGCCATTTTTCTTAGCTACGTAGCTAAAAAAGGCGCCGTCCACCGGCGCCTCTAAAACACTACAGATGAACCTGTGCCGCCTTCTCTGCTTCTGCAATCTCCTTCTCAAGTTCATCGAGGTACGCAAAAAGAACGCTCTTCGCCTTGATGTCCAACTGACCGATACCGGGAGTCAGCCTCTTGAGAGCCTTCTTCATGCCTTCGACATAGCAGAGGCGTGTTGTGATGTTGAAGAGTTCTACAAACTCTTGTTTCGCGGTGTTCGAATCTCTGGTGCTACCATTTTTCTTCTCCTCCAGGCCATTCTCCATTGAGCCCTCTTGATTCAATCAGACTTCATGCATCCAGGGTTGCGGAAAGCAATTGGGCCAGCGCTTGATGCTCACGCGACGGAGTTCGCGAGCAAAGCGTTGAATCTCCAAATCGGCCGCGTTGTTTGCGCGCTCCCGCACTAGCTTGGCGATCGCCGCAACATTCGTAGTCCAAATGAAAGAAGTCTCGGACTGATGGGGTAGAAAGCTCGACGCGGCTTCGTAGATCCGCTTCTTGTCGATACTCGTGGGCGGCTTGCCGTGCTGCCTTTCCCACTCGTTACACTCCGTATGCACAGCATGCAAATAGTCTTCGTAGGCAGACTGCATGGACTCCCGAAAGAGCTGCTGCATGTAGGCGTTGTGATCTGTAGGATCACGCACTTCCTGGAGGTACTTCGGCGGCATGATGAAGTACCCGTAGTGGTGGGTAAAGCGCGTGCTCTCTTGTGACGGACTTCCTTCTTCATCACGGTCAGAGCCCACGTAGTTCCGAATGAGCTCGTGGCTAACACGCCGCGAGATGCCCGCAAAGAAAAACGTCATCTTCGCGTGGTACAGGATAGAAGCGTGTGGGATGTCACCCTTCTGCGTGTTGACGATGTACTCTTTGTTACTCTTACGTCCGGCTTTCTAACCAAAAGAATCGTAACACTTTCTTCCAGCCAACTCGATGAGCAACTCATTGTCGGTGAGACCCCTGACTTCTTGCGCGTTCACCCCTTCCTGAATGGAATCAGGAACGTCCTGCAAATCATGCGGGAAAAGGTCTCGCCAACTACAATACTGATCGGGCAAGCACTCAGGACGATGGTCCTGTACCCACTGCGCCATCCCCTCCAGCTCCAAGGCGTTCAAGCGCATCTCGGCAATGGGGAGGACCACCGGGTCCCCCGTCAAAATATGCACAGGTCGATTCATGCTCATCTCCGCTATATGCGTAGTGTGCGCACGCAGAGGACTTATCCCGCTTGCGGGAGGAATTTCAAGCATAGTCCAAGTAGCTAGAAAAAGAGAAGGCTGGCAGTTACATCTCCTGCCAGCCTTCCTTTATCACACACACCATATACTGGGAACTGACATACTACATCCGTCAGTCCCCACTAACTTAGGAGATTAGGTTACGCGGTCACACGGGACACCTCTTCTTCTTCCTAGACCAGGGTGGTCACTATTCTTATACCACATACACCTTACTTTTTGTCGAGATCAGGGATGTCCACGTTCCACTTCTTTCGCACGAAGAAGGAAACGCCGGAGTAGAACGACGACGAGAACCATCCAATCACAAGACCGTAGACAATACAAGAAGTCGTGGTGGCGGTGACAACGCGAGGGAAGGGAAAACTTGTGGAGAGCAGAGGCGTCAGGGCAGCGCCCAAGAGAGCAGGCGTCGATTCTAGGACAGGTCCCTCCCAAACTCGTTGGGCAACCGAGGTAGGCGTCTTACTCGAAAGCGTAGGAAAGACAGCCTCCACCAAGCCCCTGAACATGAAGGTCACGACCGTGAGCATGATCGCAAACACCGCCGTAGGAGCGGATACAATATCGTCCAACTTATCCATGACACACCTGCCTAAGTGAGCAGGCTATCAGGGTCTCCGAACTTGTAGGAAAACCTGTACGGTTCAGTAGTAGCCGTACTGGTGAGCAGCTCACCAAGAAGAGCTCCGAACTGAGAAGGCGAAGACTGCAGCCGTGGAATATTGCTACCTGACCCGTAAAGCCAGCTACCTGTCGAGAACCAACGTACTCCATCGGTAGAATAGATAACCTGAACGTTGTTTCCGCTCGCTGACAAACCCACCCACGTGTCACCCACACAGGCGAGAGCTACTGTTGTCGTGCTCTCAAGCGAAGCGCCCGTCGCCGTCCACACAACACCATCCGGTGATGTGTAAAACACGTCATGCCCACCAGCACGCACACAGAGGAGAAAGCGCGCCTTGGCCGGGTTCCACGCGGTATCAATCAGATTCGATCCTACACCTACAAGGGACTGAATGTTTGTGGCTACCCACGATGTCCCGAAAACGGACGTGTATACAGTTTGATTGTCCGGTTGCGCCACAGCCACAGCCAGGGACCCGTTGGAACGAAGCGACCAAGTCTGCGCCGTCAGACCAGAAAGGCCCGTGGTAAGGCTGCCTGTATTGCACAGCACCAAAGAAGCAGCAGCAGCTGAAGAGCTCCCAATTGCCCCCATCACCAAGCTACCGACCGATACCACTTGGAAGTCGGTGAGATTGGAGCCCGCGTAGGAGAAAGAGGAGAAGGAGCCTCCAGCCGGGCAACTGCCAAGACCAACTGTAGTGCCGGATACAACAACAGCAGCCCAGATGGTGCCCGCGGAGTCTACAGCAAGAGAAGAAATAGGTCCGGCGGTGGCACCTATGCCGAAGTTCCCTCCGACTTGAGTCCAGGTTGTGTCGTCTCCTCCACCATAGAAAACCTGGCAAGCCGCTCCAGCCCCCGTGGTCAGGCTTCCAAACAGCCAGGATTGTGCAGAGGGGCCGACCGCAGCGTCGTTCCACGTGAGGCTATAGGGCCCAGAACCACCCCCGCTCCACGTAACCTGCGGCTTCCAGTTTTGTGCGGAAATCTTCCCAGAGAATCCGCGCGAAATGATGTGTTTACAGATTATCTGACTGGGATTGAGTACATCCAGCTCGAACACATCGAACGCACCCAGAGCATCAGTCAAGAAAGGCGTCGACAATGAAGAGAACGAAACGGTAGAGGGCCACGCAGCTGCAGAAGTAATCTGAGCAGGTGCCGCAGATTGACTGAAGATGACACGAATGTGCGGGAAGGTTGTGTTAGACAGCCCGTTCAGTACAATCGAAGAAATCGTAGAGGGTGAGCTGACAGTAATGTAGAAGGTATCGTACTCGGCGCAGTTGAGTGTTAGCGTCTGGTACGAACCGCTCAAACCAATATTGTAGGAAGAATGCTGGTAACCGTTGGCAACAACGTTACCGTTGTTGAGCAGTGAGCCGAGAGGCATCCACTGCGCACCGAATGGAGTTTCAACTCTAGAATTGTACGCACCCCAAACGAAGGCAGGTGTGGGGTTGGCATCATCTGTTGTCCCAAGCCCTACATAGTTCGCGGAGCTTGGAGTGTACTGATGGAAGGAGCCGTCCGTTGTGTTGACGTCAACTACAGGGGGCGGAACGACACTAAAGAGACCTTCAGGTGGCAATGAATAACCAGAACCACCAATGTCTAGGCTGTTCTTAGAGGCGGCCGCTCCTGAGCTTGCGTAGAAGAGAGGGGAGATCCAAGTAATGGAAGTGGCTGTAACAGGCCCAGGGTTGAAGTTCGGGATGTTTCCACCATCGAGGGCGCTGATGTGGATTGTCCTTGCTGTGACATCCGAAGTAACAAACCCTAACGTCGACACTGCGTACTGGACGCCGCCTACAGTCAAACTGAGAAGGTCTTGTCCGATGGCGAGTGCAGAGCGCTTCGGGTTGCCCGTTGTCCCTGTGTCTACCTTCCAGAAGTAGGGATTGTTGGTTGCATCGAGGACAAGCTGATACTGTCCGGTCGAAAGGGCGGTGACGGTGCCCGTGATGCCCGGAGGCAAAAAGGTCCAGTACCCTAGACCTGTTACAGGGGCGCTGGCCACGGGAGCTGCATCACGCCGCCACACGGAGAGAAAGCCGCCCAGAGAGGCGGAGCTTGCGGTCTCTCCGGCAGTCTGCCATCGGTGGCCATCGGCCACGAACCCCCAGCTACCAAGAGTTCCTGCCGACCTCGCAGCTCCAAGGTCTTTGAGGTGCGCAGTCCACGCCGACAGAAACTCATCAGGCTGTGCGCGTACGGACAGAATACTCTGGGTGGCCGGGGAAGGACCGTCCCTTGTAATTGTTCCGCCTGACCCCGCTGTGTTGAAGGGTCCTGCTACACCCGTGGTGGAGCGACGATAACGAGCATCCAGTCCTCCTGCCGTGAGGTCCCAGATGGTCGAATCCCACGCCCCATTCCAGGCTTCTCCGTTGCCATGGAGAAGCTGAAAGAGTGTCTCTATTTCCGCATCGACAGCTACCGCACTGCGGATGCGCATCGAGATAAAAGCATCCGCTGGCAGCGTCGCAAGATTTGACTGCGTAGAATAGTAGACGTGGTAGGTCAGCCCCGTAGGAATCGAAGTGTTGAGGTTGAGTGTAACGTTCCCGGTAGAGAACCCACCTCCCAACGTTCCACCTGAGATGCTGGCGACGAGAACTTGTGTAGACCCGTTCTCGATATCGTTGTCGTTTTGATCTGTGATGCGAAAGAGGTCGATGAGCTGATCTCCCACACCACCCAAAAAGATGCCCGGTCCTGTCAGGGTAATCGTCGTGGTGGGAGAACTCGTCGGTCCTACGTCACTCGTTCGAACAGGAAGAGCAAGGTCCCGGTGCAACAAGTTATCGAGCGTATCGGTATTCTGCGCCAAAGCTTGGTTCGCACGATTTGCGTCAGAACTTGTCGCGTCTTCTCCGAAGGCAACGAAGTACGTACCCGCGTTGGGACCGCCTACTTTTGCATTATCTGCAAATGCGGGAGTGCCGCTCAGGGCATTGTTGACGTAGTCATACCCGGACGGCAGACCGCCAGTGTAGGAAGGAACCGTCAACCGATGAAATGTCGTCATGCTTGCCCTCTCACAACCTCACAGGTCAGCTAACTAGAAACGAACAGTCCACTGCACTTCAAGTTGAAATGCATTAGTTTTGGATAGTGTATCGAAAGTGTCATACGCGACAGCCGTGTTGTTGTACACGCTGGGATTGGCCGCGGATGTAAACAGCGCGATCTCCGACAACGGCACTACCAGGAACGGCGAGTAGCTCACGTCTGTTGAGCCAAAGACCCGGCTAAAGGTAACTTCTGTGGCCGTTGTGTGTACCGCCGGGGCGGTCACTTGTCCGAGCCAGACATCACCACCGCTGCCAGGGTAGGCCATTGAAGACCCAGAGATGCGAACGGCGCGCTCCAGGAGGGTAACAGTGGGGTCCGTATCCGTCTGGTTGTTCGTTCCCGGGTACGACGTCGAAAGAGGCGGAGCGTTGGCCGTGGTGAGAGCAAGCTGCTGCGTCCCTCCGATGCCCACCCCCATGTACTGTATGCGATCGTCGCGCTCTGTAGTAAGTGGAGAGAATGAAGTGTAGTCAATCAAGCTGGCAAGGTACTCACGCCCGAGATTCAGCCAGATGTTGTGCCCTTCACGCCGCGCAACAATCTTCCCGCGCTCGCGCACCGTCAACCGAAGGTTATTTTTTACCTCGATGACGTCTGCCTTGCGGAAGAAGCCAACAGGATAACGACGTGACCGCACCATACTCACTCTCCCATCGCCTTGAGCTCGTCGAAGAACGCCTCGAGCATGATAGCCGAAATCTTCTCAAGTTTCTTGCCGGATGTAAGAAGCTTCTTGAGACGCTCCATCGGAACCTCTTTGATGGGCCCTAGAAACTTATCCGTATTGTAGTTCGATAGATACTTCTTCTTGGCTTCTTCTGCACTCTCGACGCCCACAAGAACCTTGTCCTCATCGTAGGTGCCGTCATGCTTCTTCTGATGGGCGACGTACGCATGGGGAGCGTCTTTCTTATCACCCACAAAGACGTCCACACCGTCTCCATCAGCACCCTTGGTACCAACAAAGTACCCGTAGGGCATCTTCATGACCGTCCGCCACGGTTTACCGTTCTTATCGACGCCTTTTCGAACGGAACCTTTTTGGTTCTCGATGGCGATCTGAAGACCTTGAAACTGCGCGTGGCCTTGTAGCTTGTGCTCGGCGTCTGCAAGTTTCATGGCTTATAGAACTCGGAAGCTACAGTAGGTTCCTGCTGCGAGGCTTGTATCAAACGCCCATTGTACTCCAGCTCCAGCCTCCACCAGAACGCTATCCCACTCTACTGCAATGGGTCCACCAGAAGCAGGTCGAATGAAACAAGTGATTACATCACCGTTGACCACCGCTATGCTGATGGCCATCGTGAATGCGGCACCTGCTGATGTGAGCGTGAAGGGAACCGTGGCCGCATCTACGCCGTTCTTCTGGAGAACGAGGTTGTAGTTGTTCGGGGACCCAGGCGAAGGCGAGGAGATCTCCAACGTGATTGTATTGACCGTAGCCGCCACAGTCATTGTAACCGGCCCCTCAATCTGCACGCCCGTTGTCGCAGGAACAAGCGTGATGAGGGACGAGCTGAACGTCATCATCGATGACGTGTATACAGGATTGTCGAACTGAAAAATGGAGTCGTAGGTAGGAACCGCCGCGGACCCAAAAGTCGTACACGCTGTAGCTAGAATAAAGTCTTCTGGGCACAAGTAGTTCTTGTCGTACCCCCATACGATAGGATGTGTAGGCGTCGGGTACACGGGCGTTGAATTCAAGCCGGCGTCGAACTGTGACTGCCACCCCCCTCCTGCTGTTCGCGGTTGATCGAACATCGTCGACACGCCCATCGTATTGATGAAGCAAGCGCCATCGTAGACCGTCAATGTGCCGCTTACATCCACTTCATCGCTCTCGCTGACTGTTGTATCCCCCTGCGTACCAAGCTGCAGAAGAGTCACAAAGAGCGGGTACGTGTACGTGGGCTTGATACGAAGCGTGAACGTCTGGCCGAACAAGAAAGCAGGCAGGTCAAAGGCGGCGCTATCTACCTGCACGCGGAACTTGAAGTACTTGTCGATCTCGTTGAACACCCCTTGCTGCAAGTACCCCGTAAACCAGGTGGGGTTGTTCACATAGTCGTCAATCTCCACACCAGTTACAAGTGGAGCGAATTGCGCAACCGTATCCCCCACCACATAGGGCTTTGATGTGCTCGGGTTTGTATCGAGCGAAAGGGCAACAGGATAGGTGTAGGAGCGCACAACGGTACTATCGGACGCGTCTTGAATGAGGATGCGTCCAGTAGAAGAAGAGAAGTCGGTACGAATTTCAGTGATCGTACCCGCTACTTCTGCGAAAGGCAGACCTAGCAAAATCTGCATTCCCACACGCAGGTTGTATACCGTGGGCCCGTTGAAGTACGAGTACCATAGTCCTTGCACGGCACTCAGGTAGTCAACGTTACTCGGTAGCTGCGCGAGGTCGTCAAGCGTAAAGTTCGCAGGTATGCCAAAGTTTGCTTGGATGCGAGGACGGTTGTCGATGTAACTCAACTCTGCCCAGAGCATCTGTGGGGGAGTGGCTCCCTGCCAAATATCATTCCCTCCACTACCTGCCGGTACTGGAGTAACGAAGCGCAGGCACGACTGATTGCGAAATGTATCGATGTAGTAGTCGACGTTCTTTCGCAAGACGGCTGTATCATCTGTCGCTACAATGTTCTCCTGCAAGTATGGAACGTCTACAACAGCGGGGTCGAGCGGCGTGTACGCTCTTCGTTGTACTCCTGCCAGAAAGACCGCGTAAGTCGCAGGCTGCGATAGGTACTGACCTACTGGAGTTGTGTCTACGGGTAGATTGCGGACGAGTGCTTGTGAGGCGCCAAGTACAGTAGATGAGACCATCTGCATACTTTGAGTAGCGAGGGTCAGTACTTCGAACGAAACGATGTCACCCTGCTCACACAAGCCATTCCAGAAATCGAGGTCTTTGCTCGTTGCCGTTCCGGCGATGCTCCAGTTATTAGGAGCTGGGACGGGCAGTGGATCGAGAAGAGTGATGCGTTGGAAGGGGTAGGGATCTGAGAGGTCGTCCACTACGTTGGCTATACGGTAAGCAGTACCATTCAAACAGAGAAAAGTATTCTGCTGAATGGGCAAAAACTGAAGACTTCTCTCAACGCGGTACGTGTAGAAGGCAACAGAGGCACCCCCTGTTCCTGAAGGGACCGCGTTCTGTTGTCCTGCTGATACGAAGAGAGATGTGGTTGTATCAAGAACAGTGATGAGGTAAGGGGCATCGATGCGAATGCGACTAGCGGTCCCTGCCGTATTGGCAATGAGACGCACGACAATGGAGGGATCTACTTGTGAGAGCGCAGCTTGAACGACACTTTGTAGTTGTGTCGCTGTGTATGGATCGGGGGCAGTGAATGAAATAATCGTCTGGGCAGCTTGTGTTGAAAGCTGAAAAACGAGGTTGGTTCCGCTCACCCCAATCAGACCCGCGGTGGGTATGTCGATAGACTCGATGCCTCCGTAGATAGCTTGAATCGTAGTAAGCTCGAGGAGGGTAGGGTCCTCTTGCATGAACAAGTTGTAGTGAAGCCACTTGCGCTGGAAGGTACGCTGGATATCGCGTAGGCTTTTCGAGTAATCAACCTGCCACAGGTTCAAAAGCTCGGCAGCTGCGGTCTGCGCCATCGCTTGCCAGAAGGCAGTAACCCGCTCGATACCATCCACTTGGTTCCAGAAGTCGGATAGGTATCCCCACACGAATGTGAGATCTGGAGTAACTCCTCGCGCAACGATCGTGTCCGTTACGTTCACTACTACTTCAGACAGTGCAGAAGAAAGAGACCCATTGGTGACGATGAGGTCGAACTTCCAGATGCCGCTCACGTCTGGATAAAAAGTAGGCCGTTCACTAGACGGTGTACTCAATCCATTCTGTCGTAGGTAAGAAAAAAAAGTAGACGTCGACAGATTATCAGGCAAGTCATAGCCGTCGATGGCTACAAAGAAACCATCCACATCCGACCCAGTAGAAGTAATGTTGTAAGGGACGCCTTTGACAACAAGGACATCACCATCCACAATTGGCTCTACACTATTCGCAGTTTGTAGCGTGCTGGAGTAGAACCTGTTGGTGAAGCCCGTAGGGGGAGAAAGAGGGTAGGTCTTTCCATCAGCACCTTCGAGCAGGTACTGGCTTCCAGAAGGGGCTGTGATGAGCCGCCAATGATAGGTGAGCGACGCTCCTTGTGGGTCGAAGCTCCCGGAGCCATCTAGCTGGAAAATAGAACAGAGGCGTACTGCTTGATCTTGCCCGGCATCAGCCGAAGGTGGCGCACCTGGAATGAGTACACCTGTACCAAGACAAAGACTGTCTAGCTGAACTTCTGTAGGAAACCCAAGAGTCCCCCGCACACTAATAAGCGTAGCGTTGGGCGGGACAGTAACAGCTGAAGAACTAGGAATCGCAGGCAGTACGTAACGCAGCTGATGTCCGATTGTAGGTAGCTCCGACGTATCCGTAACAAATACGTAGACAGTATTAGTCGAGAAGCTCATCGCCACGAGCACGGTCCAGTACTGGTTCTCGCTCACGAACGATTGACTGTTCGGCAAGTATTGTACGGGAGTGTCGAGCACCAGCGTGTTGGTTCCGTCAATGTGAACAGAACCCGTGTACGAGATACCTATCTTCGAAAAGAAGAGCCCTACGCACCCACCACCAGAAGCGAAAGATCCAAAGTATGAATGGCTGTGAATGAGGTCTGTGAAATTAGTGGGCAGGTCTTTCCAAAGAGCAGTGAACTGAAACGTAAAGTTTACCGGTACAGGAACGCTAAGTTCAATCGAAGCATTACCGGCAACGAAGCCACCGCCAGAAGCGATAACCTCGTCACCTGTAGGCAAGTCGATGAAAAACTGAGCCCCGTTTCCACCGGCAGTAACTTCCGTGTAAGTAAGAATGTTTGAGATGTCGCCGCAAGGACCCAAGCAGTAGACATCGAAAGGAGCCACAGTAGGCAAGGGCCCACTGCCTGCAGCAGAGAAGGAACCAAGCCCCCAGGGTCCTTGACCCCACGGACTTGTTCCCCATCCAGCCGTTGTGCAGAGCGGTGAGCCCATCGATTCCTCAGTTCCTCAGTTCCGTATCCTCCACTGGAGGAGCTGATACAGGCGCATGGAGGTCCTGCCGCAACACCTCCGGCTTCGACTGACGCGCATCGAGAACCGCGCGCACATGACTCAAAGCATTCAAGATGTAGGCCGGCTGCCACCCCGCAGTCGTAGAAAACGCCTTCTCGAGGATGGCGTACTCTTTGTCGTCAAGCTCCAGCCAATGACCCGGCAAAACATTATTCAGCTTTTCCTTCAGCTGAAGAAGCACAAGAGCCGGAACGTGCTCCTTGTTGTCCTGCACGATATTCGTGATGGCGAGCCGACAAGCCAACACAAACGGGTACGGGGCATCCTTAGCCGTACTTCCATCAGGCTGCCTCACCTCATTCACCTCAAGGGTCAACGGGTTCAGGATTACAGCATGTGCAGGTACTTGAATATATCGCATTGGTCTTCCTCCTATTGCTTGAGTGCTTTCTTGAAGCGCGCTTCGAAGTTCCCTTCGTAAGCAAAGCTACCGTGGTGAGTAAGCTTAGACTCGACCATGACCCAGCAGGTTCCACCCACCTGACGCCACAGGTCACAGAAACCGTAGTCTTCGCTAATATAACGCTTGTTCTTCACACCCACAGGGAACAAATCCCAGTGCAGTTGTCCTGCCGTGGGCTCCACTTCACTCACGTACTCTGGCGCGAGTCCTGATTGAATGATGCGCATGAGAGCTGCGCGTGAAAGGCACATGAAGCCCGTGGCCATCTCAACGAATGGGATATACGTCTTTCCGTTGATCGTCTTGATGTCTTCGGCGCGGATGATGGGAGGCAGCGTGCCCACAAATTCTGCACCCATATGACGCACTTCTTGTGCTGTCTTTGCTTCAGATGCGTGCTCCAAAATTCTCTGGAAGTTGATCTTCTTCTTCGGGTAGATGCCACATACCACATCGAGACCACTGGTAAGAACGCTGTAAGCATCTTCCGGTGGAAATTCTACGTCGGCATCTATGAAAAGCAGGTTCGAACAATCTGTGTCCGACAGAAAATGGGCCGCGCACGTATTTCTTGCTCGAGGAACAAGTGATTCATGCTTGTTCCCATAGAACATCCCATCGATCCCTAGCATCTTGAGCCCTAGCACTAGGTTTACAGAAGACATCATGTAATCCCAGTGAACCATCGCTCCGTACGAAGGGGTACATATTAAGGGCTTGATTGATTCCATGAATCACCAATGAAGAATGAGTTGACCCTGGCTTCCAGCACCACCAGCGGCGCCCGTACCCGCGGTGCTGCCTGCATTGCCTCCGGAGCCGCCTCCCCCGCCCCCACATCCGTAATTGGAACCCGCAGCACCAGCTGTTCCTGCAACTCCTGTAATAGGATCTCCATTGCCTCCATTGCCGCCCGAACCCCCTGCGCCTCCTCCAGTACCTGCTCCTCCTCCACCCCCCCCGCGGCCGGACCGCGCCGGGTCGAGTTGGGTTGGACGGTAGGGGCCGCGCCCCCGCCCCGGCGGGCGTTGGT
>VFSW01000435.1_pt1 | contig 61088 bp, 51 predicted proteins | sample 5358111 | NCBI WGS metagenome assembly VFSW01 (sample SAMN11554181, study PRJNA540505) | mine drainage metagenome | isolation source: sediment from site ElyBrook_90M | place: USA: Ely Copper Mine, Vershire, VT | collected 2017
GGAGGGCCGCGCCCTCCGGCGCGGCGATGTGCTGACAGCCGGCGCGGCGGACCCACGCCGGCGTCGCGGAAAGCTGCGCGGGCGCCCGCCCGAAACCGGCCCCCTGCTTCGCGTCACCTCGCCCGAAGGCGCCGGGGAGCTGTGCGGCGCGGACTGGCAGGTGCGGGAAGATTCCGACCGCATGGGCCTGCGCCTGCGCGGGCCCGCGCTCCCGCCGCATGCCGGCCGTATGCTCACCGAAGGCGTGCCGCTGGGCGCCGTGCAGACGCCGCCCGGCGGCCAGCCCATCATCCTGTTTGTGGAGCACCAGACCACCGGCGGTTATCCCAAGATCGCCAACGTGATTTCCGCGGATTTCCACCGCGCCGGGCAATTGCGCCCGCGAGCCCAGGTGCGCTTCGAGCAGGTCTCCATGGAGACCGCCCTGGCGCTGCTGCGGGCGCAGGAGGACTGGCTGCACGGACTCGCCTGAGCGTACAACCGTGCGGGCGGGCTCCCGGAACCTCCCAAAGTCCCTGTAGATTTTCACCACAAACAGGTCCTATAATATGGTTTAAGCAGTCAACCAACCGCCATCCGGAACGAGGGGGAAGTTTTGACCAGTTCATCCAGCGCCATACGACCGAAAGTGACCATTGACGGCAACGAAGCCGCGGCTTACGTCGCGCACCAGATCAACGAAGTGATCGCCATCTACCCGATAACGCCATCTTCGCCCATGGGTGAATGGGCGGACCAGTGGTCCTCCGAATTGAAGCCCAACATCTGGGGCACGGTGCCCACGGTGATCGAGATGCAGAGCGAGGGCGGCGCGGCCGGCGCGCTGCACGGCGCGCTGCAAACAGGATCGCTTTCGACCACGTTTACCGCCTCGCAGGGCCTGTTGCTGATGATCCCCAATATGTTCAAGATCGCCGGGGAACTCACGCCCACGGTGTTTCACATCGCGGCGCGCACGCTGGCCTCGCAGGCGCTTTCGATCTTCGGCGACCACAGCGACGTGATGGCCGCGCGCGCCACGGGCTTCGGCATGCTGGCCTCCAACTCGGTCCAGGAGGTCATGGATTTCGCGCTGATCGCGCAGGCCGCCAGCCTGGAGGCGCGGGTTCCCTTCCTGCACTTCTTCGATGGTTTCCGCACTTCCCACGAAGTGGCCAAGGTGGAACAGCTCACCCCCGGCGACATGCGCGCCATGATCCAGGACGACCTGGTGCGCGCCCATCGCGCCCGGGCCCTTTCGCCGGACCACCCGGTGATCCGCGGCACGGCCCAGAATCCGGACGTCTTCTTCCAGGCGCGCGAGGCTTCCAATCCGTTCTACGGCGCCTGTCCGGCCATCGTGCAGAAGGCCATGGACCGCTTCGCCCAGGTGGCCGGCCGCCAGTACCGGCTGTTCGAATACTTCGGCGCGCCGGATGCCGACCGGGTGGTGATCCTGATGGGCTCCGCGGCGGAGGTGGCCGAGGAAGCCGTGGCCCATCTCAACGCCCTCGGCGAAAAGGCCGGGCTGTTGAAAGTGCGGTTGTACCGGCCGTTCTCGATCGAGCACTTCGTCGCGGCGCTGCCGGAATCGGTGAAAACCATCGCCGTCCTCGACCGGACCAAGGAGCCGGGCAGCTCCGGCGAGCCGCTGTACCTGGACGTGGTCAACGCCATCAGCGAAGCCATGATCACAGGCAAGCGCGTCATCGGCGGGCGCTACGGGCTTTCGTCCAAGGAATTCACGCCGGCCATGGTGAAGGGCATCTTCGACGAGATGCGCAAGCCCAAACCCAAGAACCATTTCACCATCGGCATCCTGGACGACGTGAGCCACACCAGCCTGGAGTACGATCCCGCCTTTTCGAGCGAAGTGCCGGGCACTGTGCGCGCGCTGTTCTATGGTCTGGGCGCGGATGGCACGGTGGGCGCCAACAAGAATTCCATCAAGATCATCGGCGAGGAGACCGACAATTACGCGCAGGGCTACTTCGTTTACGATTCGAAAAAAGCCGGCGCCATCACCGTTTCGCACCTGCGATTCGGCCCCCAGCCGCTGCACTCCAGCTACCTGATTACCAACGCCAACTTCGTGGCCTGCCACCAGTTTTCGTTCCTGGAACGGCTGGACATGCTGAAGTGGGCGGAACCGGGCGCGACGTTCCTGCTGAACAGCCCATTTGGCCCGGAGGAGGTGTGGGACCAGCTTCCGCTGACCGTGCAGCGGCAGATCATCGCCAAGAAACTGCGCTTCTTCGTGATCGACGGCTACCAGGTGGCGCGCGAGACCGGCATGGGCGGGCGCGTGAACACCATCATGCAGACCTGTTTCTTCGCCATCAGCGGCGTGCTGCCGCGCGAGGAGGCCATCGCGGCCATCAAACACGCCATCGAGAAGACCTACGGCAAGCGCGGCGAGGCGGTGGTGCGGAAGAATTTCGCCGCCGTGGACGAGGCCCTGAGCCACCTGCGCGAAGTGCCGGCGCCCGCCGCGGCCACCGCCGCGTTCGACATGCGGCCGCCGGTGCCGGCCGGCGCGCCGGAGTTCGTGCGGAAGGTGACCGCGCGGATCATTGCCGGGGAAGGCGACGACCTGCCGGTGAGCGCCATGCCCATAGACGGCACCTTCCCCACCGGCACCACGCAATGGGAAAAGCGCAACATCGCGCTCGAGATTCCGGTGTGGGACGAGGAACTTTGCATCCAGTGTGGCAAGTGCGTGCTGGTTTGTCCGCATGCCGTGATCCGCGCCAAGGTATATCAGCCGGAGCACGCCGCCGGTGCGCCCGGGACGTTCAAGCATGTGCCCGCGCGCTGGAAAGAATTCAAGGAAATGCGGTATACCCTGCAGGTGGCGCCTGAGGATTGCACCGGCTGCGCGCTGTGCGTGGCGGTGTGTCCGGCCAAGAGCAAGAGCGAGGTGAAGCACAAGGCCATCAACATGGTGGCCCAGGCTCCCCTGCGCGAGCCGGAAGCCGCCAATTGGGACTTCTTCCTGAAGATCCCCGAGATCGACCGGCGCCTGCTGAGCCAGAGCCTGGTGAAGGACAACCAGTTGCTGCAGCCCCTGTTCGAGTTTTCGGGCGCCTGCGCCGGATGCGGCGAGACGCCCTACATCAAGCTGATGACGCAGCTTTTCGGCGACCGCACCATCATCGGCAACGCCACCGGCTGCTCCTCGATTTACGGCGGGAACCTGCCCACCACGCCTTACACGGTGAACAACGACGGTCTGGGCCCGGCGTGGTCCAATTCGTTGTTCGAAGACAACGCCGAGTTTGGGCTGGGCATGCGCCTGGCCATCGACGCGCAGAACCAATACGCGCGGGAACTGGTGGAGCGCCTGGGCGACGTGATCGGCGGCGACCTGGCGCGGGCCCTGCTGGATGCCGGCCAGACCACCGAAGCCGGCATCTTCGAACAGCGCGCGCGGGTGAAAGTGCTGAAGGAAAAACTGCGCGGGGTGGACGGGCGCTCGTCGTCGGGCGCCCTGCGCGACCTGCTGAGCCTGGCCGATGCCCTGGTCAAAAAGAGCGTCTGGATCGTGGGCGGGGACGGCTGGGCCTACGACATCGGATACGGCGGCCTGGACCACGTGCTGGCCTCCGGGCGGAACGTCAACATCCTGGTGCTCGATACGGAGGTCTATTCCAACACCGGCGGCCAAATGTCCAAGTCCACGCCGCGCGGCGCGGTGGCCAAGTTCGCCGCCGGGGGCAAGCCCGCCGCCAAGAAGGACCTGGCCATGATGGCCATGAATTACGGCACGGCGTACGTGGCCAAGGTGGCCATGGGCGGCAACGACAGCCACACCATCAAGGCCTTCATCGAAGCCGAATCCTACAACGGCCCGTCCATCATCATCGCCTACAGCCACTGCATCGCGCACGGTTACGACATGGTTCACGGATTGGATCAACAGAAGCTGGCGGTGCAGTCGGCTTACTGGCCGCTGTTCCGCTACGACCCGAGGCTGGCGGCCGAAGGCAAGAACCCGTTCCAACTCGATTCGCGCGCGGCCAGCGTCAAATTGAAAGACTACGTCTACAACGAAACCCGCTACACCATGCTGGCCAAGAGCAATCCCGGCGAAGCGCAGCGTCTGCTCGAACTGGCGCAGCAGGACGTGCTCGACCGCTGGAAGATCTACGAACACATGGCTCACATGCCCGCCGCCGGCGCGGCCACGGAGAAAAAGTAAATGATCGACCTGTCCAAGACCATCGACCTATCGACCACCTATCTGGGAATGAAACTGAAGAATCCGCTGGTGGCTTCCTCCTCGCCCATGTGCGAGGAGGTGGCCAACATCCGCCGCATGGAGGACGCCGGCGTGGCGGCGGTGGTGCTGCACTCGCTGTTCGAGGAGCAGATCGCGCGGGAGAGCGACGAACTGGACCGCTTTCTTTCCGCCGGCGAGGAAGTGGGCGCCGAATCCACCTCCCACTTCCCCGACATGCTGGGCTACAACCGCGGGCCGGAAGGCTATCTCAAGCACATCCGCGCCGTTAAGGAAGCCGTGGGCATTCCCGTGATCGCCAGCCTGAACGGCGCCTCGGTGGGCGGCTGGATCCGCTACGCCAAGGAGATGCAGCAGGCCGGCGCCGACGCGCTGGAGCTCAACATTTACTACATTCCGGTGGACCCGGAGTTGACCGGCGAGCAGGTGGAGCGCCTATATTGCGACCTGGTGCGGGAAGTCAAAGCCGCGGTGCGGATTCCGGTGGCGGTGAAGCTGGGGCCTTACTTCAGCTCCATGGTGAATTTCGCCAGGCGGCTGGAGGCTTCGGGCGCGGCCGGGCTGGTGCTGTTCAACCGCTTCTACCAGCCGGACTTCGACCTGGAGGCGCTCGAGGTGGTGCCCAACCTGATCCTGAGCAACCAGTACGAACTGCTGCTCCGGCTGCACTGGATCGCGGTGCTCTACGGCAACGTGAAGGCCGACCTGGCGCTGACCGGAGGGGTCCACGCAGCCACGGATGTGGTCAAGGCCATGATGGCCGGCGCCCGGATCGCCATGACCACCTCCGCCCTGCTGAAGAAGGGCATCGGTTACGTGGATACCCTCCTGACCGAGTTACTGGTGTGGCTGGGCGACCACGAATACGATTCCATCCGCCAGATGCAGGGCAGCATGAGCCGCAACGCGGTGCCGCAGCCGCAGGCGTTTGAGCGGGCCAATTACATGAAGGTGCTGAGCTCCTACTCGATGCGATAGCAGCGGCTCTCCGCCGCGCCGCCCCGCGGCGGCAAGTCCGGCGCCGCGTACTTCAACCGCGGGCTTTGGATATGCCTCCGGCCGCGGAGCCGGCCTGCCGCCTTCATGGATAACAGCAGATCTTCGCGCGAGAGCACGCCGGCGGATTCGCCGTCGAAGTCTACGACCACCCGGCGCTCCCAGGCCGATGCGAAACTCAGTCCGGCAATGGAGGTCACGCTATCGACGCGGACAGGCTCCATGCCGATCTGGTAATACACATCCGATTCGGTGAAATCGGCGGGCTGGATGCCTTTGGCCGAGGCCGCGGACCGGGCGCTTGCCGGAATTGCACGTCAAAGTCCCGTCCGGGCGCGCGGCCGCGGACCAGGCGCTCCCTCACCCACCCGCTCAGCCAGGGCTCTACTATGGCAGGAATTGTGGGCCTTCCCGATGCTGGCGCGGCCAAGGCACGCCCGCCGCGTCCGCCCGTTTCTCCGCGCATCGGCACAAATACCGGAGACGATTGGCCATGCCGCCTTACTGAAGAGTATGCGTTACACCATCGCCATTCTCGTTGCCGCCCTGCTGGCCGTCGCGCCTGGGTTGTACGGCAAGAAGAACTCCGGTTCGTCGCATGGCTCATCGCGGGGCGCCCGGTCCGGCGGCTCCAGGTCCGGGTCGCGCAGGTCCAGGTCCGGCTCCTCCCGGGGAGGCCACCGCTCCGCCCGCCACGACGGCGGGCACAAGAGTCAATAGGGTCCGCCGTTCGCTTCAGGCCCGGCGGAAGAGCCGCTCGCCGTCCTGCGAGAGCAGGACCCACAGTCCATAGACGCCTAGCGCCGTGCCGAAGGGCACATGGATCAAATCCAGCACGGAAAGAACAATGGTCAGGATGCGGGCCCACGGCTGGAATTGCAGCAGCCCGATGCCGGCGACGAGGCCGGGCAGCGAAATCGCCAGCAGGAAAACGAACAGGAAGGCCCCGATTCCGCCCAGGATGGGGATGGAAATGTGCGCGTCGTGGGAATAGTCCGAAGCGCCCAGCAGCCCGGCGATTCCGCCGAATATCAACAAAAGCGCCAGCGCCGCCAGGATTCCCAGGCAGGAGAATACGATGTGCAGGACCCCCAGCACTTTCACGTGGCTTTCCATGGCGGCCTACGCTTCCGGCGCCGGCACATCCACCCACGCGCGCCCGGCCGAACTGGCCAACTCGGCCTCCAGGATCTGGAGTTGCCGCAGGCCGTCTGCGAATTGCGGATACTCGACGGGCGCGGCGGCGTCCTCGACGGCGCGATAGAAGCGCCGGAACACCTGTTTGAAGGTGTCGTCGTAGCCTTCGCTGTGGCCGCCGGGCAGGTCCGCGTAGGAGCGCGCGGCGGGCTGCATCAGCGACGGATCCTTGACGATGATCTGGTTGGGGGAGTTGCGGTGGCCGATCCACAACTCGTCGGGCCGCTCCTGGTTCCAGGAGACCGACGCCTTGCTGCCGTAGATTTCCATGCTGAGGCTGTTCTTGCGCCCGGCGTTCACCTGGCTGGCGGTGAAGGCGCCGCGGGTGCGGCCGCCCATGCGGAACAGCACCGCGCCGAAATCCTCGGTGTCGATGGGCGCCTCGTCGTAGTCTTCCGGACTGAGTGTCTTGCCGGCGAAAGTCTCGATGGAGCGCTTGGGCCGCTTGCGGGTCTTATGGAAGGTCTGCAGATCGGCGCACACCGACGTGATGCGCTGCCCGGTGACGTGCTCCGCCATGTCGCACCAATGCGAGCCGATATCGGCCATGCAGCGCGATGGGCCGTTGGATTTGGAATCGATGCGCCAGTTCCAGTCGGTGTCGTAGAGCAGCCAGTCCTGGGAGTAGGTGCCCTGCAGCACCAGGATCTCGCCCAACTCGCCGGCCTCGCGCATGCGGCGCATCTGCTGCACCATGGGATAGAAGCGCAGGTTGTGGAAAGTGCAATTGCGCAGGTTTTTTTCGGCGGCCAGGGCCACCAGCTTGCGCGCATTTTCCACCGAAGTGGACAGCGGCTTCTCGCAGATGACGTGTTTGCCGGCGTTCAGCGAATCGGTGACCATGGGGAAATGCATCGCGTTCGGCGTGCACACATGGACCACATCCACTTCGGGATCGTCCAGTATCTGGTGATAGTCGCTGGCGGTCTTGTCGACATGGAATTCCTCGCCCAGGCGGCGCGCCTTCTCTTTCTGGCTCTCGCCGATGGCGTAGACCTGGACGAAGCCCAAGCGGCGAATCCCTTCCAGGTGTACGCGCCCCACGAAGCCCGTGCCGAATACGGCAGCCTTCAGTCTATGAATCATGTTGGCCTCTTCCGAAGCGTCTAATTTAACCCAATTGCTGGTACATTGGTAAGCGAGATGGTGGTGCGCATCCGCTTTGGAAAAGGCCCGAAAGTGGCGCGCCATCGCCGCAAGAACCGGCGCGTGGCCTTGGGGTTCGCCGCGATCCTCACGCCCGTGGCGGTGATGGCCGCGGCCCTGGGCGCGTGGGGCCTGGCGGCGGGTCCCAATTGGACCAGCAACTTCGCCATTCGCACCGGGCTGTGGTCCCACTGGCAGGTGTGGCTCGCCTTTGCGGTGGTGTTGCAAACCGGCGCGCACTTCCTGAACCGCTACGGCCGCGCCGCAGACCGGGCCGCGGCCCGGCCCGCGCGGCCCCTGGTCCGCTCGTAAGGGGCGCGCGTCCTGTTATCCTATCCTCTAAGGGGCCCGATGCGCCATAGCACCAGGTACAGAATCAACACCTTCCTTTCCTCCGGTAATTTTCCCAGCGGCGTGAAATGGCTGCTCATCAGCAACACCGCCGTCTTCGTGCTGAGTTCCCTGTTGCGCCAGACCAGCTTCGGGGACATTTTCAACCTGTTCGCCCTGGTCCCCAGGGCCGTGGTTTTCCACTTCGCCATCTGGCAACTGGCCACCTACCTGTTTCTGCACGGCGGGGTCTGGCACCTGCTCTTCAATATGCTGACGCTGTGGATGTTCGGCGTCACCCTCGAGCGGGACTGGGGCACGCGCCGCTTTCTGAAGTACTACTTTTTGTGCGGCATCGGCGCGGGGTTGTGCGACGTGGGCGTCAACATGCTGCTCGGCAACTGGTCTACCAGCACCATCGGCGCCTCGGGAGCCATTTACGGCATCCTGCTGGCGTTCGGCGTGATGTATCCGGAATCGACTATCCTGTTCCTGTTCCTGTTTCCCATACAGGCCAAGTATTTCGTGATGATCTACGGCGCCATGGCTCTGCTGGGGGCCATGAACGTCAACAGCGGCGTCAGCAACGTGGCGCACCTGGGAGGCATGCTGTTCGGCCTGTTGTACCTGAAGGCGCGCCTGCCCACGCTGGACACTTACGAAGTGCGCCGCTGGTACCGCCAGTACAAAATGCAGCGCGCCAAGAAAAAGTTCCAGGTGTACATGCGCAAGCACGGCTCCGGGCGCGGCCCCTGGGTGAACTGAGGCCCGGCGGGCCTGCCCACCCAATTTGACCTGACCCGCGCACTCCGTTACACTGAAACGTCAGTTCATTTTCGGCTCGAATCCAGCCAACCGAAATTCGATTTTTCTTCCAACGGGCGGAACTTGTCATGCGGCGACACATTTTCACATCGGAATCCGTAACAGAGGGGCATCCGGATAAGATCGCGGACCAGATATCGGACGCGGTCCTGGACGCCGTCATGGCGCAGGACCCGCTGGGCCGGGTGGCCTGCGAAGTTCTGGTGACCACCGGCATCTGCGTGGTGGCGGGCGAGCTCACCACGACCTGTTACGTGGACGTGCCGCGGGTGGCGCGCCAGACCATCGAGCACGTCGGATACACCGACGCCTTGTGGGGCTTCGACTACAACACCTGCGGCGTGCTGAACGCGATCCAGTCGCAGTCGCCGGACATCGCCATGGGCGTGGATACGGGCGGCGCGGGCGATCAGGGGCTGATGTTCGGCTACGCCTGTAACGAAACCGAGGAGCTCATGCCGATGCCCATCATGCTGGCGCACAAGCTGGTGCGCCGGCTCTCCGAGGTCCGGCGGGCGGGAATCCTGGATTTTCTGCGGCCGGACGGCAAGAGCCAGGTCAGCGTGGAGTACGTGGACGGCGCGCCCAGCCGCATCGACGCCGTGGTGGTTTCGACGCAGCACAGCGACGCGATTTCCACCGGGGATCTGCGCGCCGAGGTGCGCAAGCACGTCATCGAGCCGGTGATTCCCGCGCACATGGTGGATTCGGGCACGCACTTTCACATCAATCCCACGGGGCGCTTCGTGATCGGCGGTCCGCACGGGGACACGGGACTGACGGGCCGCAAGATCATCGTGGACACCTACGGCGGCATGGGCCGCCACGGCGGCGGCGCGTTCTCCGGTAAGGACCCCACCAAGGTGGACCGCTCGGCCTGCTACATGGCGCGCTATATCGCCAAGAACATCGTGGCCGCGGGCCTGGCGGCGCGCTGCGAAGTGCAACTGGCCTACGCCATCGGGGTGGCCGAGCCGGTTTCCGTGATGGTCAACACCTTCGGCGCCGGGGTGGCGTCCGAAGACAAGATCACCGGCCTGATCCGCGCGCATTTCCCGCTGACGCCGCGCGGCATCATCGACCACCTGAAGCTGCGGCGGCCCATCTACCGCAACACCGCCGCTTTCGGACACTTCGGCCGCGGCGAAGAGACTTTTACCTGGGAAGCGACCGACAAGATGGAGGCGCTGCGGGAAGACGCCGTGGCGCACGCCGCGGCCCACCGAACCGAGGAAATCATGCCAACCGATACCCAAACGCAAGTTGCCTGTGACGTTAAGGACCTGGCGCTGGCCGACGTAGGGAAGCGCCGCACGGAGTGGGCCTTCCAATCCATGCCGGTGCTGCAAACCATCCGCAAGCAGTTCATCAAAACGCAACCGCTGGCCGGCATCCGCATCGCCGCCTGCCTGCACGTCACCAGCGAAACCGCCAACCTGATGATCACGCTGCGGGACGGCGGCGCCTCCGCCGTGCTGTGCGCCTCCAATCCGCTCTCCACCCAGGATGACGTGGCCGCCACGCTGGCGCGCGATTACGGCATTCCGGTTTACGCCATCAAGGGCGAGGACAACAACGTCTACTACCAGCACCTGACCACGGCGGCGGCGCACCTGCCGCACATCACCATGGACGACGGCGCGGACCTGGTTTCGCTGCTGCACTCCAAGCGGCAGGATCTGGCGGCCAACATCATCGGCGGCACCGAGGAGACCACCACGGGCGTCATCCGCCTGCGCGCCATGGCCCGGGACGGCGTGCTGAAGTACCCCATTGTGGCGGTCAACGACGCCATGACCAAGCACTTCTTCGATAACCGCTACGGCACCGGCCAGAGCACCCTCGACGGCATCATCCGCGCCACCAATATCCTGCTGGCCGGACTGAACTTCGTGGTGGCCGGCTATGGATGGTGCGGGCGCGGCGTGGCCTCCCGCGCGCGCGGCCTCGGCGCCAACGTGATCGTGACCGAGGTGGATCCCATCAAGGCCCTGGAGGCCCTGATGGACGGCTATCGGGTCATGTCGATGGCGGAGGCCGCCGTCATCGGCGACGTCTTCGTCACCGTGACCGGCGATAAGCACGTGATCGCGCGCGACCATTTCGAGCGCATGAAGAGCGGCGCGATCCTCTGCAATTCGGGCCACTTCAACGTCGAGATCGACCTGGAGGCGCTGGCCCGGATCAGCTCCTCGCGCCGCCAGACGCGCGAATTCGTGGAGGAGTTCTGCTTCCGCGACGGCCGCAAGCTGTACGTCCTGGGCGAGGGACGGCTGATCAACCTGGCGGCCGCCGAAGGCCATCCCGCCTCGGTGATGGACATGAGTTTCGCCAATCAGGCCCTTTCGGCCGAGTACATGGTGAAAAATCACGCCAGCCTGGAAAAGCGGGTCTACCCGGTGCCCGACGAACTGGACCGGCAGGTGGCGCGCATGAAGATCGATGCCATGGGCGTAAAGATCGACCGCCTCACGCCGGAGCAGGAACGGTATCTTTCGAGCTGGTCCGAAGGCACGTAGGGCGGCGGCTTCCCGCCGGATCCCATGCGGATCGCGACCATCCCCCCGGCGTGCGACTAGCCGTCGGCGCCGCCGGCAAAGGCGCGCAGATAGTCCCGCAACTCGTCCCGGACCCGCCGGAAGGCCGCCTGGCGCTGTTCCAGGGTTCCGTTGATCGCGGCCGGGTCTTCGAAACTCCGGTGCAGCTTGCGCGCCCCTCCGAAAAACACCGGGCAGGATTCGCGGGCATGGTCGCAGACCGTGATCACGTAGTCGAAAGGCTGCCCGGCGAATTCGTCGGCGTGCTTGGAGCGGTGCCCGGAGATGTCGATCCCCACTTCGCGCATGGCCGCAATGGCCTCCGGGCGCACGGCGCTGGGCTGGGTGCCGGCGCTTTCCACCGCGAAACGGTCCCCGGCATCGTGCCGCAGCAGGCCTTCGGCCATCTGGCTGCGCGCGGAGTTCCCGGTGCAAAGAATGAGCACGCGTTTCTTTCCGGTCATGCGCGGCAACCGGGGGCGCGGCAGGCCGCCGGCTTGGTGGCGCGGATAAACGCGCTCATGAACTTGCCCTCGACCTCGGGGGCGATGGCGTCCACATCCACGCCCTGGCCGGCCAGAAACGTCCGGGCGTCCTCGATGCCGTACACCCGGGTCGGCTCGATGCCGATGCCCTCGAAACCCGCGGCGGCGAGCTTGGCGGCATACTCGGTGTCCTCAAGCGCCCCCGCGATGCAACCGGCCCACAGCAGCACATTCCGCCGGATCTCGGGCGGCACGCTGCCGCGCACCACCACGTCCGAGACGGCGAAGCGGCCCCCCGGTTTCAGCACGCGGAAAGCCTCGCGCAACACGCCATCCTTGTCGCCCGAGAGGTTGATGACGCAATTGCTGATGATGACGTCCACCGAGTTATCGGGCAGCGGGATGTTTTCGATTTCGCCCTTGAGAAACTCGACGTTGTGCGCTCCGGCCTTGCGCTGGTTCTCCCGCGCCAGGGCCAGCATCTCATCGGTCATATCGAGTCCGTAGGCTTTGCCCGAGGGGCCCACGCGGCGCGCGGACAGCAGCACGTCGATGCCGCCGCCTGCGCCGAGATCGAGCACGGTTTCCCCGGCCTTGAGCTCCGCCAGGGCCGTGGGGTTGCCGCAGCCGAGCGATGCCAGGACGGCTTCCGGCGGCAGTTGGCCGGTTTGCGCCGCGTCGTACAATCCGGAGGTGAGCGGGTCGCAGCAGGACTCCAGGGCCGCGCGGCCTCCGCAACAGGAGCTTCCGCCCGTCGTGACGCGCAATGCCGCCTGCCCGTATTTCTCTTTTACGGCTTCTTTAAGTTCCATGATTGGTCTCCTTGCGGGTCCGCCGGCATCACCGGCAGCCCCTGTCCTGCGGCAGGCGGACAATCGCCCGCGGTTGTATGGCCTTGTTGCGTGTGCAGCACTCGGCGTAGAGAAAGCCCAGCAGATCCTGCAAAACGTCCGTGTTCGCCGAATAGCGGAGGTAGGTGCCCTCCCGCCGAACCTTCACCAGGTCCTCGTTCTTGAGCTTTTCCAGATGATGGGAGAGCGTAGACGCGGGAATTCCCAGTTCCGCCCCGATGTCGCTCACCACCATGCCGTCCGGGTGCGCGGAAAGAAGCACCCGCATGATGCGCAGCCGCGGGCCGGTTCCCATGGCCGAAAACATATCCGCGAAGCGGGTGACTTCGTCTTCGGTGGGGGCGGCGGGCATTCACCTATAATTCTATAATAATCGAATTATAGAATCAAGTCCCCGGGTTGACGGGTTTGGCGGCTGTGGCGCGCCAGGCGCCGCCGCGCCCAAACCGGACGCCCGGCGCGCCATAATGGAAAGAAGCGCTGAACATGGGGTCATCAATGAAGCAATTTCGCGCCTGGACGGGCGGCGTCATCATGGCGGTTGCGGCTCTGGTATTGCTTTTCGGCGCGGACACCGCGCGCGTCGCCGGGGACCGCCTGGGCCACTACCGCAACCTGGGCAAGGCGTTTTACGAGAATCCCACCACCCAGCAGCAGGCGGTGGACGAATTCAAGAAGGCCCTGGACCTGGCGCCCAACTCGGTGCGCGAACAGGTGAACTACGGCCTGGCTCTGCTGCGCGCGGGCAAGATCAAGGAAGGCGTCGCCGAGCTGCAGCGCGCCCAGAAGCAGGACCCCACGGTCCCCCATACCTGGTTCAACCTGGGCATCGCCTTCAAGAAGGAAGGCAACTACGAGCCGGCCGTGGCGCAGTTCAAGGGGATGCTGCGGCTGATCCCCGATGAGCCGGTGTCGCATTACAACCTGGGCGTGCTGTATAAGCTGGCCGACAAGCGCGACGACGCCGTGCGCGAATTCGAAACGGCCCAACGCCTCAACCCCAACCTGGCCGCGCCGCATTTCCAGCTCTACAACCTCTATCGCCAGTCCGGCCGGGCCCAGGATGCCGCGCGCGAGCTGGCGGTCTTCCAGCGGCTGAAGACCCTCACCGAGGGCGCCGTGATTCCGGAAGACATGGAGTGGAGCTACTACGCGGAGATCTACGACCCGATCGCGGCGCGCCCCGAGGAGGATCCCGCTCCGCCGCCCAAATTCGACGACCGCAAACTGGCCGGCGGCTTCGACGCCGCGACCGCGGGCGTGCTGGTCCTGGACGCGTTCGGCGACCGCCAGCCCGCGCTGCTGGCGTGGTCGGCCCGCGGCGCGCGGCTTTTCCGCAACGGCGCCACGCTGGTGGCCAATTCCGGCCTGGACGGACTGAAGGACATCGTCTCCATCGCCGCGGGCGATTACGATAACGACGGCCTGCCGGACCTCTGTGTCGTGACCAGGACGGGCGCGGATCTCTATCGCAACATCAAGGGGAAATTCGAAAAGTCCGCCCTGAAGCTGCCCGCCGGCCGCTTCGCCAAGGCCGTCTGGCTGGATTTCGATCACGATTACGATCTCGACCTTTTCCTGCTCGGCGAGGACGCGGCGCTGGCGCGGAACAACGGCGAGGCCGGTTTCAGCAACGACACCGCCGCGTTTCCATTTGTGAAGGGCAACGCCATCGACGCCGCCATGATCGACCTGATCCCCGATACCAACGGCATGGACCTGGCGGTATCCTATGCCGGCCGGACCGGCGTGATGTATCGCGACCGCCTGCTGGGCAAGTACGAGGCCGTGCCGCTGGAGGCGCTGCCCGCCGGCGCGAAGGGGCTGGCCGCCGTCGACGCCAACAGCGATAGCTGGACCGACCTGACCGCCGGCGGCCTGCTGCTTCTGAATCGCCAGGGCAAGCTGGAACCGCTGGCCGGCCTGGACGCCAGGGGCCCGCTGGTCTTCGCCGATCTGGCCAACCGCGGCATCGGCGACCTGGTGGCGGCCAACGGCGTGTTCCGCAACCTGGGCCTGGACCGCTTCGTAAAGACGCCGGCGGCGATCCCACCCGCGCAGGCAGCGGTCCAGGCGGATTTCGACGGCGACGGCCGCGCCGACGTGGCGCTGATCGCCGCGGACGGCTCCCTGCACCTGCTGCACAATGCCACCGAAACCCGCAACCACTGGTTGCGCGTGGAGCTTACCGGGGTCAAAAACATGAAGCTGGCGCCGGCCGCCAAGGTGGAGATCAAGACCGGCTCCAGCTATCAGAAGCGCACCTACCAGGGCGTGCCGCTGCTGTTCGGCGTGGATTCCTACAAGTCGGCCGACGCGGTCCGCATCACCTGGCCCAACGGCCTGGTGCAGAACGAGCCGGAACAGCCGGTGGACAAGTCCACCAATTATCCGGAAGCCCAGCGGCTCTCCGGCTCCTGCCCCATGATTTTCACCTGGGACGGCGCGCGATTCCGCTTCATCACCGACGTGCTGGGCGTAGCCCCGCTGGGCGCGGCCTCCGGCGACGGCAGTTACTTTCCGGTGGACCACGACGAATACGTGCAGATTCCCGGCGAAGCGCTGCGGGCCGTGGCGGGCCGCTACCAAGTACGCATCACCGAGGAGCTGCACGAGGTCTCCTACCTGGACCAGGTGAAGCTCATCGCGGTGGACCATCCGGCCGGGACGGAAATCTTCACCAACGACAAGTTTAAGTCGCCGCCGTTCCCCGAGTTCCGGTTATTCGGCGTGAAGCGGCGCATCTACCCGGTGAGCGCCCGCGATAACCAGGGACGCGACGTGCGGGCCAGCCTGCTGGCGCGCGACCGCGTGTATCCCGGCGGTTTCCGCCGCAACTACCTGGACGTCGCCGATCTGCACCACCTGGACCTGGATTTCGGCAACGCCGCGCCGGACAACCGCGCGGTGCTGATAATGAACGGCTGGGTGGATTGGGCCGACGGCAGCACCTTCATGGCCGCCTCCCAGGCGCACCAGGACCTGGTGCTGCCCTATTTGCAGGTGAAGGACGCCGCCGGCCGCTGGAAGACGGTGATCGAGGACATGGGCATTCCGGCGGGCAAGCCCAAGACTATCTCGGTGGATCTGACAGGCAAGTTCCTCTCACCCTCGCGCGAGGTGCGCATCGTGACCAACTTGTGTGTGTACTGGGACGAGATCTTCTTGAGCGAGGACCCCTCCGCGCCGCCCGTGCGCCTTTCCGATATACCGGCCGAGTCGGCGGACCTGCACTTCCGCGGCTTTTCCACGCCGGTGATTCACCCGCGGCGCACCCAGCCCGAAAGCTTCGATTACGCGCGATGGATGCCGGTCTCCTCGTGGAACCCCACGCGGGGACTCTACACGCGCTACGGCGACGTGCTGCCGCTGGTCCGGGCCATCGACGACCAATTGACGATCATGGGATCGGGCGACGAGTTGAGCCTGTTCTTTCCCGCGGACGCAGCCGGTCCGCCGCCCGGCTGGAAACGCGACTTCCTGCTCTTCGTCGACGGCTGGGCCAAGGACGCCGACGCCAATACGGCCTATTCGCAGACCGTGGAGCCGCTGCCGTTCCACGGCATGTCGCAGTATCCCTACAAGGACGGCGAGCACTTCCCTGACGACGCCGCGCACCGGCAGTACCGGGCGCAATACAACACCCGGCCCGCCCTGCGGCTGATCCGCCCGCTGGTGGAACCGGCGTACGGTTCGCGTTAGCGGCTCTACGGATTCCACAGCCCCACGCGCTGGATGACAGCCTGGAAACCCGGGTCGCCGCGCAGCCTGTCGAAGGCGGGTTCCACCTGGATCTCCATCATGCCGGGCGCGCGCTCCGCCAATCCGCGGCCCAACCACTCCAGGCAATGCGGTTTATCGCCGAGACCCGCATAAACCACTGCCGGATCGATTGGCGGAACGTACCCTCCGGCGGCTGGATGAAGCAGTTTGTCGAGCAACTGCATTGCCTTGGCGCGGTCGCCCGAGACCGCCTGGGCATGCGCGGCGCGGCGCAGCGCATCCGGATCGCCGGACGATAGCGCCAGCTCGCGCTCATACTCCGCGATAGCCTCCGCGTACATGTGCTTCTGTTCGTAGGCGGCGCCTAAGGCGGCGTGCGCCAGGAAAAAAGCCGGAAACGCATCGAGTACGCGGCGCGATTCTTCGATGGCGCGATCGGGCTGGCGGGTATAGGCGTAATAGAAGACCAGCGCGCCTTTTCCGGCGGCCGATAGCGGATCGAGTTCCACGGCCTTGCGCAACTCGGCAATAGCATCCGGGAATTTGCCCTCCCACAACAGGGCCACCGCATAGAAATGATGACAGATCTGCTCGCCTGGAGCCAGTTCGATGGCACGCTGGAGCTCATGTTGCGCCGCCGGCCAGTTCCAGTCGTACTCAAAGCTGAGCAGTCCCAGGGCGGCATGCGGTTCGCCGAGGGTGGGATCCAGGGCCGCGGCGCGAGTGGCGTATTCGCGAATGTGAGGCGCGGCCTGCGCGGAGCGGACGTAATCGTTGCCCAGCAGCACCAGCCAGGAGCTTGCCAGGCTGGCGTTGGCGGCCGCGTAGTTCGGATCCAGAGCGGTGGCTAGCTCGAAGTAGCGGATGCCCTTGCGTATGCCCGCCTCCGTCCGCTGGTTGAAGAAATAGCGGCCCATCAGGTAATTGTTGTGCGCCTCCACGTTTTCGGTGTGCGGCAGGGGCGCCAGCGCGCGCCCGGCCTCCAGGCGATAGGACACGGCGCGCGCGATCTCATCCTGCAGCGAGACGGCGTCCTGCACATTGCGGTCGTATCGCTCGGCCCAAACGTGATAACCGTCCGAGGTGCGATTGAGTTGCACGGTCACGCGCAGGCGCGAGCCGGCTTCAAGCACGCTTCCCTCCAGTACGGCGTCCACATTCAGCTTTTGTCCGATCACCCGGATGTCTTCGCCTTTGCCCTTGAACTGGTAGGCCGAGGTGCGCGCGACTACGCGCAGATCGGGAATCCGCACCAGGGCGCTGGTCAGTTCCTCGGTCAATCCGTCGGAGACGTAGTCCTTGGCCGGGTCGCCGCTCAGGTTCTGGAACGGCAGGACCACGATGGAGCGGATTCGCGGAGCCGAACTACGCACGCCGATGAACCAGGCGCCGGCGGTGAGGATCAGGACGATGGCAGCCAGGCCGATCACGGTTTGCGTCGACCTGGGCCGTCTTCGCGGCAGCGGGGTCTGTGGCGGCGCGGGCGCTTGCGCGGCCTTGCCGGGCGCGAAGGCCACTGCATATCCGCCCTTGGGGAGGGAGATCCGCACCGGGTCCGCCTGCCCTTCGGCGGCGTAGTAGTCGGCCAGCTTGAAGCGCAGTTGCCGCGCGGCCACGCGCACCACCGGATCGTTGTGGGGGTCGTAGGAGAGATCGCGCCCGTAGACCGCCCCGCCGACTTCCTGTTCCTTCAGCCTCCCAGGCTCCGGGTCCAGAGTGCGCCGCGCGACGAAGGTGAGCAACTCGCGCAGGCGCGACGCGTTGGCGAACGCCTGGCTGGCGAGGACCCGCCGCAGTGCGTCGAGAGCCGCTTCGCGGGAAATGGCGGCGTGCGGAGTCGCTTCGGGGGGCGCGTTCTCCGGCATGTCGATCACCGAGGATTGCCTTTGGAATAACGAACTTGCACAGTGTTATCCACCCCTAAGATACAGCAAATTACTTCCCGGCTGTGTACCGGCGGGGATAGGCTGGCGAGAGTGCGGTCGGAATGGCGCGCTAGCCGTCCGGCCCATAAATTCTTCGGCTACGGCCGAGAGGCTGGCTTATGCAACGAATCGTTTCCATTCTTTCATCGACCTTGGCTTTTGCCGCCACCGCTTCTTCATGCCTGGCGCAGGGGCCGCCCGCCGCCACCTTCGTGACTTCGCGGATGTTCGCCGTCGCCACCAACAGTCCAAACGATCAGGCGTATGGAATTGCTTCGGGTGATTTCAACAATGACGGGAAGACCGACATCATCGCGGCGGGTTGGAGTTCGCAGGTCACCGTCAACCTGGGCAATGGCGACGGAACCTTCCAATCCCTGACTCATGTTTATGCTGTGCCGGGCGCCCGGGCAGTCGCGGTGGGAGATTTCAACCAGGACGGTAATCTGGATGCCGCGGTGCTGGCCATCGGCAATCCGGGATCGGTAGCCATCTTTTTGGGCGATGGAACCGGCAATCTCACCGGACCGGCTTATTACGCTGTCGGTAACCAAGGTCCGGGTACCTTTTACAACATCGCTGTCGCCAAGCTTCATGGCGGTGGCAAGCTCGACTTGGTAGTCACCAACGGCTCCGACAATACCGTTTCCGTGCTGCTCGGCAATGGCGACGGGACGTTTCAGCCGCAAGTGGCGTATTCCACCTCCGGCTCCTACCCCCAAGGCAACAGTCCTCAATGGGTAGCCGTTGCGGACGTCAACAAAGACGGCCGCCTCGACCTGGTCACAGCCGACTCCGGCCAAGGGATCAGCGTCCTGCTGGGCAATGGTGACGGCACGTTCCAGGCTCCGGTATTCTACTCCGACGTTCTCAACGGCTCGGGCGTGGGAGTGCAGGCAAACGGTGTCGCCATCGCGGACCTGAACGGCGACGGCAACCTGGATGTGGTCACGGCCGCGCAGGTTGGCTACGTCAATGTGTTTCTGGGCAACGGGGACGGCACTTTTCAGCCGGCCGCCGGCTATTCCGTGCCTTACGCCACCACCATCGCCATCGCCGACCTGAATGGCGACGGCAAACCGGATTTGGTGGTTGCGGACTTCGTCGAATCGACAACCTGGGTTCTCCTCAATAACGGCGGCGGCACGTTCAAGCCCGGCGTCGCGTACGCCACGGACAATGGCGATCAGGGATTGATCCTTGCGGACTTCAATCACGATGGCCGGCTGGATTTCGCGGTAGGCAGTACTCTCGGCCCGTTCATGACGGTGGCTTTAGGCAATGGCGACGGCACTTTCCGCGCGGGCTCGAACTATGGCTTTGTGGAAGGCTACGGCGTCGATTGGATCGTATCCGCGGATCTCAGGCACAATGGGAAATTCGATATCGTGGAAGCCGACCCTAACGGGCGGTCATTGCACGTGATGCTGGACAACTCGCACGGTGTGCTGGGCGCGCCCAGCACGATTCCCATTTGCGGCGTGCCGTGGTATGTGGCCGCGGGCGACTTGAACGGCGACGGGAAGCCCGACCTGGTGGCGATCGCGGGCAACGATAGCGGCTGCGGCGTTCCCGAAAATGCCGTGGCAGTCCTGCTGGGCAACGGCGATGGAACCTTCCAGGCGCCGGTTTACTATTCAATCGGAAACAGTAATGCGAACAACAGCGGTAACGGAGCGGCCGTCGCGCTGGCGGCGCTGACCTCCAGCCGGAAACTGGATATTGTGGTCAGCAGTGCCGACGGCAGCCTCAGCATCCTTTTGAACACAGGCAGCGGCGCTTTTGGTGCGGCTTCCTTGATTTCGGGTGTGACCGCGGGCGCCGAATACATCGTCAGCGCGGACTTCAACAAAGACGGGAAGCTTGACTTGGCCCTGCCCGACTACTCCAACAACACAGTCAAGATACTTCTGGGCAACGGCAATGGCACATTTCAGGCGCCCGCCTCGGTGGCAGGTGTTCCCGCCAGTCCCAGCGGGATCGCCGTGGGAGACTTCAATCGGGATGGCAAGCCCGATCTTGCCGTCACGACGGCCAGTATCGAGGGCGGCGGAGGAGGCGCCGCGATTTTTCTGGGCAACGGCGATGGCACCTTCGCGCCAGGGGCGCAGTACAGTTGGGACCCTGGCGTGCTGGGGCAAGGAAACCCGGGAACCTCCCCGGGCGCGCCAGCCGCGGCCGACGTGAATGGAGACGGTCACCTGGATCTTCTCATCCCCCTGGGCAATGTCCATTACTGGGCGTGGTCCTGCTGCGGCATCGAGGCAGGAAATCTGGGAATGATGGTGCTGCTCGGTAACGGCGACGGAACGTTCGTCGAGGATACCGCCGGGCCGTTCATTGTGGGATACGATTCGCTCGAAGTGGTAGCCGCGGACTTCAACGGCGACGGCGCCATGGACGCCGCCGTGCTCGAGCGCGCGGGCAACGGCAACTACGGCGCTGCTCCATTCGTGACCGTGCTCATCAACAACACACCGGCGGTGAGTGTCTCGCCGCTCACCTTAAGATTTCCGGGCCAGAAGGCCGGCTCCAGCAGCAAGCCCCAGACCGTCGTGGTCACTAACGACCAGGCCACGGCGCTCACGATCAGCGGGGTTTCGCTGGGGGGCGCCGATCCGGGCGACTTCAGCTACAAATCCGCGTGCAGGCCTTCGCTGCCGGCGGGCGCCGGCTGCAGGATTTCGGTCACGTTCAAACCAACTACGACGGGTCCGCGGACGGCTTCGCTGCTGATTAGCGATAGCGTGGGCACGCAGACGGTGGCCCTGAGCGGAACGGGGCAGTAACGGGTTAGTAGCTGACGCCGGTCCCGGTGATGGTCACCACTTGGGACGTGCCCGAGGCGTCCGTGACGGTCAATTGGCCGCTGTAAATCTTGGCGGCCTGCGGAAAGAATTTCACCGTAACCGTGCAACTGGCGCCCGCGGCCAGCGTGGCCGGGCACGGATTGGCCAGGCGGTAGACCGGCGCCGATTTGAGCTTGATGCTGGAGATGCCCGCGGCACTGACGCCCGTGTTGGCGATGGTAACGGTCAGCAACGCCGGCTTGCCGCCCGCATTCACGTTGCCGAAGTTCAGCGCCGTGGGCGACACCGAAACCAGGGATCCAACCCCGGTGAGGGCGATCGCCTTGGCGGGCGCCGAGGCGAAGTTCAAGGCGATCGATCCCGTGCGCGTCCCGCCCGCCGCCGGCACAAAGGTGACCGTCACGGCGCAACTCTGGCCCGCGATCACCGCGGAGCCGCAGGTGTTGGTCTGGGCGAAGTCGCCGCTGGCCGCGATGCCGTTGATCTCCAGCGGCGCCGACCCGATGTTGCGCATGGCAATGCTCTGCGCCGCGCTGGACGTGCCCACCACCGTATCGCTGAACGCCAGGCTGGCCGCCGAGTAGGTGGGGACCGCCAGCGGCGACGCCGGCGGAACCGGAACGATGCTGGTCGGAGAGTCGAACAGCGGAGCCGATCCGGAGCCATACGTGGTCCAACCCGTGCCCGTCATATCGTCCGTCATCACGATGCGGTAGTCGCGCGAATCGGCAATATAAATGATCCCGTAGGGGTCCACCCCCACTCCGTACGGATTGATGAATTGGGCAACCCCTCCCGTGGCGCCGCCCAGCACCGTCCAGTTGGCGCCCAGCATGTCGTCCATCCGCACGATCCGGTTATTGTAAGTGTCCGCCACGTAGATCCTGCCGGTGCTGTCGAGCGTAATAGCCGAGGCGGTCGAGAAATGGTTGGCCGAGCCCGCGCCGCCGTAGGTGGTGAAGTTCGCGCCGGTCATGTTGTCCATCCGCACCACGCGCCCGTTGCCGCCGTCGGCGATATAGATTCTGCCGGACGCATCCACGGCGACTCCGGACGGCTGGCTGAACTCGCCCGTCCCGCTTCCCGGAGCGCCGAAGGTGGTCCACTGGCTGCCCGAAATGTCGTGCACCCGCACGATGCGGTTGTTGCCGGTGTCGGCCACGTAGATCTCCCCGGCCGCGTCCACGAAGATCCCGGCGGGGCTGTTGAACTGGCCGCTGCCCGATCCGCACTGCCCCAGCGCCGTCCAGTTGGTCCCGGACATGTCGTCCATCCGCGCCACGCGGCAAGCTGCGTTGTCGCTGACGTAGATCTTGCCGGCCGCATCCACGAAAAGGCCCCAGGGCAGCTCGAACTGCCTGGCGCCGCTGCCATACGTGCCGAGCGTGGTCCAGTTGTCGCCGGTCATGTCGTCGATGCGCACGATCCGGTAATTGTAGGTGTCCGTGATGTACAGCGGCTCGTACTCCGCGTTCGCGTTGGAGGCGCCGCCGGCCAGGCTGCCCGTGCCAAGCTGGCTCGCCGACGGGACCGCCGACTGCGACGTGACTCCGCTGACCGCCTGCGCCTGGCCGTTCAGAGTCAAGGTGCCCGAGAACGTGCCCGAAAACGAGTAATAGTAGGTGGTCCCATGCCCGCGCCCTCCGCCGCTGGCGGTCTCGATGAGCGTGCCTGCCGTGAGCGTGGCGCTCAGCGAGGTGAGTCCGTCGTTCGACTGGATGGTCATGCTGCCGCCGTTGCAGATCCACTCGGCGCTGTAGGTCCCCGGCGGCAGGGCGGTGACCGGGCAACTGAGACCGAATGTCCCGGCGGGGCTGGAAACGGTCGATCCAGCCATCGTCAGATCGGTTCCCAGAGTAATGGAGCCGCCCGCGTTTGTGAATACGTTTTGCTGCGCCACCAGTAGCGGCGCCAGCAGCATGGAGCTTGCAAGAATTCCCAGAGTCGTAGCCATGGTCCCCTCGTTACGCGAAGTCCGCTCGCTACCCCGGATCTCCAGAGGCGGCGGCGGTTCAAAGTTGTGTCTTATTATGGCAGGTTCACGCGGGCGTTGCTACTGGCTGGCGGGAAACAGGCGCCGCCGGGTGCTACTCGACCTGTTCCATCTCGGTCTCGAGCATGGCGATGTGCTCTTCTTCCTCCGACGCCAACTCCTGACAGAGATCTTTTTCCAGGCCGTCGGGCAGTTCGCCCGCCAGCTTGCGGAAATGGTCGCGCGTGCGCCGCTCCATTTCGAGCGCCGACTGGTACAGCCGCGGGATACTGGCGTCGTCGGACACTTCCAGGCCGCTGAATAGCGATTCGGCGAGCAGCTTTTCGGCGTCGGGAGACATCTCCGTGACCGCCGCGTCCAGGTGCGCGTGATACTTTTCGCTCAGCTCGTGCAGGTGGTCCAGCTCCGCCTCGTACAGGCGTTCGAGCACCAGGCGGTGCTCGGGCCGGACGGCGCGCTCGCGCGCCAGCTTATAAAAGTAGAACGCGTTCAACTCGAATTGCACGGCGTCGCGGATGGCGCGCAGCCGCATGGGGTCGCCCAGCTCGCGGCTCTCCACCACCGCCAGGTCGCCGCCGCACAGGAAGCACTTGCCGTAGGGCAAGGCGAAACCTGTCGAGAGCTTGTGGCACTGCCGGCATTTCCAGGTGTAGCGGATCTGCGCGCAGCAGATCTCGTCCTGATCCAAAACGCGATGACACTTGGGGCACGATGAAGGCATTATTGGCTCTCCGCGGCCACCGCCTCGGCGGCGGCCACTCCCATGTATTCCAGCATGCCGGTCGCGGCGCGGCGCCCGGCGCCCATGGCCAGGATCACCGTGGCGGCGCCGGTCACGATGTCGCCGCCCGCGAACACCCCCGGAATGGAAGTCATTCCGGTGCGCTCGTCGGTTTCGATGTAGCCCCACCGGTTGGTGCGCAGGCCCGGAGTGGTCTGGGCGATGATGGGGTTGGCGGTGGTGCCCAGCGCGTAGATCACCGTGTCCACGTCGACTTCGAAATCGCTGCCGGCCTTGGGCGCCGGACGGCGGCGCCCGGAAGCGTCGGGTTCGCCCAGTTCCATCTCCTGGCAGCGCAGCCCGGTCACCCAGCCCGCGGCGTTGCCCAGGATCTCCACCGGGTTGGTCAGCCAGCGGAACTGGATGCCTTCCTGGATGGCGTGCTCCAGTTCCTCGGCGCGCGCGGGCGATTCGCGCCGCGAACGGCGGTACACGATGGAGACCGCCTCGGCGCCCATGCGCAGGGCCACCCGGGCCGAATCCATGGCGGTATTGCCCGCGCCTACCACGGCCACGCGCCGGCCCATGCCCACCGGCGTATCGTAAATGGGCTGGCGGTAGCCGCGCATCAGGTTCACCCGGGTCAGAAATTCGTTGGCGGAGAAGACCCCGTTGAACGCCTCGCCGGGAATGCCCATGAACTTGGGCGATCCCGCGCCCGTGCCGATGAAAACCGAGTCGTAGCCCATCTCCGCGGTGAGCTGCGGGATGGTGAACAGCTTGCCGATGATGGTGTCCAGGCGGATCTCCACGCCCAGCTTGCGCAGGTTGTCGATCTCCGTATCGATGATCACGTCCGGCAGGCGGAACTCGGGGATGCCGTACTTGAGCACGCCGCCGGCCACGTGCAGGGCCTCAAACACGGTAACCGCCACGCCCGCCTTGGCCAGGTCGCCGGCGCACGCCAGCCCGGACGGGCCTGAGCCGATGATGGCCGCGCGCTTGCCGCTGCGCCCCGCCTCCGCGGACGGTTCGTCCCAGCCGCGGCCCATGGCGGTGTCCGCCACGAATCGCTCCAGCCGGCCAATGGCCACCGGCGGATACTTGTTGCCCACCACGCAGGCCACTTCGCACTGCGATTCCTGCGGGCAGACCCGGCCGCACACCGCCGGCAGCGTGTTGGCGCTTTTCAGAATACGGTACGATTCGCGGACATCGCGCCGCGCCAGGGCGGAGATGAAGCCCGGAATGTCGATGGCCACCGGGCAGCCCGGAATGCAGCGCGGCTTCTTGCAGCGCAGGCAGCGGTCGGCTTCGGCCAGCGCGCCTTCCAGGTCGAGGCCCAGGTTCACCTCCTGGAAATTGTGGGCGCGCTCGGCGGCCGGCTGCTCGGCCATGTGCGCGCGCACCGGCGAGATGGTGCGAATGTTCTTGGGGACGCGCGGTCCGGGCGGCGCCGGCTCGGCGGCGGGCAACTCGGGAAGCGGACAAGGCGACAGCCCGGCCGCCTGGGCCCCGTTCGAGCCGCGCGGGCGCAGGGCCGCCATGCGGGCGCTCTCCTCGCGGAAGCGCTCCATGGCCTGCTTCTCCTCCCGCTCGAAGCGCTTCTGGCGCAGCGCCAGTTCCTCGAAGTTCACCAGGTGGCCGTCGAAATCGGCCCCATCCACGCACGCGAATTTCATCTGGCCGCCCACCGTGACCCGGCAGGAGCCGCACATGCCGGTCCCGTCCACCATGATGGAATTCAGGCTCACGATGGTCGGAATGCCCAGCGCGCGGGTCACTTCGCAGCAGGCCCGCATCATGGGAATGGGGCCGATCGCCACCACTTCGCGGGCGTCCTTCTCCTGCGCCAGCACATCGGCCAGGGCCGCCGTGACGAATCCCTTGCGGCCGTAACTGCCGTCGTCGGTGGTGATCTCGAGCCGGTCGCTGAAGGCGCGGAACGGCTCTTCCCAGAACACCAGGTCGCGCGTGCGGAACCCGACAATGGAAACCGTGCGGTTCCCCATGGCCTTGTATTCCCGGAGCTGCGGGAAGATGGGGGCCACGCCCAGGCCGCCGCCCACCAGCACCACCGTGCCGCTGAGCTTGCCGATGCAGCTCGGCAGCCCCAGCGGACCGATGAAATCCAGCAGGTAGTCGCCGCGCCGCAGGCCCATCATCTCGAAGGTGGTCTTGCCGACCGCCTGGATGACCACCGTGACCGTGCCGCGCGCGGCGTCGAAATCGGCCACGGTCAGCGGGATGCGCTCGCCGCGCTCGTCGATGCGGGCCATGATGAAATGGCCCGGCCGCGCGGCGCGGGCCACGTCCGGCGCGCCCACTTCCCAAAGAAACGTCGCGGGGCCGAATTGTTCTCGGCGGACAATCGGGTACACGCTATCGCCCCTCCTCCGGTTGCATGATCGCGGTTCTAAAGTCCATTGTATAGGAGATTCAGGCTTCTTTACCCTATAAGGAGCCAGGGCGGGGTCAGCCCGCCAGCGCCTCCGCCAGGTGCGGCTCGTACGTGCAGCGCGGATCCGCCGCCAGGTAGTTCCCGGTCAGCGCGTACGCCCGCGAACGCGAGCCGCCGCATACCTTCTGGTATTCGCAGACGCCGCATTTGCCCTCGCGCAGGCTCATGTCCCGCAGCGACTGGAACAGGCTGGAGTTCCGGTAAACGTCGGTGAGCGAATCCCGCAGCACGTTGCCCGCGGTGATCGGCAGGAACCCGCTCGGGAAAATCTCGCCGGTGTGCGACACGAACACGAACCCCTTGCCGTCGCTCACGCCCGCCGTCCGCCACATCACCGCGCCCGCCTTCTCGCTCTCCGGCACGGAGCGGTGCTCGGCCTTCATGCGCTGCGCCACGTAGCGGCGGTAGTGCATGGCCTCGGTGGTCTTGATGGCGAAGGGCGCGGTCTTCGACAGCTCGTACATGAAATCGAACACCTGCTCGTATTCTTCCGCCGCCAGGTCGTCGTTTTCCAGCGCCCGGCCGGTTACGATCAGGAAGAACAGGCTCCACATCCTGGTGGCCACATCCTCCGCGATCCGGGCCATTTCCCCCAGGCGCGCCAGGTTGCGCCGCGTCACCGTGGTCTGAAGCTGGGTTTCCAGGCCGATCTTCTTGGCGTGATAAAGCGCCAGCATGGCCCGGTCGAAGGTGCCGGGAATGCCGCGGAAATCGTCGTGGGAAGCCGCATCCGGCCCGTCCAGGCTAATGGCCATCCGCGAAACGCCGCACTCCTGAAAACGGCTGATGGCCTCTTCGGTCAGCAGCGGCGTGGCGCTGGGCGTCACGTTGGTGCGCAGGCCGATCTTCACGCTGTGCCGGATCAGATCGTAAAGATCCGGGCGCTTCAAGGGATCGCCGCCCGTGAACACCATCAGCGGGTTGCCGAACGACCGGATCTCGTCCAGCAGTTCGCGGCCTTGCTGCGTGGTCAGTTCCTGCGGATGGCGGGCCGGCTGCGCCGACGCGCGGCAGTGCACGCACGCCAGATCGCATGCCTGGGTCACCTCCCAGATCACCAGCATCGGCGCCTGGTCGAAATTCATCGGGTTTCCTCCTCTTGTTTATGCAACTGGTGTGCAGGTAGGTGCAATTCCGCGGCCAACGCGTCGGCGTTGCATTATAAAGGCTTGCGACAGTTCCAGCGGCGCCGCGGTGGGTGAAATCACCCACCTGCCTGCCACTTCCCTGTTGGTGCGCTCAGGGCTGACCCGCGCCGGCCGGGCGCCGCCGGCGCATCATGTCCGGCAGGAACTCGCGCAGAATGTTGAAACCGGCCGCGCCGGCGATGCTGATGGCCATGTTGCGCGCGGTCGATGACGGCGTCTGCCAGATTTCCGGAGACCAGGCGCGCGAGATCAGACTGGCGCCCGTGATCCCCACCAGGCTGGAGGTGGCGAACACCCGCCGGCCGTCGGGTTTGTGCGCGATGAACACGCTGGCGATGGCGTGGCGGGTGCGCGGCCACATTCCCGTATCCGCGGAGGCGAAATAGCGGTCGTCTTCCTTGAGGAGAATCGCGCTGGCAAAGGCCAGCGACTGCCGGACGCCGTTGTACGCCAGATCGTTGCCAAAGCGCCGGCCATAGCCCGCCGCGCCATCGCCCCACTGCCAGGGGCTGGCGATGGCCTGGCTCAAGCCCGCGGCGCCGGCCTCCTCGGCCAGGATTACCGGTCCCGCCATGCTCAGCAGGTACCCGTGCAGGCGTTGCTTCCCGGTCTGCGGCTTGAACTTGGCGTCCGGCTCAAAGGATTGCAGTTGTTTATAAAGAAACGACTGCGTCGCGGTCTGAGCCAGACCCATGTGCAGCGTCAGGAGCGCCAGCGCCAGCCTCATCAACTTACGACGCCGCGCCGGGTGCGGACGGTTTCGGAAATATCACCGGGCGGTCCCGAGCGTGCGCCTCGTCACTCGCGCCGCGCGCCTGGCTGGGCCGCGGGATTGTGCGGGCGCGCACAGACTGGCCGCTCCCCGGCACGCGATAATCGTTGATGGAGGTGACGGAGACTTGAGGAAAACCTTGATCTTGACGGCTGCCATGCTGGCGCCGGCCTGTGCGCTGCTGGCGGAAACAGCTCAGGAAAGGCTGCGCGATTCCGCCGAGGTGTTTCATGAAATCATGTCCACGCCCGACAAGGGGATTCCGCAGGAACTGCTCGAGAAGGCGTCCTGTGTGGTGATCGTGCCCGGCATGAAGAAGGGCGCGTTTATCGTGGGCGGCGAATACGGGAAGGGCTTCACCATCTGCCGGCGGGTCCATGCCGGCTGGGGCGCGCCCGCGGCCATACGCGTGGAGGGCGGCAGTTTCGGCTTTCAGATCGGCGGATCTTCCACCGACGTGGTGATGCTGATCATGAATGAGGGCGGCATGCGCAAGCTGGACCGCGACAAGTTCACCCTCGGCGCCGACGCCAGCATCGCGGCCGGCCCCGTGGGCCGCACGGCCGCGGCCGGCACCGACGCCTACATGAGTGCTGAGATCCTGTCGTGGTCGCGCACCAAGGGCATCTTCGCGGGCGTGGCTTTGGATGGCGCCACCCTCCGTCCCGACATGGACGACAACAAGCAACTCTACGGCGAGCGCCTGAACAGCAAAGAGGTCCTGATGACCAAAAAGGCCCCGCCGGCAGCCGCCGCCCAGTTGGTCAAGGAGTTGAACAGGTACTCCTTGCGCAAGGAGCATTAGGCCGCCCGGCGCCGAAACACCCGACGCCGTGGATCATCCCCATGCACGGCCGCCAGTCCGCCCGGTACCTGTTCCACGTTCCATCTTTCCAGGCAGGGACCGGCTGAACGGCGGCCCACTTGCCGGGCCGGTATGATGCTATAATCTTTACTTATGCTTGTTCGTACACACCGCTGATCCGGGCCCTCGCGCCCTCGACCTTGGTATTTCCTCGGCCCTCGCGTGACCGGGCCGGTTCTTTTAAACCAAATTTCAGAATCGAGGTAAATTTCGAACATGCGAAAGCTGCTTTCGAATGGTCTGGCTGTTTTTGCCGGCGTAGTTTCGTGGCCGGTACCGGGAACCCATGCGGATTCCGCGAAGCCGCCGGCCGCCGCACATCGCCACGAGCCCGCCAAGGATCCCCGCCTCGCCTGCTTGCGCTCTTTCTTCGGGCAGGGCAATTGCCCCGCCGCCAGGCTGTCTCCCGTATTCCTGGAAGCTTCCGACATGTACGGTCTGGACTGGCGCCTGCTGCCCAGCCTCTCCTTCGTGGAAACCTCGGGCGGCAAGTCCGCCCCCAACAACAACCTGTTTGGATGGAACTCTGGCCGCGCGGCGTTCTCGTCCGCGGCCGCCTCCATCCGCTCGGTGGCGTCTTCACTGGCCGGTTCCACGCTGTACCGGGGCAAGGATCTGGACGGCATCCTGAAGACCTACAACCGCGAGGCCAGCTACGCGCGCCGGGTCAAGGAAGTGATGCGCCGCATCGCCCCGGTGGCGGACTGATCCCCTAAGCCTCCGGCCTTTCCGTAGCCTTCGAAGCATCCGCGCTTAAATACATCCTGCGGTCCTGGTGGAACGCGACGTTGGCCAGGTGCGGGGCCGATACCGCGCTCGCCCCCACCTCCACCGGCGCGTTGGGATCCTGCCGCGACTTCACGCAGTCCATGAAGTTGCGGATGTGCGACTCGATGGGCACCGGCGCCTTGAAGGTTTCCGCCGGCTGCCGGTTCTTGGGCCAGGGTTCCTTCCACACCCGGTAGCCGCCGTCGTCGATGATCATGGTGCCCTGGTCGCCCTGGAACTGGATGGACCAGTTGTTGTCGTAGGAGTTGGTGTAGTTGAGCGTCCAGGTGGCCATGAACCCGGCATACTCGAAGACGGCGCAGAACACGTCGGGGACCTCCGAGCCGATGGTCTTGGCGATCTGCCCGTAACACACCGCGGACTTGGCCGTGCCCCCGTTGGTGAACCACTGCACTACGTCCATCAGGTGGGTGCCCTGGTCGGTCATGTTGCCGCCCGAGTAATCCCAGAACAGCCGCCACGCGCGGAACCGCATGGGCTGCAGCTCCCGGTCCCGGGCGGGTCCCAGGAAACGCTTCCAGTCCAGGTTGCCGGGCAGCGGCGAGTTGTCCAGCTCGTGCGCCACGTTCCAGTTCCACATCGGCTTGACCAGCGTGATCTTGCCCAGCACGCCGCTGTCCACCAGTTGTTTGGCCTTGATGATGGATTCGGCGCTGCGGCGCTGCATGCCGATCTGCACGACCTGCTTGGTCTTGCGCACCGCCTGGACCATTTGCCGGCTCTGCTCGAGCGAATGCGACATGGGCTTTTCCAGGTAGACGTCCTTGCGCGCGTCCAGCGCCGCCAGCAGGCACGGGGCGTGCTGGTGGTCCGGCGTGGCCACCACCACCGCGTCAATTCCGCTCTGCGCCAGCAGGTCGTGGTAATCCAGGTGCGGCTTGGCGTCCGGCGCGTCCTTGAGCGCCTTCTTCATGTTGAGGTCGTAGACCTCGGCGACGGCCACGCACTCCGCGCCGAGCTTGCGGAAATTCTGGTTCAGATAGCGGCCCCGGCCGCCCGCGCCGATCAGCCCGAATGCCAGGCGGTCGTTGGCGCCCCAGGCGCGGCGCGGGATAAACAGCGGCGCCGCGGCCAGCGCGCTGCCCAAAAACGTTCTGCGGTTCTGCTCCATGTGCTTCTCCTTACGCGCTCACTGTATAACGATTAGCGGTTCGGCGCAAAGCGGCGCGGCCGGGCGGCCGGCCGAAAATTAAATCCCGTCAACCCGCGCGTCCGCGCGCAACCACGCTTCCCCCAACCGCGTTTGTCTAAGTGGGAGGGCAAGGAAATGAAGAAGAAATTGGCGATGCTTCTGATGGCCGCGGCGCTGGCGTCCCTGACCGCCTGCGCCGGGCGCGGTTATTACTACGGCCCGCCGGCGCCGCATGCCTACTGGGTTCCGGGCCACTGGGAAGGCGGCCCGTACGGCGGCCGCTATTGGGTGCGGGGCCACTGGCGGTAAGCGGTGCGCGGGACTGGCGATCAATCGGAGCTGCGGACCGCGCCGCGCAGGGGCAGGTGCATGCGCAATACCCGCTCCCGGCGGCGCTCCTCCTCCAGATTGCGCGCGCGGGCCTGCAGCAGATCGCTGAGCGCCACCAGGCGCACCAGCCGCCGCTCGTCGGGGCCGTCGACCACCGGGAAGCGCGTCAGCCCGGTTTCCGACATGCGATTCACCACCGCGCGCAGCGGCTCTTCCGGGTAGGCCACCACCGCTTCGCGATGCGGCAAGGCGGCCGCGCTCCCGGCGAGCCGTTCCAGATCCCCGCGCGTGACCAGCCCCCGCAGGCGCCGCTGGTCGTCTACCAGCGGATACAGGTGCTGCCCCTTCCGAACGAGGCGCCGGCCGTGCAGCGAACGCTCCAGTTCCTGGGGCGTGGCGCTGGCCGGGATGGCCGCCACATTGGCGCGCATCACGTCCCGCACGCATAAGACCTCGAGCGGATCCACCGCGTACTCGCAGCTTAGATGAAAACCGCGCCGCGCCACTTTCTCGGTCAGGATGGAGCGGCGCAGGGTCAGCACCGTGAAGCCATGCGCCACCGTGACGGCCAGCAGCAGGGGCAACAGCGCGTGGACATCGTGGGTCAACTCCAGGGCGAAGATCACCGCGGTCAGCGGCGCCCGCATGGTGCCGCCCAGCACGGCGGCCATGCTCACCAGGGGCCAGAAGCCCGCGCCTTCGGGCGGCAGGAACATGGCCTCGATGCCGCCCAGCGCGCCGCCCATCATCAGCAGCGGCGCCAGGACGCCGCCGGACGTGCCGGAGCCCAGCGAAACCGCCCAGATCACGGACTTCACCAGCAGAATGCCGGCGATGATGCGGCGCGGCACATCCCCCTGCAGCAGCGCGCCGATGGTGTCGTACCCGACGCCCAGCGCCTGGGGAAAAATCAGCCCGCCCAGGCCGATCGCCAGGCCGCCCAGGGCCGGCCACCACATCCAGTGAATGGGCAGCCTGCCAAAGGCATCCTCGGCCGCATAGACCGCCGCCGTCGCCAGCGCCGCCAAAACGCCCGCCAACAACCCCGCCAGCAGGCATCCGAGCAATCCTTCCACGCCGATATACGCCGGGTGAGCGGGCGCCGGAAACAGGGGGCCCGGGCCGATCAGGTAGCGCCGGGCGGCGGCGGCGGTCACGCTGGCCAATGCCACCGGCGCCAGGCTGCGCGGCTTCCATTCAAATAGCAGCAACTCCACCGCCAGCAGCGCCGCGGCCACCGGCGCGGCGAAGGTGGCGGCCATGCCCCCGGCCGCGCCCGCCACCAGCAGCGTCTTGCGCTCGTTGCTGGTGAGCTGGAACAACTGCGCGATCATGGAGCCGACGGCGCCGCCGGTCATGATGATGGGACCCTCGGCGCCAAACGGGCCGCCCGTGCCGATCGAGATCGCCGACGAAATCGGCTTCAGCAGCGCCACCTTGGGCTCGATCCGGCTGCCGTTGATGAGGATCGCCTCGATGGCCTCCGGGATGCCATGGCCGCGGATGCGCTCCGAGCCATAGCGGGCCATCACGCCGATGATCAGCGCGCCGGCCACCGGTAGCAACACCTCCCACCAGCCCAGATGGTTGCCCGACGGAGACACCAGCGCGGCGCTCCACCGTCCGAAGAAGAACAGGTTGGTGAAAAGACCGATCAGCTTCAGCAGCCCCAGCGCCACGAAAGCGCTCAACAGGCCGATGCAGACGGCCAGCCCGGAAATCGCTATGACCCGCGGCGTGCATGTGAAATCGCCCGGTTTTCCGTTCATGTCTCCCGCCGGGGAGCCGGCGTCCGCCGCCGCGCCACGATGGCCTGCAGGACCGCGGCCCGCGCCTTGCCCGCTGACCCGAGTTCCGCGCGATGTTCCAGCGAGAGCCGCCGCAGCGCCGTTCCGCCCCGGCGGGTCAGGCTCACCCGCACCTGCCGCCGGTCGCCGGCGGACGGACCGCGCCGCACCAGGCCGCCCTCCTCCAGCCGGTCGATCAGCCCCACTACGCTGTGATGCCGGCTCTGCAGCCGCTCCGCCAGGTCCCCCACCGTGGGCCGGCCCGCGTGAGCCTTGACCGCCAGCAGCAGTTGATGCTGCGCGGGCTCCAGTCCGGCGCGCCGCGCCGCCTCTTCGCTGAAGTGCAGGAAACGCCGGATCTGGTAACGGAATTCGGCCAGGGCCCGGTAATCGGACGCCGTCAACTCCCCCTCCGAATATATCGTAGCACGATATGTCTGGACGGCGCCCGCGCGCCTCGCCCGCCGCTAGAACAGCCGGTCCTGCTTGCGCAGGCTTCCGAACGACCCCAGGTTGGCCACCGCGAAGGCGAACCGGTACAGGTTCTCGGTCCGCCCGCCGAAATTGAAGCGCGCGATCTGCATGCTGAAGCCGCAGCAGTCGGTGTTATAGGTGGCCTGCGCCACCGAATACTGCAGCACCGCCAGCCGGTAGTCGTAGATGGCGATGAAGGCCGCGTTCCAGCCCTTGCGCGTGGAGTTGCCGATCCCGAAGCTGGCCCGCATCTGGTTCTCGCTGGGCAGCAGCGTGGGCTGCGGATACAGGAACGGTTCGCTGGCCGATTCGTTGTGGCCGAGGGAGATGAAGTAGGAGCCTTTGCGCCAGTCCGCGCTGGCCGTGCTGGCCACGATCGCGTGGCGCACCGGATCGTAGTCCATGCGCCATTCAAAACCAATGCCCCACATGGGGCTGGCGCGGAATTCCGACACGATGGGCGAATACCCGCGCAGCCCGTCGATAAACGCGAAGGGCGTCAGCTCGAGCTGGCTCAGCAGCACGTTGGTCTGGCCCGGAACCACCGTGCCTCCGAAGGTCGGGTCGAAGTAGCGCGCCTGGGTCACCTCCCAGGTGAAGATCTCCGACACGTCATTGCCGCGCTTGGCGTACACGCGGTTCACCAGCGAGAAGGTCAACTGGTTGGTGTTCGAGAGCAGGTCGGCTTCGTCGAAGCGGATGATCCGGTTGAAGTCCTCGCCGATGCCGGTGACGTACTCGTAGGTGACCCGCGGCTCGATGACGTGCTTGAGTTTGTCGCCCAGCCACGTCTTGCGGTTGAACACCCGCGAAAAAGACGGCGCCACCAGGTCCACCTTGAATTCGCGCGCGCTGCGCAGCAGGGGCGATTCGATTACGCGCTGGAACCCGTCCTGGTAGGGGCCTTGCGTCTGGCCGTAATAGGTCTCGTCCACCGTAAAGCTGGGGATCAGGTGAAAGGCGCCCAGGTGCAGCGCCGTGGTGATCTGTGGGGCGAAGTCCACGCGGCTGTCCAGCAGGCTGGTCTGGTATTGGCCCAGCAGAACGCTGCTGTTGATGAAGTCCGGCTGGCCCCGCGAAAGCAGCCCGGCGCTCGAATCGAACGAGTACCACACCGGCAGGCCCGGCAGCACCTCGTGGTCGCGGCTGGAAAGGTCCGCCTCCGGCAGCTTCTTGATCACCACCGCGTTGGTGAAAGTGTTGGTCTTTCCAGTGGTGGGATCGGTGATGGGGATCTCCAGGCTGGTGAAATCCTGCTTCCGCTCGACGGCGGTGTCGAAGCTGAAAGTGGACCAGTCCTTGCCTATGAACGCGACCGAATTGGCCTCCGTGAAGACCGCTTCGTTGAAGGAATCGGAAAAGGCTTCGCGGAACGTAAACGAACTCAGGTAATTGATGGAAGCCCGGGCGGTCCAGCCGTCGCCCAGGTCGGCCCGGCCCGCCACCGAAACCGTGTAGCCGCCCTGTTTCAGGCGCGTGCCGTCCGGTTGCGGCAGGCCGCGGTCCTGGACGCCGAACACGATGGCGTCGAAATCCACTTTGTCCGAGGGCTTGCCCCGAAATTCCAGGTGATGGGCGAAGCCGCGCGCGGTGTAGTCCAGGACATGGTAGGTGGCGTCGTAGCTGCGGTTGATGGCCCAGAAGGCCCCGGCGCCCAGCATGAAGCCGCGCAGCGAGCTGTGCCCGATGTTGGGCGCCAGCAGTCCGCTGCGGCGCGGCATGCGCTGGAGCGATTTATAAAAAAACGGCGCAAAGAACAGGGGCAGCTTGCGCAGCAGGAACACCGAGCGGTAGGCCTTGGCCGACACGCCCGGCACTACCACGAAGCGCGGCCCCACCAGCCTCCACCACGGATGCGGAATCCGGCAATTGGTCAGGAAACCGTCGTACAGAGTGTACCGGCCGTCCACGCGCTCGGCCCACTTGCCCTGGAAATAGTAGGGGTTGAGGCTGGTCAGCATGCCCGGGCGCGAGTCGATGCGCGGCGCCGTGGTGCCGCGCACGTCGTAGAATTTGCCCGTCTCCGACTTGGTGTTGTATTCCAGATGGTCGCACCAGATCTTATCGTTGCGCTCGAACAGCTCGAAGTACACGCTGCCGCGCGCCTCCACGTCGCCGGTGTCGTCGTTGTAGTCGATCTCGTCGGCGCGGAACAGCATCGAGATGTTCTCCATCTCCGCGTGTCCCCGCAAGTGCCAGACTTTACCTTCCGCGGTCTGGTTGACGGCGTCCACGTTCCATTCGCCGATGGGCGGCGCGTTGGGGCGCGGCTTATAGATGCGTTTATTGGTTTGCGCCGCGGGGGCGCCGGTGGGCGGCGGAACCATCACCGTGGGGGGAGGTATCTGCGCGCTCGCCGCCGCGCAGCTCAAAACCAGCGCCGCCAAGGCCCTAAGAGCGGAACTGTACGTAATACTCGAAGAAAGTTCGTGACAACAATCGCCGATTGTGATACCAACAAGATGAGGGCCGATGCACGGGAGATAACTCAACCGGCAAACGTACCATATTGAGGTCATCCTTTGCACCATGGACGCACCATCATGAATTGCAGTTATTGCCGTTACCCTAATTCAGACGAACAGAACCGCTGCCGGCGTTGCGGCCGTCCCTTGCGCGACGTGTATGCCATGGCCACCACCGGCGCACTGGCCGCCTTGCCGCGGCCTGCGCCCGCCGAAACGGCGCCCGCCCCCGGCGTGCCGAAATCCCCGCGTCCGGCGGCCGTCCCGCGCCAGGCTTCGCTGTTCCAGGATCGGCCCGCGGGCAACGTGATTCCCTTCGACGGCGTCGCGCCCATCGCGCCCAAACCCCCGGCGGTGACGCGCGCCTCCACGCAGGTGCAGGCCCGCCGCCGCGGCACGGCCTCCGATGCGCAGCCTTCGCTCGATTTTCTGCCGCCCGCGCCGGCGGTCCCCCGCAAACTCGGCACCACCGTGGAGACGGTCATCGATTGCGACGCGCCCGTGGCCGAGCCCGTCCACCGCCTGTGCGCCGCCGCTGTCGACGCCGGCATGATCGTGATCGCCTGCGGCTTCTTCCTCACCACGTTCTATCTTTTGGGCGGCTCGTTTCCGGTCACCAGGCCGGTCACCCTGATCATGGCCGGCGCGGCCGTGCTCATTGCGATGTTCTACGGATTCGTGTGGGTGTGCGCCGGCCGCCAGACTCCCGGCATGCGCGCCCTCAGCCTGACCCTCATCAATTTCGACGGCTATCCGGCCGACGGCGCCTCGCGCTGGTGGCGCTACCTGGGCGCCTGCCTGGGCTACTGCGCGGGCGGTCTGGGACTGGTGTGGGCGCTGCTCGACGAGGAAAGCCTGGCCTGGCACGATCACATCTCCAAGACCTTCCCCACCTTTCGCGGACCCGAAACCAGCTTCGTCCGCCGCCGGCAGTAGTCCCCCGCGGGAAACGGAATTTCGCGATCCGGCGTGAAAGCGTTCACGGGCCGGCTTCACCGCATTTGCCCTTCCAGACCGGAAACCGCCGCCAAGGCCTGCTCCGCTCCGGGTTGGTGCGTGACTCCTGCGCTACGGTGTGCCTGCCAGGCGTCGGGTGCTACGCGCCGATACTGCGCCCCGCCAGCCGGCCCGTCAGCACGCAGCCCCCCAGGAAAGTGCCTTCCAGCGACCCCTTGCCGTGGATGCCGCCCCCGCCGAAACCGGCCGCTTCGCCCACCGCGTACAGGCCCGGCGCCGGCTGGCCGTCCGCCGCGCGCAGCACGCGGCACCGCAGATCCGTTTGAATGCCGCCCAGGCTTTTGCGGCTCAATATGAACTCGCGGATGGCGATCAGCGGGCGCGCCCGCGGGTCCAGAATCTTCTGGAACTTGCAGGTGCGCACGCGGTCGCCGCGGTACTGCCGCGCGTTGGCGATGCGCCGCAGTTGCTCGTCGTTGAAGTACGCCGGCCCGCGCTCGATCATGGCGTCCCACGCGCGGATGGCGGCCTCCATGCGGCTGCGGTCGAGCCGCAGGCCGTAGAGGCTCTTCTCGTCCATGCGCTCCATCAGGCTGTCCAGATTGTCCGCCGCCACCATGTCGTCCGGGCAGTCGCGCAGCAGCCGGTGCACCAGTTCCTTGTTGCCGAACAGCAGGCTGGCCGCCAGTCCCAGCCGCTTCTTATAACGGAACGCGGTCATGTAATCGCAGCCGGAAACGGCCAGCTCCTTGATGGCGATCTTCCAGTTCATGACCTGCCAGGAATACTGGCCGGGTTGCGCCAGTACGCCGGCCACCAGGCCGCGCGTGTCCGCGTAAACGGGCATGGGTCCGGGATTCATGATGCGCTCGCCGCGCGCGTTCAGCCACAGCGCCGAGCGCGGCGGCACCAGGCTCAAGCCGTCGTCCGGGCGCCGTTTCGCCGGATGATGCACGCCGGCCGCGTAGTGCCAGTGCAGGTCCAGGTGCGTCACCGCGCCGCCCAGCGCCGCCACCTGGCCGTGCAGCATGCCGTCGCCGAAGCGATGCGCGCCGTTGAGCAGCTTGCGCGGCGGCTCGCCCCACGGCTGGTGCCAGTGCGCGCGCACGAAGCTCAGATCGCCGCCGCATACGCCGCCGGAAGCGATCACCACGTGCGCGGCGTTCACCCGCACCTCGCCGCCTCCGTCCATCTCGCGGCCGCGAATGCCGGTGGCCCGGCCGCCGGCCGTCTCGATGGCGCTCACCTCGGTATTGAAAAGCAGCTCCAGGTTCGCCCGCCGCGGATGCGTCTCCAGCGCGGCCAAAAGCCGCTGGATGATCTCGTAACCCGTGCCCCACACGATATGCCAGCGGGGCACGCTGTTGCCCGGCGCGTACAACCCTCGCTCGGGCCAGTTCACCAGCGGCAGAAATTCGATCTTCTTGTGGTCCAGAAAGTCGAAGATGTATTCGCGCGAGTTCTCGCAATAAAACCGGCCCCAGGCGCGCGGCCATTCGTCCTCCGGACCGTAATCGGCCACGCTCTGCCAGTCCTGCCAGGCCAGCTCCGGCGAATCGTGAATGCGCAGCCGCCGCTGGTGCGGCGTGCCGGTCATGTGCACGCCGCCGAAGGATTCCCGCGCCAGGCCGCCGAAGTTCTCGCTGCGGTCTTTGTCGATCAGGAGGACGCGCCGTCCGTGGCCGAGCAGTTCATAAGCGGTGACGATGCCCGCCAGGCCGCCGCCCGCGATCACCACTTCGGTGTCATAAGTCTTCGCGCCCATGGGCAAATGCTCACCCGCCGCCGGCCAGGTGACCGTGCTTCCGCCCGTAACTGAAATAGAGGCGCAGCCCGGTCGCCAGCCGCATCGCCATGACGCCGATGCACACGATCACGAACGCCAGGGCCGCCACCACGAACGGGAGAACCACCGCGGGGCCGGCGTTTTCAGCGGCGGCGATGCCGGTGAGCGAAAACTGCCCCGCCCCGATGATGGCCCCGATGCCCAGCGCCACCAGGTTCACCGGACCCAGCGTGCGCTTGAGCGAATGCTCGCTCTCGCCGGCCTCCTCTTGGATGCGCTCGAACGCCTTGGTCGCGGTAAGGTTCATGCCTTCCCTGCCGGTTGCGCCAACTGCCGCTGCAGGCGGCTGTGATGGCGGCCGTAGCCGAAGTAAACGGCCAGCCCGATCACCAGCCACACAATCAGCCGCGCCCAGTTGATCCAGCCCAGCTTGTACATCATGTATCCGTTGAAGCCGATCCCCAGGATGGGAATCGCCGGCACCCAGGGCGTGCGGAAGGGCCGCGCCTGCGCCGGGTTGGTGTGGCGCAGCACCATCACCGCGATGCACACGATGATGAACGCCAGCAGCGTGCCGATGTTGACCATCCGGCCAATGTCGTCGATGGGCGTGAGACTGCCCACCACCGCGGCCAGCAGGCCCACCAGGATGGTGTTCTTCCAGGGCGTCCGGAACTTCGGATGCACCGCCGCGAAGAACCGCTTCGGCAGCAGCCCGTCGTTGGCCATGGAGTACAGCACGCGCGTCTGCCCCAGCAGCATCACCAGCATGACGCTGGTCAATCCGGCCAGGGCCCCGAAGGTGATCACGTGCGACGCGGTGTTGAGGCCGCGGTCCAGAAAGGCGCGCGCGATGGGCGCCTCAATATTCACTTCGCGCCACGGAACCATGCCGGTCAGCACCCCCGCCACCAGGATATATAAAACGGTGCATACCGCCAGGGACGCGATAATGCCGATGGGCAGGTCCCGTTGCGGGTTCTTGGCCTCCTGCGCGGTGGTGGACACGGCGTCGAATCCGATGTACGCGAAGAAAATGTATGCGGCGCCCGCGCCGATGCCGGAAAAACCGTTCGGCGCAAACGAGCTCCAGCTTGTGCCCCAGTTGGCCGTGTTGATGTAGTGCGTCCCGATGGCCACCACGAACAGCACCACCGACACTTTGACGGCCACGATGGCGGCGTTGAAGCGGGCGCTCTCCTGAATGCCGATAACCAGAATCGCGGTGACGATCAGGGCGATGACGAACGCCGGCAGGTTGAAGCCGATGGGAACGCCCATCACCGTGGGCGCGTTCAGCATCTCCGCCGCCCGCCGCATCAGCTCGGGCGAATGCGCGGCCATCACACTGGTGACTTTGTCCATGAACGCCTGGGTGCCCGGCGTCAGGCTCGGGTCGGCGGCCTGGCACATCTGCCGCGCCACGGTATCTTCCGCCGTCCGCAGCGCGGTCCAGTGGTCGTAAGCCAGCCACAGCGGCATGCGGATGTGGAAGATGTTCAACATCTCGATGAAGTGGTTCGACCAGCCGGAGGAAACCGTGCTGGCCCCCATGGCATATTCGAGCGTCAGGTCCCAGCCGATGATCCAGGCGAACAGCTCGCCCAGGGTGGCGTAGGCGTAGGTGTACGCGCTGCCCGCCAGCGGGATCATGGCGGCGAATTCGGCGTAGCACAGGCCCGCGAAGGCGCAACCCAGGCCCGACAGCACGAACGACAGCATCAGCCCCGGCCCGGCATAATGCGTGCCCAGGCCCACCAGCACGAAGATCCCGGCGCCGATCACCGCGCCCACGCCCAGCGCCGTCAGTTGCAGCGGCCCCAGCGTGCGCTTCAAACTGTGCTGGCCGGACTCGAGCGACTCGTGCAGCAGCGCTTCCATCGGCTTGGTCGCGAACAGGTTCATATCGCCTTCCTTCTCCAAATAAAATACACCGGCACACCCAGCAGCACGATGATCAGCCCCGGCCATGTGTAATTCGGCTTGTAGGCCAGCAACAGGATTTCGATGGCCGAGGCGGCCACGATGTAGACCGCCGGCAGAACCGGATAGCCGATGGCCTTGTAGGGCCGCTCCATGGCGGGGCGCGTGCGGCGCAGCACGAAGATGCCGGCGATGCTCAGGATGTAGAAGACTAGCACGGCGAAGATGACATAGTCCAGCAGATCGCTGTAGCTGCCGCTCAGCGTCAGCACCATGGCCCAGGCTCCCTGGATGGCCAGCGCGAACACCGGCGCGCGATGCCGCTCACCCAGGTGCGCGGCGCGGCCGAAGAAGAGGCCGTCCAGGGCCATGGCGTAGTACACCCGGGCCCCCGCCAGGGTGAGCCCGTTGACGCAGCCAAAGCACGAAACCATGATCGCGGCCGCCATCGCCCGCACGCCCGCCGGGCCCAGAATCTGCCGGACGGCCGCCGTGGCCACGCGGTCGTCGGCGGCGTGCTGGATGCCTTCCAGCGGCAGCACGCTCAGGTACACGCCGTTGGCCAGCAAATACAGCGTCATCACGATACCCACGCCCAGGGTGAGCGCCAGCGGCAGGTTGCGCCGCGGGTTGCGGATCTCGCCGGCGGTGAAGGTGACGTTGTTCCAGGCATCCGCCGCGAACAGCGATCCCACCATGGCCACGCCCACCAGCCGCGCCACGTGCGGCGTCCAGCCGGCGCCCTCCCAGAAGTGGCCGAAGTTGCGCGCCAGCGCCGCCGGGTTGCGGCCCGCCAGAAAACCGATGCCGATCAGTCCCAGCAGCGCGGCGGTCTTGGCGAAGGCAAATACGTTTTGCACCATGGCGCCGGTGCGGACGCCGCGCATGTTCACCACGGCCAGGATTCCCACCACCAGGACGGCCACCAGTTGCTGCGTGCTCAGCCCCACCTTGCCGCTGCCGATCAGGTGGTGATTGGCCGAAATCCACGGCGCGAACACCGCCGCGAATTTGGCGAACGCCACGGCCACCGCGGCGATGGTGCCCGTCTGGATCACCAGGAACAAGGTCCAGCCGTAAAGGAATCCGCTGAGCGGGCCGAACGACTCGCGCAGGAAGACGTAATGCCCGCCCGCCTGCGGCATGGCCGCCGCCAGTTCGCCGTAACTGAGCGCGGCAATCAGGGTCAGCGCCGCGGTGGCCACCCACACCGTCAACAGCAGCCCCGGCGAATTCACCTGCCGCGCGATATCGGCGGAGACGATGAAGATGCCCGAGCCGATCATCGAGCCCACCACCAAAGTGGTCGCATCCATCAGCCCGAGACCCTTGATCAGGCCCGCCTTTACTTCGTTAGCAGTCGTTGCCATTCTTCCATCCGCCGCCGCAGGGATTGGTTGCTCAGCTCCGCGGGCAGCAGGTCGCCGATCACCGCCACCGCGTCCGCGCCCGCCGCCAGCACCGCGCCCGCCGTCTCCCTGGTAATGCCGCCGATCGCCACCAGCGGCTTCCGCGCCAGAGCGCGGCACTCCATGACTCCTTCGATCCCCGTTACCGGATCCGGGTTTCGCTTGGATGCGGTGGCGAACACCGGACCCAGGGCCACATAGTCCACCGGCTCGGCTTCCGCGGCCGAAACCTGTTGCGCGTTGTGGCTGGAAAAGCCGATGATGGCTTCCGCGCCCATCAGCCGCCGCGCGTCCCCCGGCGCCAGGTCGTCCTGGCCCACGTGCAGGCCCGCCTCCAGCAGCATCGCGATATCCGCCCGGTCGTCCACGATCAACACCGCGCCCGCCTCGCCGCACAGCCGCGCGATCTCGCCCGCCGCGTCGAACACAGCCCGGCTCCAGTGCCCCTTGTGGCGCAGTTGCAGGATCCCCGCGCCGCCCTCCAGGAATGCCGCGGCCGCGCCCGCGATGGCGAAGCCGCGCGCCTCCAGCATGCCGGTGTCCAGGATCGGATAGAGCTTCGGCAGCTTCATTGCAGGTTACGGCCGAAGAACTCCGCCGCGCGCCGGAACGCGTCGATCAACGTCTCGTCCCGCACGAAGATGTGGCTTTCCTCCGGGTAGTGGATTTCCGAAAAATCCTTCCCCTCGTGGATCAGCTTCTCGCTGAGCTGCACCGTGTCCTGGAACATGACGTTATTGTCCACGATTCCATGCACCATCAGAAAGGGATTCTTCAGCAGGCTCGAAAAGTGAATCGGCGAGCTGCGCCGGTACGCTTCGGGGTGCTCCGCCGGCGTGGTCAGCCGCTGCTCGGTGTAATAGGCGTTGTAATTCTCCCAGTCGTTCACCGACGAAAAGGATGCGCCCGCGCGAAACGTGTCCGGGGAAAGGAACATGGCCATCGCGGTCATGAAGCCGCCGTAGCTGGACCCCCAGATGCCGATGCGCCGCATGTCGACATTGCCCAGCGAGCGCAGGTAATCCACGCCGCCCAGCACGTCGTCCAGGTCCGGGCCGCCCATGTGCAGATACACGCCCGTGCGCCAGTCGCGGCCGTAGCCCGAGCTGCCGCGGTAATCCAGGTCCAGCAGCACGTATCCCTGGTTCACCAGCCGGCAGTTGAAGACGTAGCGCTGCTCCGCGTAGGCGCCCCACTGCTTCAGCACGCTGGTGGCGTAGCCCGAGCCGTGAATGAAAAAGACCGCCGGGCGCGGCTTCTGGCCCCGGTCCTCGGGGCGGTAACCCGGCGGCAGGAACAGGCGCGCCGCCACCGCCTTGCCGTCGCCGCGCGATGGGAAGCTCACCAGGCGCGACTCCGGCCACGCGTAGCGCGCGAACTCCGGCTGCTCCGAATCCGTCACGCGGCGCCCGTCCACATACAGGTCGAACGGATTCTTTGCGTCCGCCATCATCATGGCCGCGTCGCGCCCGTCCTCGGAGACGATGCCGATGTTCATCCCTTCGCGCGACGACAGCCGCTCCTTGCCCGAGCCATCCGGATGGATGCGGTAGAACTGGCGCTCGGCCGTGCCGGCTTCCGTCGAGGCGTAATAGACGTAGCCGCCGGCCCACTGCGGCTCGTGCCCGAAGGTGCGGTCGTTATCCACCTCCCAGGCGCCCCGCGTCAATTGCCGCGCCTCGCCGCCGTCCTTCGAAACCGTGTAGAGATGCGACCAGCCGTCGCGCTGGCTGGTGAACAGGATGGTGCTGGAATCGGGCGACCATGCCGCCCAGAACGGCTCGACCCAGGCGGCGTCCTTGTCCTCGGCCACCACGCGCGCCTTGCCGCTGGCCGCGTCGTTCACCCGGATGGCGGCCTGCTTCAGCTTCGGATGCACCGCCGTGCTCAGCAGCAGGCGCGAATCGGGCGACCACTTCGGCGTGCCGAACGAAAATGCCTTATCGCCCCACGGTCCCGCTTCCATCGCCGCCGGCGTGCCGCCTTCGGCCGCGACGACGTAGGTTTTCCCTTCCCCCGCCGGATCGCCGGGCAGCGTGCGCGGAAAGCTCTCCGCCGTCACCACGCGGCCGGAATAGTTGGGCAGCAGCAGCCTGCGTCCGGCCCCGGCGCGCACCGTGTAGACGAAGCGCTTCCCGTCCGGCGACCAGCGCCATCCCCCCAGCCGGGCGCCCTCGCCCGCGATTTCCGTCACTTGCCAGAGTTGCGCCGTGCGCAGGTCCTGCACGAATAGCTGGCCGTCGCGCGAGAAGGCCAGCTTGCCGCCGTCCGGCGAAAATGCCGGATTGGTTTCGGCCGCCTTGGTGCGGGTCAGCCGGAACGGCGGCTCCTGGCCCGAGGTGTTCACCAGGTAAAGATCGCCGTGGTAGGAGAACGCCGCGCGCGCGCCATCCTCCGCGACATCGAAATCGCCGATGCCCGCGGGCGGCTCCAGGTATGGCTTCCGCCGCTCGTCGTTCTCGGCGGCCGGACGGTTGATGGGATCGTCCACCGCTTCCAGGTCCGTCAGGCGCGCCAGGCGCCGGCCGTCCGCGTGGTAGGCGTACAGGTCCAGGAAGCGCCCGCCCGCCGCGTTCCACAAAAACAAAAGCACCCGTCCGTGTTTGGACCATGCCATCCGCTGCGGTGGCGTGCCCCAGGCGTACGGACGGCTGAACAGCCGCTCCAGCGCCCAGGGCTCCGCGCGCAGGGAGCACGCCAGGACGGCAAGAATTGTGACGAATCGCATACGGCGGCGATTGCCAAGATTACCACAGGATGACGCCGCCTTGCTCCGTTACCGGGCGCGCTCCAGGCGGCCGCCGGCGCGCCGGTCCGCGCGCAGCAGCAGAATCGAAAACACCAGGCCGCACCCGCCCAGGGCCGCGAACATGATCTGGCTGGCGGTGTAACCGTGCGTGGCGTCGCGCAGCGCCCCATTGGCGATGGGGTACGCGGCCAGCCCCATGTTCTGGATCGCGGTCATCAATCCGAACGCCGTGCCCACCCGTTGCGCCTCCACGATCAGCGGCACCGAGGGCCAGATGCACGCCGGCACCAGCACGAAGGCCGCCCCCAGCACGATCATCGAGACCACCGGCGAAAGGTGCGTCAGACCCAGCAGCAGGTGCGCCGGAATCATCAGCAGAGAGCCCAGCACCATCAGCCGGGCGCGCCGGCCCACCCGGTCGACGAAGTTCCCCGCAAACGGCGCCAGCACCATGGACGCCGCGATGATGATCGAGGTGGCCCCCTGCGCCGTGTTGAACATGTGCGTCAGGTTGTAGAACACCCCGGCCAGGAATCCCAGGCCCTCCCCGGACGCCATCGGCATGCCCCACTTGTCGTGAAAGAAATCCGTGGCCAGCGCCGTGAACGGGAAAATGGCCGAATAGAACGTCACGCAGATGCCCACCGCGTACCAGTATGAGGAGCGGAACTTACGGATGTCGCCCCACGCGATCTTGTCGCCCGAGCCGGCTTCCGGCAGGCGCAGGATAGGCTCCGCGTGACGGTCCATCAGCGTGTAGATCCAGTTGCAGGCCAGGCTGGCCAGGCACAGCGCCGCCGCGATCCACAGCGCGCCGCGATAGCCGAAGCGCGCCGCCAGCAGTTCCTCGGTATTGAAGGAGAACAGCGTGCCCAGCCGCGCGATGGTCAGGGTGATGCCGAAGGCCATGGCCAGTTCCTTGCCGGTGAACCAGCGCGCCGTGATGGCGCTCTGCGCCACGATCATGGACTCCGAGCCGATGCCGAACAACACCCGGCCCGCGTACATCGCCGGCAGGCTCGGCGCGCCCGCCACCATGGCCGCGCCCACCACCACGAAACCCGAAAAAATGAGGCTCGCCCGGCGCACGCCCACGCGGTCGATGAGGAATCCCCCGCCCAGCACCGCGAACACCGCCGCCACGCTGTACATGGTGTACATGGTCCCGATGGCGGCGCGGTCCGTGTGGAACACCTGGATGAGCGTGGTCTCGATGGCGCCCACGCTGTCGTAAGCGAAATAGCTTCCGAAGGCCATCAGGGCGGCGAAGGTCAGGATGATGAATCGGTAGGGCCTGCCCGCGGGATGCAAAAGCCCGGATTCCGGTTGAGGCATGGATCTGGGAGTATAGCATTGCGCGGCGGCCGCCCGCCCGCGGACCGGATATGCTGGAGGTGTTGCTATGGACGCTTGTATTCTGCAATCGCCGGCTCCCGTGGAGCGGAATCCGCTGGTGTTCCGGGACGTGCCCGTGCCGGAACCGGGCGAAGGCGAGGTGCTGGTGCGGGTGCGTGCCTGCGGCGTGTGCCGCACCGATCTGCACGTGGTCGAGGGCGAGCTGCCGCCGCGCAAACAGCCGGTGATTCCGGGCCACCAGGTGGTCGGCACGGTCGAGCGCGCGGGCCCCCATGCCACGCGCTTTCACGTAGGCGCGCGCGTGGGCGTCGCCTGGCTGCATCGCACTTGCGGCGTTTGCGAGTACTGCGGCTCCGGCCGCGAGAACCTTTGCGGCAGCGCGCTCTTCACCGGCTATTCGGTCGACGGCGGCTTCGCCGGGTGCATCGTCGCTCACGAAAGCTTCACTTACCCCATCCCGGATGGCTTCGGCGATCTGGCCGCGGCGCCGTTGTTGTGCGCCGGCATCATCGGCTTCCGCGCGCTGCGCGTCTCCGGCATTCAGCCCGGCGGCGCGCTGGGTCTCTACGGTTTCGGCGCGGCGGCGCACGTCGCCATCCAGGTGGCGCGCCACTGGGGCGTGCGGGTCTATGCCATGACCCGCGACCAGCGCCATCGCCGGCTTGCCCTCGAGCTCGGCGCGGAGTGGGCCGGAGCGGGCGCCGGCGCCCCTCCCGAAAAGCTCGATAGCGCCATCATCTTCGCCCCCGCGGGCGACTTGGTGGTCTCCGCGCTGCGCGTCCTCAAAAAGGGCGGCGCCGTCGCCGTCGCGGGAATCTACATGAGCCCCATTCCGGCCATGGACTACAACCTGCTCTATCACGAGCGCGTGATTCGCTCCGTAGCCAATAATACGCGCCAGGATGGCGACGACTTTCTGCGCATCGCCGCCGAGATCCCCATTCGCACCCAGGTTCAGGAGTTCCCGCTGGCCGAGGCCAACCGCGCCCTGAATATGTTGAAGCACGACGCGGTGCGCGGGGCCGCGGTGCTGCGGGTCGGTTGAGTCGGATCTGCGCCTGCTTCCGCGCCATGGCGCCCAGGCCAGCCGGAGACGCGGACGGCTTGTCTTCGTCGCGCGGCTCGTCGATACCCGGCGTCGCGATGTTGTCGTGCGGATCCACCTATGCCGCGCCGCCACGAATTAAGCTAAACTATGCGCTGAATAAGATGGAAGCCCTGCTTGATAAGCTGGATGCCAGGATGCGTAGGTGGAAACCGGAGACGGCTACCCAGGCGCGGCACGTCTGGCAGCGGCGGCCAATCTCGCCGGCCTAGGTATGGCTGCAAGAATGCAGCCCGTCGTGATTGACTCGCGCAATGATCCCGATTCGCCGCGCGCTTCTGGCTTGATGTCCCGCTGACCACCCGGCACAGGTGAGGATCTCAAAATGCAGATCGACGAACTCACGATCCAAAACTTCAACGGCCTTGAGCACCGTACATTCCGGTTCAATCCACGCTTCAATCTGCTCGTCGGCGACAACGCCACGGGCAAGACCTCAGTGCTTGACGCGCTTGCGGTGTCCGTCGGCAGTTGGTTTCTCGGCATTCGCGGATATGAGACCAGCCCCGGTATCCTCCCTGACGAGGTTCGCGTCACGGCCCACGCACATCTGGATAGCTATACGTTCGAAAAGCAGTTTCCCTCGCGGATCGAGTGTACGGGCGTTGTATTGGGCCAGCGCCTCAGTTGGGCCAGGGAACTGCATCGCGAGGGGGGTCGTACCACTAGGGTGAACGCCAGGTCGATCAGCGAGGCCGCGGCCGAAGCCGAGAGACGCGTAAGAGCCGGTGAGGAGATCACGCTTCCCCTCATCTGCAATTACGGCACCGAGCGATTGTGGTTTGAAAAGGGCCACCACACGGGTGGCGCAACCAGTACGAGTCGTGGGCCGTCGCGATTAGATGGTTACCGCGACTGCACGCGACTGCTTTAACTTCACAATTCAGGAAACAGCGCTGATTGATTGGATTCGGGATCAGACCACGGTGTCTTTGCAGACCAGGAAAGACACCGTTGCCCTGAGCGTCGTAAAAGATGCCATTACGATGTGCGTGGAAGGAGCCAGGTCTCTCTATTACGACGGCCGCTACAAGGACCTGGTTGTCTTGCTGGATGGGGGACCTCAACTCTTTAAGAACTTGAGCGACGGGCAGCGTATTATGCTTACGCTGGTCGGCGACCTGGCATCCAGAGCCGCCACCTTGAACCCTCATCTGGCGGATGCCGCCCTGCGCGACACGCCGGGCATCGTCATCGTGGACGAAATCGATCTGCACCTCCATCCAAAGTGGCAGCGGCGGGTGATACACGACCTGAAACGGGCTTTTCCTTCCGTTCAATTCGTTACTACAACGCATTCACCGCAGTTGGTTGGTGAAGCTCAACCCGATGAGATCAGACTGCTCGACGGCAATGAGACGACGATACCGCCGCGTTCGTTCGGCATTGATTCCAGCCGCGTCCTCGAAGAGGTGATGGGCGCTGAGTCGCGAGACAATTCCGTCGGCCGTCTGTTGACTCGGCTGTTTGAATTGATCGACGGCGAAGACTTCGCCAGCGCCAGGGCTGTGCTGGCCGAAGTGGTGTCGAAACTCGGCTCCGATGATCCGGAAGTGACCCGGGCTCGCGCGTTGATGACGTTCCTGGAATCGGAGGTATGAGAAGAATTCAGAAGGGCAGGGAGCCGGCTAGTCTTACCGGGCATCGGGCCGCCACGCGTACGGACTACGACGGTTATCGCGACAAAGATACCTTGCGAGCCCATCTTGTGGCGGAACAGCGCGGGCTCTGTTGCTATTGTCTCTCGCGGATTCGCCCGGACCGCGACTCGACAAAGATCGAGCATTGGCACTGCCAGGCTAACTACGAAGCCGAGCGGCTTGATTACTCCAATTTGCTCGGCGCATGCATCGGAGGCGAGGGGAACGCAGTTGGAGGCCAGCACTGTGATACACGGAAGGGAGAACGCGACCTATCGAGGAACCCGGCAAACCCACTGCATCGCGTCGAAGATATAGTCCGGTTCCTTGGCGATGGACGCATTGTCTCGAGCGATCCGGTCTTCGACGAGGAGCTCAATGCCGTGCTGAACCTCAACTTGGCGTTCCTACGGAACAACCGTAAGCAGACGCTGAATTCGTTTAAGGATGCGCTGGCAAAGCGCGGCCAATTGCCGGCTACGGCGCTGGAGAAGTGGCTTCGGCAGTGGAACGGCGAAGTAGATACCGGCGAACTTCAACCATTCTGTGAAGTAGTCGTTTACTGGCTCCGGAAGCGGCTGGCGCGACCGTAGGCGGAAGAGTGGCGCTTTATTCCCCCTGCTTCCGCGCGGCAGCGTCCAGCCGCGCCTGCGCCCGCGCCATCGCATCCAGCGCAAACGCCGGGTCCACCCCCAGCGATGCGTTGAACATCTGCTCCTGCGCCCGCTGCAACGCCTTTCTGGCCCGCTCCACGTCGATCTCCTCCGCCCGCTCGGCCGCCGTAGCCAGCACGCGCACGCGGTCCGCCAGCACCTCCAGATAGCCGCCGTGCACCGCCAGGTACCAGCGCTTGCCGCCCGCTTCGTAATTCAGGTAGCCCGTGCCCAGCTCCGCCAGCAGCGGCGCGTGCCCCGGCAGGATGCCCACATAGCCGTTGGCCTCGGGCGCCTGCACGGAGGCCACCTCCTCGCGCGCCAGCAGGCGCTCCGGCGTCACCACTTCGAGTGCCAGTGCGTCAGCCATCCGTCAACCCTGCAGCGCCTTGCCGCGCTCCACCACGTCTTCGATGGTCCCCTGCATGTAGAACGCCTGCTCGGGGATGCCGTCGTGCTTGCCTTCCACGATCTCCTGGAACCCGCGGATGGTGTCGGCCAGCTTCACATACTTGCCCGGCACGCCCGTGAACTGCTCGGCCACGTTGAAGGGTTGCGAAAGGAAGCGCTGGATCTTGCGCGCCCGCGAAACGGTCAGCTTGTCCTCGTCCGACAGCTCGTCGATGCCCAGAATGGCGATGATGTCCTGCAGATCCTTGTACCGCTGCAGCACGCCTTTCACGCTCTGCGCGACGTCGTAGTGCTCCTGCCCGAGGATGCGCGGATCCAGAATGCGCGAAGTGGAGGCCAGCGGATCCACGGCCGGATAGATGCCCAGCTCGGAGATGGCCCGGGAAAGATTGGTGGTGGCGTCCAGGTGCGCGAACGCGGTGGCCGGCGCCGGATCGGTATAGTCGTCGGCGGGCACGTAGATCGCCTGCACCGACGTGATCGAGCCGGTCTTGGTGGAGGTGATGCGCTCCTGCAATTCGCCCATCTCGCTGGCCAGGTTCGGCTGGTAGCCCACCGCCGAAGGCATGCGTCCCAGCAGCGCCGACACTTCCGATCCGGCTTGCGTGAAACGGAAAATGTTGTCGATGAACAGCAGCACGTCCTGATTCTGCTCATCGCGGAAATACTCGGCGACGGTCAGGCCGGTCAGTCCCACCCGCAGGCGCGCGCCGGGCGGCTCGGTCATCTGGCCATAGACCAGCGCCACCTTCGATTTGTTGAAGTCGTGCGGGTCCACGATTCCCGATTCCTGCATCTCCAGCCACAGGTCGTTGCCTTCGCGCGTGCGCTCGCCCACGCCGGAGAACACCGACACGCCGCCGTGTTTCATGGCGATGTTGTGAATCAGCTCCTGGATGATGACCGTCTTGCCCACGCCCGCGCCGCCGAACAAGCCGATCTTGCCCCCGCGCAGGTAAGGCTCGATCAGGTCGATCACCTTGATGCCCGTCTCGAACATCTCCTGGCGCGTGGACTGGTCCTCGAACGACGGCGCCGGGCGGTGAATCGGATACCGTTTCTTGGCCAGGATGGGTCCCATCTTGTCCACCGGTTCGCCGATCACGTTCATCACGCGCCCCAGCGTTTCGTTGCCCACCGGCACTTCCACCGGATGGCCGAGGCTCTCCGCCCGCATGCCGCGCACCAGCCCCTCGGTGGGCTGCAACGCGATGGTGCGCACGCGCCCTTCGCCGATGTGCTGCTCCACTTCGCAAATGATGTCGATGGGCGCGGGCACATCGAAGCCCTCGCTGCTGATGCGGATGGCCGTGTAAACCAGGGGAATCTGGCCCTCCGGGAATTGACAGTCCACGGCCGGGCCGGCCACCTGGACGACTTTGCCGATTGCGTTACCGTTATTCATGTGTTTCCTGGCTCTTACTCCGCGGCGGCTGCGCCGCTGACAACTTCGATGATTTCCTTGGTGATGCTGGCCTGGCGCACGCGGTTCATGTACAGCGTCAGACGGTCGATCATGTCCGCCGCGTTCGAGGTGGCCGCGTCCATGGCGGTCATCCGCGCGGCGTGTTCGGCGGCGGCGGATTCCAGCAGCGCCCGGTAGATTTCGATTTCCACGTAGCGCGGCAGCAGGCTCGCCAGCATCTCCGCCGCCGGCGTGTCGAAGATGAAGTCCACACGCCCGGTTTGCTCGGGCACTTTCACCGGCAGCACCTGCGTCAGCGTCGCCTTCTGCGCCATCACCGATTTGAATTCGTTATACAGCAGGTAGACCGCATCGATCTCTTCCTTGCGGAAGCGCTCCATCAGTCTCTGGCCGATCCCCGCCGCGCTCTCGTAGGCCACGTTCTTGCCGAAACCAATGTGCTCGCCGGTGATGGCGACGCCGCGCTTCCGGAAGAAATCGCGGCCCCGGCGTCCCACCAGTTCGAAATCCGTGGTGGCGGGCAGGTGTTCTTCCGCGAATCGCTGGGCCGCCTTGATCAGGATCGAATTGAAGGCGCCGGCCTTGCCGATGTCGGAAGTGATCAGGATCAGTTGCACGTGCTGTTCGGGGCGGCGCGCCAGCAGCGGATGCTGCACGGCGTCCTCGTCCGGTCCGGCCGCCGCGGCCACGTCGGCCAACAGCCCGCGCAGCGCGGCGCCATACGGGCGCGAGGCGATCACCCGGTCCTGGGCCCGGCGCAGCTTGGCCGCCGAGACCATCTTCATGGCCTTGGTGATCTGCTGCGTGTTGCGCACCGAACGGATGCGCCTCCGGATATCGATCAGGCTAGGCATGCGCGGTAGCCGCCGGCTGTTCGGCGGCGAAGCGGTCCTTGAACTCTTGGATTACGGCCTTGATTTCGCCGCGCAGGGCGTCGTCGAGCGCCTTCTTTTCCACGATCTTGGCCAGCAGCGCGCGGTGCGCGTTGTCCGCGAAGCGGTACAGTTCCTCCTCGAACTTGCGCACCTGCTCCACCGGCAGGTCGTCCAGAAAACCCTGCGTCCCCGCGAACATGATCAGGATCTGCTTTTCCACCGGCAGAGGTTCGTACTGCCGCTGCTTCAGGATCTCAACCAGGTGTCTCCCCCGGTTCAACTGCGCGGTGGAAGCCTTGTCCAGGTCGGAGCCGAATTGCGCGAACGCGGCCAGATCCCGGTATTGCGCCATGTCCAGCCGCAGGCTGCCCGCGAGCTGCCGCATGGCCTTGATCTGCGCGCTGCCTCCTACGCGGCTCACCGAAATGCCCACGTTGATGGCCGGGCGCACATTGGAATTGAATAAGTCCGACTCCAGGTAGATCTGGCCGTCGGTAATCGAGATCACGTTGGTGGGAATGTAGGCCGAGACATCGCCCGCCTGCGTCTCGATGAACGGCAGCGCCGTCAGCGAACCGCCGCCGTTTTCGTCGTTGAGCTTGGCCGCGCGCTCCAGCAGGCGGCTGTGCAGATAGAATACATCGCCCGGAAACGCTTCCCGTCCCGGCGGGCGCCGCAGCAGCAGCGAGATCTCGCGATACGCCGCGGCGTGCTTGGAAAGGTCGTCGTAGATGCACAGCGCGTGCCGCTTGGTGTCGCGGAAATACTCCCCGATGGCGCAGCCCGCGTACGGCGCGATGTACTGCATGGGCGCGGGATCGGATGCCGATGCCAGCACCACGATGGTGTACTCCATGGCCCCCGCGTCGGACAGCGTCTTCACCACCTGCGCCACCGTCGAGCGCTTCTGCCCGATGGCCACGTAGATGCAAATCACGTCGCCGCCCTTCTGGTTGATGATGGTGTCCAGCGCGATGGCCGTCTTGCCGGTCTGCCGGTCGCCGATGATCAGCTCGCGCTGCCCGCGGCCGATGGGAATCATGGCGTCGATGGCCTTGATGCCCGTCTGCAGCGGCTCCTTCACCGGGCGGCGGTCCACCACCCCCGGCGCCAGCCGCTCGATGGCGTTGAACTGCGTGGTATGGACCGGGCCCCGGTCGTCGATGGGCTGCCCCAGCGCATTCACCACGCGCCCGATCATGGCTTCGCCCACCGGCACCGACATGATCCGGCCCGTCCGCCGCACTTCGTCGCCTTCCTTGATCGCCGTGCCTTCGCCCAACAACACCGCGCCCACCTGGTCTTCTTCCAGGTTCATGGCGATGCCCGCCACGTCGTGGGGGAACTCGAGCAACTCTCCGGCCATCACCTTTTCCAGGCCGTGTATGCGCGCGATGCCGTCGCCCACCGAGATCACCGATCCGGTTTCGGAAACGTCGATCGCGCCTTCGTAGTTTTCAATCTCCTGGCGGAGAAGCGTCGTAATTTCGTCCGCTCGAATTTGAGCCATAAACCCTCGTTATTCCGCTGCCAGGCGCTTGCCGATCGCCCGCAGTTGGCCCCGCACGGAGCCGTCGTAAACCGTGGAGCCGATGCGCGCCACCAACCCCCCAAGCAACCCGCGATCCACCGTGAAGCGCAGCCGCACTTTCTTTCCCGTCAGCCGTTCCAATTCGCCCGCCACGGCATCCCGCTGGCGCGGTTCCATCTCGCCGGCCGAGCTGATCTCGGCCCGCGTGAAGCCCAGGCGCTCGTCCAGCAGCAGGTCGAACGCGTCCAGCACTTCCGCCAGCAGGGCGAACCGCCGGTGATCCGACAGCACGAACAGAAAGTTGCGCGCCATGCGCGAAATGCCTAACTGATCTCCAATGCGCCCGGCCACCGCGCGTTTGCGCGCCGGCGGCACCGACGGCGACGCCAGCGCGTTGCGCAATTCCGCCGAACCGGCGTACACCTCTTCGAAGCCGCGCAACTCGCGCAGCACCGCGTGCGGGTCCACCTCCGGCTTCGGCCCCGTGGCCACATCCACCAGGGCGTTTGCGTAGCGTGAGGCTAGGGCGGAGTGCGTCATAATTCCTAGTTTCCCGAAGGACCGCGGCCCGCGTGCGCCATGCTCGCCACGAACACCTTCACCAGGCGGTCCTGCGTCTCCGGCGTCAGGCGCGCCGCGATCTTCCGCTCGGCCAGTTCCAGCGCCAGGCCGGCCGAGTAGCGCCGCAACTCCAGCCGCGCCGATTTGGAGGCCGCCGCGATCTCGTCCGCCAGGTGCGCCTGAACCTTGGCCATCTCGGCCGCGGCTTCGCGCCGCACACGCTCCCCGTCGGCCTCGGCTTCCTGCCGCGCGTCGCGCCGTAACGCTTCGATCTCGGCGCCGAGATTGGCCAGGCGGCGGTCCACCTCGGCCATTCTGGCTTCCGCCCCGGCGCGCGCGGCTTCCGCTTCCACCATTCCCTTGCGGATCTCCAGCGATCGCTGCGCGAAGTACGGCCCGGCGTTTTTCTTGATCGCGTAGCCCAGGCCCCCCGCCAGCAGCAGAAAATTGGCCCATCCCCAAAAGGCTTCGTGGCTCTCGCCGCCCTTGCCCTTGGACTCGCGCTCCTGGGCGCACAGCGGCGCTTGCGCGCATAGCAGCACGCCCATCGCCGCGCAGGCCAGGCCCCTCATGCCGCCAGGCCCCGCTTCAGGATGGTATCGGCAATCTCGCCGGCCAGCACGTCGCTGTCGGCGGCCAGGTCCCGCTTGGCTTGCTCCACCTCGGCGGCCAACTCCGCCTTGGCCTCCCGCACCGCGGCCTCGGCCTGCTCCCGCGCGGCCTGCACCTGCGCCGCCTGCTCCTCTTGCAACCGGCGATGCGACTGCTCCTGCGCCTGGTACACCTCGGCACGCGCCGCGCGCAAGGCCGCTTCGTATTCCGCGGTCTTGGCGGCGGCCTGCTCCAGGCTCGCCGCGGCCCGCTGCCGGGCGCCCTCGGTGGCTTCGTAGCGCTCGCCCAAAACCTTGCCGAGCGGCTTGAAAAACATGTATTTCAAATAGAAATGCAGCAGGATCACGAGCAGAAAAGTAGGGATCGCCCGCAGCAGAATCCCGCTCAAGGCATGCAAGGTTGCTTCCATTTTGGATTGGTTGGAGGGACCTGAAAAAAAGGTGCCGCTTTAAGCCAGTTAGCTTAACACCCACCGTCAAGTTGCGTCAACCGGAGGCGGCAGGCAAGTGTCGTGATATCAAGGGCCTCGCTTTGCCCGGCGGGGCCCGGCCGCCGACCCCTGCCGCCGCGCGCTGCCCCGCCGGTAGGCCGCGATGTTGGCCGCCTGCGCGGCCAGGCTCGTGGAGAAATTGTGGCTGCCCGAACCATCCGCCCGCGCCACGAAATAAAGATAGTCCGTGGCCGCCGGATGCAGCGCCGCCTGGATCGATGCGCTCCCCGGATTCGCTATCGGTCCGGGCGGCAGGCCGGCGTGCTGGTACGTATTGTACGGGTTGCCGCTGGCCAGGTCCGACTGGTAGATCGTGCCGCGATAATGCCCCTCCAGCAGCGCCGCGTATATGGTGGTGGGATCGCAATCCAGCTTCATCCCGATCGCCAGCCGCCGCGCGAATACCCCCGCGATCACCGGACGCTCCGCCGCCAGCTTGCCTTCCTTCTCCACCAGCGATGCCAGCGTGATGGTGCGGTGCACCGGCGCGGCGGTGTGCAGTCCCCGCCAGACCTCGCGGAACCTCCCGGTCATGATCTGGCACAGCCGTCCCGGCGTGGTGTGCCGGTCCAGCCGGTACGTGTCCGGGAACAGGTAGCCCTCCAGCGTCGGCGCCTGCGGGTCCAGGTCCCGGATCGGCGAAGCATCCCGGGCCGCCGCCAGAAACCGCTCCGCCGGAAACAGCCCCAGCCGCTCGGCGCCCGCCGCGATGTCGAACATGTTCTTGCCCTCCGGCACCGCCAGCTCGTAAAAGAAAACGTCGCCGCGCGCGATGCGCTCGAAGACGTCCCAGGCCGATGCCGGCTCGGTGAAGCGGTATTCGCCCGCCTGCAGGGTGGCGCCGGGCCTCGCCGCGCGCACCGCCAGAAACACCCAGGCGTGGCTGATCGCGCCCGCGTCGCGCAGCAATCCCGCCATGCGGCGTGAGCCCGTGCCCTTGGGAAATGCCACGAAGACCGGCGCCGTGAAACTGCCGTACGGCGCCGCCATCTCGTACCCCACGAAGGCGGCCGCCGCCGCGCACAGCAGCGCCACTGCCGCGGCACGGCGAAGGAATCTCACAGCGAATCCAGGTAACTCTGCAGCAGGATCACGGCCGAGAGCCGGTCCACCGCGCGCGCCCGCTTCTCGATGCTGATCCCGCTCGCCCGCAGCACCCGCGAGGCTTCCACCGTGGTCAGCCGCTCGTCCCACAGCCGCACCGGACGGCCCGCGCGTGCCTCCAGCGCCCCGGCGAATTCCCGCACCCAGACCGATTGGCGCCCTTCCACGCCGCTCATGTGCAGAGGGTTCCCGATCAGGATCAGCTCCACCTCGCGTGCCTCCACCTGCCGCGCCAGTTCCGCCAGGTCCGCGCGCTTGGTGGTGCGCTCCAGGTTCGGAAGCCCTTGCGCGGTGATGCCCAGCGGATCGCTGATGGCCATGCCAATGCGCTTCTTTCCCAGATCGAGGGCCAGGACGCGTGGCTTCGGAGACGGCATGCCGGTCATGAAACAATTTCATTATAGACGCGGGCGTGGTAGATTCGAGACAAGGGTCGAGTCGCTCCAGTGGCCACTGTGCTCAAGCCCGTGCGCGCCGCCGGGCAGGAAGTCCGGAACGTCTCCGTGCCGCTCATCGGCTTGGGCGTCGTCATCGCCATACTCTACTACGGCCGGGTTCTGTTCATCACCTCCCTGGTGGCGGTCATCCTCGCCTTCATCCTGGAACCCTTCGTCAACCTCCTGGTGCGCATCCGCTTTCCGCGCTCCCTGGCCAGCTTCCTGGTGTGCGCGGCCGCCCTCTCGGTCCTCTACCTGATCGGGCTGGGCGCCTATTCCCAGTTGGCCGTCCTCAGCGAGGAACTGCCCAAGTACAGCCTGCGCGTGGCCGAAATCGTGGACGGCGTCACCCGCAAAGTCGAAGCCCTCGAGCAGCGCACCTACCAGGTCCTGATGCCCGCCCGCAAACAGCCGCCGCCGCCGCCCGAGCCCGCCCGCAAGAAGCGCCGCGCGGCGGAACCGCCCGCCCCCACCCCGGGCGTCATCCCCGAGGTCCGCATCCACGTCGAGCCGTCGCCCATCACGAACTTCATCTCGGCGCGCTGGGGATCGTTCTATCAGATCGGCCTGATGGCCTCCTTCGTGCCGTTTCTGGTCTACTTCATGCTGAGCTGGCACGATCACATCTACCGCAGCTTTCTCCAGTTCTTTCAGGGCGAAAGCCGGGCCGCTGCGTCCCGCAGCCTGCGGGGCGTCGCCGACATGGTGCGCGCCTTCGTGGTGGGCAATTCGCTGCTGGGCCTGCTCCTGGCGGCGGCCAGTTCCTTCGCCTTCTGGATCCTGCATCTGCCCTATGCGCTGCTGGTCGGACCCCTCAGCGGCTTCCTCAGCCTGGTGCCCTATGTCGGGCTGCCCCTGGCCGCGCTGCCCCCCTTGTTTGTGGCCATCACCGCTTACGATTCGATCTCCGGCTACCTGCTCGTGGTCGCCATCGTCAGCGTGTTTCACCTGCTGGCGCTGAACCTGCTCTATCCCAAGCTCGTGGGCTCCCGCGTGCATTTGAATCCGCTGGCGGTGACCTTTTCCCTCATGATCTGGGCCTTCCTCTGGGATGCGGCCGGCCTGCTGCTGGCCATCCCCCTGACCGCCGCCTTCAAGGCCGTCTGCGACAACGTCAAAGGCCTGCGCCCCATCGGCAAGTTCCTGGGGGATTGAATCTCACAGCTTCTTCAGAATCTCTTTGGCTTCCTTCAGCCGCGCGAACTTCTTCTCCGCCTCCCGGAATTCGCGCGTGTGCACCCGCCGCCGCGCCCCGTTGTGCTCCACCGGATACCGCAGGTGCAGCATCTCGTGGAACATCACGTATTCGAGCGCGATCTCCGGTACCGCCGGATTGTCGAAGATCCGGCTGATGATGATGGCGTTGTGCGACGGATCGAAGTGCCCCAGCATGCTCCGCGACGCCCCCCGGCTCCATCCCAGTTGCGGCCGCGCCAGCATCCCGCCGAAATGCTCCGCGTTGAGCGCCTCGAACGCCGCCTCCAGGTTATAATGGCTACCTTGTGGGCCCGAGACAAACTTGCGGCCTCGGATCTGGCGGACCAGATGCATTTGCCGGCGGACGTCGCGCCGGTTCAGGTAGAGACGGTAACGGTAGGAGTAGATCCGGGCGGCCGGGCGGCGGAACAGCTTGCCCAGCAGGATGTGCGCCAGGGCTTCCACCACCGGCGCCGGAGCGCCCTCCAGCAGGTCCGAGATCCGCACATGGATGGCGCCGGGTTCCATGCGAATGAAGCTGTCGGCGTTAGCGAACCGGCAGAACTCCACGGTGATGCCTGGCAGTGGGGTGCGGGGTTTGTATTCCCGGAAAACGCGGGCGTAGATTTCTTCGGGGCTTTCAAAAAGCAAGGCGCTTTGAAACCCGGAGACGGCCAGGCCCGCGCCGTGGTCTTGCATTCCTCAATAATTTAACATATCAAGGTCGATACGCCTTGGAGGGAACTTGCCCAACGTGAAAATCAGCGCGCTCGGCTGCTATGTGCCGCCCGGAGTGCTCACCAACAAAGACCTGGAAAAGATGGTCGATACCAACAGCCAGTGGATCGTCGAGCGCACCGGCATCTGCGAGCGGCACATCGCTGCTCCGGACGTGGCCACCTCCGACCTCGGAACCGAGGCCGCCCGGGCCGCCCTGGCCGCCCGCGGCGTCTCCGCCGCCGAATTGGATGCCATCCTGGTCTGCACCGTGACCCCGGATATGCTCTTTCCCTCCACCGCGTGCCTCATCCAGAACAGCCTGGGCGCGCCGCGGGCCTGGGGCTTCGACTTGGTCGCCGCCTGCTCCAGCTTCCTCTATGGCCTGACCACCGGCGCGGCCCTCATCGCCGCCGGCGCCCACCGCAAGGTGCTCGTCGTCGGCGCCGATACCATGAGCCGCATCATCGATTACTCCGACCGCGCCACCTGCATCCTCTTCGGCGACGGCGCCGGCGCCATGCTGCTCGAGCCCGCCACCGAAGCCGACGGCGGCGCGGGCTTCATCGATTTCGTGGGCGAGATCGACGGCTCCGGCGGCCAGTTCCTCTACATGCCCGCCGGCGGCAGCCGCCTTCCCGCCTCCGCCGAAACCGTCGCCCACCGCCAGCACTATGTCCACCAGGAAGGCCAGCAGGTCTTCAAATACGCGGTCAGGAAAATGTATGAGTTGGGCGCCGTGCTGCTCGAGCGCAACGGCCTCAAACCCTCGGACCTCGCCGTCATGATCCCGCACCAGGCCAATCGCCGCATCATCACCGGCGCGGCCGAGCGCCTGGGTCTCGCCCCTGAGCAGGTGCTCATCAATATCGACCGCTACGGCAATACCACCTCGGGCACCCTGCCTCTGGCCACCCAGGACGCCATCGCCCAGGGCCGCCTCAAAAAGGGCGACCTGGTGATGTTCGTTACCGTGGGCGCCTGCTATACCGCCGGCGCCAGCCTCTGGCGCTGGGCTTATTGATCCGCGCCGGTTCGGCCGCCGCGCCCCCGGCGCCCGTGATAACGTGATGGGAATGCCGCTTGGCTTGGACCCCGCCGTCTTCCGCGCCGTCGTCACCACCATCGTCCCGGAATCCGCGGACCTGGACGAACAGGGCTGGCGCGATCTCGATGCCGTCGTCGAAGCCCTCCTGCGCGGCCGGCCCGCCCCGCTGCTGCGCCAACTGCGCCTCTTCCTCGGCCTGATTCAATGGCTGCCCGTCGTCCGCTATGGCCGCCCCTTCACGCGCCTGCGCCCCGCCGCCCGCGCGCGTGTCCTGGCCCACCTGCAAAGCGATCCCATTCAAAAGGTCCGCGCCGGCTTCTGGGGCCTCCGCACCATCGTCCTCGCCGGTTACTACGCCAGGCCCGAGGCCGCCCGCGCCATCGGCTACCAGGCCACTCCCCAGGGCTGGGAGGCGCTGCCATGATCCAGGCCGCCTACGACATCGTCATCGTCGGCTCCGGCGCCGGCGGAGGCGCCGTCGCCCAGGAGCTTTCGCCGCTCTGCCGCCAGGGCCTGCGTATCGCCGTGCTGGAAAAAGGTCCCCGCCTGCGCGACGATGAATTCACCGGACGCGAACTCGAGATGGCCTCCGCCCTCTTTGAAGACGGCGGCGCCTTCCTCACCGCCGACGGCGCCATGACCCTGGCCTTCGCCTCCGCCTACGGCGGCTCCACGGTCGTCTACACCGGCACTTCCATGCTGCCCCCCGAGCGCGTCATCCGCAACTGGAATGTGCCCGGCCTCGCCCACGCCGACCTCGTATCCCGCGCGCAAAAGTTCATGGACCAGAACAGCGCCCATCTCGTCCCGGACGGCCTTATCAACGAGAACAACAAGCTCTTCGCCGCCGGCTGCCGGAGCCTGGGCTACGCCGTGCGGCAGTTCCCCGTGAATATCAAGGGTTGCCGCGGATCCAGCCTGTGCAACCTGGGCTGCCCCAATCGGGCCAAGCAGGGCGCCGACCGCGTGCAGTTGCCCCATGCCGAGCGCAACGGCGTCGAGGTGGTCACGCGCTGCCAGGTCCTCGAAATCGGCGACCGCACCCGCCACGCGCGCGTCTCCCCCAAGCCCCCCGCTGCCCAGGGCGCTCCCTCGCCGGGGGGCCCCGGGGCCTCGCGGG
>VFSW01000436.1_pt1 | contig 61063 bp, 58 predicted proteins | sample 5358111 | NCBI WGS metagenome assembly VFSW01 (sample SAMN11554181, study PRJNA540505) | mine drainage metagenome | isolation source: sediment from site ElyBrook_90M | place: USA: Ely Copper Mine, Vershire, VT | collected 2017
CCCCGCCGGGGGGGGGGGCGGGCGGCCCCCCCCGGCCCGGGGCGGGGGGGGGGGGCCCATGGGGCTGTGAGGCTAGCAATGGCGAGTAACACCCTTCCAATAGATCGCTTTCGCCGCGCTAGCGCTCGCCGCCTTCGCGCCAACGCAACAGCGACCGAAATACTGTTGTGGAAGCGTCTCCGCACTCTGCAAACAGAGGGTACACACTTCCGCAGGCAGGTTCCGATCGGGCCCTATGTCGCAGATTTCGCCTGCATGGCTGCGCGACTGGTGATTGAGCTCGACGGCTCGCAGCATAATACCGACGCGCAGAGACTAAGAGACGGGCGACGGACACATTGGCTCGAATCCGAGGGATTTCGCGTCATCCGATTCTGGAACAACGATCTCACCCACAATATGGATGGTGTATTGGAGACGGTCTATGCGGCACTCTATGGCTCATGCGTTGCCGAGTCGGGTCCTCTAAAGCACAAAAGGCATCGGCGCCGTCACCCCACCCCGTCTCGCTTCGCGCGCCGACCCTCCCCCTCCAGGGGAGGGTGAAGAGAAGGCTTGCGCTATGCCCGACCTCTTGCTCGAGCTTTTCTCCGAGGAAATTCCGGCGCGTATGCAGGCGCGGGCGGCGGAGGACCTGCGCAGGCTCGTGACCGACCGGCTGGTCGATGCCGGCCTCGTCTACGACGGCGCCAAGGCATTTGTGACGCCGCGGCGGCTCGCGCTCTCCGTCCACGGCGTGCCGGCGCGCCAGGCGGACGTTCGCGAGGAGAAAAAAGGCCCGCGCGTCGGCGCGCCGGAAAATGCCATTGCCGGATTTCTCAAAGCCGCCGGGTTGAAATCGATCGGCGAAGCCAAAGTGCAGCCTGACAAGAAGGGTGACTTCTACGTCGCCGTGATCGAGAAGCCGGGACGCGGCGCGATTGAAGTTATCGGCGAAATCCTGCCGGACGTGATCCAAAAATTCCCCTGGCCGAAATCCATGCGCTGGGGCGTGCAATCGAGCGAGCCGGGCTCGCTCGGCTGGGTGCGGCCGCTGCATTCCATCGTCGCGACATTCGGTCCGGAAACCGAAGAGCCGGACATCGTGCCGTTCTCGGTTGGCGGCATTGCCGCAGACAACACGACGCGGGGGCATCGCTTCCTGGCGCCGGAGCCGTTTACGGTGCGCCGGCTTGCGGACTATCAGCAAAAACTCGACAAGGCCAAGGTGGTGCTCGACGCCGAACGGCGGCGCGACATTATCCTGACCGAAGCAAAGCAGCTTGCGTTCGCGCAAGGGCTCGAACTGGTCGAGGACGACGGCCTCTTGGCGGAAGTCGCAGGCCTGGTCGAATGGCCGGTCGTGCTGATGGGCGAATTCGATCCCGGATTTTTGCGGATTCCGGAAGAAGTGATCCGCGCCACCATCCGCAACAACCAGAAATGCTTCGTGCTGCGCGATGCCGCCCACGCCAGGCTCGTCAACAAGTTCATTCTCGTTTCCATCATCGAAGCGGAGGACGGCGGCAAGGCCATCGTCGCCGGCAACGCGCGCGTTATCCGCGCGCGGCTTTCGGATGCAAAGTTCTTCTACGAGACCGATCTGAAGACGCGGCTCGAAGACCGGCTGCCGAAATTCAAGAACATTATCTTTCACGAGAAACTCGGTACGCAATGGGAGCGCATTGAACGCATTGAGCGGCTCGCCGGAGAGCTGGCGCCGCTGGTGGGTGCCGACGTCGAGAAGGCCAAGAGAGCCGCGCGGCTCTGCAAAGCCGACCTGCTTACCGAAGCCGTCGGCGAATTTCCCGAACTGCAAGGGCTTATGGGGAAATACTACGCGGAGGCGCAAGGCGAGGACGAAGCCGTCGCCCATGCCTGCGAGGATCATTACCGGCCGAAAGGTCCTGACGATCTCGTGCCGTCCGATCCGGTGTCGATTAGCGTCGCGCTTGCTGACAAAATTGATACGTTGGTTGGCTTTTGGGCAATCGATGAAAAGCCGACGGGAAGCAAAGATCCCTACGCGCTGCGAAGGGCGGCATTGGGAGTCATTCGAATTGCCTTGAGTAATTCTTTACGATTGCGGCTGCTCTATGTGGTGGCCACGCATTACCCCTCGGGGAATGCCGCCTTTCGTGAAGGGTTGTTATCGTTCTTTGCCGAGCGTCTCAAGGTATTGCTCCGCGAACAGGGCGCACGGCATGATCTTGTCGATGCGGTGTTTGCGCTCGATGGACAAGATGATCTTTTTCTTATCGTTCGCCGCGTCGAGGCGCTGGGAAAATTTCTTGACACCGAGGACGGCAAGAATCTGCTCGCCGGCTACAAGCGAGCGGCGAACATCATCCGGATCGAGGAGAAGAAGGACGGCACGAGGTATGTGAGTGCGCCAAACCGGGACCTTTACGAACAATCCGAGGAGGAGAAGCTTGCGTTTGAGATCGAGCGCGCCAAGTTGGGAGCGACGCGAGCGATCGAGAATGAAGATTTTGAAGGTGCCATGAGCCACTTGGCGAGACTAAGGCCGGATGTCGACGCCTTTTTCGACAAGGTGACGGTCAACGTCGACGACAAGCCGGTGCGCGAAAATCGGCTAAAACTGCTCAACGAAATCCGTGAAGCGACCCGCGCGGTGGCCGATTTCTCCCGAATCGAGGGATAGCAGCGTTTGTCGCTGCGCCCTCGCCCCTCGCGGGAGAGGGCTGCTCACCGGAGCAACATCAAGAATGGGTGAGGGGGCGGGCGGCAACCCCTCACCCAACCGTGCTTGCTCAGAGTCTTGCGCTGCCCTCTCCCGCAAGGGGCGAGGGCACGAATACGAGCATGTGGACTCCTCGCTGCGCTCAGCTCCGGCATGACGCGTAAGCGGTTCCCAATTTCGCAAATCCTGCTAGAACCGAACGCCTGCTGACGCGTTCTTGAGTCTGCCGCGTTTTGCCGACTTTTGCGCCAGCCACGTCCTTAGCCCCCGGCGTCCAAACTTCGAGGAAAACCAATGGTCATTACCGCTGCCCATATCACCCCGCTGGTCGCCATCATTGCCGGGATACTCATTCTTCTGGTGCCGCGGTTGCTGAGCTACATTGTGGCGATCTATCTGATTTTTGTCGGTCTGGTGGAGCTCAATACCGTCCACCATTGGGTCAATTTTCATTGAAGCCTTGCGCTCACCGGCGTTGCGTTGGCTGCCGGCATCTGCATTAAGGATGCGAAGCGCATAAGCGAATGAGACTCATGGGTAAGTCGCGCTCAAAGAACAGCCGTCAGGCGATCAAGAAATCCAGGTCGCGTGCTGCGGCGAAACCCGCAGCAGCACGGTCCGCCGCGCCTGTCAGGAAGAAATGGGTTTACGCATTCGGCGGCGGCACAGCGGCCGGACGCGCCAACATGAAAAATCTCCTCGGCGGCAAGGGCGCGGGCCTTGCCGAAATGGCGCATCTCGGCTTGCCGGTGCCTCCCGGCTTCACCATCACAACCGAGGTCTGCACGTATTTCTACGCCAACGGCAAAAACTATCCGAAGGATCTGAAGCCGCAGGTCGAAGCCGCGCTGGTCGAGATCGGCCGCATCACCGGAAAAAAATTCGGCGAGGGCGAAAATCCGCTGCTCGTCTCGGTGCGCTCGGGGGCGCGCGCGTCGATGCCGGGCATGATGGATACCGTGCTCAATCTCGGCCTCAACGACACGACTGTCGCGGCGCTGGCCGATAAATCCGGCGACGGGCGCTTCGCATATGACAGCTACCGGCGCTTTATCACCATGTATTCCGACGTCGTGCTCGGCATCGCGCACCATCACTTCGAGGAAATCCTCGACGAGCACAAGGACCGCAACGGCTACACGCTCGACACCGATCTTGAAGCCGCCGACTGGGAGCAACTCGTCGGCCTTTTCAAACAGCGGGTCGAACAGGAGACCGGAAAACCGTTCCCGCAGGACCCGCACACGCAATTGTGGGGCGCCATCGGCGCAGTGTTCGGCTCGTGGATGAACCAGCGGGCGATCACCTATCGGCGCCTGCACGGCATTCCGGAAAGCTGGGGCACCGCCGTCAACGTCCAAGCCATGGTCTTCGGCAATATGGGCGAAACCTCGGCGACCGGCGTCGCGTTCACGCGCAATCCGTCGACCGGCGAAAAGAAGCTCTACGGCGAGTTCCTGATCAACGCGCAGGGCGAGGACGTGGTCGCCGGCATCCGTACGCCGCAGGAGATCACCGAGGAGGCGCGCAAGGAAGCCCGCTCCGATAAGCCGTCGATGGAAGCGGCGCTGCCGCAGGCCTTTGCCGAACTCAAACGCATCCATGCCGCGCTGGAAAAACATTACCGCGACATGCAGGACCTCGAATTCACGGTGGAGCAGGGCAAGCTGTGGATGCTGCAGACCCGCAACGGCAAGCGCACCGCCAAGGCCGCGTTGCGCATCGCCGTCGAGCTGGCGCAGGAAAAATTGATCAACCGGGACGAAGCAGTCATGCGCATCGACCCCGCCGCCCTCGATCAGCTTCTGCATCCGACCATCGATCCGGCGGCCGAGCGCACGGTGCTTGCGACCGGTCTGCCGGCTTCGCCCGGCGCCGCCAGCGGGCAGATCGTGTTTTCGTCCGAAGACGCCGAACTGCTCAAGAGCCAGGGACACAAGGTGATCCTGGTGCGCGTCGAGACCTCGCCCGAGGACATCCACGGCATGCACGCGGCGGAAGGCATTTTGACCACGCGCGGCGGCATGACTTCCCACGCGGCGGTGGTCGCGCGCGGCATGGGTAAGCCGTGCGTTTCCGGCGCCGGCGCACTCCGCGTCGACTACCGCGCGCAAACCATGAGCGCCGGCGGCACGACGCTGAAGAAGGGAGACGCCCTTACCATCGACGGCTCGACCGGGCAGGTGCTGCTCGGCAAGGTGCCGATGCGCGAGCCGGCGCTTGCCGGCGAGTTCGGCATCCTGATGAAGTGGGCCGACGCGGCGCGCAAGCTGAAAGTCCGCGCCAACGCCGACACGCCCGCGGACGCGCGCGCCGCCATCAAGTTCGGCGCCGAGGGTATAGGACTTTGCCGCACCGAGCACATGTTCTTCGAGGCGGACCGCATTCGCGCCGTGCGCGAAATGATTTTGGCGGAGGACGAGAAGGCGCGCCGGCTTGCGCTCGCCAAATTGCTGCCGATGCAGCGCGCCGATTTCGTCGAGCTGTTCAAAATCATGGGCGGCCTGCCGGTGACCATCCGTTTGCTCGACCCGCCGCTGCACGAATTCCTGCCACACACCGAAAAAGAGATCGCGGAAGTGGCGGCGGCGATGGGCGCCGATCCGAAGAAACTCGCCGACCGCGCCCGCGAGTTGCACGAATTCAACCCGATGCTCGGCTTCCGCGGCTGTCGACTTGCCATCGCCTATCCGGAAATCGCGGAAATGCAGGCGCGCGCCATTTTCGAGGCCGCAATCGAGGTTGGCCGGGCCGCGGGCAAGACCGTGGTGCCGGAGATCATGGTTCCCCTGATCGCCGGCAAAGCCGAACTTGATTTGGTGAAAGAGCGCATCGACGCGACGGCGGCCACGGTCGCGAGCGAAACCAGGGCAGCGGTCAAATATCAGATCGGCACCATGATCGAATTGCCGCGCGCGGCGCTCAAGGCCGGCGAGATTGCCGCGTCCGCCGAGTTCTTCTCGTTCGGCACCAACGACCTGACGCAGACCGCGTTCGGCATTAGCCGCGATGACGCGGCAAGCTTTCTGGGAATTTACACCTCCAAAGGCATTCTGCCGGCCGATCCTTTCGTGTCGATTGACCGCGAAGGTGTCGGCGAGCTGGTTCGGATAGCTGCCGAGCGGGGCCGCAAGGTACGGCCCAACATCAAGCTCGGTATTTGCGGCGAGCACGGCGGCGATCCCGCTTCGGTGGAGTTCTGCCACCAGGTCGGGCTCGACTACGTATCGTGCTCGCCGTTCCGCGTGCCGATCGCGCGATTGGCCGCGGCACAGGCGGCTCTTGGCAAAGTCGTCCGTTCCGAGGGGTAACCGGCGCTACACCGCTACGCCGACGAGGAAATTCTCGATGTGCCGGCGAAGCTCTGCGACGGCGGCTTCCACCGATTTCGAGGTATCGAGCGCCACTTCCGCCGAAGTGTGGGTTTGGGTGGCCGCACCGGCGACGTCGCCGAGTACGTGAGCCATGGTTTGCGCCGCATGGGCCGCACTGGCCACGTTGGACGAGATGTTACTTGTGGCCGCGCTTTGCTGCTCGATCGAGGCTGCAACCCCCGACGCATAGTGCTGAATTTCCTGCATGCGCTGGGTAATGCGGCGGATCGATTCGACCGCGCTCCCGGTCGAGCCCTGTACCGCGAGAATTTGTCCGGCGATCGCCTCGGTGGCGTTGGCGGTTTGCACCGCCAGCGATTTAACTTCGGCGGCAACGACGGCAAAGCCGCGGCCGGCCTCGCCGGCGCGCGCCGCCTCGATTGTGGCATTGAGCGCCAGCAGATTGGTCTGCTCGGCAATGGTCCGAATAAGCTTGACGATATCGCCGATCTTCTGCGCGGATTCCGCAAGCGTCGTCATCTCGCCGCTGGTGCTGCGCGCTTCCTCGACCGCCATGTGCACGACGTTGTTGGTCTGCGTGATCTGGCGGGCGATTTCACCGATTGAGCTGGACAATTCATCGGTCGCATTCGCCGCGGTGTTCACGCCTTTTGCCGCCTCGTTCGATGCCGCCACCGCGCCTTCGGCGCAGAGCGAAGTATGATTGGAAGCGGACGAAAGAACGACCGCGGTCGATTTCATTGCCGCCGCGCTGTCGCCGAAGGTTTTGAGCAACGTCTCCATTTCGCTGCGGAATGCGGCGATCACCGCGTCGATCACGCCGCGCCGCTTTTGCTGCTCGGCCATGGAGTCATGCTGCTGCCGCAGCTGCAATTGTTCGGTGACGTCTTCGTGCGTCGAAACCCAGCCGCCGCCGGGCATCGGCTCGTTGATGGCATGGACCTTGCGGCCGTCGCTAGCTTCGATCAACCACTTCGAAGTCTTGCCCGCGGCGATACTGTCGGTGATTTCCTTGGCGTATTGATGCGGATCGCGGGTCAGAAAACCGGTTTGTTTGCGGTGTTGCATGAGCGCAAGCAGCGTACAGCCAGGCTTCACCACTTCCGGCGAAAGTCTGTACATGTGCAGGTATTGCTGATTGCAGATCACGATGCGCGCGGCGGCATCAAACATGCACAAGCCCTGCGACATGTAGTTCAAGGCGTCGGTGAGCCGGTGAATTTTGATGGCCATGCGCCGGCCGGCAAAGATGGCAACGGCCAACAACAGCAACGCAACGGCGAGGCCGGCGGTTTGCCAGTCCGGCAGGTTAGTAAAGAGCGTGTCGGACATGGTTTCGCGGGTTCGACTTGGCGCGAGTATTCCGGATGTGAATTGCCGTCTGGTTAACAAATAACAGCAAAGATGAGGTCGAAACCGGCGTCGGCAAGAAGTTATGGGTTGCCGGAAGCGCCGGGCGGCAGATTCTATCGCGATTAACGGGTCTGCAAGGTTAACCGGACAATATCCGAATGTGTCGCATTCGCGCCACTGCGGCAGCGTTTGCTGAGAGTGGGAAGCGTCGCTTCGTTTGAGCGTGCGCGAGGGGTGATGGTAGCGTTAGTGTTGCGTAAGCGGCCGGCGGGTGCGGTCTCCGGGTTTTTCTGGCTCAGTTCAGTCTGCACCGGATTGATGCCGACCTCGATCGGTTATCAGGACCTCGCCGCATTCTTTGCGCGCCAGCCCGGTGTCTCTCAGCGCTGGCGCGATCATCTGATCGCCTCTCCGTTTGGCACCATCCACGCCGCGACGTTCAGCTTTACGCGGCCGATCGGTACGGCAATGCCCGAGCCGGTCGCCCAGCCGGTCAATTTCGACCCCCGCGCGTTCGACGTGAAAGCATGGCCGAACGACGAGCGCCCGATGGCGCGCCCCGCGCAGGAAATCGAATATCCGACCGTCAACCGCCGCCTCAAGGGCGACCGCATGCCGTTGCCGCCAAGCGCCCCTGGTCTAAGCGAGCCCGAGAGCTTGCCGTCGCTGCAGCCAGTCAATGCACCATCGTCGCCGCCGGCTAACCCGCCGCCTACCACATTCAGACGGCCCAAGAGCGCGGAACAACCCGACACTACACAGTCGGATGCAACGACCGGCCTGCTTGTTCCGCAACCGTCAGAGCCGCCGGCCGAGGCGACAACCGGTACCGCTCAAGCCAACGCCGTGGAAGAGCGTGACGATACGGACAACGCCAATGTCGGCGACGACGGCGCCCTGGCCGATACGCTGCCGGGCAGCTCAACAGCCGGCGAGAGCAAGTCGCCGGAGTCATCGTCAGTGTCGCTTTCCTTCCTGAAAGAGGATGCGGCAGCGCGCGACGCGCAGATTTATTTCGGAGTCGCCGCTATGGGCTCGCGCGATGGACTGCAACAATGGGAGCCGGGTGCGGCGCCCGTTCCGGTGTCTCCTGCTGTCGATCCCGTGATCAAACTCTCCGCTTTGGGACCACGCGTCGACACCGGCCCCGGCGGGGAAACCGTGGCCGGCAAGGGCATCGCGAGCGGGTTCAAGGGCCCGGCGGATCGTCTCGGTCTTAGCGGCAAACCGCGCGCAAGGGCGGAGAAGTGCATCGCCGACGCCGTCTATTTTGAGGCGCGCGGCGAGCCGTTGCGCGGACAGATGGCGGTTGCGCAGGTGGTGATGAACCGCGTGTTCTCGGGCCGTTATCCAAACAACGTCTGCGACGTGGTTTATCAGAACGCCAACCGGCATCTGGCGTGTCAGTTTACCTTCGCCTGCGAAGGCAAGGATCTAAGCCATATCGACGAGCCGGCTATGTGGGAGCAAGCCAAGCGCATCGCCAAAGACGTGCTCGACGGCAAATTCTGGCTCGGCGAAGTCGGCCACGCGACCCATTATCACGCTTACTGGGTGCGTCCGAGTTGGGTGAACGAGATGGCGAAGCTCTACAAGCTTGGCGTGCACACCTTCTATCGGCCGCGTGCCTGGGGTGATGGCTCGGACGCGCCGATCTGGGGGCCGGTGAAGCAACCGGCGGCCGCGATCAAGACCCCGGAAGCGCACGCTTCGCCCACGACGAGGACGCAAACCGCGAGGCTCTAGGGCCTGGTTCAGGCGTCCAATTTCGGTTTGCCGATTTGCGGTCCATAAGTTTGCGCGCTTGCCGCGCCGCGGCGTTCCGCGCATGCTTCAGCACGGCCAAGAAATGAGGACGGAAGCATGGCAGCGTTCAGGGCAATCGTCATCGACAAGACGGAAGGCGGCCAGACGGTCCGGCTTACCGATTTCGACGAGAAGGACTTAATGGACGGCGACGTCACCGTTGCCGTGGAATGGTCGACGTTGAACTATAAAGACGGGCTCGCGCTTACCGGCAAGTCGCCGGTGGTGCGCCGCTTCCCGATGATTGCCGGCATTGATTTCGCCGGCACGGTCGAAGCCTCTTCGCATCCCGCGTGGAAGGCAGGCGACAGGGTCATCCTCAATGGCTGGGGATCGGGCGAGACACATCTTGGCGCCTTTGCGCAAAAGGCGCGCGTCAAAGGCGACTGGCTGGTGCGCCTGCCGGAGAAAATAAGCGCACGCGACGCCATGGCGATCGGCACCGCGGGGTACACCGCCATGCTGGCGGTGATCGCGTTGGAGCGAGCGGGCGTTGTGCCGGCCGGCGGGCCGGTGATCGTGACCGGCGCAGCCGGAGGAGTCGGTTCGGTCGCGATCGCAATTCTGTCGAAGCTTGGCTACGCGGTCGTCGCCTCGACCGGGCGGCCGACGGAGGCTGACTATCTGAAGAGCCTGGGCGCCGCCGAGATAATCGAGCGCAAGGAATTGACCGGCGCTCCGCGGACGCTCGGCAAGGAACGCTGGGCCGGCGGGATCGACGCCGTAGGCTCGACGACGCTCGCCAATGTGCTGTCAATGACCCGCTATGGCGGGGCGGTTGCCGCCTGCGGCCTTGCCGGCGGCATGGATCTGCCGACTACCGTGGCCCCTTTCATTCTGCGCGGCGTGTCGCTCCTCGGCATCGATTCGGTCATGTGCCCGCTGCCGCGGCGGCAAGAGGCCTGGCGCCGCCTGGAAGCCGATCTCGACCGGGGAAAGATCGCGGCGAGGACGTCGGAAATCGGGCTCGACAACGTCATCGACGCTGGAGCACGCATTCTGGCCGGTGAAGTCCGCGGGCGCATTGTGGTAAAAATTGGATAAACAGTGCAGAATATTTCGCCGGTCGACCGGGGACGTTATGGTAAGGGGTCGGTTAAGAAATAGCGTTAAACATAAGGCTCAAGTTCAAAGTGGAGTCGCACATGTTGCTGCGCGTTGCCGTTATTTGCGTTTGCGTTTTGGGCGCTGCTCCGGCTGTCGCCGAGGAGCTCGCTCCGGAGCAGGCTAGGGCGTTCGTGGTCGGCAAGCTGTTCGCCTATACTTGCTTTGACGGCACTGCCGGGATGGGCCGCATTTTCTCCGACGGCTCTGTCGTCGGTACCATCCGCCCGAGCGGTCGTGGCGAGACCCGTTTCGCTTCCCTGCCACCCGGCACGATTAAGGTCGAGGGTGGCTCGATGTGCGCGCACCTCTCTGGCCTGCCGATTGAGCCTTGTTTCAACGTCCAAAGGCTCGACTACCGGAGTTTTCGCGGTTCAATCTCCGGCCTTGGTTTTGCCTATTGTGACTTCCGCCAGCACAATCCACGCGCTCAGGTCATAACCCGGGCGTCAGCGTCGCCACGGTCGCTGCCGATCGCGACATTGCGGCCGGCGATCGAAGAATAGCGACTTCGTTATTCCAGATCGAGCCGGAAGGGGGTCGCCTCGGCGGCCATGACGCCGCGGCCGATCATCTCAATCGCAGCGACCATGCGGCCGTCGCGGCCGAGCAGCCGGTCGGCGAGCGAGACAATGCGGATATTCGGCGTAGCCGTCGGTGAAGCGCGCCGCAGCGCGAGCGCAATGCTCTCCTCGTCGCGGTGCGGATTGAGCGCGCAGACGCCGGCAAACGCGCTCGCCGTGGAGCGGCTGATCCCGGCGTAGCAGTGCACGACCATCGGCGCCTGCCGGTCCCAGCGGCGCACGAATTTGAGCAGATCAGCAATGTGCTCCTCATCCGGCATGATATAGCCGTCGAGCGGCGAACTGATGTCGTGCAGCCGCAGCCGCAGATAATTTTCCTCCACCACCGCGCTGGGCCGCTCGATGACGACCTCGTCGCCGATCAGCGATACGACATGGCGGGCGCCGGTGTCTTCGACCGTCTTATGCAGGAGCGAAAGCGGGCAGACGTGAATCATGGAGGGCGAGGACAGCGAGGGGTCGGATTATGGAATCGCACTACGCGTTGCGCAATGTCGTATAGGTCCCGCGCGCGGCACAAGTATGACGCTTACTCCGGCACCGCCGATGGCACCGCAGCGTTGCGACGGTAGCTAATCACCTTTGACAAACAGCTTATTAAATCTTTCGAGGTAGCGCGCTTGCGCAATCTCGGCCGGCCAGGGTTTTAGATAATCGCGCTCGACCGCGGCAGAGATCGCTGGTTCGCGACCGAAGAATCGGTGCGCTTCCTTGGCATCGAACCCGGCGAGGCGCGTTGATTCCAGATACGCCGCCGCACGATCAGCGGCCTTGATCAGGGCATGGAGCTCCGGCGGCGAGTTTATCGGCAGGCCGAAGCGACGGTGGATCGCCGCGAGCAGGCGTCGTTCGACCGCCTTGTAGTCACCGCCGATGATCGCCTTGAACGGCGAGATCATGTCGCCGATGACGTATTCCGGCGCATCGTGCAATAGTACCGCCAGCCGCCGGCTGCGATCGAGCCGCGGCACCCGCGCCCGCGCCAGCGTTTCGACCAGCAAACAGTGCTGGGCTACTGAAAAGATATGTGAGCCGGCGGTCTGCCCGTTCCAGCGCGCCACGCGGGCGAGCCCGTGCGCGATGTCTTCGATCTCGATATCGAGTGCCGAGGGGTCGAGCAGATCGAGCCGCCGCCCGGACAACATGCGTTGCCAGGCGCGCGGCGAATCCGGGCGTGATCTCTTGACCATGATCAGGAGGCTAACGGCCTCCCGATCATTCGCAAACAGGCTTGGCGTAGAAGCTTAAGCTGCGGCCTTCTTGCCCCACAGGCGCTTGGAGGCGATGTCGGCGCCTTCGCGTAGGGTCTTGAGCTTCAGCCACACCACGTCCTCGGCGACCCATTCCCAGCCGGCGAAGGTGCCGAAACCGCAGTCGACGCCGGCGATAACGCGCTCGCGGTCGCCGATCGCCGCGACCGCAGACTCGATGCGCTGCGCCACGACTTCCGGATGCTCGACCAGATTGATCTTCGAGTCGATCACCCCCGGTATCAGGATCATGTTGTCGGGGAATTTGTGCTTCTTTAGCGCCGCATATTCGTGCTGGCGACGAGCGTTGGCGAACTCGATGCCGAGCGCACCTACCTTGGCCTGATAGAACGCCTGCAGCAGCGGCTCGAGACCGATATCGAAAATGTGCGGTCCCTCCCAATTACCCCAGCAGACGTGCAAGCGCACGCGATCGCGAGGAATTCCCTCAAGCGCCTTGTTCAGTGTAGCGATATGGGTTTCGACGATCTTGACGTAATCCGCTTCGGACTTGTCCTGGAACAGAAGTACGCGTTCCATCGCCAGATCGGGTGCGTCGATCTGAAGAACGTAGCCGGCATCGACGACAGATTTGTATTCGTAGTGCATCTCGCGCGCGATTGCGTCGAGGTATGCCTCGTAGGTCGAATAGTGCGCATTGAGCATCGTCGTCGCGATGATGCCCGGCGACGGCTCGGCAAAGAAGATTTCCGGGAACGGCGGCTTGATCGCATCGGCGTGACGCTTGACGCGGGCAAGCTCGGTCTTGATCGCTTCCTTGTCGTGATATTTGAGTTCGCCGACGCATTCCGGACAACCGAAAACCTTGCCGGTTTTAGGAATCCGCGCCATGAATTTTTCGGTAAACAGCGGCAGCTGGATCCATTCCTGCCCGAACGGACGCTTCGATTCACCGCCAAAACCGGACATCCGCTTCGGCACGTAGGTCTGAAAACCGACCCGGCCCTGCTCGCCGTCATTGGCGATGTCGACGCCGGCCCAGCGCTGCTTCTCCATCACATGCGCGACGCGCTTTTCGATCATGTCGGTCAGCTTGGCCTGATCGACCTTTTCCCCGGCCTCATCGGCGATCAGGGCGTCGTTAAGGTCTTTGCCGCGCGGCAGGCTGCCGGTGTGCGTGGTCAGGATGTACTCGGCGCTCTTCTTCATCATTTCCTCCCAATGACTCACATTTGTTCGGCCGGCAAAGAGTTCTGCTGCCAAAACTGTCTTGCGGATTATGCCAGCCAATCACAGCCATGCGCAAGACGAAGGTTCAAAACGAGCAACACGCGTGAGCGAAACTGCGTTTTTTTGATGTGACTGGCGCGGTACGCCAAACAAGCAAAACTGGTGCGAAGTGGGCCAAGCCCACACGCTCAAGGGCCGCATCCCACGGTCAAACCTAAAGATTAATTATGCGACCGGTACGGCAGATTTTTGCCGCAGAGCTTGGCACCGGCTGCAAAACCAGAGTATTGTCCAGCCGCACAAGGTCATCTGGCAATTTCCAGCTGCCACGAACGTTAAAAGTTGCGGCGCTGCCGCGGTTATGTGTTCGGTCAGACTGGTCAAATCAGATGTAGCAGGGGAGGAGTCTTTAATGTTGTCATCACGCAGTCTCGGGATCGGCGCATCCGCACTGGGCTTGGCTTTTGCCATCGCCACGGTCGGTTATGCCGACATCATGAAAGTGAAGCTTCATCCGGACAAGAAAGGGAGCGTCGCCGACTTCCAGCCGATATCCAAGTACTGCGGCACAAAACCGCTTAAGGTCGCACTGTCGGACGGTTGGGGCGGCAATTATTGGCGCCACATCCAGCGCGCCGAATTCGAGGATGAAGCGTCGAAGTGCAAGAATATCACCGAAGTCCGTTACACCGACGGCGAGTTCAAGCCTGAGAAGCAGATCGCCGATATCGAAGGCCTGATCGCGCAGAAATATGATGTGATCGTCGCCTTCCTCGACACCGGCGCGGCGATTTTGAAAGCAACGCGTGAAGCAACCGGGGCAGGCATAGCGACCATTCCGTTCTCGACCGGTGAAAGTTTCCCCGGATTGGGCAAGGACTACATCGACCGGGTGACGGAAAGCCAGCGCGAGGTCGGTGAACAGGCTGCGGAGTGGCTGGTAAAGACGCTCAACGGCAAAGGCAATATCATCATGTTCGGCGGCACGCCGGGCAATCCGATGACGGCGGCGCAAGTTGTCGGCTGGAAGCCCGTCTTCGCCAAGTATCCGGGCATCAAGGTGCTTGAAGTCGAACCGGTGCCGACCATGTGGGACCCGGCCGTGGCGCAACAGAAGACCGCTGCGCTCATCGCCAAATATCCGCAGATCGACGGCATCTATAGCGAGACGGTAGGCCCGATCCGCGCCTTCGTCGCCGCCGGCAGGCCCATCCCTGCCTATGTCGGCCAGTCGCTCATGGATTTGAGCTGCATCACGGCTGAGCATCCGGAGATGAAGATGATGAGCATCGATGCTCACACCTGGATGGTGCGAAACGCGCTGCGCAAGGGTCTTGCGGCTGCCAATGGCATGGACAACGACGAGCCCAGCCTGATCAAGCTGCCGTTCTCCGAGGACACGACGTCGAAGGATCCAAAGCTGGCATTGAAGTGCGACAAGTCGATGCCGATGGATTCGATCCCGTCGTCAATGCTCAGCAAGCCGCAGCAGGTCAAGGCGCTGGGCGGCAAGTAAGTCGTTCCGCCGTTTGTCTTAATGATCGCCCGGTCCCCCATGGGGTCCGGGCGATCTTTTGGCGCTGTAGCGCATCGGTGCGCGGCGCGCTGTTGTTTGATGCCCAAGGTTTCGCTACTGCATATTCCTCTCCGCCGCGCGGCGGGGTTCGGCGACGTTGCAGCCGGACTAAAGCCGGTGGAAGTGCGAGCAGCCGCAGCAAGGGCGGTGCGGGACCGGCGGCGGGTTGCCGCTACCGCGCTTGAGTAGGGGCGGGAATGACGACATGGATTGAGTATCGGACGATTAGCCTGCGGGTGCCATGGCCCAGCAGAGATCTGCCCGAACTTCCACTGGCGGGAAAAGCCTTCGTCGCCACGGCGCTTCTGGTCTTAATCGGCGGTATTGCCGCGCCCAGCACCGTCAGCGTTGCGGCAATTCTTTCCACATTGCCGTACTTCGCCATCCTCGCCGTCGCCTCCATCGGTCAGCACCTCGTGATACAGCAGCGCGGGCTCGATCTGTCGACCGCCGGCATCATGTCGTTTGTAGCGGTCGTTGTTACCAAGCTCCCCGACTCTTCTACCGATCCCGCAGTCGTTCTTTTCTACATTGCGGCCGGGCTGCTGGTCGGGGCGGCGATCGGCGCATTCACCGGCCTGATCGTCACTTTGCTGCGGGTGCCGCCGCTCGTCACGACTATCGGCGTCAACGCCATTCTGTTTGGCCTGACCTATTTCGTTTCCACCGGCGCGTCGGTGCAATCGCCGCCGATGATGGTAAGCTTTTTTGTTGGGCAGTTTCTCTTTGTGCCGACGACGATTTGGGTGTTGCTGCTGGTCGCAGCGGCGACGGTGTTCGTCCTGACGTTTACGACGATTGGGCGCCGCTTTATCGCGGTCAGCGTCAATCCCCCGGCAGCGCATGCTGTAGGAGTGTCACTCAGAACCTACAGAATTCTGACCTACACGGTCGCCGGCCTTATGTATGCCATCGCCGCGATCATGCTGTCCGGCTATCTGGTATCGCCGACCGTATTGTGCGGGCTGCCTTATTTGCTCGGCACGATTGCCGCCGTCGTCATCGGCGGCAATCCGCTGGGCGGCCTGACCAAGGGAAGCGTCATCGCCACGGTAGTCGGCGCCTTCTTTCTGACCTATCTCGCCCAGCTCGTGACGGCGCTGGGTTTTGGCGGATCAGCCGAAGACTTGGCCGACGCGATCATTGTGCTGAGCGGCGTGGCGCTTCCGGAGATCACGCGGCGGCTGCGCCATGCATAGCGTTGTCCGTGCAACCGCGTTGCCGGTCACGGCGCATGTGCCGTTCATGACGCTTGCCGGCATGCGCAAGAGCTTCGGCCCGGTCCAGGCGCTGAAAGGCGTTGATGTCCTGATCATGCCCGGCGAGGTTCATGCCGTCGTCGGCGAGAATGGCGCCGGCAAATCGACCCTGATCGGCATTGCCGCCGGCGTGCTGCACGCCGATGCCGGCAGCATCTATTACGGAGGCAAGCGCGTCGCGGCCCCCGACCCCCGCCAAATGCGCGAGGACGGCGTCTCCGTTGTCTACCAGCATCCGGCTCTGGCGCCCGATCTTACGGTGCTGGAAAATCTGCAGCTCGCCGAACCCTCGCTCGCCGGACCAAGAGGCGCCGCCGAAGCGGAGCGCATTTTGGCGCGAGTCGCGACCGACGAATTGCGCATGCCGGTCGGGAAGCGCGTCGCGGAACTGTCGCTGGCCCAGCGGCATATTGTCGAAATCGCGCGTGCTCTCGCCACCAATCCCAAGGTCCTTTTTCTGGACGAGCCGACCGAGCCTTTACAGCACGCCGATGTGCGCAAGCTGTTCGGCCTGATCGGCGAATTAAGGCGCGACGGCGTCGGCATCGTTTACGTGTCGCATCGCCTGCACGAAGTCGATGAACTCGCCGACCGCATTTCGGTGATGCGCGACGGCGAGATCATCGACAGCCGCCCCGCCGATTCAATTACGCCGGCGGAAATCGTGGCGCTGATCGCGGGCCGGCCGCTTGGCCAGATTTTCCCGACAAAGGCGAAGGTGGTTGGGGCGCCGTTATTCGCCGTCAGCGGGCTCAGCGGCCGCGGCTTCGATCAGGTCGATCTGGTCGTGCACGCCGGCGAAATCGTCGGCCTGGCTGGCATTGAGGGGGAAGGCCAGCGTGAATTTATCCGAGCCGCCGCCGGCATCGACCGCCGGACCGCGGGCGAAGTGCGAGTGGCGCGCGTCAGGATTTCCGGCGACACGCCGGATGCCTTTCGCAAGGCCGGAGTCGGCTTCATCAGCGACGATCGCCACGCCGAAGGCGTGTTTCTCAACCTGACCTTGCGTGAGAACCTCAGCCTCGGCTTCCTGGAATCGATTTCGCGATATTGCGTGATCGATCGGGCGGGCGAGGCGGATCGCGCTAAGAAGATCACCGAGGATTTGCGGATCCGGGCCGCTTCCATCGAATCCAAGCTCAACGAGTTGTCCGGCGGCAATCAGCAAAAAGCGCTGTTTGGGCGCGAGATTTCGGCAAGGCCGACGGCGCTGTTGGTTGACGAGCCGACCAAGGGTGTCGACATCGGCGCGCGCAGCGAAATCTATCAGCGGCTGCGAGCGATCGCCGACCAGGGCGTGGCGGTGCTGGTATCATCCTCGGACGGCATCGAGCTGGAGGGTCTTTGCGACCGGGTGCTGATTTTCGCCCGCGGCCGCGTTGTCCACGAATTGACCGGCAAGGCTGTTACCGACGCCGCGATCACCGAGGCCAATCTGACCGCGACGGTGTCGCGCACCAATAGGGCGCCGGGCGGCGTCCAAAACCGGCGTTGGCGCGAGTTTGCCGCCGGCGATCATTTTCCGGCTTTGGTGCTGACCGTTCTCACTCTCGTCATTCTCGGCGGCACGCAGGCCTTGAACGAGTACTTTCTTTCGGCATTCAGCATCAAAAGTATTCTGTCGTTTCTCAGCATCCTGGCGTTTGTCTCAAGCGCGCAACTGACGACGGTCCTGGTCGGGGCAATCGATCTTTCGATCGGCCCGCTGGCTGGCCTTTGTGTCGTGCTTGCCTCGTTTCTTGCGCCTGACGGCGTTGCTACCGGGCCGCTCGCGGCCGGTCTCATTTTGATCCTCATGTTCACCACCAGCTTCGGTTTGTTGCAGGGCCTGTTGATCACTTCGCTTCGACTGCCGGCAATCGTGGTGACGATCGCTACCTTCATAGGGCTGCAGGGCATCTCGCTGTTGCTGCGGCCGATCGCCGCCGGCACTATCGACGACGCCATTTCCGATGCCGCGCAGTTTCCCATCTGGATTCTGCCGGCTGGACTTGTGCTGGCCCTGGTGATGATCGGATGTGCCGAATGGCTGCTTTATCGCACCGCATTTGGCAGGAGCTTCCGGGCCGTCGGGTCAAGCCCGCTGGCGAGCCATCGGCTTGGCATCGACAGTCAGCGCCTGACCTGGCTTGCTTTCGTCATCTCCGGGTTTTTGACCGGCATCGGCGGACTGATGCTCGCCGGCCAGGTCGGAATCGGATCGCCCTCGACCGGCACCGATTACACGCTGATGACCATAACGGTGGTGGTGCTGGGGGGCGCCAGCGTTGCCGGCGGCCGCGGTTCGTTCGTGAGCATCCTTCTTGGCGCTGCCTTGGTGCAAGCGACGTCGAGCGCGTCGTCTTACATCAACGCCAATTCGTCGGTGCACTACACTGTTATCGGCGCCCTGACGTTATTGGCTGCGATCTTCTTCAGCATCGCTCGCCGCCGCTCCGTCACCGGAAGACCAGACCAGCTCGACGCATAGCCGAACGGCATCGGCGGCGAACAATGTAAAATTCAGTCGAGCAGGGCAGGGGCGTTGTACGCCACACCGCCGCCAATGACGGCTACGGTTTGGATTTCTGCACCGCCTCGTGGCGGTGGCAGGTGATCAGATGGTCGTTGACCATGCCGACCGCCTGCATGAAAGCATAGACGATGGTCGGCCCGCAGAACTTAAAGCCGCGCTGCGCCAGTTCCTTTGACATCGCCCGAGAGATCGCCGTGTCAGCCGGAATTTGCCGCGTGGTGCGGAAGCGGTTCACTTTCGGCTTGCCGTCGACGAAGTCCCACAACAGCTTGGAGAAGCCTGGTCCCTTTTCCATAATCTCGATCCAGCCGCGCGCCGAAAGAACGGCACCCTCGATCTTGGCGCGGTTGCGAACGATGCCGGCATCCTGCATCAGGCGCTCGACTTTTTTCGGCGTGTAGCGCGCGATTTTCTCAGGAATGAAACCGTCAAAGGCGCGGCGGAAATTCTCACGCTTGCGCAGGATCGTGATCCACGACAGGCCCGCCTGGAAACCGTCGAGCACGAGCTTTTCGTAGAGCGCGCGGTCGTCGTATTCCGGTACGCCCCATTCCTCGTCGTGGTACGCGAGATAGAGCGGATCGTCCTTCGGCCAGGGGCAGCGTACGATGGGTTGGGCGGGCGCAGGTGCAATCATTCGGCGGCCTTCGATCCTTCGGGAAAGGCAAAACGCGCCCAGTCCGGTTTGCTGAGCCGGATCGGAACGCCGCCGGCGATGAGCGTCTCGCCGCGCGACAGAGCTTCCGCTGCCCGGTCGAGACGCACAAGGGCAAGCCCGTGTCCCGCGGCGCTGGAGCCTATAGTGCCGATCTGGCGGCCAGCGGCCATGACGGCAGCGCCGGGGGCTGGTGCTGCGCCGTCAAAACGGACTGATAAGGCACGCGTGCGGGCGATGCCGCGATGCTCCATGCGCGAAACCACCTCCTGGCCGACATAGCAACCTTTGTCGAAATCGATGCCGCCAAGCTGATCCATGTCGGCTTCGTGCGGGAAGGCATCGCTGTAGCCGAAGTCGACACCCCCCTCTGGGATGCCAAGCGCAATGCGGTGGGTATCGTATTTGGTCGAATCAACCATGGCCGCGCCAAGCTCTCCGGCCGCGTCTGCGGCGCGGTGCGGCGGCAGCATGGCTCGACGCCCAAGCGCTGGCAGGCGGGGATCCGGATACCAAAGCCCGATACCGGCCGCGCCTTGTCCGTCCCATGCTGCCAGGACGCCAAGGACCTCGGACAAATCTTCGACCATGACGCGAGCGCGCAGCTTGTAGAGGTTAAGCTTGCCCACCACCGCAGCGGCGAGGGTCCGCGGCAGGTCCAGGAAAAAGCCGCCGCCATCCTGCGCCGGCGCTTCGACGACCAAGAAATCCGCGATAATCTTGCCCTGCGGCGATAATAGCGCACAAAAGCGCGCCGTCCCCGGCGCGAGCTTGAGGATATCGGCGCTGACGAGCCCGTGGAGAAAGTTGCGCGCGTCATCGCCTGCAACCTTGACCACGCCGCGGGCGGGCAGCAGGGCGGCCTTCATGGAGCGGACCTGTGCAGCATCAAAGCCAAGCTAAGGTGCCTGCCGGTTCGCCTCAAGGCTTGGTCACAGGCGAAGGTTGAGTTGTGATCGGTTTAAAAGCCGCCATCAGCTGCGGCTACTGCGGATTGGGTGCGTTAATCCGCAGCGCGCATGAGGCTCTGGACGTAGAAGCCCGCGATCAGTACGGGCATGACAGTGGAAAATTTGGTTACCGAGCGGCGCTATTGCCGCGCCGATTCTACTGAAAACTCGCCGTTGCGAATTCGCGGCGCAAGCCGTTCCGCGTAACGGGCGGCCGGTTCTTCGCCATAAGTCGAAATCAGTTCTACCAGCGCGAGGAAAAGCGCTGTTTGGGCGAGGCAATCGCCCTCGACGCCGTCGTGATGCGCCTCGGTCCAGGCTTCTTGCAAATAACCCAGTGCCCGCCGCTTCTGTTCGTGATCGGCCACGTTTTCCCGTGCCGCTAAGATTCGCGTCGCCGTGGTCATTGCTGTTGATTGTTGCCGCAGCGCGACAACGTCCCTGCTCAAGACAAAAGTTAGCACGGCCCAGTCAGGCGTCAGACCGAACCTTGAGGCAGGGTTAATGCCGGCGGCAAGCGGCTAATTGGCGTAGCGGGCGGTGATTTCGCGGGCGATCTTGGCGCCTTCCTCGAGGTAACGGCGGATGGCAAAATCGGCCGCCGGCGTGCACGTGCGATAGCTTTGCTGGAACGAGCGATAGCCGCGGTTGAAGCTCGAGACCATCTGGTCGTGACGTTCGCCGGAAGGCGCCTCGGCCTCGATCAGCGCTTGCGCTTCGCTGCGCCATTTCTGGCCCTCATTCGTACCGCAAATGCCGCGCAAGAAGTGGAGCGCGCCGAGAATTTCGGAAAGCCGCTGGATGTCGCGGTCATAGGGGGCAGTCCGCGGCGGGGGCGGTGTCTGAGGCGGCGTTTGCGGTAGTTGCGCCCTCGGCTGAACCTGCGGCTGCGGTTTGGGCTGCGCTTGCGGCTGAGTTTGCGGCGAAAAGATTTGTGCGCGAGCGCTCGCCGCGCTGAGGCAAAGAAATAACAGGAGCAAGGTGAGAGTGCGTAGCATCGGTGGAGCGAACATATGGCTTCAACCGGACCCGACAGCAAGCTGCATCCGTCGGCGTGGTCGAGGCGGCCGAGTTAACGTAGCGCGGCGATCAACTCGCCTGCGGCGGCGACGATGTCCGCAAGGCCTTCGGTGGTCTTAAGCCCGGGAAGTTCGGAGGGCGCAAGCCAGAGACCCTCGGCCAATTCGTCGTTGAGGGAAATCTCGCCTGCGAGCCAGCGCGCGGCGAAGGGTAGTATCACAAAATGCCGCTCGACTCGTCCGCCGTCGTCGCGCGCGATCACCTGGCGATAGCCGGCGAGGCCGTGCGGTTCGATTTCGAGGCGGGTCTCTTCACGGATCTCGCGCACCACCGCCTCGACGAGCGTCTCACCTATTTCGACAACACCGCCTGGAAGGGTGTAAAGGCCGTTCGCCGGCGGTTGAGCCCGGCGAACGATCAGCACGCGGCCGTCGCGAAAAATGGCGGCGCTGACCGCAACATAAGGCCGCGTCGGATAAATTCGCGCTTCGGTACTGTTACTGGTCAAAAGCACGATCCATTTAAGCTAATATCGGGCACATCGGGGGCTGATGTGCCAAGCAAGGTCTAGCGCTTATCGCATGTGCGCACGTTATGTCATCACTTCGCCGCCGGGTGCGATCAGGGCGCTGTTCGGCTACAGCGAGCTGCCGAATTTCCCGCCCCGCTATAACGTGGCGCCGACCCAGCCGATTCCGATCGTGCGGCTTGTCGACGGCAAGCGGCAGTTTGCGCTGGTGCGCTGGGGCCTTATTCCGGCCTGGGTGAAGGATCCGAAGCAGTTTTCGCTGCTCGTTAACGCACGGGGCGAATCGGTGCTTGAGAAGCCGGCCTTCCGCAACGCGATGCGGCGGCGGCGCTGCCTTATACCGGCGGACGGCTTCTATGACTGGCGGGACGGCGTGCCGAGGCGTCCCTATTTCGTGCGGCGAAAGAATTCGGACCAACCGTTGGCCTTTGCCGGGCTGTGGGAAACCTGGACCGGACCGAACGGAGAAGAGCTCGACACCGCTGCCATCGTCACCACGCGAGCTAACAACACGCTCGCTGCTATCCACGACCGCATGCCGGTTATTGTGCCTCTGGAGGCCTTTAATCTTTGGCTCGATTGCGCCGAGGTTGACGCCACGACGGCGGCGGCACTGATCGCACCGGCGCCCGAAACGTTGCTCGAATGTTACGAAGTCTCGACCGCCGTGAACCGCGCGGCCAACGATGACGCTCGTCTGATCGAACCGGCCGACCGAGCAAAGCTTGACCAGTCCGAAGCCGTACAGCAACCGCTCCCCGTCAAGAAGCCTGACGAACAATTGTCGCTCTTTTAGAGGGCACTCCGGCCTAGCGTGCGCCGCGCGAAAACTGCGCTTTTTCCGCCGAAGCCTTGACCACGGGTATCTCTGTGTCGGCAAGCGGTTGCATCCATCGCTTTCGCTTGAGAGCCGCGGCGATAAAAGGCGCCAGCTCCTCGGCTTTGCGCGCTTCCAGTGCTGCCGCCTCGGCCTTGAATTCGGGCATCACCTCAGCGGCAAATAGTTCGAGCGCCTCGCAAATGTGGTCGTGGCGGTTGCGCCCGGCCTGCTGCAGGAAGATGACTTGGTCGATACCGTTGTCCCGAAATCCCAGCAGGTGCTCGCGCATGTCCTGCGGCGTGCCAATGCCGGAAGAATAGGCACCGACCCGTTGCGTTGCTGCGACCACCTCCTCGGTGCGGTTGCCGCGGTCCCTGGTGAAATCCGCCCAGAGCGTGCTGCGGCCAGGTACCGTATCGTGAGCGACAAGCGCATTGAGCGCGTAACCGAAAAACTCGAAACCTTCGAGGCCGCGGCGAATGGCTTCCGCCCGATCGTGATGCACCGAAAAGCTCGATACCATGGCGATATTGGCGTTGACCGCATGCCCCAGCGGTACGCAGGCGTCGGATTTGATGATGCCGTAATAGATGTCGGACCACAGCCGCGCCTGCTCGGGATCAAGGAATGAAAAGGCGAGGGCGCCGACCCCATTTTGTGCTGCGATCTTGATGGTGTCGCGGTTGGTGCAGGCCATCCACATCGGCGGGTGCGGCGATTGCACGGGCTTCGGCAGTACGTTCCGGCACGGCATGGCGAAATACTTGCCGTCGAAGCCCGGGTAGGGCTCGAGCACCATCATGTTGGCAATCTGCTCCGCGGCCTCAAGCGCCATGGCGCGCTTCTCTTTGGCCGGAATCTTGAAACCGCCAAGTTCGAGCCGCGTCGCGCCCTCGCCGATGCCGAAATCGAGCCGGCCGTTGGAGATAATGTCGAGGGTGGCGAGACCTTCGGCGGTGCGCGCCGGATGATTGTAGTTGGGAATGACCTGCCGGATGCCGTGCCCGAGCCGGATGTTTTTCGTGCAGGCTGCCGCGGCCGCGAGGAATACTTCCGGAGCGGAGGAATGCGAGTATTCCTCAAGGAAGTGATGCTCGACTTCCCACGCGTAATCAAAGCCAAGCCGGTCGGCAAGCACCACTTGTTCAAGGGCGTTGTGAAAAAGATCGCGCTCGTCGCCCTTGTTCCAGGGTCGCGGCAGTTGGAGTTCGTGAAAAACTCCGAAACGCATTGTCCTCCCTTTGCGCAGAATATTGTTAGCCGCCGGCCGATACGATGTCGAGGAGCCGGCAGCGACGCCCCAGCTTACTTAGAATCGTCGACGAAATGACGACTGTTAGTTTGCTAAGAAAAACAAATTTTACGCCGGCATATCAGGCAGCAAGACCGAACATTGCGCGAAAATGCCGCGCTGCTTTAGCTTGATCCTCCCCGCACCGGAGTGTCCTATCCTGTCGGCCAAGTCGTCTCCGTCCGCTCAAGAATTGGAGCGCCGACTATTGTTGCCGGCATAATGGTTCGACAACGAATTGGAGGTATTCGGGCACGGCCGCTCGCGGCGAGATTAACAATTGCCAACAACGCCTTCAGCTTCCTTACATCCCGTGTGTGGGACTTTTGGCCGGTGGCGATTTCGCAAATGACAAACGACAAGAAGGAGGAGTTGCTATGGCTAGCCTGAGAATTGTTGCTTTTGCTCTGGCCCTGCTCGGTTCGAGCCTGTTGGTCGGGCAAGCGTCGGCGGCCATGCCGGTCAACGGCTTGACCGAAGCCAGCAAACAAATCAGCAGCGTTGACAAAGCTTGGTGCTGCCGAGGCTGGCGCGGCGGATGGGGTTACCGTCGATGGGGTTATGGCCGATGGGGTTACGGCCGATGGGGTTATGGCTACCGCCGATGGGGCCCCGGTCCGTATTGGGGCCGCCCCTATTGGGGCCGTCCGTACGCTTATGGGTATGGCTGGCGCCGCTGCGGCTGGCGTCGCTGCTGGTGGTGACCGCTTTCAGCAGAGCCGGCTGACTGCGGTCAGCCGGCCTTGCCGTGAGACAAACGGCTCTCGACCGTTGATCCCGGTCGAGGGCGTTTTACTTTTTGGCGCTACAGAACCTTGCCGGGATTGAGGATGCCGTTGGGATCGAGCATGCGCTTGAGGCCGCGCATCAGTTCGAGGGCGACCGGGTCCTTTACCATCGGCAGCAGATCGCGTTTCATCACGCCAATGCCGTGTTCGGCCGAGATCGATCCGCCGTATTTCTTCACGACCGCAAACACAACTGCGTTCACTTCGTCCCACCGCTTCAGGAAAGCCGCCTTGTCGGCTTCCGCCGGCTGCATGACGTTGTAATGGATATTGCCGTCGCCGAGATGGCCGAATGACAGCGGACGCGCGCCGGAAATGAGCGCGATCACGGCAGCGTCGGCCTCCTGCAGAAAGGCCGGCACAGCGGCGACCGGTACCGAGACGTCATGCTTGATTGAGCCGCCGACGTGACGTTGCACCTCGCCGAACATTTCGCGGATGCGCCAGAACGCCTTGGCCTGTTCGAGGCTGTCGGCGATGGCGGCGTCGGCGACGAGGTCGCGTTGCAGTCCCTGCGCCAGGACGTCCTCCATGTCGTCGCGCAGTCCGCTTTCGGCCTGCGAGGAGAGCTCGATGAGCACGTACCAGGGGTGAGGAGTGGCCAAGGGGTCGCGACTGCCCGCGGCGTGCTGCAGTACAAATTCCAAGCCGGCGCGCGACATCAGCTCATAGCTCGTAATGCCGCTGCCGGCACGACCCGTGGCCAGCGTGAGCAGCGCCAGCGCCGCTTGTGGCGACCGCACGCCGACAAAAGCGGTCTCGACCGCGCGCGGCCGCGGCACCAGCCGCAACACCGCCGCGGTGATGATACCCAGCGTGCCTTCGGCGCCGATGAACAGGTTCTTCAAATCGTAGCCGGTATTGTCCTTCTTCAGCTTGTTGAGGTTGTTCAGGATGCGACCGTCGGCCAGCACGACTTCGATGCCGAGCGCGTGCGAGCGCGCAATGCCGTAGGAGAGCGCAGCGACACCGCCGGCATTGGTGGAAAGGTTGCCGCCGATCGTGCACGTGCCTTCCGAGGGCAGTAATTGCGGATAGAGTCGGTCGGCTGCGGCGGCAGCTTCGCGGGCGTGCTGCAAGGTGACGCCCGCCTCGCAGGTCATGGTGTTGGAGATCGGATCGACCTCGCGGATGCGATCAAGACGCGTCAGCGACAGCACGATCTCGTTGTTGTGCGGCGTCTGGCCGCCGACCAGTCCGGTGTTGCCGCCTTGCGGCACGATCGGCGTGCCGGTCGCGTTGGCGAGTTTGAGAATCTCAGCAACCTCGGCGACGGAACCGGGCCGCAGCACCATCGGAGTGCGCCCGCGATACAGGTCGCGCATCTCCACGAGGTAAGGCAGCTGTGCCTGCGGGTCGGTGATTGCGTTTTTCTCGCCGACAATAGCGGCGAAACGCGCGAGCAGGGCCGGGTCGGTTCCGCCGCTTTTCGGGGGTTTATCAAGCATCCAGCGTTTCCGGTTGGTAGATGATCACCTGCCACAAAGATGGCAGTCGTCTTATGGGCAGGCAAGAACACTGTTGCCCGCCTCAGGCGCGTACAAACGCTTCACCTCCGTGCTGACGGAGCTGCCGCAAAGGCAACAGCACTGGCGAACACCGTGCGCAGCAAATGAACGCTGTTATCCATGCGTTCCTCGCATCACGTTTCATTTAACGTGCGGCCGCGCGGCACAGGCGGTCGTTGATCGCCTCGCCCAGCCCTTCATGAGGCACCGGCATCACGGCGATTGCTGGTGCGCCCGCGGCATCAAGCACCCGCAGGTGCGAAAACAGATTGGCCGCCGCCTCGATCAGGTCGCCCCGCGCTGACAGGTTGAGCACCTTTTGCGCGCCGCCGGCGCCTTCTGCCGGTCTGCGTCCGAACGCAAGCAGCGCTTCGCCGGGCTCTACCCGGCCGACATCGAGCCGAAGCCGCGTGCGAGGCGCATAATGCGCAGCCAGCATGCCGGGCGCCAGCGGCGCGTCCTCGGCACGCGGCGAACCGGGCGGCGCATAGGCAAGTTTTTGCTCGAGCACGCCTTCGATCACGGCGCGCGGCAGGCCCCCCGGCCGCAGCAGGACCGGCTCGTCGAGGCAGGCGATGATGGTGGATTCGACGCCGACCGGCGTCGCACCGCCGTCAATAATGAGTTCAATGCGGCCGGCCAGATCGGCCTGCACGTGTTCCGCGCGGGTCGGCGAAACGTGACCGGACCGGTTGGCGGAAGGCGCGACTACAGGTTTCCCGAACGCCGCCAGGATATCGCGGGCGATGCCGTGGTTGGGAACGCGCACCGCGATGGTGTCGAGCCCGGCGGTCGCCAGGTCGGCAACGCGGCACTTCGGGGCTTTGGGCAGAACCAGCGTCAGCGGACCCGGCCAGAACGCTTTGGCAAGCTTGGCCGCCTTTGGATTAAAGCGCGCCAGCGCCTGCGCCGCCTTGAGATCGACGACGTGCGCGATGAGCGGATTGAACGCCGGGCGGCCCTTGGCCGCGTAGAGGCGCGCGACCGCACGGCCGTCGGTGGCGTCAGCGCCAAGGCCGTAGACGGTTTCGGTCGGAAAGGCCACCAATCCGCCGGCCGCGAGCACGCGCGCCGCTTCGGCGACGGCAGCAGCATCGGCTCTTAGAACACGTGTCGTCAGCGGGGCTGTCATTTAAGTCCTCCCGCGCCTAGATAGCCGAAACGGCCGGCGCTTGCAGCCCCGCCGGGCCGACTGTATAAGCGCCGCCGTGTGGCGGAGTGTAGCGCAGTCTGGTAGCGCACCTCGTTCGGGACGAGGGGGTCGCAGGTTCAAATCCTGCCACTCCGACCAATAATTCAGGGGTTTCTTGCGCTGCCCTTGGTTCCGTGGCACAGAAACGCCGAGGGGAGTCGGCGCAAGGCGATCGAAGAATCCGCTCTCATCGTGGTCAAGCGCTTCGATTCAAAGAATCGTCCTTATGACGAAGTGTGAAGTTGGCCAGCGCCTCTGGCAGCGCAGCGATGGTCGCGTTATCGAATCTGTCGCGAGCTGCGACGACGACGGTCGCGAGCACGATTGGGTCTGCGCCGATACTGACACAGCGGCGGGAAGGTTTCTTCTGGCCGACATGCTGCGAGGCTGGCAGCCGATCTGAAAGAGCGCTTCACCAAGGATGCGACGGCAAAATGGGCGTGTCCGAACGGGCCGTGCGATGCGCCGTCACTTCACGGTCGCGAGGTTGCGGTAGACATCTTTACCCGCGATAACAGCATCGGGCGCGGCAGAGAGAGACCCCGGGATGCTTTGGGACGCTCACCGGGGCCTCCCCACTTTGCCGGCACATACGCGCCAGCAGAGAATGCCTACCAGCGGGCACCTGAACAGCTACTGAACTGCGCGCCGGAAGGCGATCTACGAGAAGCCACTGACAAGATCGGCGTGCCTGAGCGAGAACGTCGAACTGCTCACTATTCCTCATCCTCACACAGAACCTTGCCTGTTGTCGGATTGTCGAAGTGGAGCTTGCGACAGGCGAGGCATGCTATTGTTTCGTACGCATCGTCGCACCGCGCTTAGTCGGATCGTGCGCGGTCCAGCCTCGCACGTTCTGACCGCTTCTCGGACGGCGATAGACGCAGGGCGGCATTGGAGTCGCCAATGGGATAGCGAAGCGGCCAAGATCGGAGCTACGAGTGCACTGGTTCGGTCATGGCGGCCGGGCTCAGTCACCCCCGTGTCTGAACCAATCTCATCCAAACGTCATAACCCACGAGTCGCTTTGATCCCGATCAAACCGTGCCCAAGCACGGGCGCTTGTGCGACGCCTCGATCGCGTATCTGTAGCCATCCTCATTCGATCACCTTGTCGGCGCGAACCAGAAATGATTCTGGGATCGTGAGCCCTAGCGCCTTCGCAGACTTGAGGTTGATCACCAGCTCGAACTTGGTCGGCTGCTCGACCGGGAGTTGCCGCGGCTTGGCACCGCGCAGAATCTTGTCGACGTAACTCGCGGCACGGCGGTAAAGGTCAGCCACGCTAGCACCATATGCCATTATGGCCCCGGCTTCCGCAAACTCGGGAATGCCGGAACTCGCAGGCAATCGGTTGGTAGTTGCGAAGTCCAAAATGCGATTGAGCTGGCTAAGTATGAGCGGGTCGTCGATCGTGAACAAAGCATCGGGGAACGGTTGCCTAGCCAACTTGAACACGGTCGCAAAATCGGCAGGGGCCTTCACTTCGAGTGATTGCACTTCAATTCCCAAGGTGTGAGCCGCCTGCTGCGTCTCCTTGAAAGCAATGGTGGGATAAGGATTAGTCGAATTCCAAAGGACAGCTACGCGAGAAAGTCTTGGCACAAGCTCCTTGAGCAGCTCCAGCCGCTTTCCGCCGAGATCGGACATCATCAGGCTGAGTCCGGTTACATTACCACCTGGTTGCGCCAAGCTCTCAACGAGGCCGTTCTCCAGCGGATCGCCGGCAGAAGTCATGACAATGGGAATCGTCGTCGTGATGCGACGGGCCGCAAGAGGTGCGAGCGTTCCGGCGGCCACGATCACGTTGACGTTGCGGTGGACTAGCTCTGCCGCCAGTTCCGGCAGGCGGTCATTGCGGTTCTCAGCGTACCGGTACTCAACGGTAATGCTCTTGCCGTCGATCCAATGCAGTTCGCGCAAGCCCTCAAGCAAAGCTGGCACTCCAGGGCTACCTACACCTGGTGCGCCTGCAGTGAGGAAGCCAACGACCGGCACTTTTGCCGGCTCCTGCGCGGAAGCCGCGAGCGGCCAAGAGGCTATCGCCCAACCCAGCAGTGCGATGAACTCGCGCCGCCTCATCTTCCCTCCCATGACTCAAGACAGGTTGTCATTGCGGTGAAGATCGGAGCATCGGAGCTGAAATTACCACAGGCGGTTCACACAGGCATCCTACTTTCAAGGCCAAGTTGCGGTCACGTCGGATTAGGCCCAATTGCCCCAGGTCTGTATCCTGGGGCGGATGGAACGATTGGCTCGGTTTCGCGGCGGCGCGCCAACGGCTATCCCCGGCGGCGCTGCATTTCAAGTTCGAAAAAACGATCTTGGCCGCATTGCTGCTTGAACAATCAGAGAGTCGCTGATTCAGTGCTGGAAACTGATTCGCTGCGGCATGTCTTTGAATGAGCGCCCAGGCTGAACGCGAATGCTATCATGCGGCTTTTTCGGAAAGCGCCGAAACGCGATTGCGGGACGTTTTTGACGCGTTCGAAAAACTAGAAAGCGAATTGCTGCAGCACATCGAGCAATTGCGCGACGCGGGGTGGTTGGGTGCCGAGAACGAATTTGCGCTTGCCGTCGAGCCTGTCGACTATGCGGAAGATAACGACGATACGCGTTATCTGTTGGGATAGCCCGGTACCGGGCGCATTGCCAAACTAAAAACCGCTCCAACGTGCCATGGTTGCCGGCCCGCCGGCTTCCGGGGTTTTGCTGCACCAACCGGCCGCCGCGCGCTCCGGCGCCGCGCGCTTACAGATATCTCGCCTTGAGATCGACTGTTGTTTCGACGCCGAGATGGTCGAAGTTGGCGGCCAGCCATTTGTCGGCGCGTTCGCGGCCGATCTCGAAAAGGTGCATCAGGAACTTCCAATCGGCGTTCATTTTGCTGGAACCTGCAAGTTCTCTGATAATGTCTTCGGCTTCGATGAGGTGGATGAACATGCGTTTGCCGCCGGTCAACTTGCCTTCGTCGATCATCTGCGTGACGAAAGCGATGGCCCGCATTTCCCGCATCAGCGATGAATTGAAGCTGATCTCCTGCATGCGATTGAGGATGGCGCGCGAGTTGGTCGGCAGTTCGGCACGTTCGGTCGGCGTTAGGTGGACGAGAAGGACGTCGCACGACTCGCAGGCGTAGATCACCGGAAAGATCGCCGGATTGCCCATGAAGCCGCCATCCCAATAAGCCTCGCCGTCGATCACGGGTGAGCGCATCATGAAGGGCAGGCAGGCCGAAGCGAGCACATGCTCGGCGGTGATTTCTTTGTTGGGGAACACCGCCACCTTGCCGGTGCGCACGTTGGTCGCGCTCAGAAACAGCTTCACCACCTGTTGGCTGCGCACCCGCTCGAAGTCGACGACCTCGTTGAGCAGGTCGCGCATCGGATTGGCATCCATCGGATTAAGCTGATAGGGCGACATGAAGCGGCTGATGATATCCACCATCACGTAGCCCGGGGAATGATCAAGCCCAAAGTTCGGGTTCATCTTGTCCAGGAAAGAGGGCGCGATGATGCTGGCGGATGTCGTGTCTGACATCTTTTTCCAGAACGTGTGCATGATCTTTCGCGCGCCTTCGCGGCCGCCGCCCGCCAAACCATCGGCCAGCAAAACCGCATTGACCCCGCCGGCGCTGGTGGCCGTGATGCCGTCGAAGCCGACGCGGTCGTCTTCGAGCAGGCGGTCGAGCACGCCCCAGGTGAAAGCGCCGTGACTGCCGCCGCCCGGGAGCGCCAGGTTGATCATCTTCTGGCCGGTCATCGGCGTACTCGCCTGGATGTCGGCGGACTTAGGCGGCGCGGTCATGGTCCCCCATTATGGGCGCTGCGGTCGTTTAGTCGGGTTGCCTTCCCCGAACGGCACTTTATGACCGGCGAGTGAGGTTAGCGGGCGTGGTGGCGGCGCCGGCGGCCGGTGCCGCACACAGCCCGCTATTGTAGGACATGATATGGAGGTGGACGGCACTACGTCAAACCGACATTTCGTCGAAATGGCGGCGGGCGGGCTCGGCTTCAAATCCTCAAACAGTCTCGCCCGTCAGAGTTCATCAAGATTTTTTGCCTATGTTGCACTGCCGCACCGCGGAATCGACATCGCCATGAGTTTACCTCCAGCCTTCGAGGTTCGCCTCGCCGCCTATGGAATTACTCCCGCGATCGACCGGGATCGACGGGAAATCTGGGCGCTTCTTGACCCGGAATTTGACGCCATCATGCGCGCTCACGTCGCCCGTGTGATCAGGTACGCTCCCGCATACGAGCCTATCTTCAGCAAGCATAAAGCGAAGTTCCTGGCCGCCTACAGGACCTACACAACCAAGCTCTTTCTCGAGCCTTTTGACGAGCGATGGGCCGCCGACGCCGACGCCCGGGCAAAGTTCGAAACCGAGCATCAGCTCGACATGCGCTCCAGAGGAGTTATTTCGGCATCGATCCTCTCGGCGGCCTGTGGAATTATCGCCCGGCGGCATCGCTTCTCGGGCCGTAAAGCAGCTCACCTTTGCGATGTCGCCATGCGCGTCCTATTGATGGATGTTGCGAACGCGGTGGCTTGTCACACCAATCTGGCGGCGCGCGAGACCGAGGCGAAAAGCGACGCGCTCGCCGGCGCCGTCCGGGATTTCGGTCAATCGATCAATGATGTTCGCACCGCGACCGCCGACGCGGTGGAGTCTCTCGAAGAGAGTTCGGACCGCTTAACCGCGTTTGCGGCCGCTGCTGCGGCTCAGGCGCGAACCGCCTCCGGTGTGGCGGACGACACGGCCACCAGTATCGAAGGTACGGCGGCGGCAACCAAAGAGCTGCTGACCTCAATTGCCGAAATTCGCTGGCGGGCGAGCAAAAGCGCCGAGATGGCTCATCACTCGGTAAAGCATGCTGAGTCAACAAATGTGATCGTCCGCGCTCTCGCTCAAGCCGTAGAGAGGATAGGCTCGGTTGTCGGTTTGATCTCCGACATTGCGGCGCAAACCAACCTTTTGGCTCTCAATGCAACAATTGAGGCGGCACGGGCCGGGGAAGCCGGCCGCGGTTTTTCGGTGGTTGCGTCGGAGGTTAAATTACTTGCTACGCAAACGGCAAAGGCAACCGCCGAGATCAGCGATCAGATCGCGTTGATTAGGGACGGCACACGGCGGGTCGCGGCCGGTATCGAAAACGGCGGTGAGACGATCGGCAATATTGCCGCCATCGCGGAAGAGGTTGCTGTTTCAGTCGACCGGCAGGCTGCTGCAACAGACAAGATCGCTGAAAGCGCCAGTCACGCGGTCGCCAACGCCCATATGGTGGCCGAGGCCCTCAAGACAGTAGCCGATGCAATCGCGCGTACTCAGACCGATGCCGGGGCGGTGTTGAACCTATCGCGGAATCTGACGGGCCGGACTGCTCATCTGGAGCACGGCATGAACGGCCTGTTCTCAGCCGTGGCAAAGCACGTCGGTGGGGTCAAGGACTTTATCGTTCTCAAGTGAGCGCCGCCCGATACGATCTGGCGGAACTCCATGCAGCGGGTACCCCCGGGCTGCTGCCGGCGCGCGTAAGCGGCATCCCGCTCGCCTACCCCTTGGCGCGGGGCGGCGCGGCGGTGGCGCTCCCGCGCCCGGCAGTCGCCAACAGCACGGCTGACGACCCCAAGGAGCGGCTGGCGGTCGATCCGGATAAGGGGTCGAACCAAGCGCCTGTGCGCATCGCCGGGTGCAGGATTGCCGAGCCTTAAATTCGGTGGTTACTGGCTGCGGTCATGCCGACGCGTATCACCATCCGCCGCCCCGACGACTGGCATCTTCACGTTCGCGACGGCGAAATGCTCAAAGCCGTCCTGCCCTACACGGCAAGGGAGTTCGGCCGGGCGATCTTGATGCCCAACCTCGTGCCGCCGATCCGGCTTCGGGAGGAGGGGATCGCCTATCGTGAGCGCGTCAAGGCGGCGTTGCCGGCAGGGTCGCGCTTTACTGCGCTCATGACCTGTTATCTCACCGACGAGACCGATCCAGACGACGTCGAGCGCGGGTTTCGCGACGGTGTTTTCACGGGCGTGAAGCTTTATCCGGCGAACGCCACCACGAATTCGGCCGCCGGCGTTACCGATTATCGCAACATCACGCGGGTGCTGGAGCGCATGGAGAAGATCGGCATGCCGTTCCTCATGCACGGCGAGGAGGTCGGCCCCGGCATCGACATTTTTGACCGCGAGGCCGCATTCATCGACCGCCGGCTGTCGAAATGGGTGAAGGAATTTCCCGGTTTGCGCATGACACTGGAGCATCTTTCGTCGAAGGACGGCGTTGATTTTGTCGCCGGCGCGGCTCCACAGGTCGGCGGCACCATTACGCCCTACCATCTGAACCTGACCCGAACCGACTGGCTCGGCGCGGGATTAAAGCCGATGATGTATGCGATGCCGGTGATCAAGACTGCAAACGACCGCGCAGCGTTGCGCAAAGCCGCAACTTCAGGAGCTGCCTGCTATTTTCTCGGAACCGATTCCGCGCCGCATCCGTTTGCGCGGAAGGTTGCGATCAACGGTGTCCCAGGTATCTTCAACGCGCCGGTGGCGCTTTCGACCTACGCCAAGGTGTTTGAGGAGGAGGGCGCGCTCGACAAACTCGAAGCCTTTGCGTCGCTCAACGGACCGAAGCATTATCGGCTGCCGCCGAACGAGGATATGATCGTTCTCGAAAAGTCGCCATGGACGGCGCCGGCCGAGGTCAAGGTTGAGGGTCCCGATGAGCGGACGCTGCTTTATCGCGGCGGCGAGACGATCGAATGGAAGGTGGTCGGATAGCTTTTCTTTCCGAGGAGCGCGGCGACGCAGCAGAATGAAGAGAGCGTAATGACCGGCTTTGCCGACAAGGACGTGATTGCCGAACTGACGGCGAAGATGCTTATCGAGGTGGAGGCGGTCCGCTTTATGACCGACAAGCCTTTCATTTTCACCTCGGGCTGGGCCAGTCCGGTTTATACCGATTGCCGGCGGCTCATTTCGTTTCCGCGCGTGCGGCGGACGCTGATCGAATTCGGTGTGGCGACGATTGAACGCGAAGTCGGCTTCGAGCAATTCGACGCCGTCGCCGGGGGCGAAACTGCCGGGATTCCGTTTGCCGCCTGGATGGCCGACCGCCTGATGCTGCCGATGCAGTATGTTCGCAAGAAGCCAAAGGGCTTTGGCCGCAACGCCCAGATCGAGGGACATATCGAGGCCGGCGACCGCGTCCTTCTGGTCGAGGATATGACCAGTGATGGCCGCAGCAAGGTCAATTTCTGCAAGGCGCTGCGTGGCGCCGGCGCAAGTGTCGAACACTGCTTCGTCGTCTTCTTTTACGACATCTTTCCCGAGGGAAAGAAAATTCTGACTGATCTCGGCGTCACGTTGCACTCACTCGCGACGTGGTGGGACGTGCTGGAGGCGGCGAAGAAAAGCGGCCAATTCAACAAGGCGAAGCTAAGAGAAGCCGAGAAATTCATGAAAGACCCTGCCGGCTGGTCGAAGGCGCATGGCGGCGTCGCCCAGGCCGCGGAATAGTTCGCCTCGCTGTTGCAGCACGAAACCTTGACGGGCTGGAACAAGTCCGGCCACGACGGACCCAAACAATGCCCGATCAAATCGCTGATGTCATTGTTGTCGGCGCCGGCAATGCCGCGTTTTGCGCGGCGCTTGCGGCGCAAGAGAGCGGCGCACATGTGCTGATGCTGGAGGCCGCGCCGGAAGAGGAATCCGGCGGCAACAGCCGCTTCACCGCCGGCTCGATCCGCGTCGTCTATAACGGCACCGACGACATCAAGACCCTCGTGCCCGATCTCACACCGGCGGAAATCGCAAGCACGGATTTCGGCACCTATACCGCCGATCAGTTCTTCGATGACATGGCGCGCGTGACGCAACACCGCGCCGATCCCGACCTTGTTGAACTCCTGGTCACGCGCAGCTTCGCGACGCTCAACTGGATGCGCGAAAAGGGCGTCCGCTTGATCCCGATCTACGGGCGGCAGGCCTTCAAGGTCGAGGGCAGGTTCAAGTTCTGGGGCGGCCTGACAGTGGAAGCAGTCGGCGGCGGGCCGGGTCTAGTTGCCATGCTCACGGCTGCCGCGAAACAGCGCGGCATCGAGATCCGCTACCAGACACGCGCGCTTGACCTTCTCTATAACGGTACTCGGATCGAAGGCGTTCTGGATCGCGGTGACGGCGTCATCCAGGAATTGCGAGCAAACGCCGTGGTGCTCGCTTGCGGCGGTTTCGAAGCCAATTCGGAGTGGCGCACCCGGTATCTTGGGCCGGGATGGGACCTTGCCAAAGTGCGTGGCTCACGATTCAACACCGGCGACGGTATCCGCATGGCGCTCGCAATTGGCGGCAGCCCGCGCGGCAACTGGTCGGGCTGTCATGCCGTGCAATGGGAGATGAACGCGCCGGAGTTCGGCGATCTTGCGGTGGGCGATCAATTCCAGAAGCACTCTTATCCGTTCGGCATCCTGGTCAATGCGATGGGCAAACGTTTTGTCGACGAGGGCGCGGATTTCCGCAACTACACTTACGCCAAATATGGCCGCGTGGTTCTGGAGCAGCCGGGTCAGTTTGCTTGGCAGATTTTTGACCAGAAAGTGAAGCATCTGCTGCGGGACGAATACAAAATACGGCAAATCACCAAAGTAACGGCGAACACCATCGAGGAATTTGCGCAAAAGCTCGAAGGCGTGAACGCCGCCGCCTTCCTCCAAACCATCAACGAGTGGAACGCGGCGGTACGCGCCGATATTCCATTCAATCCCAACGTCAAAGACGGGCGTTGCACGCAGGGCCTTGTCATCGACAAAAGCAATTGGGCGAACACAATCGATGCGCCGCCTTTCGAGGGGTATGCTGTTACCTGCGGCGTCACCTTTACTTTCGGCGGATTGCGCATCAACACCGATGGTGCGGTGCTTAATACCGATTACCAGCCGATCCGCGGCCTCTATGCCGCCGGCGAACTCGTCGGCGGCCTGTTTTATTTCAACTATCCGGGCGGTACCGGGCTGATGTCTGGTGCGGTCTTCGGCAGAATTGCCGGAGCCTCTGCCGCTGGCGCCGGCGGGCTTCAATGAGCAGCCCCTGGCCGATCGAACTACGCCTGTACAAGGACCGCAAAACTCTCGCGGTTAAGTTTGACAACGGCGAGAGCTTCGAGCTGCCGGCCGAATACTTGCGCGTGCGCAGTCCAAGCGCCGAAGTGCAGGGTCACTCGCCCGCCGAACGCCGCCTCGTCGCCGGCAAGCGCGATGTAAGGATTCTGGAGTTGCAGCCGGTGGGCAATTATGCAGTGCGACCCGTATTCGACGATCTGCATTCGACCGGGATTTTCAGCTGGGATTATCTTTTGGAGCTTGGTCGCAATCGGGAAATTTATTGGCGCGAATATCTCGGGGAGCTGAAGGATAAGCGGCTGTCGCGCGATCCGGCGGCAAAATGATCCAGAGACGCGGTCCGTTCAGTTTTAGGAAATCTGGGCGTTACGACGAAACATTCCCTTCAAACCATACGGTTAAGCACATAGCCGCTCGCACCGAGGCATCGTGCGTGTCGGGTGAACTTTTGAAGGGGCTTTGTCATGCGCAATCTCCTTAAGAATTTTCTCGCCAATGAGCGGGGCGCCACCGCGATTGAATATGCGCTGTTGGCAGCCGGCGTCGCGGGCGCGATTATTACGATCGTCTTCGGCCTTGGCACTAATCTGACCGCTACTTTTTCGAGCGTCTCAAGCGCTTTGAACTAGCCGGCGCGCCGTTTCCCGCCGGTTTGCTGTTCGTAACGATCGGTCAACTTCGGTCCGGCATCATCACCGCAGTGTCGGGGAGGGGCGTATGATGGGACGCCTTCCGGCATCAGGATGGCCGCAGCTCCTCTCCCTCGGGGCGGCGGCCGTCCGCTTTTGCGCAGACGCGAAGTGACACCCTGATTTTCGACGAGAATAGTCCGGCGGCCCGCCATTCCGCGGCTTCTCCCGTTGTTTCCCGTTGTCACGATTTTACCGCCGATGGTTGACAAAGTGTTGCTAGGACAGGGCGGCAGCCTTTTCGGCTGCCCTAGCGCCTTCGGAACCGGTCAACTAGCATCATCGGCGTGTGAAGTGGCGACAGCGCCACGGAACAGGGAGGGAACCAATGAAGATCAGTCGATTGACCGCAATAGTGCTGGCGACCGCACTGCTCGCCGCCGGGTCAGCGTCGGCGCAGCAGCCGCAAGCGGCCGGCCAGAACCCGATGGATGTCGTGCCGGAGAAGATGCCGTTTAACACGCCTTACGGCACGCCGATTTCACTCGGGAAAGCGCAAGCCGCAGTTGCGGCGGCGATCGCGGAAGCCAATAAGCGCGGCTGGCAGCTCAATGTCGCGGTTGTCGATTCCGGCGGCAATCTGGTGACCTTTGCCCGCATGGACGGCGCACAACTCGCGTCGATCGCCATCTCCGAACACAAGGCCCGTGCGGCGGCAAAATATCGCCGGTCAACAAAGGCTTTCGAAGAGGGCGTGCAAAAAGGCGCCAATCTGCTGCTGACGCTTGATGACGTGATTGCCTCGCGCGGCGGCATCCCGCTGGTCGAGGACGGCAAAATCATTGGCGCGATTGGCTGCTCGGGTGCGACCGGATCTCAGGACGAGGTCATCTGTACTGCCGGTGCAGCGACGATCAATAAATAGCGGTTGTGGCGCCGTCGCGTTCCCCAGGTTGAGGAATTAGGCGGCGCCAAAACCGATAAAATCTGCCGGAGCGCTGTTCCGGCTTTCGGGGGGTGGCGGAAATGAAGCGACGTGAATTCATGATGCTCGTCGCCGGTGCACCGGCTTGGCTGTTGCCCTGGTTGCGTTCGGCGCGTGCGCAAGATCCGGCGCCGTCGGCTCAGGCCGCGGCCGATCAGATCGGACAGGTCGCTACGCTGCAAGGCAGCGCGACCGTGACCCGCGCCAAGGCCGCAACCGCCATTACGCTACGGGTCAATGACCCCGTTTTCAAGAACGATACGCTTGCGACGGCCGCCAACTCCACGCTCGGTGTCACGTTTGACGACCAGACGACGTTCAGTCTTTCTCAGAACACGCGGATCGTTGTCGACGAATTCGTCTATGCGGAGGGCGGCGCCGCCAACGCCGCCTCCTTCAATGTGGCGACCGGGACGGCCGCCTTTGTCGCGAGCCTGGTCGCCAAAACCGGCAACATGAAAATTACGACGCCCGTCGCCACGCTCGGTATCCGCGGCACCACCGGTGTGATCGACGTCCCGGAACAACGCGGCGCAGCTGCTCCCGGCAACGCAGCCGAGGAACCGAGGATTAAGCTCTACGCCGACGCGGACGGATATGTCGGCCAGATCGAAGTGTTTAATCCCCAAGGGGTGCGGCTCGGCGCGCTGACACAAGGTGCGAGTGCATTTGTTTTTCGGCCGGGCGCCGGCGGCAGGCTGGAGGCGGTGCCGTATCAAATTCCGCCGCAAGAGGCGGCTCGGGACCGCGGCGTGCTGCGGCGCTTGTTCGCCTCGCATAATATCGGCCGTCGCAAGACGCTCGAACGGCATCGCAGGACGAATCAACATCGGAACAATCCGCGGCAGCCCGGTCCGGCACACGGCGGGAACTCGCGCGGCTCGGGGCGGGGTCGCGGTCGCAACCGAAACTAGGCGCCGTCGCCACCCGGCCGTATTGTTTGGTATGAAAGCGGTCGGCACGACACCGATTCGGGCGCGATGATTGTTCTACGAAGTAGCCACCTCGCCGGGTTGCTGGCGGCATCGGCGATTTTCTCATTGCCAAGTCTTCACGCCCAATCGGCCGATGGGCCTCAAGAGGCGCTGCCGACAACCGCGCGTTCGGACGCCATGGTCGAGTTCCGTCGCGCTTTGGCGGCGTATCAGACTGCATGGACGACCTACAACGCTGTAGCCGAGGCTTACTGGCGATCGATAGCGGAAAAGCGCCGTGTGCGGAGCGCAAAGCGCGCCAACCAAGAGCCGATTTCGCTCGACGACTATGTGCTGACGCAGCCGCCGGTTTATACCGGTCCGCCGAAGCCGCGCGATCCTTCCAAGCCGGAAGCGGCGCAGACGCCGCCGCCCTATGTGCCGGTGGTGACCGATTTTCTCGCCGCGGCGCAGCGGGAATTCAAATTCGTCCCGCAGATGCCGCAAAGCGAGAGCGACTTCAAACACGCTTACGCCAGGACGGCATCGGCGGCGGGCCTGACCAAAGAACAGATAGTCCGCATCTACGGCTTCGAGGCGGGGGGCAACGGCGAATACGATGTACAGGCCGGACTGGAATACAACAAGCGAGCGCGGGCGATCACCTCGGCGCTGGGCTATAACCAGCTGCTGTCGACCAACACGGTCGAGATCATTGCCGAGAATGGCAGCCAGTTTATCAAAAGTCTGATGGCGCGCGCTGCCTTGTCGTCGCACGCCGAAAAGCAGGCGTTGGAAGGCAAGATTGCCGTCGTGCGCAGGATGCTCAACTTCGCGGCCGGCGTTCCCGACGACTGGAACCGACATGAAGTATTGGCGAACACGCCCAGGGGTCTCGCTATCCACGCCATGAACCTGGATTTGGACGTCGGACCGTTGCTGCAAACCCAAAAGCTGCTTGATTCAGTTGTGTTCGCGCGCCGCAAAGGATTTGACCGCACGCTCAGCGCTGCCGAGCTGGAAATGATGAACCTGACCGGCGACGGCAATGGCTACGACATGATCACGATGCCGTTCGCCTGGCGCGACCAGGTGCCGACCTCGAACTTCTTTCAGCGCAGCGGCTATCAGGACAACCCGGTCGTGCAGCGCAACAACGTAGTAGCGAAATTGTTGGCGGTGACCGACGCGCGCATGGATGAAGAGGCCAGGAAACCGGGAGCAAAAGCATTAGCTGCAGCGCTGCGTTGATTTGCCGCCAACGAAAGAATGACGACGCTCTGCCGCCGCCGCGTGACGCGATCGTTGATCAGAGCGGCCATCGGCCAGCCTCGAGTCGGAGGTCTCAAATGTTGCGAGGTGACAGCCCGAGTTAGTCGCGTTACTCTGGCCTCGCTTGAGGGACGAGGGGGATTATGGCCCGGTCAGCTTCAGAAATAAGCGCTGAAGCACAGCGCCTGCACGACGAGGCGCAGTCGCTTGTGACTGCCGTTCGTGCGCGACTGGCCGTTGCGCGTCACACCATTGACACTTCGGAAATAGCGGCTCAGGCGGCGCTTGCGGCGGTAAGTAACGCGACCACAGCGATCGCGGCAAATAACATTCAGGACGCTGAAACCCAGTGCGTCGTGGCAAGAAGCCAACTTGCTGCGGCACGAGGCGCTGCGACTCAGGCGTTTGCCGGCGTCGCCGGCGGCGATCCGAAAGACGAATGGAAGGAATGCCGGGCGTCCATTGATCGGTTTGACAAACTGCTGGTGGATTTGCGGAAGACCGGGTTTGGCTTTCTGACAACCATTGTCGGCGGCGCCGCGATCCTGCTCGGCACGATTGGTAGTCCTACCCCCGGCGAATTCAAATTCGTGGCGTTTGTCGTCGTCGGGCTCCTGATAATCACCCTGTTCGCATTGGACTGCACTCATCAAATCTGGCTAAAGGCGGCGGTTGCGCGGGCAACCGTGCTAGAGGCCAGCCTGAGTTATGAGATCACCAGAGAGATCACGAAGAAATTTTATGGTGTTGAGGCGGTCATCATTGGGGTCGTTTTGTATTTAATCCTGTTTTCCGCCACGGGCGTTTTATTCTGGGTTTCGCTGGAAAACGCGTCCGGCCCGTTTCAACTGTGGACCATGATTGGCGGCTTCGCCGGTGGCGCAGTCATTGTACTGGGCGCCGCCTTCGCCTACGCACGTTGAAACATGGCGCCGGCTCGAACCGGATGATCCGGCGCCGCGTGCGCTGGATCGCTCACAACGGAAAACACGGTGTACGTGCTGCGGCTCTGCCGAGGCATCGTGGTACTTCCGACAGGCCGCTTCTCCCCGGGAGATCACCTGACCTTTTAGGCCGCGTGGGACATTATAGTAGCATGCGTTCCGATCCTGGTATGCGTGGAAGCTTTTCAAAGCAAAAAGTGACGAGGGGCACGTTATGAAACTCTCGCGCCGTCGATTTGTAAATCTTGCGACGGGTGCTGCCGTTCTCCCGGCCGTCTCGCAGTTCGCATCGGCGCAAAGCTACCCGTCGCGGCCGGTTACCGTGATCGTGCCGTTCGCAGCAGGCGGTAACACCGATATGATGGCGCGGCTCGGCGCACAACGTCTGACCGACAAGCTCGGACAAACCTTCATCGTGGAGAACCGCCCGAGTGCCGGCGGTGCGCTCGGAACCGGACACGTATCGAATGCGGCGCCGGACGGCTATACACTCCTGTTTACCGCATCATCGACCGTGGTCCTGACCCCGCAGTTGCGGAAGCTAGGTTTCGACCCGGAAAGGCAATTGATGCCGATCACCAATGTCGGCACCGGCACGCAAATGATCGCGATCAGGAAGGGCCTTCCGGCGAAAACGCTCCGGGAGTTTCTGGCTTACGCAAAATCCAATCCGGGGAAACTGAATTTCGTTGTCGCGGGCACGCAGAATCTTACTCATCTCGCTCCGGCGTTACTGTTCGCGCGTACCGGCGTTGACATGGTCATGATTCCGGCCAAAGGCGGTCCCGAGGCGGTTTCCGACATCACGGCTGGTCGTGTCGACTTCTATTTCGGAAATTCGTCGGAGCTTTTGCCGCACGCCAACAGCGACTCTATCCGGCTGATAGCGGTCGGTACCGCGCACAGGATTGCGGCCGCGCCCGATATCCCTACGGTTTCCGAAACACTGCCGGGCTTCGAGTTCTCGTCCTGGAACGGCTTCCTTGCGCCGGTTGGGACACCGGAGCCGATCATAACGGCGATCGGGAACGAGATTACCGCTTTGGCGCGATCAGCCGAGGTTGCCGAGCGTCTGACCAGGCTCGGCATTGTTCCCGGCGGTCTGACCAGGGAACAAAGTCAAGCCGTGTTTCGAACGGACCACGAATCCTTCGCCGCAGCGATCAAAGCCGCGGGAATCTCCGCACCCCAATAAGTCGTCTTGTCTCGCAAGAAGCGGCCGAAGTCCTGATGGGAATAGAAAATCGGATTTTCATAGCCGGCGCCGGCCCGGTCGGACTGGTGGCGGCCGCCGAACTGGTCCGCCGTCAGATTCCGGTTACGGTCTTCGAGGCATCGGAGACACTCAGCGAAGAATCCCGCGCCTCCACCTTTCATCCGCCGACGCTCGACATGCTCGATGAGCTGGGCGTAGCCGCCGATCTCATTGCGCAGGGTTTGATTGCGCCCCGCTTCCAATATCGTTCAAAGCAGGACAGCGTCATCGCGGCATTCGATTTCTCCGCGATCGCCGATGTCACCGGTCATCCCTATCGACTGCAGGCCGAGCAATTCAAGCTGACGCGGATCATCCACGCCAAGCTGCAAGGCGATCCGAATTTCAGCATCGTGTTTGGCAGGTGCGTTTGCGGCGTAACGCAGGACGAAGCCGGCGTTACCTTAAAATTGGCATTGGCTGACGGCACGACCGAACAGCGGCACGGCCGCTGGCTCATCGGCGCTGACGGAGCGCGTAGCGACGTGCGCGGCGCATTGGGGATAGAGTTCGAGGGCTTTACCTGGCCGGAACGGTTCTTGGTCGTCAGCACGCCGTTCGACTTTCATGCCATCATTCCCGGACTGGACTCAGTCAGTTATGTGGCGGACCCTGACCGCTGGCACTTCTTTCTGAAGATTCCCGGGCACTGGCGCGTCATGTTCCCGATCGCGCCCGACATATCCGACGAGGCCGCGTCAGACCCGACATTTGCGCGGAACGCGCTGGCGGCCGTTGCCCCAGGCGCCGCCGGTTGCGACATCGCGCACGTCACGCTTTATCGAGTCCATCAGCGCGTCGCGAAGACGTTTCGGCTGGGCCGGGTATTTCTCGCCGGCGATGCCGCCCACATCAACAATCCGTTGGGCGGCATGGGGATGAACGGCGGAATCCATGACGCCGTCAACCTCGCAAACCGACTGGCCCGGGTATGGCATGGAGATTGGCAGGACCGGGAACTTGACCGGTACGACCTTCAGCGCCGGCGGATTACGCTCGAATATGTGCAAACGCACACGATCCAGAATAAGCGCAATCTTGAGGCGCGCGACCAAAGTGACCGCGACCGGTTTCGTACCGAGATGCGGTCGGTTCTTTCCGACGCGCAGAAGACGCACGATTATCTCGAGCGGGTCTCGATGATCGCAAGCCTCAAACGTGCTGCAGAGATCGGGTGATCGGCGTGCCGCACTAGCGGCCGCCGATTTCGCTTGGGCGCTCGAATTGACGAATGCTTGGCACCGACACACGGGCGCGTTCGTCGACGCCATGATGATCGTGCCGGGATATTGTATAAACAGCCTTGGGTCCCGACGACTTCCTTGGCATCGACCGGGCCGTTTGCGGTCTTTCCGGCGTGATTTGAACGTTCACGCAGCCAGAATCACCGCCTCATCGGGCGTCCGGCGACCGCACTCCTCGATGGCGACCCGGCACCACGGACCGCCGTCCGCGGCTGGCTCTCGTTCAGAATGTTCTTTGGGTTTCGCCACATTCTTTACACGTATACGGCACCCGAACCTGTCCGGGAGCCGCCGAGACGCGATTTAGCGCACCACACTTTCCGCATTTGCTGTCTATTCGGGTCATTCCCCGTTTAACAGAGAGCGCTTTTCGCTCCAATGCCTCTTTCACCAACCGTTCGGTTTCGTCGCGCATCGCTTGTTTCGACATCTCATGCTTTCTCGGGTTTGTGCACGATGGCTCATACAGGTGGTTGTAAATGTCGGCAACGAACTTCTTGACCCCCGTCATGCATTGATCGCTTCCCACCGGTGCCCACCTGCCGATCAGCGGGCGCTCACGAAAGACCTCCCGGTTGATTGTCTGCCGCTTCGGCAACCCGTCCCACGCCCGGACGACGCGGACGATCCGTCGCCTGAGCGATGAAGTCCGGCCTTCGATGTTGAGCGGGCCGTGGGCGAAGGCCGCGGCAAAACTCGGGTTGCGGTTGGATAGAAAATGCCGGCCTAATACGTCCTGCGACGGCTCCTTAGTCTGAGCCACAATAAGCGAAGCCGTCGCGGCGAGGGCCGAGGCGGACGCAAAACTCATTATCTCGGGAGGGAGTGCAATGGTATCGAAGGCAAAACTGCTGGCGTGGGCACTGGCATTCGCCGTGGTCGGCATTGCGCCTGCAAACGCGCAGGAGCCGAAGGAATTCAAGATCGGTGTTGTAATGTCGCTGTCGGGCGGCTTCGTCGCCGCGGCGAAGGACTCGATGGATGGCGTCTTGGCTTGGGAAAAGGCGCGCCACGGCTTGCCGGGCAAAAAGATAGTCTATGATAAGCTCGACGACGAAACCAATCCCGTCAGCGCGGTCAACGCCTATCGCCGGCTGGCTGGCGACAAGGACATCAACCTGATGTACCTGTTTGTAAACTCGAGTGCCGCGCTCGCGGTAAAAACGCTGGCGTCCGAGTTCAAGATTCCGATCATCTCGTCGGGCGCCGCCGATGCGCTGGGCTCACCGGCCGAACCATATCTATTTAAGGTAGCGCCTGCGGTTCACGACTTCATGACGGTACTGGCCGAGTTCGCCAAGAGCAAAGGATACCGGCGCGTTGCTCTGCTCACGATGACCGACGCCTTTGGCCAGACTGAAGCCAGGGACTTCAAGGAACTCGCGCCGAAATACGGCATCGACATCGTCGCTGCCGAGACGATGGGCGTCGAGGACACTAACGTCAACGCCCAACTTGCCAAAATCCGCGCCGCAAACCCCGACCTGATCTACAACGGCGCGTCGAGTCGTACCGCGATCCTCAGCTACAAGCAGATCAAGCAAATGGCGATCAAGACACCATTGGTCATCACGCAGGCGGCAATCTCCAAGGCTTTCTACGACGCGATTGGCGGCGCCAAGGAAGCCGATGGCTTGCTCGTGCCGATCCAGCTTGGCTCGTTCGGCACGGCTGCCGGAGGCGATACGGCCAGTCTGTATACTGAACTGGAAAACGCGATGGGCCGCGTGCCGCCATACTTTGCCACCTTCGGTTTTGACGTCGGATTGATGACGGAGGCGGCGGTTAAGAACTCCGACGGTAGCCGCGAAGGCATCCGCAACGCATTGGAACAGCTGCACGATCTGCCCGGCGTCAACGGTCCAATTAGCTACACCGCGCAAGATCACACCGGGCAGAATTACAAGTCAATCGGCATCGGTCGGCTTGAAGACGGTAAAGCTGTGCTGGTGAAGTGAGTTTTGGCCCGGCGTGTGTTTTTTCTGGCTTAAGCCAAAAGCATTCACGCCTCTCGTCCCGCAAAAACAAGCGACTGGGCGCCGGAGCAGACGGCAATGATGATAGTTCGGCGGCGAGCGAAACCTCCGGCGGCGTAGTCGGTGTTGAAACGGGACATGGCTCAGTCACTATTCTTCGAATTGTTGCTACCCGGCCTGACGACCGGCTGCGTCTACGCGCTTGTGGCTCTCGGCTTCGTGCTGACCGCAAATGTCGCGGGTGTCGTCAACTTCGCCCAAGGCGAGTACGTCATGCTCGGCGGTATGTTCACCGCTTGGCTCTATGGCGAAGGGACACCGCTGTGGCTCGCCATTCCCTTCGTCACGGTGGTCTGCGCGGCGATTGGTATCGCCCAGGAGCGATTAACGCTGGCGCCGGTGCGACACACGCCGCAATTCATACGTGTGACGATCACGCTTGGAGTTGCCGTTGTGCTGCGCGGCATTGCGCTCATTGCGTTCGGCAAAGACCCGTTGAGTGTGCCGGGGTTTTCCGGTGACGGTGCGTTCCAGATCGGCGGCGCAGTCATGCCGGTGCAGACGCTGTGGGTTTGGGGTGCGACGGTTGTGCTGCTCGCCGCGACATTCTGGTTCCTCAAATATACCGACATCGGCCGAGCGGTGCGCGCCTGTTCGATCAATCTGGAAGCCGCTCGCCTGATGGGCATTAACACCGAACGGTTGACCCTCCTGGTATTCGCGGTCGCCGGCGGCACGGGCGCTCTCGCCGGCATCGTGGTGACGCCGGTCGTGCTCGCGACCTGGGATGCCGGCATCTCTTACGGGCTCAAAGGCTTTATCGGCGCGATACTCGGCGGCTTGCGCTCGCCGACCATTGCGGTCGCCGGCGGCCTCGGTATTGGCGTTATCGAGTCGCTGTCGGCGGGCTACATTTCGTCCGGCCTTAAGGACGTAGTCGTATATGGCGCACTAATTGCGTATTTGCTGGTGCGCGGCGGGGTGTTCGCTTTCGGTCGCGCCGCTTTGATCGACGTATCGCGCGAGCAATGAGATCGCTTGCACCCCACAAAAGAACAGCGGCGTTCGCACTCGCGCTGGTCGCAATCGTGTTCTATCCGGCGATCTATCCGGGCAGCTATCCCGTCGGCGTCGGCACGGTGGCGGGAGCGATGGCGGCTGCGACCGTCGGCTTCGTGCTTCTGCTTGGCTACGCGCACCAACTCGCCTTCGGGCAAGCGGGCTTCCTGATGATCGGGGGCTACGCCAGCGCAATTCTCACCGCCGATTATCGATGGGATCCGCTCGCCGCCATGATCGTCGGCGTGCTGCTCTCGAGCGCGCTCGCATACATCATTGCGCGTCCGATCCTTAAGCTGCGGGGCTTCGTGCTGGCGATGGCGTCGCTTGCCATGCAACTGGCGCTGATCGCGCTGGCGCTGGAGGTAGTGCCGCTCACCGGAGGGGCGATCGGTACGCAGGGCGTGCCGAAGTTCTCCATCTTGGGCCTGCCCCTCGGCGATAACCTGGCATTTTACTATTTCGTCTGGTTTGTCGCCATTATCTGCATCGCCATCGGCCTCAACATTGACCGCTCGCGCATCGGCCGCGCGCTTAAGGCGATTGCGGCGAGCGAGGCGGCCGCGGGTTCCGTCGGCATCGATGTTGTCAGGCATAAGGTCCAGATATTCGTGATCAGTGCGGCGATGGCGTCCGTCGGCGGCAGCCTCGGCGTGCATTACCTGCGGGCGATGGATCCGAGCGTCTATGGTTTCGCCTATAGCCTCAACCTTCTCACGGCGGTCATCATCGGCGGCCTGACGTCGGTATGGGGTGGCGCGCTTGGCGCCACGGCGATCACCGGCATTCGCGAACTGTTGCGTAGCCTGTCGCTCCCAATGTGGGAAGCGGTCATCATGGGAACGCTTACGGTGGTGGTGTTGCTGGTGTTTCCCAGCGGTCTGGCCGGCGCCATCGGGACGCTGTTCGACCGCCTCGCCGGCCGCGAACGCGACGTACGGAGCGTGCTCTCGGTGCCCGATCCCTCGGCGCTGGCGCCGATCTCCGACGTGCCGCCGAACGGCGGAACAATGCTGGAAGTTGTGGATGTAGAACGTGCCTTCGGATACCTGCGCGCGGTCAACAAGGTCAGCTTTGCGGTGGCGACCGGCGCGATCACCGCACTCATCGGCCCAAACGGGGCGGGCAAAACCACGTTGTTCAATCTGATCGGCGGTTATCAACCGCTCAATGGCGGCGGGGTACGCTTTCTCGGCGAGCCGATCGAGAAGCTGCTGCCGAATCAAATCGCGGAGCGCGGCGTCGCCAGAACGTTCCAGAACCTGCAGCTGTTTCCCAATATGACGGTGCTCGAGAACGTCATGTGCGGCCGGCACCGGCTCAATACGTCGGGCATTTTCGCTATTGCGGTGCGACTGCCGAGCGTCGCGGCGGAAGAAGAGGCAAACCAGCGCGCCGGACGCGCGGCGCTGGCCTTCGTCGGCTTGCGCGACGCGGAGGATATCCCTCCGACGGCGCTGCCGTTTGGCCATCAGCGGCTCGTCGAGCTTGCGCGGGCCATGGCATTGTCGCCGAAGCTTCTGCTCATGGACGAGCCGGCCTCCGGACTCAACGATACTGAAACCGAGCAGCTGGCCGAATTGATCCTGCGCATCGCCGCGCTCGGCGTAACGGTGCTGCTGGTCGAGCATGACATGCGGCTGGTCATGGGATTGGCCGACCAGATCGTCGTGATGCAAAACGGCGAGAAGATCGCCGACGATTCCGCCGACGCGGTGCGCGCGCCCCCCGCCGTCATCGCGGCCTATCTCGGGGAGGAGCCGGTATCGTGAGCGGCGTTCTCGAACTCGACAATGTCGCCAGCGGCTACGGCGGCACGCCGGTGCTCCGCGGCGTGACGCTGGAAGTCGATCGCGGCGAAACCGTTGCACTGATTGGCGCCAACGGCGCCGGCAAATCGACGCTTCTCAAAACGATCATGGGCATGGTGAGGCTGAGCGCCGGCGATATCCGGTTCGACGGCCGCTCGATCGCCCACGCGCCGAGGCCGGCCATCGTGAGCGGCGGTTTGGCACAAGTTCCCGAGCGGCGGCAGTTGTTCGGTCCGATGACGGTCGAGGAGAATCTCAAGCTCGGCGCGTATACGCGCTCGGATCGCATCGGCATTGCCGCGACATTGGGAGAGCAGTTCAGCCAATTCCCGATCCTGCGGGAGCGCCGGTACCAGTCGGCGCAAACTCTGTCGGGCGGCGAACAGCAGATGCTTGCGATCGCGCGCGCGATGATGTCCCGGCCGAAGTTGTTATTGCTCGATGAGCCCTCGCTCGGACTTGCGCCGCTGATGGTCGCACGCATCATGGACCAGATCGTCTCACTTCGCGGGGCCGGCGGCACCGTCTTGATCGTCGAGCAGAATGCACGCGCCGCGCTCGATATCGCCGACCGCGGTTACGTGCTGGAGAACGGCAGCATTACGGTGGCGGGCAAGGCGTCGATGCTGCTCAACAACCCCGCCGTGCAGGACGCCTATCTCGGCGGACAAGGGGAAGTCATTCGCGCCATCGAGGAGCGCATCCGTCGCAAGCGCAAAGCAATTCTCGGGCGCTGACCGGCAGCGGCATTCGCGTCAATTGATGAAAGAGCCGCTCACCATGCGGACGCACCCAACTCGAAAAGCTCGATCTGACGAGGACCTTTGGCATACAACAATCGCGAGGGCCGGAGCGTGCCGCCTGGCTGCCGCCCGCAAGTCCTGAACCGAACAGCCGGCAGCAGCAAACTCGCACGCGTGGCCGATGCGCCGGCGCTCAAAAACTGCAAAGTCACACCCTTGAGGTGGGAGTTGCGGCTCAAGCACTTTTGGAACGCGGGATCTTATATTTATGAGGACTTGAGGATCGTCAGCATGCTATAGGACGCGAAAGCCGGCCAACATGGGCACGCTTGCGTCCCGGGGTGGCTGTTATGGTGTCAACAACCGAACAAGAAATCGCGTTGGCGGCGCTCGCGCCGGGACCGCATGCGGTCGTTTCGGCAGACCGCGAGGGGATCATTCGCGACTGGAACGAGACCGCCGCGTGTGTCTTCGGCCATAGCTCGGACCAGGCGATCGGACAGACCCTCGACCTCTTGGTTCCGGAAGAGGAGCGCGCCGACCATTGGCGGAACTTCCGGAGGGTCATGGCGACCGGAGTGTTGAATTACCAGCCTGACCACGTGCTTGATGTCGAGGGACTGCGGCGAGACGGCGCGCGCGTGATGCTCGACGTCGCGCTCATCCCGATCCGTGATGCGGCGGGACGCCTCATCGGAATCACCGCCATCATGCGCGAGGCGGACCGCAATATCGTACGCGAACTGGTTGAGTGAAACCGCCACTTCTGTTGTTGCCGAGCAGGCCGACCGGTTGGAAGGTTGCAACACCGGCAAGCGCAAATCAGGCGGAAAGCCTCGGTTGATGCCGTGGCGTTATGATCCAGCAGCCAATTCGTCAAGGCCAAGGTATCGGCGGGGCGCTACTTGCCAACTTGGCGCTGCCGCCTGGGTCGACACTCGCGGCGGTACCTGTAAACTGGGCATCCGGGCTCTTGATAGGTCGAGGCGCGGCAGCGGAGACATGCACTCTGCGCGCCGCAAATATGGCCTGCGATGGGCCTTATAGAGAGCCGCGCCATGGTGTCCACGCCCAGTTCAGCAGCCGACCTTGAAGTCGTTCGCCGGATTACCGTCTTTCATGGCCTTAATCCGCTGATGTTCGGCCACCTAATCCGGCCTGCGGTGACCGTCACGTTCCGCGAGCATGAGATTGTATTTCGCCAAGGCGACCCCGCGGCGGCGTTTTTCATTGTCCTGGACGGATGGGTGAAGCTCTATCGGACCAGCATAGCCGGCGACGAGGCCGTGATTCACGTATTCACAAAGGGTGACAGCTTTGCCGAGGCGGTAGCGTTCACGGGACAGCCGTACGCGGCAACTGCCGAGGCGGTCAGCGAGACCCGAATAGTCCGCATCCCGGCCGATCACGTCGTGAAATGCATTCGCGGCATGCCCGACATCGCGCTCGCCATGATCGCCTCGACCTCGCAGCATTTGCATCATCTGGTCCAGCAGGTTGAGCAACTCAAGTTGCAGACCAGCGTGCAGCGCGTCGCGGCGTTCCTGACCTCGCTGTGTCCCGCCGGCGAGGAAGAGTGCGCGCTTGCCCTGCCATACGACAAGATGCTGATCGCCAGCCGGCTTGGGCTCAAGCCGGAGTCGCTCTCGCGCGCCTTCGCCAAACTGCGATCCATTGGCGTTGAAGTGCATGCCTCGCATGTCGTGGTGCACAATCCCGAGAAGTTACATCGCCTCGCCGCCGACGATCGCGGCTCGACGCGTGAAATTCTCCGCCGGGCGCGATAGAGGCTCAAGTTTCCCAAATGCCGCGGACGCGCGCGAGACTAAAACAGACCGTTTTCACTCCGATCGGCGCCATAGACCAATCCGAGATCGACGATGCCGATGCCCTTCAGGGTCTTCAATTTCATTGAGCGCTAGAAGGAACTGTTGTTGCATCTTCAGAGCAAATGCGCGGGAGGCTTGCAATGGCGGGGGACGAGACCATCATTCAGCGCAGCAGCGACTGGATCTTCGGCAGTACCGCCTCCTGCCATTGGCTGGCCCCGAAGCCCTCCGCGACCACGCGTTTGTTGGAGATGACGAGCCACATCGGAACGCCGGCTTCTTGGCCGAGATGATCCCGATAGGCGCGTAGATCGGCGGGCCAGTTATCATCGTGGAGAACATCGAATAAGTTCGGTGATTTGATTTCCCGGTATGTTAGTCGGGCGAACTCTGCGGATCTGCGGAACGCAACACCCTCGCCATGTTGCCATGAGCGGCACGGTGCGCAATCTTCGGCGCCGATATACAGAACCATGACGTCGCGCTGACTAGATACGCTCCGCCCCGCTGGCGCCCGTTCTGCCACGGCCATCAAGGCAGCAACAACGAGAGCGCAGGCAGCAGCAAAAACGGATATCCGCAAGTTTCGCCCCACGAGCGACCCTTCCCTTGCGCGGCAGCCTAACCCTTCAAGTGTTTTGATTATTATTTCCGCACGTCTTCCATGACTTGATTATTGTCAAGCGAACGCTGTGCAGCCGGGATTAAGTTTTTCAATATTTGGGTTAAGCAGAGGGTCGCCCATGTCAATAATGGAGCCAACCCCTAGGGGGACAATCGAGAAGCCCGAACGAGTCCCGATGATGCAGCGAATCCTCGACAATCCATTTTTGTTGCTGTTCCTCGGTGTCACGATTCCGACGGTCCTTTACCTCCTCTGGGGTGTGATGGAAATTGCCTCTATCCCGCTCGCCAAATGACGTCCGCAATCCGATGCTCGAAATGTCGATTTCGAGCGCCAATGATCTCTAGCGACGGAGAACCACAATGGCCGTCACACCGCCCGAACAAAGAATTTGGTGGAATCAGCCGATCGAGAAGGTCGAACTGACGTGGATTTTCATCGCCTTTTTGTGGGGCCTATTCATGTTTGGGTTCATGATCGCTTGGCACTTCATCGGCCAGCAGAACCTGAATAAGGAGGCCTATCGCATCTCGCCTTCGAACTACGAGGCAAAGGTCGAGGAGTTTGCCAAGAAGTATACCGTGCGCCAGGAAAAGGACGTTCCTGTTGTCAAGCCGTCGGCGGGCGCCGACGCCTATATCCTCGGCCGGCTATGGCAATGGTGGCCGATCCTCGAACTGCAGAAGGGCGCCAGCTACCGCTTGCACATTTCTACGCTCGACTGGATGCACGGCTTTTCGTTGCAGCCCGTCAACATCAACATCTCAGCCTATCCCGGCTACGAGCACGTGATCACGCTCACACCAACCGCAGCCGGCGAATATGGAATTGTGTGCAACGAGTACTGCGGCATCGGTCATCACACCATGACCGGCAAGATCTATGTCACGGACCAGAAACAAGCCGAGGTCGATCAACGCCTCGCCGCGGGGAGGTGAGGTCATGACCGCTGAAACCGTTGTTGGGGCAATCGGCAAGTCCGCCGAGTTCCGAACTTGTCAGTATACTGGTCTAAGAGTAGATGTCGCGGCGCAGTCGTTGATCAAGGCGAACGCAGTCGCCGCCGTGGTTTTCCTGCTCATCGGCGGCCTGATGGGCCTTTCCGTCGCACTCACGCGTTGGCCTGCCGTGCACCTTTTGCCGGCTGAATGGTTCTATCTGGCGCTCACCGGTCATGGCGCTAATGTACTTTTGTTCTGGATTATTTTTTTCGAAATTGCAGTACTTTATTTTGCCTCGGCGATCCTGCTCAACAGTCGGATCGCGGCGCCAAAATTGGCGTGGCTCGGCTTCGTCCTTATGGTCATTGGCGCCGTGCTGACCAATGTCACCGTGCTACAGGGCGAGTCGAGCGTAATGTTCACGTCTTATCCGCCGATGCAGGCGCAACCCAATTTCTATCTGGGGCTGATCTTGTTCGCCGTCGGTGCGCTGCTCGGAGTCGCGATCTTTTTAGCAACTCTGGTGATTGCGAAGGAGGAGGGCACCTATCAGGGCTCGATTCCACTTGTAACTTTCGGTGCGCTTACGGCGGCAATCATCGCCGTGTTTACGTTAGCCGGCGGCGCAGTGATCCTAATTCCGACCTGGCTGTGGTCGCTCGGCCTGATCTCAAACATCGATCCGCTGCTCTACAAAGTAGTGTGGTGGTCGATGGGCCATTCATCGCAGCAGATAAACGTGTCCGCGCATGTGTCGCTCTGGTATATGATTGCCGCGCTCCTGCTCGGGGCGAAGCCACTAAGCGAAAAGGTCAGCCGCACGGCGTTCTTTCTGTACATCCTGTTCCTGCAGCTCGCTTCCGCGCATCATTTGCTCGCCGAACCCGGACTCGATACCAGCTGGAAGATCGTCAACACCAGCTACATGATGTATCTGGCAGTGCTCGGCTCGTTGATCCACGGCTTGACAGTGCCGGGTTCGATCGAAGCGGCGCAACGGCGCAACGGTTTCAACAAGGGCGTGTTCGAATGGCTGCGCAAGGCGCCGTGGGGCAATCCCGCCTTCGCCGGCATGTTCCTGTCCCTGGTGATGTTCGGGTTTATCGGTGGCATTTCGGGAGTTGTGCTCGGCACCGAGCAGCTCAACCTGCTGATGCACAACACGCTGTATGTGCCGGGTCATTTCCACGGCACGGTAGTGACCGGCACCACGCTCACCTTCATGGCGGCAACCTATCTATCTCGTGCTGCCGCTTGTCTTTCAGCGAGAAATCGTGTTGCCGAAGCTCGCCAAGATTCAACCCTATCTGTTCGGCATTGGCGCTGCCGGAATTTCGCTGTTCATGATGGGAGCGGGCACGCTCGGTGTGCCGCGGCGACACTGGGATATTACCTTCAGTGACGCGCAGTTTCCCTACGCGGAATCGGCCGGTGCGTTTCTGATGATGGGCCTTAACGGACTGTCCGCCATTCTCGCTGCGCTGGGTGGCGCCATCTTCGTGATTGTTGTCGTCGGTACAGTGCTGTTCGGCGAGAAGATCACCGGCGGCCACAAACTCACTTTCCCCCTGCACGCGGGGGGCGGAGCGGCCGTCTCGCATTATGGCAGCGAGGGGACGATCAAGCTGCCGGGCACGATCATACTGGTCGCCATCTTCTTCGTCTCTTTCGTGCTCTACTACTTCATCAACTGGAAATATCTCTCGGAACTGTGGCTTTTCCACTGAACTCGCGAAGGGGGAGTCCATCCCGTGGTTGCCGCGATCCGGACGACCGTCTCGCTCCTGAAACTCAGGATCGGCGTAGCCATCGCCGCAAGCGCCCTCGCCGGAATGGCCGCGACCAGCGGCCCGGCACTGCGCTGGTGGCAAGCGGCGTGCTTGGCGCTGGCGGTGCTCGGAGCCTCGGGCGCGGCCGGCGCCTTCAATCACTATTACGAGCGCGATATTGATCAAAAGATGGGGCGCACGCACTCGCGTCCATTCGCGACAGGCACATTTACGCCGAGCCGCTGGTGGCCGCTGGGATTCGTCGCGCTGCTTGCGGTCTCACTTATGCTTGCCGCCGTAGGCGGCGGCAAGCTGGCGACTTTCTTCGTCTTTCTCGGCGCATTCACCTACGGCATCGTCTACACTGTTTGGCTAAAGCGCCGTAGCGCGTGGAACATCGTGGTCGGCGGGCTCGCCGGCAGCTTCGCAGTATTGGCCGGTGCGGCGGCCATCGATCCCACTCCACAGCTTTTGCCGATCGTCCTCGCGCTTGTTTTGTTTCTGTGGACGCCGCCGCACTTCTGGAGCCTCGCCGCCGCCAAGGGCGAGGACTATGCTCGCGCCGGCATCCCGATGCTGCCGATCGTGGTGCCGGCAAACGCTTGGACGCTCGCCATTCTCACCCATTCGGTCGCGCTCTTTGCCATATCGCTTGTGCCGCTCTGGTTCGGCGAAGGGATTTGGTATGGTCTCGGTGCCGGGGCGGGCGGCGCATATTTTTTGTGGCGGAGCATCAGGTTGTATTACTCGCCGGCGAAACAGACGGCGATGGCGAACTTCTTCGCGTCATTGCTGCAGCTTGGTCTGCTTATCCTCGGCGTGATGGTGCAAGCTTTTGTGTCGTGGTACTCATGATGATGGCGCGCATCGCCAAAAGCGCGGTGGCGACGGTGCTTACGGTGTTGTTTGCGAATTCGGCGGCGGCGGCGGCGCAGAGTAGCCGCCTCGATCCCGATCAGGTCTTCGCGCGCAGCGAGCGGACGATCGGGCACGTGATCGGCAATTACACATTGACCGATTCGAACGGTACGCCGCTGACGTTCGGCGCATATCGCGGCAAGCCGCTAGTCATCAGCCTCGTCTATACGGCTTGCAGCTCGGTCTGCCCGGCCACGACGCAGCATCTCATTGCGGCGGTGAGCGAGGCGCGACGCGTCATCGGCGCCGATAGCTTCGAGGTCCTTACGATTGGCTTTGACGCGCGCAACGACACTCCGGCCCGCATGGCGCAATTCGCTAAGACGCAAGGTGTAACGTTTCCGAATTGGCGGCTCGCTAGCGGCGAGCCCGGAATGCTCAAGGCGCTATTCGATGACATCGGCTTCAGCTACACGGCGGCGGCGGGCGGCTTTGACCATATCACCCAGACGACCATCGTCGACGGCGCCGGCCGAATCTATCGCCATGTTTACGGCGACGAATTCCCGCTGCCGATTTTCGTCGAACCGCTCAAGGACCTCATCTACGGTTCGGCATCATCGTTCACGATCGGCGGCCTGATCGACCACATCAAATTCATCTGCACCGTCTACGACCCGGGGGCGGGCCGTTACCGCATCGACTATGGTCTGGCGTTCGGCAGCGTCATTGCAGCGCTGTCGCTCTTCGCGTTCGGCGGCATACTCCTACGCGAGTGGCGGCGGGCGCAGCAGACGTGATTGCTCGGACATCTGACTCACTGGTAGTCGTCCCCCGGCAAAGTGGGCTTCCTTCGCTCGAACGCCATCTGCTTGATCGAGCGGTGAAGCCCCTCTTAACGCTCTCCTGGCGATTACGACGGAGGAATGAGTGTTCGGGATAGTCCGCAGCGGGCTTCGGCGCGGATTCGAGACAATCGAAAGGCCGTTCGACCGCCTGTTTGGCCCCGAGGGTAATCCGGTCGCCCAGCTCGGCGCGCTCGGCTTCTTCTTCTTTTGGATCGTCGCCGTCAGCGGCATCTATCTATTCATCTTCTTCGATACCGGCATCGAGCGCGCCTACCAATCGGTCGAATACATTACCAACGATCAGTGGTTTCACGCCGGGGTGATGCGCAGCCTGCATCGTTACGCGTCAGACCTGATGGTCTTGATGTTGATTGTCCATCTGCTACGCGAATTTTCCTACGATCACTATCGCGGCGCACGCTGGTTCTCTTGGTTGACCGGCCGGCCGATTATTTGGCTGCTCTATACGTCGGGTATCACCGGTTATTGGCTCGTCTGGGACAAGCTCGCACAATACGTCGCCATCGCGACATCGGAATTGCTCGACCGGCTTCCGATATTCGGCGAGCCGATCGCCCGCAACTTCATCGCGACGGGCACTCTGACCGGCCGTTTCTTCACGCTCATGGTGTTCATGCACGTGGCGGTGCCGCTATTCCTGCTGTTCATCATGTGGGTCCACATTCTGCGTATTTCGCGCCCCAAAGTGAATCCGCCGCGACTGCTTTCAGCGATGTCGCTGATCGCGCTCATCGGCGTGTCGATTTGGAAACCGGCCGTCTCGCAAGGTCATGTCGACCTCGCTAAGGCGCCGGTCGAGGTTGGGCTGGACTGGTTTTATCTGCCGCTCTACCCCTTGATGGATTTTTGGAGCAAGGGCGCCGTCTGGGGTCTGCTCGGCGCGTTCTCGCTGATGATCGGTCTCATGCCCTGGCTTCCGCCGTTGCGCCGGGCGAAACCTGCGGAGGTTGACCTTGCCCATTGCAACGGCTGCGCCCGCTGCGCCGAGGACTGTCCTTACGAAGCGATCCGCATGGTTCGGCGCACCGACGGAATGCCATTTCCTGCCCAGGCCCAGGTCAACGCGTCATTATGTGTATCCTGCGGCATCTGCGTCGGAGCGTGCCCGTCGTCGACGCCGTTCCGGCGGACCGAGGGACTACGCACCGGCATCGACTTGCCGGATTACCCGCTGCGGATGCTGCGCGAGCGAACGCTCGCGGCCGCCGCCGGTCTGAGCGGCTTCCCCCGCCTGCTGGTGCTCGCGTGTGAACATGGTGCCGGCGCTCGACATCCGACCGGAGTGATCCGGCTGCCGTGCGTCGCCATGGCACCGCCGTCACTCATCGATTTCATCCTCAGCAAGAACCTTGCCGAAGCGGTAGTGGTGGCCGGCTGCGCCGAAAACGCCTGCTTCAATCGTCTCGGTATCGTATGGACCGAGCAGCGCTTCGCAAGACAACGCGATCCTTATCTGCGGGCGCGCGTGCCGCGTGAGCGGATCGCAACGATCTGGGCTTCGAAACTTGCAGTAAGGCGGTTCGAGCGCGAGCTTGCTGCTTTTGCGCGCAAGGTCGCGACCTTTCCGCCGGCGAAGCTGCGTTCGCCGCTGCCTGCGACGGTGCGCGCACCGGGCGAGTCTCGCACGCTCGCCGAGGAGCGTACCTCATGAATGCCGTTCGCATCGCCGGCCAGTTCGTCGTCATCGCCGCGCTGTTCGTGCTGGTCGCTGCATTCTCCGACTGGCCGGTCTACCGGCAGATCCCCAAGGGCTCCGCCGTCATCATATTGACCTTCGTGCATGGTGCAGACCGCGCGGCCGAATGCCGACGGCTCACGCCTGAGGAGATCGCCAAGCTGCCCCCCAACATGCGGCGCGTCACGGATTGTCCACGCGGCCGCCGCCCGATCTACGTCGAGCTCGATCTCGGCGGGCGCGCTTTATACAGGCAGAGTCTCCCGCCGACCGGGATCGCGGGTGATGGACCGTCGCGCGTGTATCAGCGTTTCGTGGTACCGGCGGGCGAATATGATGTGGCGGTGCGCATGCGCGATACAGCACGAGACCGGGGTTTCGACCACGAGCGCGAAGGGCACATCGTGCTCGCTCCTGACCAGCTGTTCGTGATCGACTTTCGCTCTGAAACCGGCGAATTTGTGTTCCGGTGACCCGACGCGGCGGCAAGCTGCAAGGAGAAGACCGATGACCCTATTGCAATGGCAGGAGCGATACAGCGTCGGCATCGACGCAGTCGATCATGAGCACAAGGAACTCATCGAACTCATCAACCGGTTGCACGATAAGCTTACGGCCAACGGCGACGAGTCCTCCATTGAAGCCTTCTTTGGCGATCTATTCAAAGGCGTTTCATCGCATTTCGCTCTCGAGGAGAAGCTGATGCGCGAACGACACTATGATCAGGTCGCGCAACATAAACAGGATCACGAACGATTGCTCGATGAAATTCGCGATATCATGGACGAGTTCTCCGGCGAAGCGGATATTGCGGAACTTTCCGCGCAGCTCGATGCGTGGTTCTCCAAGCATTTCGAGACTCACGACGCGCGATTGCACCAGGCTCTAACGTCGCATTCGCAATAAGTCGCAATGCGATCATTATGATTGTCACTGCACCAGGGGTATTTGGGCGGCTGCCAAGTCCACTCCCACGATTTCCGCCTGCCCAGCCAGGATTGAAACGTATTGGCGCAAGGCTCGCTCTTCGACGCTTGCCTTGAGTCGCTCGGTGATCCGGTCCCGCACCGCTTCGAACGACAGCGTCTTGCCCGGAATGCTTTGATCGACTGCAACGATGTGGAAGCCGTGCCTGGTCTTGACCAATTCGCGCAAAATTCCATTTGCGCCGAGCCGGAACAACGCCCGCTCGAATTCCGGCACAGTATCGCCCCGCCCGATCTGGCCGAGATTGCCGCCTTGTTTGCCGGACGGGCAATTGGACAGTTCCTCAGCCATTGTCGCGAACCGGTTCGGCTCCGCCAGAAGCTCCGACAACGCGCGTTCGGCGCGAGCCCGGATTTCGGGAACGGATATTGATGGTGTTACCTGAAACAGGATATGTCGAGCGCATACCAGATCTCCGCTCTGCAACTCCTTCAAATGATTCTCGTAGTAGCGTCGGCATTCCGCTTCGGTGGGGGAAGGCACGCTCACTTCATCTGCAAGGAGGCGCTCGACGGCAGCGCCGATCGGTTCATCATCGTCCACTTCGGGCGGCAAGACGCCAACGGCCATCGCGCGCTGACGCAGCAATTCCCGCACCGCCGCGACTTCCGGACTAGGCCATCGAGCGACTTCGACTGCAATGCCGTTGACCGTGACACTCATGATCGCACCGGCACTCTTGCCCGCGTGCGCGGCGAGCGCACGATCTGGTAGGGGCGGAACAGATAGGCGAGCGCGCCGGCGCCGCTCCAGATATGGATCATGCGGGTGAATGGCGAGATCAGAAAAATCGTGAACCCCAGCAGGACGTGCAGCTTGTAAACGAAAGGCACGCCCATCATCAGCGAGGAGGCGCCGCCGTCCAGCGTAACGATTCCCTTGACGTAAGTAGTCAACGTCTCGAACAGGGCGCCGTCCATGTGAAAGGCGGACAGCGGCACGGTCAGGAGACCGAGCGCCAGTTGCAACCACAGCAACATGGCAACGGCGATATCCCATTTGCGACTGTTCAGCCGGATACGCGGATCGGCGAGCCGTCGGTGCAGCAGGACGGTCAGACCGATGATGGCGACGAGACCTGCGATGCCGCCGACTACCATGGCCAGGAGCTGATGACCGACCGGGTTTATCGCCCAATCGACCGCCCAATGTGGGGCAAGAAATCCGGCGAAATGGCCCAGGATCACAATGATGACGCCGTAATGGAACAGGTTGGAGCCGAGCCGAAGCTGGCCTTTGCGCAGTATCTGCGAGGAGTCGCTCTTCCAAGTATACGGCTCGCGATCGAACCGGATGAGGCTGCCGATCAGTAATACGGCGAGGCAGAGATAGGGATAGATGCCGAAGAGAAAGGTATTGACGTAGTCGGCAGACAACATGGCAAATTCTCCGCTTTCACCGGGGGGGCGGCGTGTTTCTCGACGCGGGCGCCGGCGCGGCAGAGTTTTCGGCGCCAGCGAAAGGCACGCCATCAAAGGCGGGCCGCTCCAACCAGTCCCGATCGATATCCTCAGCCCGCTCGTTGACGCGCGGCACCGCTGCAACATTGATCGGGTCTTCGCCGGCAATAACGAGCAGCGTCTGCAGCACGGCGGCGTAGCTGCTGCCACGCGCAATCAGGGATTGGCCAATCGGCCGCAAAATATGGGCGCAGTCGCCTAGAAGCTCGCGCGTCTCTCGAAGGTCGCGGCAGCTCAGATATTCGAGCACGACCGGCAGATAGTCCGGCAGTTCGCGCGACGACAGCTCATAACCGGCCTGCTCATAAAGGCGCTTAAGATCAACCATGGCCTGTCCGCGATCACGCCCCTCGCCATGCAGATGCTCGAAAAGATGAAGCGACGCTGCACGCCCACGATCGAAAAGTTCGACGTAGCGCTCTTCGGCCTCCAGGAGGTCGCTGCTGCGCAGGTCGTCGATGAACGCCAGCAGGTCTTCGCGCTGGCGGGGAGCGATCAGCTGCGACGTGCGGATCGTCTCGGCGATTTCCGGCAACGCCTGTCGAACCTCTTCCCGCGGATAGGACAACAAAGCACCAAGCGCCCTGAGTACGATCATGTCTGGCTCCTCACGTGTCGAGCGGTCTAATCGGCGATTGCGCGTGATACATCAGGCACATGCCTTCCTGCACCCGTTGGCTCACGACCGCC
>VFSW01000437.1_pt1 | contig 61057 bp, 56 predicted proteins | sample 5358111 | NCBI WGS metagenome assembly VFSW01 (sample SAMN11554181, study PRJNA540505) | mine drainage metagenome | isolation source: sediment from site ElyBrook_90M | place: USA: Ely Copper Mine, Vershire, VT | collected 2017
CGCGATTGCCGGGAAGTATGTTGAGTACGAGGACAGTTACAAATCGCTCAAAGAGGCGCTGGTGCATGGCGCGCTGAAGTACAACCTGAAGCTGAACGTGACCTGGATCGAGGCGGAAGGGCTGGAGGCGCCGGACTACGAGGAGCAGCTGCGCGGGTTCGACGGGATCCTGGTGCCGGGCGGGTTCGGCAAGCGCGGGATCGAGGGGATGCTGAATGCGATCCGGTATGCGCGGGAGAAGCAGGTGCCGTACTTCGGGATTTGTCTGGGGATGCAGACGGCGTGCATCGAATACGCACGCAATGTGTGCGGGCTGGCGGGGGCGAATTCGAGCGAGTTCGATCCGGCGACGCCGCATCGCGTGATCTACAAGCTGCGCGAATTGACGGGCGTGGAGGAGATGGGCGGGACGATGCGCCTGGGGGCGTGGACGTGCCTGCTGGAGGCTGGATCTGCGGCGGCAAAGGCGTACGGAAAGACGGAGATTTCAGAACGTCACCGTCACCGTTACGAATTCAATCGCGAGTACGAGGCGCTGCTGACCCGGGCGGGGCTGAACATCACGGGGACGACGCCGGACGGGACCTACGTGGAGATCGTGGAGATCCCGGGGCATCCGTTCTTCCTGGGCTGCCAGTTCCACCCGGAGTTCAAGTCGAAGCCGCTGGAGCCGCATCCGCTGTTTGCGAAGTTCATCGAGGCGAGCTATGCGAACCGGGTGAAGGCGAAACGGGCGCAGGCGCAGGCGGAACCAGCGAGAGTGGAAGTGGGGCAGGGGTAGTGGGCGGCTAAGCAAGTACGATGAGCACTCATGCCTCTGGGAAGGTCGGGCAGGTTCCTCGTCCCCGATCAAGGCGGAAAGCGCGGCTTTCGCGTTCCCCCCTGGTCCCTGCAATGATCTCCTCCACCATCTCCGCGGTAGGACGAGCCTACCGGCGTGGTCAGCGGGAGTGATCAGAGGAGTGCCGTTCTCAATCTTTAATTGAGCCGTCATTACCTGATTATCTCAGCCACCGGCATCTGCACGGCGATCTCGATCTTTGGCGGCTGCAGCAGGGTGTTGTGAATGATGCAGCGGTGGACGGCGCGCTCGACGCCTTCGCGGTTGCGCTCTTCCAGAGCCAGCGGCAATTCGACTTCGATGCGGATGTTGTCAATGCGGGGCGGGTTCATGACCTTGTCCGCTATGACTTTCACGCGTGTGCCTTCGGTGGCGAGGTTCTTCTGGCGGAGGAAGTCGGCGGCGTAGTAGGCGGCGCAGGCGCCGAGGGAGGCAAGGAAAAGCTCGGGCGGGGTCATTCCCTCGTCGAAGCCATGGCCTTCAACCGGCTGATCGCTGATGACGGTATGCTGGCGGGCTTTGATCTCGAACTGAACAGCGCCGAGGTGATTGACTGTAACTTCCATGGCTGTGCTCCTGTTTCTATGGTGCGCGGCGCGGCGGCGGATTCCTGTGATTGCGATCACTGAATCTGGACCGGACAGAGTCTTATCTGGACGGTGGCGCTGCGTCTCTCCCGCATGCGCCGATTTCTGCGTGGAAAGCGGGGTTGGGATGGAATATCTGAATCGCGCTGTACTGGCAGCAGTGGGGGCGGAAGAGTTTGGCAAACGTCAACCGTATCCCTGGGCGAATCTGGCGAATACGCTGACGCCGGAGGGCTACGAGGCGCTGCGGCAGAGCATGCCGGATCCGGCCCTGGCGGAAAAGCAGGTGGGCAAGAAGCGCGCCTATGGACAGGGTCCGCACGACCGGTTTCTGCTGCACTACCGGCCTGGCGTCGAGATTTCCCCGCCGTGGAAGGAGTTTCTGGCGGAGTTGCAGGGTCCGGTGTATATGGATTTTCTGCGGCGGGTGCTGGGTCCGCGAACGTTTATTCCGACGTTCGAGTGGTACTACGCGTGGGAGGGCTGCGCGGTGTCTCCGCACTGCGACGCGGTGCGCAAGCTGGCGACGCAAATTTTCTACTTCAATACGGAGGCGGACTGGAACCCGGGCTGGGGCGGGGAGATTCTGATTCTCGACAGCGAGCGGCGGTTCAAGGCGCACTCCGGGCCTTCGTTCGACGACCTGAAGGTCGCGGCGTCGCTGCGGCCGAGCGGGAACGGGAGTCTGTTGTTCCAGAGGACGCCGCATTCATGGCATGGCGTGAAGCCGCTGCAGTGCCCGCAGGGGCAATTGCGGAAGCTGTTTATTGTGACGATCAACGTGCCGAGCTTCCAGGTTTGGTGGCGGAAGGTGCGGGGCAAGGATCCGGACGGGTACCGGATCGAAGCGGCCTGAAGCCAGCGCTCAGGCGAGATTGATTTGTGCGCCGGGGCAGCGGGCCGTGAGTTCCTGTTGCAGGCGCGCCAGGTCGCTCTCTTTGCCATTGGGGATCAGCACGGCCTGGTGGATGGGAATGACCTGGGTCGGGCCGTAGGGGTTGGGGACGGAGCGCTCAAAGTTGAACATCGCGCTGCGGGGCTGGCGCTCGTCGATGGCAGCGGAAACCAGGTTCGTGCTGACGTTGAGCCAGGGCGTGAAGACGCCGTCGCAGAAGATGCCGTCTCGCCCGAAGTAAGCTTCGGGATTCGCGCGAAGAAGTTTAGCGCGTAGCTTATCGGCGTGGGGAGCCTGGCCGCGCCCGCCGAGGACGGCCATGGCCAGGATGGCCCCGCAGACGCCGACGATATAGAGCGTCTTCCACAGCCAACCGCCAGGACAGAACCCATACACGCCAACGGCAATCGCGCCGAACGCCCAAATCAGGCGGTGCCAGTTTCGCGCGAGAACGAAGGTTGGCGGCGTCGCCTTGAGGCGTTCGGCCTGGACATTACTCCACGCCGTCCATTGCTCGGGCGTGTATTGCCAGTGGACCCAGGGGTTGAGTTCGACGGCGGTAAGCGATTGATCGAAGCTGCGGCTGGTCCAGTAGAGAACGGGCAGGAGGATGATGGCGAGAAACGCGGTCATGGCGGCGATGGTCAGGGGGAGGAAGCGAATGTCGCCTGGGATGAGCAGACCTGGAATCAGGAAGACCAGGATGATGACCGCGAAGACCTTCGCCCATTTGTAGACTTTGACGCGGTTGGTGGTGACGAGCTTCGTTGCGTGCGGGAGAGAGCTGGGCTTCGCTTCGCTGGGCGTGGTGAAGGTCTGAATGACGAAGATGAGGGTGAGCGTGTCGACCACGATGACCACGCCGATGGCCGAGAATGAAAAGGCCTCGGACCGGCCTTCGGTGAGTTTGACGACCGCGACGATGAGGGCAATTGCGCCCGCAATGGCCAGCAGGACCACGGCTATCGCACGGAGGGTCGAGCGGCGGGAATACAACGGGTTACGGCGCCACGCGCCCCACGCGCTGATCAGGAAGACAACGGCGAAGACGAGCTGGATCAATGGCGACCTCTGGCGGCTGCAGAGAAACGGGCGGGGACTGGTCTGGATCATATGCGATCGCGGTCCCATCGCACGAAATTTGAAGGATGGACTTTGCCCGCCGCCGCTCTTTTGGGGGATGATCATGGGAGTCCTATGGCCACCGTTTCTTCGCAACCTTCTCAAACCCGGAGCCGGCTGTTCGCGGCGATAGTCGTAGCGCTGCTGCTGGGAGTGGTGGGCGGCGGCGCAGTTCTTGCGTTGTTTCTGCATGAGGCGAAGCGCGGGATCTGGAACCGCGTGGCCACCGCGATGAGCGGGCGGACCCTGCGGATCGACACATCGCAGCCAACGGTGGTGGAGCAGGTGCGCAAGCTGGCACGGCTGGAGTCGGTGTCCTACACGATGGACAAGATGGTGTCGGGCGATCGGGAGAATCGGATTCTGCCGGCGTTTCTGACGGGAGACAAGATTCTTCTGGAGGTCCACGGAGAAGCTCTGGCCGGGGTCGACCTGGGACTGCTGGCGTCGAACGACGTTTGGGTGAATGGGAAGACAGTGCATATTCATTTGCCGCCGCCGCAGATTTTCACGGTGGCGCTGGACGATCAGAAGACGCACGTGTACTCGCGGACGACGGGAATTCTGGTGCCGGTGGATCCCAGTCTGGAGGGTGAGGTGCGCGAGCAGGCGGTGGAGAGCCTGCGGCAGTCAGCCCTGCAGGCGGGGATTCTGGGGAAAGCGCAGCAGAATGCTTGCTCGACGGTGACGAAGCTTTTGCTGGGGCTGGGGTTCGGGCAGGCGGAGTGCAGCTGAAGCGAGGGGAAGGGGTGCAGGGCTCGGGGTACAGGTGACAGGTTGCAGGTATAGCGGGCAGGGTACAGGCTATAGCGAAGGTCTGTTAGCGAGAAGCTGTGAGCGAAGGACGTCCGGCAGGAAACGGCTCTTCTGCACCCTGCACCCTGTCACCTGTCACCTGTACCCTGAGCGCTGCAGCCTGTACCCTGTTTCCGTGAGCCAGGAATTTGAGATTGGGCCGGTGCGGGTGGGCGGCGGGCGGCTGTTTCTGATCGCGGGTCCGTGCGTCATCGAGAGCGAGCAGCATGTGCGGACGATGGCGGAGGCGATCCAGCGGATCACATCGGACCTGAAAATTCCGTACATCTTTAAGGCGTCGTACGACAAGGCGAACCGCACGTCGGTGAAGAGCTTTCGCGGACCGGGACTGGTGGAGGGCACGGCGATTTTGCGGCGGCTGGCCGAGGCGACCGGGCTGCCGGTGCTGACCGACGTACACGAGCCGGCACAGTGCGAGATCGCCGCAGAAGGCGCGGATGTGCTGCAGATTCCTGCGTTCCTGTGCCGGCAGACCGATCTGCTCGTGGCCGCCGGGCGCACAGGACGCGCGATCAACGTGAAGAAGGGGCAGTTTGTGGCGCCGTGGGATATGCGGCACGCGGTCGAGAAGATCGCGAGCACCGGCAACACACGGGTGTTTCTCACGGAGCGCGGCGGGGCGTTCGGCTACAACAATCTGGTGGTCGACATGCGGTCGCTGGCAATTATGCGCGGGTTCGCGCCGGTGGTGTTCGACGGGACACACTCGGTGCAGATTCCTTCGGGCGCGAATGGCGTGTCGGGAGGGCAACCGGAGTTTATTCCGCTGCTGGCGCGGGCGGCGGTGGCAGCGGGGGTGGATGGGATTTTTCTCGAGGTGCACGATCATCCGGCGGAGGCGAAGTCGGATGGCGCGAATGCGCTCGATTTGAAGAATCTGAAGCCGCTGCTGGAGACGCTGCTGGCGATTCACCAGGCGGCAGGCGCTCCGGTTCCCGCCTGATCGGCGGCCCGGCTGCGCAGGGCTGTGGAATTGAGGGTCGTTTGGGCGGCGGCGCCGGTCTGCGGGTGGCAAGTACCCATGCGACAATAGGGAGGAACAGCCCATGAATTCCCCAGCCGCAGTGGCGCAGCACCCCACCACGCCAAATGCGGGCGTGTCGGGGACCCCGACGCCCCCGCCAGCGACCATCACGCCGGAGATTCTCGCCGCCCACGGCCTCACGCCGGATGAATACCGCCGCATTGAAGGCGCACTGGGCCGCACGCCGAGCCTGACCGAGTTGGGCATCTACAGCGTGATGTGGAGCGAGCACTGTTCCTACAAGTCCTAGAAGGTGCATCTGCGGCGGCTGCCGACGCGCAGCAAGCTGGTGGTGCAGGGACCGGGCGAGAACGCTGGGATCATCGACGTGGGCAACGGATGGGCGTGCGCGTTCAAGATCGAGAGCCACAATCATCCGTCGTACATTGAGCCGTACCAGGGCGCGGCGACGTCTGAAGCGCGATTTATGCGCGACATCTTTACCATGGGCGGGCTACCGATGTCGGTGAGGGACTCGCTGAGGGTTGGGCCGCTCGAAGCGGGTCCGGGCACGAGCGAGGAACTGGTCCGCAAGAACCACGCGGTGGTGGAAGGCGTGGTGCATGGGATCGCGGGATACGGCAATTGCTTTGGCGTCCCGAACCTGGGCGGCGAGACGAAGTTCGAGGCCTGCTACTCGGGAAACCCGCTGGTGAATGCATTTGCGTTGGGGCTCGTACGGCGCGATGAGATTTTCTACGCCAAGGCCTCTGGCATCGGGAACCCGGTGATTTATGTGGGCGCGCGCACAGGGCGCGACGGGATCCACGGCGCGACGATGGCGAGCGAAGAATTCAAGGAAGGATCTGAGCAGAAGCGGCCCAATGTGCAGGTGGGCGATCCGTGCATGGAGAAGCTGCTGCTGGAGGCCTGCCTCGCAGCGATGAAGACGGGCGCGGTCGTCGGCATTCAGGACATGGGCGCGGCGGGCCTCACCAGCTCCAGTTGCGAGATGGGCGGGCGCGGCGGCGTCGGCATCGAGCTCAACCTCGACCACGTTCCCCAGCGCGAATCCGGAATGACCGCCTACGAGATGATGCTCAGCGAGAGCCAGGAGCGCATGCTGCTGGTCGCCGAGAAGGGCCGCGAGCACGAGGTGCTCAGCGTTTTTGAGAAGTGGGGATTGGAAGGCGTGATTGTCGGAACGGTGATTGCAGAGCCGCGGTTGCGGGTTCTTCATCACGGCGAGCTGGTGGCGGATATTCCGAACCAGTCGCTCACCGACGAGGCGCCGGTGTATCACCGGCCGGTGGGGACGTGGGCGCGGCCGGATCAGATCAAGGTGCCGCTCGATCCGCCTGCACATGTGCTGGCGGAGTTGCAGAAGCCGCGGGATTACACGGCGGATTTGAAGAAGCTGCTGGCGTCGGCGAACATCTGCTCGAAGCGCTGGGTGTTTGAGCAGTACGACTCGATGGTGCAGACGAACACGGTGCAGGGGCCGGGCGGCGAAGCGGGCGTGATGCGCATCAAGGGGACCGGGACTCCGGGCCATGAGCGCGGGCTGGCGATGGCGCTCGCTGGCAATGGCCGCTGGTGCTATCTCGATCCAAAGCTGGGCGCGATGCATGCGGTGGCCGAAGCGGCGCGGAAGGTCGCTTGCACGGGCGCGACTCCGGTGGCAGCGACGAATTGTCTGAACTTCGGGAATCCGGAAAAGCCCGAGATCATGGCGCAACTTTCGGCGGCGATCGATGGCATTGCGGAAGCTTGCACGGCGCTGGGGACGCCGATTACGGGCGGGAATGTTTCGCTCTACAACGAGACGCGTGGCGAGGGGATTTATCCCACGCCGGTGGTTGGTGTGGTGGGGATTCTGGACGATGTGACGAAGGCGGTCCCGGCGGGATTTCAGCAAGCTGGGGATGCTGTTCTGCTGCTCTGGCCAGTTTCGGACTCGGATGACGTTGCTTATGAATCAAAAGAACAGTTCGACCGGCTCGTTTCAGAAGCGGAGCGCGAAAGGCGTCGCTCTGAGCTTCGAGCGATTGGTTCTTCGGAGTTCGCGAAGACCTCACTTAGATGCCTTTGGGGAGAGGTCCCGGGCATTGATTTAGGCGCAGAAGCATCGCTCGCGAAACTGCTGGCAGCACTCGCAAAACAGCAGCTGATCCACTCCGCGTGCGATATCGCCGACGGTGGACTTGCGGTAGCCTTGGCCAGATCTGGATTTGATAAGGGCATCGGGAGCGCCGTAAACCTGGCGCACGTATCGTGGGGGGACCTTGACCCATACAGCTGCCTGTTCGGGGAATATCCCGACGTTGTCATTAGTTGTAACACCGATAACATTGAGAAAATCGACAAGCTAGCTGAGGAGTTCGGCGTTATCGCGGAAGTCCTTGGCGACACGAACTCCGGCGAATTCGAGATAAGCATCAATAACTTGCTCCACATCGAGACCTCCGTGCGAGATCTCAGAGATGTTTTTTCCACTGCTCTCGAATCCCACCTCACCGAAGAGGTGACCGCGTGACCCGCCTCCTCTTCGAAGGCTTCCCCGGCCACGAACCCCGCTTTGAAGGGGCACGGCTTCAGCCGTGCCATATGCTCGCCCCGGGAGATGGGGCTTTAGCCCCTGAGGGAAGTTCTGAAGACCCCAAACTAAAAGAACACTGCGGCGTAGTCGCCATCCATAACCATCCTGACGCAGCCCGCCAGGCCTACCTCGCCCTCTACGCCCTGCAACATCGCGGGCAGGAGTCGGCGGGCATCGCGACGGCCGATGGCACGCATCTTTCGAACATCAAGGGCATGGGCCTGGTGTCGGAGATTTTCACCGACGATGTGCTTGCGCGCCTCAAGGGCGACATGGCCATCGGGCACACGCGCTACTCGACAACGGGCGACTCGGCGCTGCTGAACGCGCAGCCGATTCGGGTGGAGTCCACGAAGGGGCTGATCGCGATTGCGCACAACGGGAATCTGGTGAACCTCGGGAATCTGCGGGTGCATCTGGAGCGCAAGGGCGCGTTCTTTCAGACGACGTCGGACTCGGAAATCATCGTGCAGCTCATCGCACACTCCCAGGCGACGACGCTGGTCGATGCCATTGCCGATTCGCTGAGTCAGGTCGAGGGTGCGTTTTCGATTGTGATGATGACGCGCGACCGCATCTTTGCCGCGCGCGATCCGCACGGATTCCGGCCGCTTTCGATGGGGCGCATCCACAATCCTGACGGACCGGACACAGTTGTCTTCGCATCGGAGACCTGCGCATTCGATTTGCTGCGCGCGAAGTTTGAGCGCGATGTACTGCCCGGCGAACTGGTGATGGTGAGCGCCGACGGCGTGACGTCCCGGCAATATGCGCCGCCGAATCAGACCAGCTGCATCTTCGAGCATGTGTATTTTGCGCGGCCCGACAGCAGGATCTACAACCGCTGGGTGCAGGAGAGCCGCGAGGAGATGGGGCGTCAGCTGGCGCGCGAGTCGCACGTGGACGCCGATCTGGTTGTGCCGGTGCCGGACTCAGGCGTGACGGCGGCGATTGGGTATGCGGCCGAAAGCGGCATCCCGTTTCGCTTCGGGCTGATCCGCAACCATTATGTGGGCCGCACCTTCATCGAGCCCGAACAGCGCGTGCGCGACTTCGGCGTGAAGCTGAAGCTGAATCCGGTGCGCAATCTGCTGGAGGGGCGGCGGATCATTCTGATCGACGACTCGATCATTCGCGGCACGACGAGCCGCAAGATTGTGCGCATGGTGCGGCAGGCAGGGGCGACGGAAGTGCATCTGCGCATCAGCTGCCCGCCGACGATTTCGCCGTGTTACTACGGCGTGGACACGCCAAGGAAGTCGGAGCTGATTGCGGCGAATAACACGGTTGAAGAGATTCGGCGATTCATTGAGGCGGATTCGCTCGCCTATTTGTCCCTGGATGGGTTGCGGAATGCGTGCGATGGCGGCGAAGGAAACAAGTTCTGCGTCGCGTGCTACACGGGCGAGTATCCCACGCAGTGGGTGGATGTCGAAGACATTCTGCCGGCGGCTGCGGTTGTGGGTTAGGCTGCCGTTCGGCTCCGGATTTTGCGAATCGACCTGTCTTTAGCAGCTTCCGCAAGATCGTATCGGTTCTGCAGGTTGAGCCAGAATTGCGCCGAGTTGCCGAAATAGAGGCCGAGGCGCAGGGCTGTGTTGGCGGAGATGCCGCGCTTGCCGCGCACGATATCGTTGATGCGCGGAGCCGGGACTTCGAGTTCGCGGGCCAGACGCCATGCGGAGAGGCCGAGAGGCTCCATAAACTCGGTCCTGAGGATGTCCCCCGGGTGAAACGCGAATGTCTTCATTTCAATCCTCAGTGGTAATCGACGATCTCGACCTGATGCGCATCGCTGCCCTTCCAGATGAAGCAGATACGGTATTGGTCATTGATGCGAATCGAGTGTTGCCCGACTCGCGATCCTTTCAGCTTCTCGAGCCGGTTCCCGGGCGGAGAAAGCAATTCAGACAGACTGGCTGCCGCATCCAGAATCGCCAGCTTCTTGCCGGCGATTTCCCGGATGGAAGCGGGAATTCGCCGACTTCTGCCTGTTTCCCAGAGAACCTCTGTGTCCCGATCCCGGAAGCCGACGATCAACAGGATCATTATTAAGGTGATCCGTTCATAACGTCAAGCGTTACTATCGACAGGCGCTCACGCCGGTAACGAGTCGGCGCCTCCTCTTAAAACATGATTTTCTTCGCGCAACCTGAACATCCCGCGCTGCTTCCAAAAACAGCAGAAGGGAGAACGTTCGAATGGCAGCGAAGAAGAAGTCATCAGCAAAGAAGTACGGTCCCGGGGCAGCGAAGAAAGTCGAACGGGCGATGCACGAGGAGAAGCGTGGCCAACTGAAGAGTGGGCGCAGCGGCAAGACGGTCAAGAGCCGCAAGCAGGCCATCGCCATCGGATTGTCCGAGGCGCGCAAGGCGAGCGCAAAAGTTCCGAAGAAGAAGTCAGCGGCGAAGAAGAGCAGCGCAAAGAAATCTTCGTCAAAGAAGAAGTAAGGGCGGCGCCAGCGAATGGACGCGGCAACGGGCTCGGAATCTTTCCCAGGTTGCGGGCCGTAGTTTTCTCGCGCCGCGTCTTCCTGTAACCTTCCATTCGTACCCCTCATGATGCCGGACTCCTCCGATCTTTCTGCTCACCGCTTCGTTCGCGCATGTTTGCGTCAGCCCGTGGATCGCACGCCGGTGTGGTTTCTGCGCCAGGCGGGCCGCTACATGCGCGAGTACATGGAGGTGCGGCGGCACCACTCGCTGCTGGAGATCTGCAAGCGCCCCGACCTTGCCGCCGAAGTGACGATCACGGCGGCGGAGAAGCTGGATGTGGATGCGGCGATTATTTTCGCCGATCTGCTGCTGCCTCTGGAATCGATGGGGCTGGATTTCGAATTTCAGGCCGGCGAGGGTCCGGTGATTCACAAGCCGCTGCGCACGGCGGCGGACATCAACGCGCTGGTGACGACGCGGGCTTCGGAATTGAGTTACGTCGGAGATGCGATCCAGAAGGTTGTCGCGCATTTTCATGGACGGCTGGGGATGATCGGGTTCTGCGGCGCGCCGTTCACGCTGGCCAGCTACATGATCGAGGGCGGCGGGTCGCGGAATTACATCGAGACGAAGAAGCTGATGTACCGGCAGCCGGATGCGTGGCGGAAGCTGCTGGACAAATTGGTGATGGTGCTGCGCGAATTTGCGGCGCAGCAGGTGGCGGCGGGCGCGGATGTGATGCAGATTTTCGACAGCTGGGCCGGGGCGCTGGCGATTCCGGATTATCGCGAGTTTGTGCTGCCGGCGACAAAGATCTTGGTCCGCGAGGTGCAGGCGCTGGGCGTGCCGTTGATTTACTTCGGCGTGGATACGGCGAGCCTGTTGCCGGCGATGCGCGAGGCGGGCGCGGACGTGCTGGGGCTGGACTGGCGGACTCCTCTGGATAAGGCGTGGCGGGAACTGGATTATTCCTGCGCGGTGCAGGGGAATCTGGACCCGATCACGTTGTTTGCGGAGCCGGAGCTGATTCGCGCGCGGGTGCGAGCGATTCTGGATCAGGCGGGCGGAAGGCCGGGCCACATCTTCAATCTCGGGCACGGCATCGTGCCGGGAACGCCGGTGGAAAATGTGCAGGCAGTGGTGAAGTTCGTCCGCGAATACGTGCCGGAGGCGCGCCATGGCTGATGCGGTGTTGCTGCTGGCGCACGGGACGCCGGATGTGGTGGAGGAGATTCCGGAATATCTGATGCGCGTGACGCGCGGGCGTCCGTTGCCGGAAGAAGCCGTGAAGGAAGTCGAGCATCGGTTTGCGGCGATCGGCGGGAGTCCGCTGACACGGCTGACCATGGAGCAGGGGCGGCTGCTGGGTGCGGAGCTGGGCATGCCGGTCTACGTGGGCATGCGCAACTGGAAGCCGTACATCGCGGATGTGGTGGCGAAGATGCGCGCCGATGGCGTGACGCGCGCGGTGGCGATTTGCCTGGCGCCACAGAATTCGCGCACGAGCGTGGGGCTGTACAGGAAGGCCGCGTTCGATGCGGCGGGCGATGCGCTGGAGCTGCGGTTTGTGAAGGACTGGGCGGAGCATCCGGAATTGATTGCCGCGTTTGCGGAGCGGCTGACTACGACGCGAGAGGCGTTCGGCAAGGAAGTGGGCGCGCCGGTGCCGGTATTGTTCACTGCGCACAGCGTGCCGTGCCGCACGATCATCTCCTCGCCGCAAACCGATGCGACGGCAAAGCCGGAGCCTCCCGATCCGTATCCTGTGGAGGCGAAGACGACGGCGCAGCTCGTGGCAGAACGTGTGGGCGTGCCGCCGGAGCAGTGGTGGTTTGCGTTTCAGAGCCAGGGAATGTCGGGCGGGCCGTGGATCGGGCCAACCGTCGAGGCCACGCTGACGGCGCTGCGCGAGCAGGGCGTGACGAAGCTGGTGATCCAGCCCATTGGGTTTCTGTGCGATCACGTGGAAATTCTGTACGACATCGACGTCGCGTTCCGGGATTATGCGAAGGGGCTGGGGATGACGATCCGGCGGCCGGAGTCGCTGAACGAGTCTCGGCGGCTGACGCTGGCGCTGGCAGATCTGGCGCGCAACGGCCTCGCCTGAACGCGAAAACGAATCCGGTCAGCCAAATTTTTCGTGCCCCCGACAGAGGGCGCGCATCAGAATAATCTGGAAATTATGAAGACCTGGCAGAAGTTCGCTCTGATTATGGTGCCGGCGATTCTGATCGCGGCGATTGGCATTTGGCGGATCAACGTGGCACGCAGCAAGCCTGGGGTGGTCCCGCAGCAGGCGCAGGAGACACACCTGAGCGACGAGCAGATGGTGCAGCCGCGCAAACTATTCATCGACGATCTGAAGTCGGCGAAGGATCTGATCGGGAAGCCGGTGTGGGTGCAGGCCGGATATGAGATGGCCTACTACCCGTACGCCGGACATCGAGTGGACTTCGCGCACAAGGTGGGCGTGCTGCCGAGCGTGCAGCGGCTGGATATCAAGGACATCGTGCTCGAAAAGGTGCCGGCCAATGTGGAGACGCGGATTCCGCGTGGGAACGAGCAGGCGTTTGCGGTGTTCATCATGCCAGGCGACGCAAAAGAATACGCCACCGCGGTTGGCACAATGCAGGGGAGCGATTCGACCTGGTACTGCGATAACGTGTTTTACTACGACGATCCGCACCAGATGTACAACTTCTGGCCGAAGGACTTGTGGGCGGCCGTGGATGCGCATCAGCCGAAGCCAGGGATGACGGAGTTGGAGACGGCGATGGCGCTGGGCGTGATGCAGCAATCGAACTCATCGGACTACGGAAACCGGACGGTTGACTACAATGCCGGACCCAGGCGCTGGGCAGTGACGTTCGAGAACGATAAGGCGACGCAGGTGGAAGAGCAGCCGGCAGCCGGTAGCCGGTAGCCGGTAGCCGGTAGCCGGTAGCCAAAGACGTCCTGCCCTGAGGATTCGTTGCGCTCCCGCAGCAGATTTACGGAATTCGGCGGGCTGCGCGACGGCTGGCATTTTACGCGTCTTCAGAGAAGCGGAGGGGCGGGCCGAGGAAGCGGTTGCGCAGCAGCGCGAGCCATCCACCCAACAATGAGGGCGCGGGAGCGGCGTAGCTGGAGAACACTGGTACGAGCTGCCGGCGCGCTTTGCGGTTTGCTGCGGGCGGCGGTGTGGCAAGCGGTGGAGGTTCCGGTGAGGCGTTGTGGGCGAGGACCGCGAGCGCGCACTGCCGCAGGTAGGCCGAGACGGTGATCCCAAGCTCGGCGGCGCATTTCTCGATGCGGCGTTCTTCGCCGGGGGAAAAGCGCGTGGTAATGCGGCGGGTGCGGTCGGGGGCCGGCTTCTTCTTTGGCGCAAGAGCCGCTTTGGGTTGCTGCACGGTGTTGGCCAGAATCTGACTGAACCGGGGGCGCCTGGGCGCGCGCGGCGTGGGTCTTGAGGCAGCGTCTGGAGCGGCGCGACGCGGCTGGGCCGGCGCGTGTGCGGATGCCCGGTTCGCAGGCCTGGCTCTCGCAGATTTTGCCGCAACGCGAGCCGGCTCAGGCGGCACCGGTTTTGCCTGTGCAGGCGGTTGGAGAGAAGCCGGGACGGCCTTCGGCTTCGTGGATGGAGGCGGAGTCTTGCTCGGCGGCTGGCGACGAGACACAAACGCGGCCGGTGGCAGGTCAGCAGCGACGCGGGCGGAAATCGGCAGCGAAGACCGGTCAGGCAATGCGGCGGTCAGCGTGCCTTTCTGCGCGTTGTTTTTTGGCGTCTTGGCGGCGGGCGAGCGACGGACGGACGAGGATTGCGGGAGACTTTGCGGAGCAGGCGCGGATACTGTGGCGGTCAGCGACGGAAGCGGAGCGGCAGGCAGTTCGGGACGAGGGTCGGCGGGCGGTGTAGCCTTCAACGCGATCACGGATTCGGTCTCGGGGACGATCGGCAGGCTGGCGATCCAGGACGGCAGATCTTCGGCGGTGTCGGGCAGAGGAAAAGTCGCCTTCGGGGGGTGCGCCGCAGGCGATGCCGCGCTGGTCTTTGCGCGGGCTGGCGCAGGGGATTTGGGCGCGCGTGCAGCTTGCCGGTTGCGATGCTGGCGGATCGCTTCTTCGTAGGGGATTTCACGAATCTCTTCGCCTGGCTCGCCGGCCGCGTGGCCATCGCCATTGCCGCGGGCCGGCGCCTTGCCGGACCAGGTGTGGAAGCGGCTGAGAATGGTGTGAAGGTCCTCGGGGGGCTGTGCGGGCTGCATGGGAGATCCTCCAACCCGAGCGTATAAGGATGGCGGCGGGGCGACCGGGGAAAGATGAGGGAATTCTCAGGCGCATTCCAGCCTTGGTAACGAAGGCGGGCTGATTTTCCGTTTTGGGAAAGCGGGATTACTTTTTGCAGCGCCCCCCTTGACGCCGATCAGCCCGTGTTGCGCAGGCCAGCAGCGATGCCGCTGATCGTTCCGGCGATGGCGCGGTTGATTGCGTCGGTATCCTCGCCGGCGCGCTTGCGGCGCAGCAGATCGACCTGGATGAGGCTCATGGGGTCGACGTAAGGGTTGCGCAGAACGATGGAGCGGGCGAGCACGGGATTCGACGCGAGCAGGTCGCGCTGGCCGGTGACGGCGAGGATAGCGTCGCGGGTGCGTTCGAATTCCGCTTTGAGCATGCCGAAGACGCGCTCGCGGAGAGCGGCGTCGGGGACGAGCGAGGCGTAGAGCGAGCCGATGCCGAGGTCGGCTTTGGCGAGGGCCATCTCAACGTTGCGCACGACGTCGGTGAAGAGGGGGAAGTCGCCCATCATTTCCTGGAGGAGTTGCAGACCGCCGGGCTTCTTCGCAAATTCCGAGAAAGCCGTTCCGACGCCGAACCAGGCAGGGACAAGGAGACGGCTCTGCGTCCATCCGAAGACCCAGGGGATGGCGCGCAGGTTGGCGAAGGAGATTTGTCCGGGGCGGCGCGCCGGACGCGAGCCGATGCGCGCGTTTTCGAGTTCGCCGACGGGCGTTGCGACTTCGAAGTAGTGCAGGACCTCGGGGTCCTCAAGAACGTGCTCGCGATAGCACGCATACGAGATATCGGACAGCTCGGTGAAGGCTGCCTCCCAGGATGGCTGGAGAACGCCGGAATAGCGGCCGTTGGGCAGCAGCGCATTGGGGCGAGCCAGCGCGTCGAGCGAGGCGGCGATCATCAGCTCGAGATTGCGCTCGGCGAGGACGACGTCGGAGTACTTCAAGTTGAGGACTTCGCCGTGGTCTGTGATGCGAAGCTGGCCGTATAAGGCGCCGATGGGCTGCGCGTAGATGGAGCGGTGGGTCGGTCCGCCACCACGTCCAACGGTGCCGCCGCGGCCGTGGAAGAGGCGGAGGCGGATGCCGCACTCGTGGGCGACGTCATGCAGAGCACGGTGGGCGCAGAAGATTTCCCACGTGCTGGTGAGCATGCCTCCGTCTTTATTGGAGTCGGAGTAGCCGAGCATCACTTCCTGGGTGTTGTTCCAGGAGGCGAGGAGTTTTTTGTAGCCGGGCGAGGTCCAGAGCTCGCGGCAGATGCGCGGGGCGCTGCGCAGGTCTTCGATGGATTCGAAGAGGGGGACGGGCATGAGGCCGGGGTCTGAGCCGCGGCCGGCGACTTCGACTCCGCCGAGGCGCGCGAGCCACAGAACGGCGGTGACGTCATCGACGGACGCGGCGCCGCTGACCACGTACTGCCGGATGGCCTCGGGGCTGCAGCCTTTTTTGAGTTCGGAGATGACGCGGAAGGTTTCGATGACGTCGCGGGTTTCGGGGCTGAGCGCGGAAGGAGTCGTTGGTGGGTTCTGTGCACACCAAGCGGAGGATTCTTCGAGGGCCTTGCGATGAATGCGGGCGTGTTGGCGGATGTCGAGCGTGTGGAGATGGAGGCCGAAGGTGCGGACCGTCAGGAGCAGCGGATCGATGAGGGTCTCGGCAAGGCGGATGCCCTGGTGCTCGGCGAGCGAGCGGCGAACGATGCTGAGGTCGGCGAGAAAGTCGGCCGCGGAGCAGTAGGGGGAGAGGCCGGCGAGCGAGGACTCAAGTTGATCGGGGTCGGTGTCGGCCTTGCCGGCAGTGCGCTGGATGCGCGCGCGGACACAGACGAGGTAGCGGCGGTAGGTCTCGAATTCGAAGCGCGTGCCGAAGGATTCGGTGCTGGTGTGCAGCTCGTCTTCGAAGGAGCGCAGGCGGGCAAGGAGTTCTTCGCTGACAGGCAACTGCTGCGCGGAGGTGGTGAGGAGGTCGATGGCCTGCTGCAGGCGCTCGTCGTAATAGTCGAGCAGGCGCGTGCGCGCGGAGAGGATCGCCTGGCGGGTGACGTCGGGGGTGACGAAGGGGTTGCCGTCGCGATCGCCGCCGATCCAGGAGCCGAAGGCGAGGAGCAGCGGGAGATCGGAGATCTCGATGTGGAGGCCGTACTCGCTTTTGAGGGCGGCGGCGACTTCCAGATAGAGGCCGGGGAGTGTCTCGAAGAGGGAGACGTCGTAGTAGTCGAGGCCCATGCGGATTTCGTCGGTGACGGCGGGCTTGCGGCTGCGGACCTCGTCGGTTTGCCAGAGGGCGGTGATCTCGGCGGTGAGGGCTTCTTCGAGGGCGGCTAGTTCCTCATCGGAGACGGGGATGCGGTCGATCTTCTCGAGGAATTCGGCCATGCGGCGGCGCTTCATGAGGACGGAGCGGCGCGCGATTTCAGTGGGATGCGCGGTGAAGACCGGCACGACAAGGATGCGGCGGAGCCAGGCAAGGGCCTTGTCGGCGGAGATGCCGGCTTCACGCATGGCGCGCAGGGTGCCGCGCAATTCGCCGCGCTGCGTCTCGCGTTTCTGGTCGCCGGTGATCTGGATCGACAAGCGGCGGCGCTTGCGGTGATTCGTCTCCGCGAGGTTAATCAGCTCGAAATAGAAGGCAAAGGCCCGGCTGAGGCGCTCGGCCTGCTCGACCGGCATGGCGCTGATCTTGAGGACGGCGAGCTGCATCAGCTTTTCGGCGTCGCGGTTCTCCCCCCTCGACTGCAGTTCGCGCCGCCGAATCGCCGACTGGCGCAGCTCTTCCACCTTTTCGTAGAGGGCGCTGCCGGCCTGCTCGCGCAGCACGCGGCCCAGCAGCTGTCCGAGCGAGCGCACATCGCGGCGCAGCGGCGCTTCCTTCAGGTCGCCGGTGCGCGCTTCCAGTTCGGCGAGGCGCTGCTCCCAGCTTTCGGGTTTCCAGAGGGGCGGCATCTGTTCTGATTCAATCACACTGCGTGGTACGATTCGTGCACGCCGGCCTGGCTTCCGCTTTCAGCGGCGTTCTTCGACCATGAAAAATCGCATACGAATTTTGTTGCCGCTGCTCTGCGCAGCTACGGTGTTGGCGCAAACCCGGATTTCAGGCGGGGTGGGTTCGGGCAGCGCTGCGCCGTTCGATGTCGTGATCGTGCATGGGCACATCATCGACGGCACCGGCTCGCCCTAGTACTCGGGCGACGTGGGGATTCGCGACGGGCGGATTGCGGCCATCGGGAATCTGGAACACGCCGCACGCAAGCAGACCATCTATGCGCATGGCGATGTGGTGGCGCCAGGCTTCATCGACATGCTGGGGCAGTCGGAGATGACGATGCTGATCGATCCGCGCCTGCCGTCGAAGATCTATCAGGGCATTACCACGGAGATCACCGGCGAAGGCGACTCGGTGGCGCCGCTGAACGCGCGCATGATCGCAGCAGACCGCGCCAGCTATGAGCATTTGAAAATCACGCCGGACTGGACGGACTTTCGCGGATACTTTGCCCGGCTCGAGCGCCAGGGAATGGGAATCAATCTGGCGAGTTACGTGGGCGCGACCAGCGTGCGGCGGATGGTGCTGGGCGATGGCGACGTGCAGCCAAACCCAGAACAGCTGCAGCAGATGCAGGCATTGGTGCAGCAGGCGATGGAGCAGGGCGCCGCGGGCGTGTCGACAGCGCTGCAATACGCACCGGCGCCGTATGCGAAGACCGATGAGCTGATCGCGCTGGCGAGCGTGGCGGCCCGCTATGGCGGCATCTACGCCACGCACATGCGCAGCGAGGGCGACGCGGAGCCGGCTGCCATCGACGAGGCGATCCGCATCGGGCGCGCGGCGCACATCCCGGTGGAGATCTGGCATCTGAAGACGGCGGGCAAGACGAACTGGGGCAAGATGCCGCAGGTGATCGCGCAGATCGACGCGGCGCGCGCGTCGGGCGTGGACGTCACCGCGGACACGTACGCGTACACGGCGTGGTTCAACAGCTTCTCGGCGTTCATTCCTCCGTGGGCGCACGACGGCGGCGATGCGGCGCTGATTGAACGTCTCAAGGATCCAGCGACGCGCGCGCGGATTCGCAAGGACATGCTCGATCCGCATGGCGACTGGGACAACGAGTGGCAGGAAATTCCGGGACCGGAGGCGATTCAGATTGCGGTGGTGCAGAATCCGGAACTGGTGCCGCTGCAGGGCAAGCGGCTGTCAGAGGTCGCGGCGATGTGGCATGAGGATGCGATCGACGCGCTGTGCGACCTGCTGATCAAGGACAAGGCATTCACCAACGTCGCGGTGTTTGGGATGAGCGAGCCGGATGTGGAACTGGCCCTGAAGCAGCCATGGGTTTCGATCGATAACGACTCGCAGGGGACGTCACCCGAGGGATTGCTGGGGCAGGAGCATCCGCATCCGCGCGCGTACGGAACGTTTCCGCGCATCCTGCGCAAATATGTGCGCGAGGAGCATGTGCTGACCTTGCCGGATGCGATCCGGAAATTTACGGCGCTCCCCGCGCAGCGCATGCGGCTGACGGATCGCGGCGTGCTGAAGCAGGGCATGTGGGCCGATGTAGTGGTCTTCGATCCAGCGACAATTCGCGACATGGCCACGTTCGAGAAGCCGAATCAGCTGTCGCAGGGGATGGAGTACGTGCTGGTGAACGGCGTGCCGGTGATTGCAGACGGCAAGATGACGGGCCAGTTGCCGGGCAAGGTGCTGCGCGGGCCTGGGTACGTAGGGCGGTGAGTGAGTCTCCGGCGAGACGGAAAGCATTGGCGTATCATCCTGACGTTATGCGCAGACTTGCCTTGCCTCTGTTTGTATTCGCCAGCCTGATAACGGCCGCCGCTTCCCTTCCCGCGCTGGGTCAGTCCAGTTCCGATCAGCCCAAGCCCAAACCCGAAGAGACCGAGGTCTGGACGCCCGTGCCGAAGGTCGTGACGCCGGGGGCCACGGATGCCGCTCCTCCGTCCGATGCCGTCATCCTCTTCGACGGGAAGAATGAAGACGCGTGGGTGTCGGCGCAGGATCACACGCCGGCAAGGTGGGTCGTCGGCGATGGCGTGCTGAAGGTCGCGAAGGGCACGGGCAATATCGAAACGAAACAGAGCTTCAAGGATTATCAGCTGCACATCGAGTGGCAGATCCCCACGGACATCACCGGCAGCGGGCAGGCGCGCGGGAACAGCGGTGTCTTTCTGGCGTCGCTGGGGCCCGGGGATGCGGGATATGAACTGCAGGTTCTCGACTCCTACAACAACGCGACGTACGTGAACGGCATGGCGGGGAGCCTGTACAAGCAGGCCATTCCGCTGGCGAATGCGGCGCGCAAGCCGGGTGAGTGGCAGACCTACGATGTAGTGTGGACGGCGCCGCGTTTCAAAGCGGATGGATCGATCGAGACGTCGGCCTACGCGACCGTCTTCTGGAACGGCGTGCTGGTCGAGGATCATTTCCAGTTGAAGGGGCAGACGCTGTACATCGGGCAGCCCTTCTACAAGGCGTACGATCGCGCGCCGATCAAGCTGCAGGCGCATGGCGACAAGAGCGAGCCGATCAGCTTCCGGAATATCTGGGTGCGGCCACTGGATTGAAGACTGGCCATCCAGGAATCGTGCCTTCGGCGCAGGAAGTGTCTAGCGGAGGCGCGAGCGCACTTCGGGGCGCACCAGATAGAGAAAGAAAATCATATTCACAAAGGCCAGACCGAGTTCTGCGTACTGGTGGAACTTCACCGCAAACCACAGCGCATAGGTCCCGGAGAGAAAGGCAGCGGCGAGGGTCATGGCCCAACCCCAGCGGCGCCGGGCGGTCAATCCCTGGCCGGCGGCGGCGAAGGCCACGCACAGGGTCAGATAGATGAGCGGCAGCTTGTGCATCGTAATGCTGATGAGCCCGACGATCGACAGCAGGAACATCCAGACGGCAATGGCCGCCATGCCGGGGAGCAGTTTGCCCCTGGTTTCCTGACTTGTTTCTTCGCTCATAGGGTGTGCAGATAGGCCAGCAGATCCTGCAGTTGCTGGTCGTTGAGGTCGTTGGCGTAGCCGGGCATCATGTTGCGTCCGCGCAGGATTACGGGCGTGACGCGGTCGTCATTGGCGGGCGCGCCGCTGGGCAGATATTTTTTGCGATACAGGGCGAAGAGGCTGGGCCCGTGGAGGTCGCCGGTCTTCTCCGCATAGTGGCAACTGGCGCAGTGATGCTCATACACGGCGCGGCCGCGGGCTTCCTGCGGCGTGAGTTCGCTCACCGGCTTCGAAGGCCCCAGCGAGGGACCACATCCGGCGAGTGCTGCGGCGATCGCTGCCGCGAGCGCCGCGATCCTCCAACCCTGTCGAACGGTTATACTCATGAACGATCTATCTTACGATGTACTTTTGAAGTTCATGGAGCAAAACGGGGACGGGCTGGTTCAATCGTTGGCCAGAGTCCGAAATGTTTTGAGCCGATTTTGTGATTGCCCTCGTCGGTCCGGGGTGAGCAGTGGGATTCGGGAACTGAAAGTTCTGGAAAACGGTGACACGGCCAAAATGCAGAATCGCATCCAGCGCCGCGCGACGTTTGCCTATTCAGTCTGCCGTACATGGGAATCTCGTTGTGGAGTGGATCAGTTCCCCATCATAGTGGGTGGACGGTCGGTATCCAGCAAGCTTCGGCGCGAAGAAGCAAAGAGCAAACGCAGATCCCTCGCTCGCCTACCCCATCTGCGATGGGGCCCCAAAACGCTCGCTTCGGGATGACACTCGAGGTTGTCGATTGATGAGTGCAACGTCGGCAACTCGGCCGATTGAGCCGTGCACTGACGCAGAGCCGCCGACACGTTAGTTCGCAGCGGCGATCTCCCCCACAATGCTGTCCAGCGCATTGCGCGCGGCGTCGCCGGAGGGCTGGCGATCGTTGCAGAGCACGGAGAAGACCAGGGTTTTGCCGCTTGCCGCAGTCACGTAACCGCTGAGGGTATTCACCTCGGCGAGGGTGCCGGTCTTGGCGAAGACCTTGCCGCGGAGCGGGCCGGCAAATCGTCCGGAGAGTGACCCGTCGATGCCGCCGATAGGGAGACTCGAACGCAGGATCGGCCCCCAGGGCTGGTGCGCCGCGTAGACGAGCAGGGTTGTGGCCGCACGCGGCGTGATGAGGTCGTCGCCTGACAGGCCGGAGCCGTCGTAGAAGAGGAAGTCGCCCGGGTCGACACCGGCGTTGATGAGGAACTGCCGCACGACGCGCGCGCCCTGCGCGATGGAGCCATCGTTGCCTTCGAGCCGGCCGAGGAGGCGCTGGTACAGCTCCGCGTGCAGGTTCTGGCTGATTTTGTTCGTCACCGTGATGTCTTCGGCGACGGTCGGCGAAACGTGCGTGGCGAGCACGGTGAGTCCGGTGACCTCCGGCCAGAGGGTGGCGAGCGTCAGGGGCCGCAGCACCACCGGCTGACTGATTTCCGCGCGATAGTCTTCCGTGTCGGTGGACAGGCGGTGCCAGGCCTGCGCGCCGCCTTTGACGGTGACGCCGCGTGCCAGCAGCATCTGCCGCAGCGCGGTTGCGGCGAACTGCGCGGGGTCTTCGATGGCCAGGCCTTCATGCATGCCGTTGGCAGTAACCGATCCGAAGAGCCGAATATCGAGGCTGCCGGGCGCGCGATCGATGCCGGAATGCGCAACCGTGCCGGGTGGGGCGAGAGTGAGCGAATTTTCCAGCTTGTAGTAAGGAACGTCGGGGTTCCAGGTCACAACCGTGGGCGCGGTCTGCGCGGTGTCGCCCTCACTGCCCGCGGGCGCGGCCGCGTTCACGGTGTCTGCGGGGGCCGGCGCTACGTTGAGGAACACGACATTGTCGTTGACGGTGAGGGCGGAGACGGGCGCGCCGTAGTCCCACTGCAGGTCATCCCAGGCCCAGTTGCCGCCGTAGCGCTCCCACACGAACCAGGAGTCGTCGCCGATGACGTTGCCGGTGATAGTCTTCACGCCGCGAGCGACGATCTGGTCGGCCATGGCGTCGAGCGCCTGCAGGGGCGGATTCGGGCGCTCGGTTTTGCCATCCCAGGGATAGCTGCGGCCGGACAGGGTGGGATCGCCGGCGCCGATGAGGCGCACATCGCCATGCAGCGTGCCATTCGCGTCGATTGAGCCCGAGGTGACGGCATTGGTGGTCCAGGTGGCGCTGGCGGGAACCATGGACAGCGTCGCGGCGGTAGTGAAGAGCTTGGCGTTCGAGGCCGGCTGAAAGAACTGTGCGTCATTCAGAGCGAAGACGGGTTTGCCCTGCAAGGTGACGACGGAGATGCCCCAGTGGGCGCGCGAAACGGCGGGATCGGCGAGGATTTGCGCGATGGCCGTTTTCAGCGGCACGTGCCGGTGAGTGGGGCGTACCGACTTATGCTTCGTTGCCGCGCCTGTTATCAGGGGCAACAGAAGTACGCAGGCGCACACCAGATTCGCGGCTAACCGTCTCCTGTCTGAGCGCTTCACTGCTGACCGCCCTATCGCTAACCGCCTCTCTGCTGACCGCTTCACCGCTGACCGTCTCATCGCTCAGCGGAGTGTAGCATCGTTTTCTGTATGGCTTTTGTGCGCCGTCCTCGTTCGCTCTGGCAGCTTCGCTCGCGCTCGCTGGCTTTGGGGGAGCGCACGCGGATCATGGGCGTGCTCAACGTCACGCCGGATTCTTTTTCCGATGGCGGGCAATTTCTCAACGTCCAGGCTGCGGTCGCGCACGGGCTCTCGATGTTAGACGCCGGAGCGGACGTGATTGACATCGGCGGTGAATCGACGCGGCCGGGCTCTAGGCCGCTCGATGCGCAGGAGGAACAGGAGCGCGTTCTCCCGGTGATCGAAGCACTGCTGCGCGAACGGCCGGGGTTGGTGCTGTCGATCGATACATACCGGGCCGAGACGGCGCGCGCTGCGGTCGCCGCAGGATGTGAGATGGTGAACGACGTTTCCGGCTTCGCTTGGGATGCGGGGATGGCGCGTGCCTGCGCAGAGCTCGAATGCGGCGTCGTGCTGATGCACACCCGGGGACGGTCAAGCGAATGGCGCTCGCAGCCGCGACTGGCGCCGGAAGAGGTGGTACCGCTGGTGCGGGCAGGCCTGGCGCAGTCGCTCGAAAAGGCACTCGCCGCGGGAGTCGACCGCACCCGGATCGTGCTGGATCCTGGTTTCGGCTTCGGCAAGGCGTACGACAATAACTATCCGCTGCTCGCGCACCTGGACGAGCTGCTGGCTTTAGGACAGCCGCTGCTGGCGGGAGTGTCGCGGAAATCGTTTCTGGCGCGAACGCTGGCGGAAATTTTGTCCGCCGATACGGCGACTGCGGTTCGCACTGCCGATGTTTCTATGCGGGACCGCGGTAACGCCACCCTTGCGGCGACGACCGCGGCGATCCTTGCCGGCGCCAGCATGGTTCGCGTGCATGAGGTTCGGCCGGCGGTGGAAGCCGCAGCGATTGCGGATGCGATCCTGGGGGCTCTTTAGTTCGTTGTCCTTATCTTTAGTAGAGGCTTGAAGGCTCCTTCGACTCGCCGGCTTCCGCCGATTCGCTCAGCGTGTGTCTGAATGGAGGTCGAGGCTTCCCACATCTGCCAAAACCGGGCAGATATGGGGCACCCGGCGATTCTGGCCGCGCCTGAGTTCTCGGGTGCGTCAGGCGATCACATCCAGTAGTCCGTCGTGATCCTCATCCTGCGGTGGCTCGGATTCTTCGGAGGATTCCACCTCGGGGGGAACGTCCTCGACGAATTTTTTGCGGCGCATCTTCTCGCGGGTCCAGGAGGGAGTCTGTTCCGGTCCGACGCCGCTCATCCATGAAATCCGATCCACATCCATCGCCGCCGCCCGGGGCTCGCCTGCGCGAGGCCGCACACTCAGGACTTCGGCAGCGTTGTTCCACTCTTCACTGGAGGCGGCGCAATCGCAGGGCCGTTCGGCTTCTGCGTCCAAAAGTGAACCACTTCTCCACACCCTCTTCAGACCCCGGGACCGCATATGCTTGAACCAGCATGGGCCGAATCCACGTTCTTTCCGATCAGGTCGCCAACCAGATCGCCGCCGGCGAGGTCGTCGACCGGCCTGCTTCGGTGGTGAAGGAGTTGCTGGAGAACGCGCTGGATGCGGGGGCCACGCACATCCGGGTCGAGATTGAGGCGGGTGGGCGGAAGCTGATCCGCGTGGCCGACGATGGGTACGGCATGTTGCGCGACGACGCGCTGCTGGCCTTCGAGCGGCACGCGACCTCGAAGATCCGCTCCTCGGACGATCTGCTCTCGATTGCGACACTTGGGTTTCGCGGCGAGGCGCTGCCGTCGATTGCGTCCATTGCGCGCCTCGAACTGACGACGCGTCCGGCGGATGAGGCGACCGGTACGCGGCTGGAGATTGCGGGCGGAAAGATTCTGGCGGTCGAGGACTTTGGCGGGCCGCAGGGCACGGCGATTACGGTTCGCGATCTCTTTTACAACACGCCGGCGCGGCGGAAATTCCTGCGCGCGGAAACGACGGAGCTGGCCCACGTAACAGCTCTTGTGACGCATTACGCGCTGGCGCATCCGGAGATGTACTTCGAGCTGCATTCTGCGACGCACACGCTGCTCACCGCGCCGCCGGTCCGCGAGCCGTCGGAGCGCATCTATCAGATTTTCGGGCGCGACACGCTGGACCAGCTGCTGCCCATGGCCGCTGAGCGCCGCTTCGATCATGCTGGCCTTCCCGAGCCGCCGCCGTGGCGTCGCGACCGGGATTACACACCTCCCGATCCTGGATTTCTGCGGGTGCGGGGGTTTGTCTCACGGCCGGAGCTACAGAAGCTGAACCGCAACTCGATCTATGTTTTCGTCAACGACCGGCTCATTCGCGACCGTCTGATCCTGCATGCGATTACGGAGGCGTACCGGAACATCATTCCGCCGACTTCGTTTCCGGTGATCCTGCTGTTTCTGGAGATGCCCCCGCACGAGGTCGATGTCAACGTGCATCCGGCGAAAACCGAGGTGCGCTTCAGGCAGCAGGGGCTGGTCCACGACTTCGTGCGGGAGAGCATCCGCGTCACGCTGATGAAGACCCGGCCGGCGGCGAGTTTTCTGGCCGCGCTGCACAACAGTCCAAATGCGTCTTCATCGCTGGTGCCGGATAGCGCTTTGCCGGAGCCGATCTCGGAAATGCCGGACTCGGATGCGCCGCCGCACGCGAGCGACGCGGCGCCGTTCACACTGGCTCCTCCTGCGCCGCGGGCCGAGGAGCAACCGCTTCCTTTCTCCGCAGGGGGTTCGATGGGGCCGGCTGCAGACACGCTGGGATCGCGGGAGGCGGCTGCAGTTCTCGCGGGCGTGTCTTCTGCGGCCGCTTCCAATGGCCACTGCTCCGCGCCGGCGCTTCCGGAGGGAGGCGATCCGCCGCCGTCGCTGCACTCGCTGGCGTCGCTGAAGCCGCTGGGGCAACTGCGCGAGTCGTTCATCCTCGCCACGAACGACGAGGGGCTGTGGATCATCGATCAGCATGTGGCGCATGAACGGGTCTTGTTCGAGAAGATCCTGCGCGAGCGGCAGACGGAGCGCGTGGAGCGGCAGCGGATGCTGATGCCAATGCTGATCGACCTGCTGCCGGAGCAGATGGTGATCTTCTCGACGCTGGCCGAAGAACTGGAGCGGAACGGGTGTGAGGCGGAGCCTTTCGGGCCGCACACGATCGCGATCAAGGCGGCGCCGGCGGGGCTGAGCGGGGCCGGGCTGGAGCGGATGATTCTGGAAGTGCTGGAGCAGCCGGCGACCACGGCCCAGTCCGACAATCTGGAGTCGGCGCGGACGCGGATCGCGGCATCGATCGCCTGCCATGCGGCCATCAAGGTGAATATGGCGCTCGATCCGGCGCGCATGGAGTGGCTGCTGGCGGCATTAGCCCGGACTGACCACCCAACGAGCTGTCCCCATGGCCGTCCTATTGCATTACGATATTCATGGAGAGACATTCTGCGCGCCTTCCAGCGCATTTAGCGTTTTCGTCCATTAACTTGGTTCCGTTTCAACCTTCGCCGCCGGACACACATTGGATCAGCAACAGTTACAAATCGCGCGCGCTGCGCGGTGGCACCAGACCGCCGTCACGGATCCGTCGGCTCCGCAGCGCACCATGGACGACGCCGCTCTCTGGCTCAACGACGTGGGCTTTTGCCTGTTCCTGCCGCGCCACGCGCAGCTGCCTGCGCCGGCACCGTCGTTTGTGGAAGCCTGTCTGGGGAAGGCGGCCGCTGCGCCGCCGCAGGGAGCGATCGCCCAGGCGTCGGAATTGCTGACGCGTCTGGTGAGCGAACGGCAGGTGATCCCGCTGAACCTGCTGGGCAGTTTCTCCGAGCAGCCGGACTTCCTGGTCACGACGGAAGTGCTGCCGTGGGTGGTTGCCATCCGCGGCGACCGGCAGTGGAAGATCGCGCCGGCCGGACGCACTACGCCGCTCGTCATCCGAACCTTTGAAGCGCTCGACCGCGACGGTGAGCTGACCGCGATTGAAATCCGCGAGATCCTCGGCCGGGAGATTACGGAGGGCGCGGCGCTTCGTGCTCTGGTCGAATTGTGGACGGGCCTGCGCGCGATGCCGATCTACACGGAGGGCGCCCCGACGCGCTGGACGCTGTTGAAGAATCGCTTCGCCGTGCAGATGGCAACGGCTGCGAACACGGCACAGACCACGGCACTCTCGGCGGTGCTGTCGCTGTATCTGCGGTCGGCGGTCGCGGCCACGGCGGAGGAGGCGGAGATCTTCCTGTCGCCGCTGACGTCACGGTCGCGTATCCGCGAAGTGCTGCACGGGATGATGGCGACCCGTCAACTCGCGACCACGCCGGTGGCGACGCACACGATGCTCTTCGTGGAAGGGTCGCTGCCGGAAACCGCGCTTGCGCCGGAACCGGAGCCGGCAAAAGAGGTCTCAGCGCCGTCACCCGGCACCTCGGCTGCGCGGCCGCGGTTCCGGAAGGGTCCGCGCCCCACGCGCCGGGAGATGCCCGGCCGAGAAGCGCGTCCGCGGACGGAGGAGCGCCGGCCGTGGCAAAAGAAGCCAGCGGCGCCGCATCGTGGGGAGTCGGGCGGGGAACGGCCGCGGCGCGAAGCCAGGTCTTTCGAAGGCACGCGGCCGCGTTTCGATGCGGGATCCGGCCAGCGTACCGGCGGACCCGGCGCCAAACCGTGGAAGCCACAGCGCAAGGATTAATTTAGCGACAAGGCAATCCGCAATCGGAAATTCGTTCCGCGCGAGCGCGAGGCGTCGGCGGAAGGACCGGCCGCTGAGGCTGGTCCGCCGCGCCGTCAGCCATGGACAGGCAGCAGGACAGGCAGCAGAACGGGCAGCAGAACAGGTCCCGCGCCTTTCCGCGGAAATCGTCCAGGCGGCGGCAGCCGAGGCAGCGAGCGTCCCGGAGGACAGCGGCCCGCATTCGGCGGAAAGCGTCCTGGTGCCGGAGCGAGTGGCCAAGGTAAGCCCCCGTGGCAGAAGCGGGCCGGGGGACCGCGGGCTGGGGGACCGGCACCCTTCCGCAAGGAACGAAAGCAGGGCGGCGAGGCTCCGGGCAGGCGCCCGTGGCAGCCGCGTCCCGCGTTGGGTGGAAAGCGTCCCGGTGCTGGCGAGGGTTTTGAAGGCAAACGGTCCTGGCAAAAGCGGCCATCATTCGGTGAAAAGCCCTCCGCTGTCGCCGGCGAGGGTGGAGAGGGCAAACGCCCATGGCAGAAAAGGCCCGGAGCATCCGCACCCTTCCGTAAAGATCGCAGGAAGGACGGCGAAGCCCCGGGCAAGCGTCCCTGGCAGCCGCGGCCCGCCTTCAGTGGAAAGCCCTCCGCTGTCGCCGGCGAGGGTGGTGAAGGCAAACGCCCCTGGCAGAAGCGGGCGGGGGGACCGAGAGCTGGTGGACCGGCACCCTTCCGCAAAGACCGCAAGAAGGACGGCGAGTCTGAGGGCAGGCGCCCGTGGCGCGACCGGCCCGCTCCTCGTGGAGAGCGCCCTGAAGGATCGGCTCCGACTGGTGAAGCTCGTCCTACCCGGCCGGCTCGTCCGTTCCGGCCGGCCAAGCCTTTTGCGGGCAAGCAAGGCGGTTCCGCTGGCCGCAGCGGGCGTCCTGGGCGATCCGGACATGGCCAATTCGGTCCCTCGAAAAACAAATTTCGTAAACCTTCCCCCGCCGAACGAAAACCGCGCAAGAATCGTAGTCAGAAAGAGACTCCCGAATGACTCGCGGCCCAATCATCGCCATCGACGGCCCCGCCGGCGCGGGCAAGAGCACGGTGGCTCGCCACCTTGCCCAGCATTTCGGACTCCTGAATCTCGAAACCGGCGCGATGTACCGCGCCTTCGCGCTGAAAGCCATTCAATCCGATGAGGACTTCGACGACGCGCGTGCACTGGAGCGTCTGGCTCGCGACACCCAGATCCGGCTCGAGAACGACCGTTCGGCGAACCGGATTTATCTCGACAGCCAGGATGTGACCGAACGCATCCGCGATTCGGATGTGACGCAGGGAGCCTCGCGGGTGAGCGTTCACCCTGCGATCCGGGCGTGGATGGTGGATCTGCAGCGCGAGATCGGGCGGCTGGGCGGTGTTGTGATGGAAGGCCGCGATATCGGCACCGTGGTTTTCCCGGATGCGGACGTGAAGGTGTTCCTCGACGCGTCGCCGGAAGCGCGCACGCAGCGGCGCTACGAGCAGAACTCGGGGAATGGTCTGACAGTCGCCGCCACGGCGGAGCCGTCGGTGGTTTTTCGCGAACTGCGCGAACGCGACGAGCGGGATCGCAACCGGGCGAACTCACCGCTGCGCCCGGCCCCCGATGCCATCGTGATCGACTCCACGAATCTCAATCTCGACGAGGTGCTCACGCGCATCGAGGAGCTGGTGCGGCCGCTGTTTGCGCGGCGCGGGCCGGTGGAGAAGGTGAGCTGAAGACTACCGTTATGCGCTTGACGCCATAATGGCTTCGCGGCCATAATCATTCAAATGGCATGGGAAGTCGAATTCACTGAAGAATTCGGCAACTGGTGGGATGGTCTCTCTGCCAATGAGCAGGACAGCGTCGACTTCGGCGTGCGCCTGCTTCAGGAACGAGGGCCTTACCTCAAGCGGCCCCATGCTGACAGCGTGCATGGCTCAAAGCACACAAATATGAAAGAGCTGAGATGCCAGCACTAAGGTCGACCGTACAGGGTTTTATTCGCCTTCGATCCGCGCCGTATCGGCATTCTGCTTATCGGAGGAGACAAGACTGGCAACCCCCGGTGGTACGAGGAATCCGTCCCGCGAGCCGATGCAATTTACGACAGGCATCTCGCCGAGTTGAGCAGGGAACGGGAATGAGCGACCCGAGGTATCTGCCGGGCAAACGGGTCCGGCTGCAGGAGGTGCAGGATGGCACGTAATTTCAAAGAGCTGCAGTCGAGGATGTCGCCTGAGCGCCGTGCTCGCGTAGAAGAACGGGTACAGAAGGCTATTCAGGAGATGGCACTCGACGAATTGCGTTCTGCTCGGCAACTGACCCAATCAGAACTTGCCGACGTTCTGAAGGTCGATCAGGGATCGATCTCGAAGCTGGAGCGGCGCGCCGATATGTACATCAGCACGCTGCGACGCTATGTGGAGGCGATGGGGGGGAGTTTGCAGATACGAGCAATCTTCCCTGAGGGCGAAGTTCAAATTACACAGTTTCAGGATGAAGCTTCGGCCCGCTGATACGCGCCGGATTACTGTTCTTCGGTCTTCGTTCCGGGTGGCGCCTTGAAATGTTTGCCCGGCGCTTCCGGAGGCGCGGGCGGTTTCGGCGGCGTCAGTGACAGGGTGGTCGTGTCGCCTTTGCGCAGTTCCAGGTTGCCGTGATCTGTTTCCAGCTGCAGCTGGACGCCGCCATGGCCCACGGAACCCTCCAGCGTCTGGCGGCCGCCGTCGGTGGCCATCTTCAGGGGAAAGTCGGTTCGTATCGCTTCGTCGGCGCTGGTGCTGCCGGTCACGGTAAAGCTGGCGTTCTCCGGCATGGTGACAACGACGTTGCCGGTGTGATCGGTAATCTGCAGGTTGCCCAGAGGATTGGCGGCCACGATGTTGACGTCGCCGTTGGAGTCCTCGATGTGGGCGTCGCCCGCGATCTGGGTCAGATCGATATCCTTCGAGCGAGCGAGGACGCGCAACGGGCCTGCAGCCTGGCTCACGCTGAGATCGCTCTTGTCGAGGGTCATGGCGCCCATCAGGCGCGGGATCTCCAGCGTGGTCTGGCTGGAGTGGAAGTGCAGGCCGGAGGCGATCTGCTCGAGGTGAATGTCGCCGAAGAATTCGCCGTCGATGGTCACCGGGCCCTGAATCTCCGACAGTGTTACATCGTCGCCCAGGCCGTCGACCAGGACGCGGCCCTGCACGTTATGCGCGGAGAAGTCGCCGTGGTTGATGTGCCCCTGCGCATCGCCCCCGATGTCTTCGAGCTTGACCTCGCCGTGATTGGCGGTCACCTGGATGCCGTTGGTCAGCCCGTCCGCCGTCACATCGCCATGCCCGGTCGTTACGGTGGCGTACGCCGCCGCAGGAAGTTCGAGCGTGAGATCGACGCGGGCTCCTTGTTTTTCCGGTACCGTGACCACGGCGCCGCCGGCGTTCGCCTCGACTCGGGGCTTCAGTTCGCCAAAAATCTTCTGCGCCTCGGAGTCCGAATTGCGATGGACCATCTGGTGGGCGCGGATGTGCATCTGGTTGTCGCTGGACGCGGTGATGGTCACGTCGCCCTGCGGATCGTCGATGGTGACCGTGGGTTTGGCCGCGGTCAGCACCTGGTCGATCTGGATGTCGTTGTCGTGCTCGGCGCCCATCCAGTTCCAGAAGTTGTCGCCGCCGTTGTCGGAGAACTCCCAGGAGAAGGGACCCATGAGGTGACCGTTGCGCGAGACCCAGCCGAGGCCGATCATCAGGATCACCAGCCAGACGATGCCGGACATGGAGCGGTGGCCGGCCCAGGGTCGATTCCAGTCGAGAAAATGCTCGGCCAGCAGCAGGCCGCCCATCACGATGAGCAGCATGGGCCACCAGCGGGCGTACCACGTCCAGAACGCGCCGGGGTCGAGTTTGCCGACGGACATGAGCAGGGCGATGATGCCGATGGTGAGCAGGATGATCGGTCCGACAAAAGACGGGCGGTGCCAGCCGCGCCAGTAGCTGCGGTAGTAGTCGCGATGGGCGCGCATCTGCGCCTTCCACTGCTGGCGCTGCGCCCGCGCTGTCTGTTTGGCCTGCCACCGCGCTTCGCGCGATGTCCAGGATGGAGGTGTGGCTGCCATGTGTCTACCTCCCCTCGTCCCGCGTGATGGTGTCCTGCGGCGGCACGACGGTCGCTGACGTCGCGTCGCCCGGAGTCACGCCGGTATATGTGGTCGCGCCGGGAGTACCCGGTGTCGGATATCCGGCTTGATAACCGGACTGATAGCCGGGCCAGGGAGCCGGAGGCGTGGGCGGATTCTGGGCCAGGATCGCGTTCTCCGCCAGCTTCAGCAGTCCCCAGACGATGATGTACAGCGGCCAGCTGTGCGCGTAGGAGATGCCTGCGTACTCATCGAGAATGGCGGTGATGCCGAAAGTGAGGAGGATGATGGGTCCCCGCATCCGTCGCAAAAAGAGGTACTGATTCATTGCGCACCTCCTGGCGGCGGCTCCGAGGTCGTCGCCGCGGGGGGGGGCGGGGGCGGCGGATTGCCGGGCATGCCAGCCATCGGAGGCGGCGGCGTGGGCCGCGGGCCCTAGAATACGCAGCGCCCGGAGTTGCGCATCAGCAGCCACACAGCGATACCCACGATGATCAGCGGCCAGCCGTGGTGGACCCAGCCGAAGTTAAAGAAGCCGAGCGTGTTGAAGAGGAAGAGCATGCCGAGCAGGATGAGGACGATCGCCCCGATCGGCTCGCGGCGCGCTCGTTCCAGCTCCATCTCCGGCGGCGGAGGCGCCCAGCCGGGAGGCATGTTGGGGGGAACATATCCTGCCCCGGGAGGAACCGAACCAGGAACCGAACCAGGAGGCACAAAGCCTGGGGCGGGCGCGGAGGTATTTCCCGGGCCGTAGCCGGGGTTGGGATTCCAGGGTCTGGCGGAGGCCTGCGTTTCGGAGACGATCCGCTGGCGCAGTTGTTCGCCCCAGTCGGCGCTCTGCCGGCCAAACTCGTGTGCCTGCTGGCGGACCTGCTCGGCCCAGTCGGAATAGGGCTGGCCGGGAGTGCCGGGCATGGCTCCGGGCATGGCACCCGGCATGGCACCCGGTATGGCACCCGGCATCGTTCCTGGCATCGCACCCGGAGGATTGGCTCCGGCTGGCGGAGGCGGCGCATACGGGCGCGGGGTGTGTCCGCCAAAGGCGTTGCCCAGTTCATTCAGGCCGAAGGGATCGGGCAGAGGCAGCCCGTCGCGGCGGGCCTTCGCGGTCTGATGCGCGTCGAAGACCTGGTAGAGCACCCAGGCGCCGACGAAGATCCCGAAGATGCCGTAGTGCTCGGTGATGCTGATGAGCACCACGAAGACCAGCACATGCACGATGGCCTTGATGTACTGGCCGTTGTACATGGCGCCCACGCCGGGGATAAAGCCGAGGATCGTGGCCGTACCCGGATTGGGCACGCCTGCGGGCGGTGGGACGTAAGGGCCGGGCATACCGGGACCGGGCATGCCGGGACCGGGAGGAACCGCCCCCATGACCCGCGCCGCCAGGCACGGCTCGCAGAATACGTTGCCCTGCACCTCTCGCGAGCACTGCGCGCACAACCCTTTCCCGCAGTTCTGACAAAAGGCGGTAACCGCCGCATCGGGATGATTGACGCAGTTCATACCAGGCCCCTTTCGACTTTCGCTCTCCGCAGCCCGGTTTCTGAACGACCCAGGGAAATCGACTTGCCAGTTTGCAACGAGACTGCCACTGCTTTTGTTTTCCTGCTTTCGACTGAACTCTGTGCGCGGAGCGGGGTACCGTAGTCCGCGCTGGCGCTGCCGCCCTTGCCGGCCGGCTTTTGCTGCTGATTCTGCTGGTTCTGCTGCTGCGATGGCTGCGTCTGGACGTCGCGGCGCAGCTCGCGCATGCGGGTCTGCAGCTGGTAGAAGAACCGCATATTGTCGTAGTACCGCACCACCGAGCTGCGCGCGCCGTAGAACTCGCGGGAGAGCGTGTTGCCGATCTGGGAGGGCCTCAGGTCCGCGAGGTGCAGGCTGGTGAGATGGCCGCCGGTGACCAGATTCAGGGTAAGGGCCAGGGAGAAGAAGGCCATGGCCACCGTCATCAGCAGGCGCGTCTCGTGGAAGCTGCGCCGCCACGGCATGCCCATGGCGACAGCACCGCTTCCGGCTCCCGCTCCGGCGGCTACGACGGGGATCGGCACCCCGCTGGCGCCCAGGGTTTTCTCGATGATCCTGCCGACCAGGTCCGACGGAATCTCCGGCTCTTCGTGCAGATACGTGAGCCACTCCTGCCCCTGCTTCACATGGGCGAGGAGGTCGCCGCAGTTTTCGCAGGTACCGGCATGCGCGGCAAAGGCGGCCGCCTGCCCAGGCGGCAGCAGGCCGTCCAGCACATCCGTCAGCAGGACATCCCAGTCTTCGCAACGCATTGCGCTGCCAGAGGCTGGACCCGGCTTCTGTCCGAATTTGCTCTCGTCTGCCACCGTTACACCATCTGTCCTTTATTACGTTCCAGCAGGCGGGCGAGTTCCGCCCGGCCCCGGCTGATCCTGGACTTCACGGTCCCTTCGGGGATGCGCAAAACCCTGGCAATTTCCTTGTAATCCATGTCCTGCAGATCGCGCAGGATAACAGCTTCGCGGAGCTCGGGCGAGATCTTCGTCAGAGCCTCCTGCACCATTTTCTCAATTTCCCGGTGCACGGCGCGATCATGCTGCGTTGGGCCTTTGTCGGCCAGCCGCTGCAGCATGGGGATCTCGTCTCCGTCCCCCTCCCAGCCGGCGTCCATGGAATCGGTGACTCGCTGCGCCCGGGAGCGGCGGAAATGGTCGACCAACAGGTTGCGGGTCATGGTCGTGAGCCACGTCTGAAACGTGCCGCGCGCGAGGTCGAAGGCCGCCAGATTTCCGTACACTTTGAGAAAGACTTCCTGGGTAAGATCCTCGGCATCGGTGGACGAGCCGGTAAAGCGGAAACACAGACCATACACCCGTCTGTGATGCGCTTTCACCAGTTCGGTCCAGGCAAAGCTGTCGCCCTTCAGGCACCGCTCCACCAGGACCTGCCACTCGGCTTCCACAGGCTTCTCCCCGATCCTCTCAAAGCCCCGCTCGTGCTCTTTGCGCTGCCATCGGTCCGCCGGCCGGCGCTGCTCGTTTCCGGGTGCCCGATATTGCCCGGGGCGAACGACTTCTGCCCGGGCAGCCGGCTGGGCCGCTGGGAATCCCAGCATTCCCAGGTTCCACGAGATGGTTCCAGCGCTCATGGGCAATCATACGCAGCGGAAAGCCCTTTGGTTCCGGAAAACGGCTCTGCGGCCCTGGGTACCCCCAGCTTCGGAGATCCGATCGGAATCTGAGGGAGACGGTCTTGCGGTACGCGGGTTCAGAACGATTCGAGGATATCGGCCACGGCGGCCGATGCGAACTCTCGCGCGAGGCGGCGCGTTGCCGCCGAGTCTTCCTGAATGAAGCTGGCCAGGTCCTGGGTCTGCTCGTACTGCTGGCGGAAGAGGTAGGAGGGATTCTGCCAGATTACTTTGCCGTGACGGTCGACCAGTTCGAGGCGCGTGGTGATCGCGACCAGGTAGCTCGAGGTCTGCCCGGTCTTGTTGTCGTAAGTCAGCGGATTGATCGTGAACGTGAGGATGGTGCCGCGCAGGGTCGCGTCGGCGTCGGGATCGTCGCCGGAGACGATGCGGAGCGAGCTGCGGCTGTTGAATTCGCGAATGACCGCCTGGGTAAAAACCGCCTGGGTGAGATAGGACTGGGTATTGTTTTTGAAGGAGGGAATGGCCAGCGTGCGCACGGTGCTCGGCAGATGCGCGGCCGAGTTGAGGGTGTGATAGCCGCAGCCGCTCAGGAGGAGAGACGAGAAGAGGAGCGGCGCGCAGAGGACCGCGGAAAAACGCGAAGGCATGACTGGGAGTATTTTCGCAGATGCGGCGGACTCAATTTGTCGGCAATAAAAAAGGCCAGCTCCGAAGAGCTGGCCTTCCTTTCCTGAACCCAACCGCCGCTTACGCCGGGCTGGGACTGCCTTCCGGCAGGCTGCCGGTGCGGCCCGTATCGGGCTTGAGCACCTGCTGCACATCCGTGGTCGGCGAACCCGGCCCACCGGACGGCCGCAGCGGAGGCAATTCCTTGTCGTCGATGAGCATGCGGATCTCGTTGGCGTCCAGCGTCTCGCGCTCGAGCAGCGCCAGGGCCAATCGGTGCATGACCGGCTGATGGTTGTTGAGGATGTCCCACGACGCCTTGTAGGCCTCGTCGACCAGGCTGCGTACCTCGGCATCGATCTGCCGCGCCGTCTCTTCGGAGAAGTCGCGGTGCTGCGCGATCTCGCGTCCGAGGAAGATCTGCTCTTCCTTCTTGCCGAAGGTGAGCGGACCCAGCCGGCTCATGCCGTATTCGCAGACCATCTTCCGTGCCAGATCGGTGGCGCGCTCGATGTCGTTGCCGGCGCCGGTGGTCATCTGTTTGAGGAAGATCTCCTCGGCGATGCGGCCGCCCATGAGGATGGCCAGCTGCGTCTGGAGGTAGTCGCGGGTGACGGTGTGCTTGTCGTCTTCCGGCAGCTGCATGGTCACGCCCAGAGCCATGCCGCGCGGGATGATGGTGACCTTGTGCAGAGGATCAGCGTGGTCGCGCAGGGCGGCGACCAGAGCATGTCCGGCTTCGTGATACGCCGTGACGCGCTTCTCCTCGTCAGTGAGCAGCATGGATTTGCGCTCGGCGCCCATCAGCACTTTGTCCTTGGCCTGCTCGAAGTCGAGCATGAAGACCTGCTTGCGGTTGTACCGCGCCGCATTGAGGGCTGCTTCGTTGACCATGTTGGCCAGGTCGGCTCCGGAGAAACCCGGTGTGCCGCGGGCCAGAACGCGAAGATCGACATCGTCCGCAATCGGCACCTTGCGCGCGTGAACGCGCAGGACCTCTTCGCGGCCGCGAACGTCGGGACGTCCGACGACCACGCGGCGGTCGAAACGGCCAGGCCGCAGCAGCGCCGGATCGAGGACGTCGGGCCGGTTGGTGGCGGCGACCAGGATCACGCCGTCGTTGGACTCAAAGCCGTCCATTTCGACGAGCAGCTGGTTCAAGGTCTGCTCGCGCTCGTCGTGTCCACCGCCGAGGCCGGCGCCACGATGGCGTCCGACAGCGTCGATTTCGTCGATGAAGATGATGCAGGGGGCGTTCTTTTTGCCCTGCTCGAACAGGTCGCGGACGCGGCTGGCGCCCACGCCGACGAACATCTCGACGAAGTCCGAACCGGAGATGGAGAAGAAGGGAACGTTGGCCTCGCCGGCGACAGCGCGCGCCAGCAGGGTTTTGCCGGTTCCGGGAGGTCCGACGAGCAGGACGCCCTTGGGGATGCGGCCGCCGAGCTTCTGGAATTTCTGCGCCTCGCGCAGGAACTCGATGATCTCCTTCAGCTCTTCCTTGGCCTCGTCGACGCCTGCCACATCCTTAAATGTGACTTTCTTCTGCTGCATGGAGAGCAGACGCGCGCGGCTCTTGCCAAAGGAGAGCGCCTTGTTTCCGCCGCTCTGCATCTGGCGAATCATGAAGAACCACAGCAGCGCGATCAGAATGAGCGGGGAGAACTGCAGGAGCCAGCCCCACCAGCTGTTGCCGTCGGCGTTCTTCACGGTGACGGTGACTTTGTTCTGATCGAGGATGTCGTAGAGGTGCGAGTAGTTGGCTGGAACGACGACGTGGAAGGCGCCCTTATCGGCGCGGAAGTGCCCTCGAACTTCCTGACCGGTGATCGTAACGTCGTTCACCTGGTTCGAGTTCACATCCTGGAGGAACTGGGAGAAGGTCACTTCCTGCTCATGGTTACCCATGGCGCCGTTCTTCTGGAACAGCTGCCAGAGAACCAGAAGGCAGGCAATGATCAGAACCCAGAACAGGATTTGTTTAACGGTCGAGTTCACCTTGGGGAAACCTCTCTCTTTACACTCGGCATCCCGGCCGGCCGCGTACCCGGAACACACCGAAAGCCCGGCCCGAATCCACCACACCATTAGACGCCGCAACTCAGCTCGGGGAGTCAGGAAGACTGGAGTAAAACCGGAGTACAGCTTTTCCGACGCCGCGCGAGTCGTGCGGATATCCCTGTATTGTACTCCGGGACTTTGTGACTTCCATACCCCGCCCCTGCCACGGAGGTGGGAGTTGTCCGGGTTCGGGACGCCTGGCGCTGATACCATGGAGTCAAGGCGATGTCTGCTCGCGCCACAACCTCTTTCCCTGGTTCAACCTCCGGGTCTGTCACGTTTCGGATCCTTCCCACCTCACTGCAAATTTTCCTCTGCTACCTCGCCATCGGTCTTCCCATGGCGGCCCTTCCCAGTGTGGTTCACCTGCAACTGGGCTTCAACACCGTGCTGGCCGGACTGGCCATCAGCGCGCAGTATGTCGCCACCGTTCTGAGCCGGCCCCAGGCGGGACGGATGGCGGATTCGGCAGGCGCGCGCCGGACGGTCCTCTCCGGACTGGTCGCCTGCGGGTGCTCCGGGATCTGCCTGTTCTTCTGCGGTTTTCTCGGATCCCTGCCGCTCGCCTGCCTGTCGCTGATCTTCGTCAGCCGGCTGATTCTGGGCTTCGGCGAGAGCTGGCTGGCGACGGGATCGTGTCTGTGGGGGATCGCCCGGGTCGGTCACGAGCACACAGCCAGGGTGATCTCGTGGAGCGGCATCTGTTCCTACGGCGGCATCGCGGTCGGCGCGCCGCTGGGGGTCTGGATTCTGCATGCCTGGGGGCTGAGCGGCGTTGGCCTGGTCAGCGTCGGCATCTCCTGCGTCGGCCTGCTCACCGCGCTTCCTCTGGGGGAGTGCGCGGTGCCGGAGGGCGAGCCCATGGCTTTCCGGCGGGTTCTCCGCCGGGTGTTTCCCCACGGCATGAGCCTGGCCCTGGCGACCACCGGCTTCGGAACCATCGCATCCTTTATGGTGTTGTTCTACGCGCACCGGCACTGGGCCAATGCGGCCTACGCGCTCACCAGCTTCGGGGTGGCGTTCGTCACGGCGCGGCTGCTCTTCGGAGGCGCGATCGACCGATGGGGTGGATTCCGGGTGGCGATCCTCTGTCTGTCGGTTGAGATTGGCGGCCTGCTGTTTCTGTGGCTCGCGTATTCTCCCGCCCTCGCCTTTGCGGGGGCGGCGCTCACCGGTTTTGGGTTCTCCCTCGTCTATCCCGCGCTGGGGGTGGAGGCGGTGAACTGCGTTACGCCGGAAAATCGAGGATCGGCGCTGGGGGTCTTTACGGCTTTTGCGGATTTGTCGCTTGGTATGACGGGGCCGCTGGTGGGGCTGATCGTTGCCGGACTCGGCTACGCGCCCATCTTCCTCTTCGCGGCGCTGATGGCGGCGATCTCGCTGGCGATGACGGTGGGACTGCATCGGCGGCCGGGATACGGCCAGGCCGCGGACTTCGCGACGGCTGACTGAGGCGGGACCGCTCCACACGCATGCTGTAATGAGCAGAACATTCTCGGCTGCCTGTGATCCGAACTACTTCAGAAGAGTGCCTCGACGTTCTCATCCTCGGCGCCGGCGCCGCCGGGCTGATGTGTGCCATCGAAGCGGGCAAACGCGGCCGCCGCGTGCTGCTGCTCGAACATGCCGATCGGGTGGGAAAGAAGATCCTGATCTCGGGCGGCGGGCGCTGCAACTTCACCAACCTGCATTGCAGGCCGGAAAACTTCCTTTCGGCGAATCCGCATTTCGCGAAGTCGGCGCTGGCGCGCTACACGCCGGCGGATTTCATTGCGCTGGTCGAGAGCTACGGCATCGCGTACCACGAAAAGACGCTCGGCCAGCTCTTCTGCGACGACTCGGCCAAACAGATCGTCGCCATGCTGCTGAGCGAGTGCGTGAAGGCAGGCGTTCGCGTCGCGACCAGCACAAGAGTCCAGGCCATCACCAGTGACGACGGCTTCCTCGTCACCACCGCCGCCAGTACTTTTCGAACCCGATCCCTGGTCATCGCCACCGGCGGTCTGTCCATCCCAAAGATGGGCGCGACCAGCTTCGGCTACGATGTCGCCCGCCAGTTCGGCATTCCCATCCGCGAGCCCCGCCCCGCGCTCGTACCCTTCGTTCTCGGCGGCAACGAGCATGCGCAGTTCGCCGACCTGACCGGCGTCTCAGCCGAAGTCATCGCGTCGATCGGCAAGCGGCGCTTTCGCGAGAAGCTGCTCTTCACCCACCGCGGGCTCAGCGGTCCAGCCATCCTGCAGATTTCTTCCTACTGGAACGGAGCGAATCCGGTGCTGATCGACTGGGCTCCCGGCCACGAGGTTCTTGCCGACCTGATCGCGTCCAGCGCAAAGCGGAATCTCCCCGCGGCAAAGACTCTCCTGCGCACGAAGCTGCCGGCCCGCCTCGCGGATCGCCTGATCGATGTTGCTGCGCCGACGAGCTGGACCAATCACGCACTCGCGGAATTAGAGGGACGGCTCCACGCCTGGCCTTTCACCCCCACCGGCACCGAAGGCTACGAAAAAGCTGAAGTCACAGCCGGCGGCGTCGACACCGACGCGCTCTCCGCGCAGACCATGGAGTGCCGCGCGGTGCCAGGACTCTACTTCATCGGCGAAGTCGTCGACGTCACCGGCCACCTCGGCGGATTCAACTTCCAGTGGGCTTGGGCTTCAGGGGCTGCTGCGGGGCGCGCGGTCTAAGCGCCCTCCGCATTAGAATGGAGGCCACTCCAGGCTTCCTCCCTCCAGCAGCGCTGCGCACTTCTCCACGCGATAGCCCTTCTCATCGCACACCGCAAAGACGCGCGGCTTACCCGTCGGGCTGGTGCTCCACAGCGAGACTCCCGCATACGCCCCATCCTTGCGAACGATGTAGTACTCCATGTCGAGCAGGCGCACCTTGGTCATGTCGCCGTTGTAGTTGCGCACGATGCGGCGCATGACTTCGAGGCCGGCGTCTTTCGGCTCCATGCCATTGCGCATCAGCTCCACGATGGTGTGCGCTCCCACCACCTTGATGTTCTCCTCACCCGAGCCAGTCGCGCCGGCCGAACCCACATCCTGATCGGTCCAGCTGCCCGCACCCAGAATCGGAGAGTCGCCCAGCCGGCCGGAGAGTTTCCACGCGAGGCCGGAGGTCGTGGTCGCGCCGGAGATTTCGCCTTTCGAGTTCACGGCCGAGACGTGGATGGTGCCGGTGGTGGGCCAGAGAATCTGCTCGGCGGCATAGAGGCGGTCCTCAGGCGCGATGCCGAGATCGGCGGCCATGTTCACGAGGCGATTGGTGCGGACGCGGATCGTCTCCGCCCACTCGGGTGTAGGATGGCGCGGAACCTGCCCAGCACGAAGAGCCGCAGTCTGGACTGGTGCGTTGTCGCGCAACGACGAGAGGCCGTGCAGGTCCATGCTTGGCTTGGGCGCGGGTCGGTCGGCGTAAGGATCCTTCCACCCAAGCTCGCTCATGGACGGCCCCCACCAGTCCATCTGGGAATTGTTTTCTTTCCAGAGCATCCAGATTTTGCGGGCGTCGTCGGTGAGGAGATTGTCTTTGGGGAAGCCGAGGTCGAGGGCGAAGCGCTGCGCGCCTTCCGCGACCAGCATGACGTGACCGCTGTGCTCGTAGACCCTGCGGGCAAGGAGGCAGACATTCTTAATGTTGCGAACGCCGCCGACGGAGCCGGCCGAGCGCGAAGGCCCGTGCATGCAGCAGGAGTCGAGTTCGACGACGCCGTCCTCGTTGGGCAGGCCGCCGTAGCCCACCGAGTGATCCTTCGGATCGTTCTCGCGGCCGAGGCAGACGTGGTGCACGGCGTCCAGCGTGTCCTGGCCATCGAGGAGCATCTGATACGCCTCCTGGATGGTGTTGTCGCCGGTGACGCGCGTGACGACGACGGGTTTGGCGGGGGGCTGGAGTTTCTTGACCGAATCGGCGGTCTGGGCGAAGAGGTCGGGGATCGTGAGGCCGGCGGTGGTGAGCGCGCCAAGCGAGAGGAAATCGCGCCGTGAAGTCATGCACGGCATGGTAACAAACGCAGGCGGCGCATCGCGGCCAGGCGGGGAAATACGGCTCCCGACGCTGGTACCCCGACCCCAGGGTTCGGGAGCCTTTCGCGAAGCGGTCCCGCGGGAGCGGGACGACGCTAGAAGCCCCGGCCCTTCAGGTCGGGGATAAGCCCGAAAATCAGCGGCCTTCAGGCCCGGAAAACCTCAAGCGGTCGCAGCGCTAGTGGATCCAGGGAAGATCGTTCAGGTTGAGTCGATAGCCCGAGCCGCCCGCTCCCCACAGCGGGTCGTTGGTGGCGAGCTTCGACGCAACCTGGTCCAGTCCGGCGAGGTAGATCGCGATCGTGCGGTAATTCCAGTAGTAGTCATCCCCGCTGATGGCGGACGCAACGTCGTGGGAGGAATCCGGAAGCTCGACGTCGCTCTGCGGCACCGAGTGGATGATGATTGCCGGAGTTTCCGCATAGCGGAAGCTTTCGGTATCGTCGCTGCTCAGCCAGCGGCTCGGATTCCCGGGTTGGGGCAGGCTCAGCCGCCGGTCGGAGAAGGTGGCGAAGAGCAATTCCAGCTGCAGATGAAACGCGTCCGCCTTCGGGTCCGGCGTATCGGAGGGCGTATAGAAGCGCGGCACCGGCGAGACCCCCAGGCCGACCAGGTCGATGACGGCGCGAATCTGCTTCTTCTGCTCCTTGCTCAGCGACTTGTGATACTCGGCGGCGCCTTTCTTTCCCGCGCAGGCGACAAAAACATAAGTGTTTTCGCGCGGCGCCGCCTGCACGGAGAGATAGAGATAAGGAAGCAGCGCCGCTCCGCTCCAGTTATCGACCGCTCCCTCGCCTTTACCCTGGTGAAGATAGTGCGCGATTACCACGATGGTCGACGGGGTGCTGCCCGGCCAGGTGCAAATGAGGTTCCGCCCCTCCTTCGAGTCCTGCACCTGCATGCGATCGCCGCTGCAGTCTTCTTTGGTGAAGGCCGCTTGCAGGCGGGCAAAGCGGTCGGCGTCGGACTGCGGCACGGAATGGACCTGCTGGTTGAGTTCCGTACTCGAGGCGGTGTAGTAGGTCAGTTCCGGCGGATCGATGGGGACGTCTTTCGATTTTTGCCGGGGTGTCGGATGTTCCACATCGGGGGCTGCCGCGTTCGGTGGGGTGCCGCTCGGGCCCGGGTTGGCCGGTGGCGTCTGCTGCGCTGCAACCGTGAGAGCGAAAACGAGGACGGCTACTGGAATAAAGCAAGCGCGCATAGGCGGCTCCTGAGGAGGACCCAGCATAGCACCGGAATGCGGTGGAAAGGATGGTACTCTGAGGGGTTTTCGGAGGAGCCTCCGATGTTTCGGAAAATGTCACTTCTACTGTTGCTCATTGGCGCGGCAGCCGTTGCGGGCGCGCAACTCCAGGTCGACACGCTGCCGTCGGATCTGACGCAAAAGATCGACCAGGTGGCGGAGCAGACGCTACAGCAAACCGGTGTGCCGAGCGCGTCGGTGGCCATCGTGCGCGGCGGGCAGATCGTTTACACGAAGGGCTACGGGAAGGCGCGCCTCGATCCTGCTGAGGCGGCTGAGCCGCGCATGCGCTACTCGATCGGATCAATTTCGAAGCAGTTCACCGCGGCGGCCATTCTGCTGCTGCAGCAACAGGGAAAGCTCTCGCTCGACGATCCGGTCTCGAAATATCTGCCAGACCTGACGCTCGCCAGCGAAGTGACGATCCGCATGCTGCTGTCGCATACGTCGGGTTATCAGGACTACTGGCCGGAAGACTATCTCATGCCGCCGATGTTTCAGCCGACGACGGCGCAGCACATCCTCGACACATGGGGGAAGAAGCCGCTGGACTTCGATCCGGGTACAAAATGGCAGTACTCGAACACGAACTTTGTGATCGCAGGACGCATCGTCGAAATGGTGAGCGGGGAGCCGCTGATGCGATTCCTTCAGGAGGACATCTTTCGTCCACTCGATATGAAGGAGGTCTGGAACTCCGACCTGACGAAGCTGGGCGATACGGACGCGGAGGGTTACACGCGCTATGCGCTGGGCCCGCTGCGGCCCGCGCCGAAAGAGGGAGCGGGGTGGATGTTCGCCGCGGGCGAACTGGCGATGCCGGCCTATGATCTGGCGCAGTGGGACATCAGCCTGATAGATCGGTCGCTGCTCGCGGCAGCGTCGTACGACGCGATGTACACGCCGGTGAAGCTGAAGGACGGGACCGACTCGCACTACAGCCTTGGACTGTCGGTGCGCGACATGAGCGGACACCTGCTGCTCGAGCACTCGGGCGAAGTGATGGGGTTCACGTCGGACAACTACGTCTTCCCGAACGACAAGGTGGCGATCGCGGTCCTGACGAATCAGGATGCAGCGCGCGCGGCCGGCGTGATTGCGCGCGGGCTGGCTCCGCTGCTGCTGGGCGCGACCACCCAGGGACCGAATGCTGCCGAAGCACAGGCGCTGGAGCTGTTCGAGAACTTCCAGCAGGGCAAGATCGACCGGAGCCTGTTCACGCCGTGGTGCAATGCATATTTCAGCCAGCAGGCGCTGGACGATTTTCAGTCGAGTCTCGCACCGCTGGGAAAACCCTCGAGCGTAAAGCAGATCGCCGATGAACTGCGGGGCGGGATGACCTTTCGGGTTTTCCACGTGGAGTTTTCGAACGGCGGCAAGCCGCTGATCATAACGACCTATACCGAGCCGGACGGCAAGCTCGAGCAGTATCTGGTGCTGCCGGCAAATTAGAAAACCGGGCAACGCTGCGCCCGTCTTCGATGGAACCAAAGTGCACGTGACTGCCGAAAGATAGGTGTTTCTTCCGCTTTTCACGGCCGCGTAAACGGACGTTAACAATCCGGACCCAGAATCGTCTCAGTTTTCCGAGGGGGAATCCGTGAGAAAGAGCATGATTCTGGCCATTGCGCTGGCTGTGTGCGCTGCGCCGTGCATGGCACAACACATTACTGCGGCGGGAGCGACGTTCCCGTATCCGATCTACTCCAGGTGGTTTGCCGAGTATGCCCAGCAGCACCCGGGAGTCGAGATCAACTATCAGTCGATCGGCTCCGGCGGCGGGATCAGCCAGGTGACCAAAGGGACCGTGGACTTCGGGGCCCGCGACATGCCCATGACCGATGCGATGCTGGGCCAGTCAAAGGTGAAGCTGCTGCACATACCGCCCGTGCTGGGCGCGGTGGTCCCGGTCTACAACGTGCCGGGTGCGAGCAGCGATCTGAAGTTTGCGCCCGATGTGCTGGCCGATATTTATCTGGGCAAGATCAGCAACTGGAATGATGCGCGCATCGCGAAGGACAACCCCGGGGTGAAGCTGCCGAACCAGGAAATCTACGTTGTTCATCGGTCGGATGGCAGCGGAACCACCTTCATCTTTACGGACTACCTTTCGAAGGTGAGCCCGGACTGGAAGAGCGAAGTCGGTGCGAACTCGGCGGTGGCGTGGCCGAAAGGGATTGGCGGCAAGGGCAATGAAAATGTGGCCGGCCTCGTCCGTCAGATGCCGGGTGCCATCGGCTATGTGGAGCTGATCTACGCGCTCCAGAATCACATCTCCTACGGCTACATCCGCAACGCGGCGGGAACGTGGCTCAAGGCGAGCATCGAGGGCGTGACGGACGCAGCCGCATCGGTGAAAACGATGCCGGCGGACTTCCGCGTGTCGATCACGAATCCGCCAGGGAAGGATGCCTATCCGATCTCGAGCTTCACGTACCTGCTGATTCCCACAGCGCCCGGGGATGCGACGAAGCAGAAGATGATCAAGGACTTCCTGACCTGGATGCTGGATCACGGGGAGAGCGAGGTTTCGACGCTGGACTACGCTCCGCTGCCCACCAACGTGGCGGACAAAGTTCGGGCGGCGATTGCGAAGCTGCCGTAGCGGTCGGCGGTCCGAAGGGAATACAGGAGCCGGGTCCGGGGGCGCATCGCACGATGCGCCCCGTTTGATTCAAAGAGGCAAAAATGGGGTGGAAAAGCCCTTCCGACGCAGCTTTATTTCCTTATTTTTCATAACGTTTAACATGGCATTCAAAATTGAGGGTTAGGGTAAACGAGTCGTGAGTCTGCGCATCCAGGAACCTCGCGCCCCAAAATCAGCTGATGCGGCCCCCGTGGATGGTCTGGTGCCAGTGGCTGTGCCCGCTCCTGCATCGGCCATTCGCAGCTTCCTGCAGGCCCGCGGCAGTTCGAGCGTGGCGGATTCGACCTTCCGCTGGCTGATGCTGCTGTGCGCGATCAGCATTTTCGGGATTGTCGGGCTGGTTGCCCTCGAACTGATCACCCACTCCCAGCTGACTATCGCGAAGTTCGGGCTGAAGTTCTTCGTAGGAAGCGCGTGGGACCCGGTCAATTCCAACTTCGGCGCGCTGCCGTTCGTCTACGGCACTCTGGTTTCCTCCGCGGTGTCGCTGGTCATCGCGGTGCCTCTGGCCGTGGGTGTCGCCGTCTTTCTGACCGAGATGTGTCCCAAAGCGCTGCGGGGAATCCTGTCCTTTCTGACCGAACTGCTGGCGGCAATCCCCAGCGTGGTCTATGGCCTGTGGGGCATCTTCGTGCTGGTTCCGCTGCTGCGGGGTTATGTCGATCCGGTGCTGATCAAGCTGCTGGGCTGGACAGGATTGTTCGTCAAGCCGGACTTCGGCATCGGGATGTTCGCGGCGGGAGTGATTCTGGCCATCATGATTCTCCCCATCATCTCTTCGCTCACGCGCGAAGTGATGACGGCGGTTCCGCACACGCAGCGGGAGGCGGTGCTGGCGCTGGGTGCGACGCGCTGGGAAATGATCCGCATGGGCGTGCTGCGCAATGCGCGCATCGGCATCGTGGGGTCCATCATTCTCGGCCTCGGGCGGGCGCTGGGCGAGACGATGGCGGTCGCCATGGTGATCGGGAGCAGCCCGACGATTTCGAAATCGCTGCTGGCGCCAGCCGCGACCATGGCCAGCGTGATAGCGAATGAGTTTGCCGAGGCCGCCGACGATACCTACCGCAGCGCGCTGATTGAAATTGGGCTGGCGCTGTTCATCGTGACCATCATTGTGAATATGCTGGCCCGGCTGCTGGTGTGGGCCGTGACCCGCGGCGCACCTGCCAGAGTGAACTAAAGGACAACCATGGCGACCCACCTCAAATCGGGCACCGCGAACCGCCGCTGGCGCTGGTTTACCAACCACGCAGCCACCTGGCTGGCGGTAGGCAGCACGATCCTGGTCATTGCGCCGCTGGTGGCGATCTTCCTCGATCTGGTCTACAAGGGCGCAAGTTCGCTGAACCTGGACTTTTTCATCAAACTACCGGTGCCGCCGGGTGAAACTGGCGGCGGCATGGCGAACGCCATTATCGGATCCATTGTGGTGCTCTCGCTCGCCAGCCTGATCGGGATTCCGGTGGGGATCGCCGGCGGGATCTATCTGTCCGAGTTCGGGCGCGGGACAAAGCTGTCGACCGTGGTGCGGTTTACGGCCGACGTGCTGAACGGCGTGCCGTCGATCGTGATGGGCATCGCAATCTACGGATTGATTGTCGCTCCGACGAAAACCTTCTCGGCATTTGCCGGCGGGGTGGTGCTGGGAATCATGATGATTCCGACGGTCGCCCGCACGACCGAGGAGATGATGCTCATGGTGCCGCACTCCATCCGCGAGGCGGCGCTGGGCCTGGGCGTTCCGAACTGGCGGGCGGTCCTGTCCATCACGCTGCGCACGGCAATGCCGGGTGTGATCACAGGCTGCATGCTGGCATTCGCGCGTATCGCCGGCGAAACGGCGCCGCTGCTGTTTACGGCCCTGGGAAATGGCTTCTGGAGCACGGCTCTGAATCAACCGATCGAGGCACTGCCGCTGCAGATCTATACTTACGCGCTGGGCCCCTACGACGATTGGCACCGGCTGGCGTGGGCGGGTTCGCTGGTCCTGATTGTGCTGATTGTGGTTTCGGTTGCTATGGTGCGGTATGTCACAACGCGCGGCGTGCTGAAAGGGGCGAGTTAGTCATGGGGGTCGGCATCGAGGTCAACAGCCTGAACGCGTGGTACGGAACCAACCACACGCTGCTGGACATCACGCTGCATATTCCCCCCAACGAGGCGACCGCGCTGATCGGGCCTTCCGGGTGCGGGAAATCGACGTTCGTCCGCTGCCTGAACCGGATGCACGAGACGAATCCGATCGCCAAAGTGACGGGTGAAGTGAAGGTTGGCGGCCAGGACATCTACAGCGAGACCTCGGCGGTGGAAGTGCGGCGGCGGATCGGAATGGTGTTCCAGCGGCCGAACCCGTTTCCGACGATGTCGATTTACGACAATGTCGCGTCGGGCCTGAAACTGAACGGCTTCCGCAACCGGCGGGTTCTGGATGAGACGGTGGAGCGCTCGCTCCAGCAGTCGGCCCTGTGGGACGAGGTGAAGGACGACCTGAAGAGGAAGTCCGGCGCGAGCCTCTCCGGCGGTCAGCAGCAGCGTTTGTGCATCGCGCGCGCGCTGGCGGTCGATCCCGAAGTACTTTTGATGGATGAGCCGGCCTCGGCGCTCGACCCGGTATCGACGGCGAAGATCGAGGATCTGATTTTCCAGCTGAAGTCGCAGTACACCATCGTGATCGTGACGCACAACATGCAGCAGGCGGCGCGTGTGGCCGAGCGAACTGGATTCTTCCTGAATGGGAAACTGATCGAATTCGATTCGACGCACAAAATATTTACGAATCCCAGCGACAAGCGGACGGAAGATTACATCACAGGCAGGTTCGGATAATGGCGCGCATCCGCTTTCAGCAAAACCTGGACGACCTGAAGGAGAAGCTGCTGGTCATGGCCGGTATGGCCGAGCAGTCGATCCAGCGGTCCGTCGAAGCCTACCGGGTGCGGGACCTCTCCATCTGCGATCTGGTCGACCGCGGCGAAATGGCCATCAATCGGCTGGAACGCGAAATCGACCAGATGGCGCTGGATCTGCTGGCGATGGAACAGCCGATGGCCATCGATCTTCGCTTCATCCTGGCGGTGATCAAGATCAATGCCGATCTGGAGCGTGTGGGCGACTCGGCGCGGGCGATCAGCGATCGGGTGCGCGAACTGCAGGCATTTCCTGCGGCCGAGATGCCCATCGATATACCGCGTATCGCGAACCTCTCCAGTGGCATGGTGCGCAAAGCGCTCCAGGCCTTCATCGAAGGCGATGCCGATATGGCGGCGGCGGTGCTGAAGATGGACGACAGCGTGGACAAGCTGAATGGCGCGGCCCATTACACACTGCTGAACCTGATGAAGACCGATCCGGGTGTGGCGCCGCAGGCTCTGAACGCGCTGATGATCTCGCGGGCGCTGGAGCGGGTCGCGGATCACGCGACCAACATCGCCGAGGACGTCATCTTCTGGGTGCGCGGCGCCGATGTGCGCCACAACGTCGGCACAACGGCGGCCAACAACCAAAGACCGGGAGCAGCCCGCGCACAGTAGCTCGATCTTCCGGAACGCGGTTCACAAGGCGTCGCCGGGATCCCACCAGTCCAGCTTCGAAAGGGCCGCGTAGTACAGGCCGAGCCTGAATTTTGTTGCGGGTCCCTGCAGCGCGCGCAGCGCACGCGCATAAGCCAGCAGCTGAGGCGCGTAGATCGCGCGTTCTGAGGCGAGCAGCAGAGGATTCGGCGCAGCCTCCGCGGTTTTGTAGTCGATCACCCACAAATAGTCCGAGCTGGATGAGTCCAGAGGCTCCTGGCCGGCACGGAAGATGCGGTCCGCGCGCAGCGTGCGCAGGCTGGATGGGGCGGCCTCGGTGTCCGGGCCGTCCAGGAATCCGGTCCACGAGGCTTCCGACTGCGCCTCCGGATGCGGAGAGAGAATCCAGCGGCACACGGGATCGCCGGCGCAGGCGAGCAGCATATTTGTCACCGTGCCGGTGACATGTTGCAGCGAATCTCCGGTGAGCGCGGCGGCGCGCAGCACCGAGACAACGCGGGCGCGCAAATGAGCGGCGTCTGTGCCGGCCAGGCTCTCGCCCAGCCGCTCGAGAAATGTGTGGACGGTGGAGCCGATCAGGCGCGACTCCCGCGATCCTTCGCGCCGCTGAAACTCCGGAGCCTCGGTGTCCGCAACTGTAAATGATCCTGTGACGGTTACATTTGCGGCAGGCGAAAGCGGTTCGGCTGGCCTCGCCAGACGGCGGAGCGCAAGGCGTGGGCTCTCGGTGACGGCTGCCATCTCGCCAATCTCGCCCGGAACAGGAAATGCGAGGACGCGGGAAGGGGTCGCGCCAGGCTGCGGCTGTCGTTGCGCGGACTAAAAGGCCGTGCGCAGGCCGGGCCACGCCGTGGCGAGCAGGCTGTCCTGGTTTTGCGCGCGCACCCCGGTCGACGAGACCGCTGCGGCGCCGAGCAGATGCAGTTCGCGGCGGCCGCGGGTGCAGGCGACATAAAGAAGCCGCTTGCGTTCCTCGTCGAAACGGATCTGCCGCTGCCGGCGCACCCATTTGTAGAGTGGCTCCGTGTCTTCCCCATGCAGGCCGATGGGCGCAACGAGGAATTCGTTTTCCGCAGTCCAGGGATTCAGCCGCTCGAGCGAGCAGACCAGCGGATTGGGATCGCCGGAAGACCGGCGGTCGAGGCCGGGGACGATGACGACATCGAAGCCGAGGCCCTTGGCCTTGTGAATCGTCATCAGCTGGATGCCGGCGCGCTCGCTCACTCCCGGATCGGGCTGCGCGAACAGGCGGTCGAACGCGGCGTCGAAGCTCGCAGTGGCCGGCGCCAGCCCGTCCGGCGTGACCGCATCGAGCAGGGAGAAGAACACCTGGGCATTCTCGTACGCGGCCGCATCGACGCAGGCAGGGCCGCCGAGCGTTCGCCACGTGCGCTCGATCCACGAAGCGAACGACGGCGACTCGGACTGCCGCCAGCGCACGTCAACGGCGCGGCGCAGGATTTCTGTCGTGCGGGCGAGTCTCTGCTGGCCATCCGTCGAGATGAGATGACGGCGAAGCTCGATGAGTTCGAGAACAGAAAGGTTCCTGAAGGCGGGATCGTCAGAACCGGTGAGCTGGTGCAGGTCAGAGAGGGTGAGTCCGCACCACGGCGCGCGCAGAACAGACAGCCAGGCGATGCGATCCATGGGGTGGAGCAACGCGTGGGTGAGCGCACGCAGGTCGAGCAGTTCCTGACGCTCGGAGAGGTGCTCGATTTCGACGGCGCGGAACGGCATGCCCCGCTCGCGCAGGAGAGGCACGATTTGCGCCAGATGATTGCGCGCGCGGACGAGTACGGCCACGCGGTATTCGCCATTCGTGTCTTGCGCGTGCCGAATCTGCGGGAGGTGCTGTTCGAGAATGTTGAGCACAATCCCGGCTTCCTCGCGTTGCGCGGCGGAGATTTCAGCCAGCGTGGGGCCGCGATCAGGAGCGCCAATAATCTGTGGATGAATATGCAGCGCGCCCGGCGACGAGATGGACGCCGACGCCGCGATGGCGCGGGCAAAGGGTACAGCAGCAGAACCGGCCGGCGCATCGGCGGCGCAGATCAGGTCGAAGACGCCGTTGAGCGGCTCGGTGAGGCCGGCATGGGAACGAAAATTGACGGAGAGCTGCACGGGGCGGCAGCGGAGCCGGCCCGCCCCCGGTCCGATGCCGTGTTCGCGCACCTGCGTGAACAGTTCAACCTCTGCCTGACGAAACATGTAGATGGACTGCATGGGATCGCCGACGAGGAAGACGGTACGGCCTTCGCCGGGATCCCAGGCGGCGAGCAGCGCGGAGACGAGCTCGTGCTGGCGGCGCGAGGTGTCCTGGAATTCATCGACGAGCAGATGCCGGATGTTACCGGCGATATCGAGGACGCGTTCCGGAGAGTGTTGCAGGACGTAGATGGCCGACAGAGAAAGCTCGGTAAAGTCGACCTGGTTGTGCTCAGCAAAGACGACATTGAGATCGGCGACCGCCTGGCGCAAAACGGTGAAGACTTTGCGCAGCGTGGTCCACTGGCCTTCGCTGTAAGTGGCGGGCGGAACGCGGCGAATCGCACACAGCGCTTCGAGCAGGTGCGGCGTGTGCTGCAGCCACAGCAGGAGTTCCTCCATGGCTCGCTTGCGCTCTTTCGCATCGCGGCCATTGGCGGGAAAGCCCTGGCGGACATTGACCGACTTGCGCCATTGTTTGCCGGTCGTCAGGACAAAGTCGCAGACCGCATGCCAGTGCTGGAGGGGCATCGTCGCGGACAGCGATTCGACACCCACCAGCAATGCAGCCTGCTCGTTGCCGTGGCTGGCGGCGTAGTTGGCCAGTTCCAGCAGTTGCCGCTCGACCGCGGGCTGGCTCGACAGCAGGCGATACGCCTCGGCAAGGACACGCCGATTTTCCCGATGGAAGGGCTCTTCGAGTTTGCTGCGGAGGACCTCCCATTCTTCCTCATGCATCGCGCCGGAAAGTGGAAATGCCTTGACCCACTGATCGCGCACCTTCAGCATCTCGGCAATCAGCGAAGCGCAGTCGGAGAGCCGGTTGTCGCGCAGGTCGAGCAGCTGGGCCAGCGCCTCGCCGAGCGCGGCGTCAGGACCGCCGAGGCGTTCCAGAGTGCGGCGCGCGGCGAGCGCATAGAGCGGATCGGCTTCTTCGACGGGCTCGAAATGTCCACCGAGACGCGCCAGCAGCGGGCGATCGTGCGCGATGCGCAGGCAGAGGGAGTCGATGGTCTCGATGGCGAGACGCTGCGGATGTTCGAAGATGTTCCAGCCGCGGCGCTCAGCATGCGCAATGGCTGCGCGGGCCAGCGCTATGCGTTCGAAATCTGCCGGGCCAAAGGAGCGGCGGCCGACCGCAGCTTCGAGATCGCACAGGATGCGCGCGCGCATCTCGGCGGTAGCGGCGCGGGTGAAAGTGATGGCGAGAATCTCCTCCGGCTCGTCGACGACGGCGAGCAGCCGGAGATAGCGGCGGGTGAGCAGGTCGGTTTTGCCGGAGCCGGCGGGCGCCTGCACGATGACCGAGTGGCGAATGTCGAGTGCGGCTTCGCGTTGGGCAGCGTCCACCGGCACCTCGGTGACGATCTCAGTCATCGCTGTCCCCCTCACCGTTCTCGTCGAGAGCGACGGGAACAAAGGAAGACTCGGCGACGCGGCACAGCGAATGCAGATCGCAGAATTCGCAGACCTTGGTATCGCGCGGAGCGACGGCGGCATCGCCGTGCAGGAACTCGTCGCCCAGGCTGGCGAGCGCCCGCGCCCATCCGTCGCGCATGGTGTCGGAATACGGGTGCGTCACGAGTGTTTTGGACTTCTTAATTTCGGCGGAGAGCTGCACGTGGGCGTCGCGCACGCGGCCCTCGAAGTCGATCTTGCCGGAGCGGATGCGGGCGAAGAGGACGCCGCTCACGTCCTCCACATTGCCGTAGGCGGCATAGAGCGGCAACTGCGGATCGTCAGGCCGGTCGCCATCCCAGCTGGCCGTCGAGACGTTGCCGGTCTTGTAGTCGAGTAGCAGGCGGCTGCCGTCGGGCAGCAGATCGATGCGATCGGCGCGCAGGTTGAGCTTCAGGTCGCCGATGTGAACGTCACGCAGGCGCTGCTCACAGGATTCGACCGCGAACGGCTGCCGCCCGGCTTCGAGGGCAAGCCAGTCTCTGATGCGGATCTTGAGGCGGCGTTTTTCCGCGGCGAGGCAGGCCAGCTGCCAGGGGTCGGTGACGGTTGCGCCGAACTGCGCCTGCATCGCGGCATCGATATGGGTTTCGAGGATCGCGGGCAGCTGTTCTGTAGCAATGGCGGTGACAATATCGTCGCGATTGCGAAGCGGGAGCGGCTCCGTGGAGGAAAACAGGCGCTGCATGACGGCGTGGAGCAGCTTGCCCTTTTCCGAGGGGCTGATGCCCCATTCGCTTTCGTCGAGAGCTTCGGCGCGGAGACGCTTCGCAGCAAAGGCCTGGAAGGGACAGGCCGCCTGGCGCTTCAGAACCTCGGCTCCGCCCGCAGTCAGATCCTGCGGCCAGGAAAGGACGCCGGAATCGTCGGCGACAGACTCCAGTGCCGGCGCGGCCAATGTTTCTTCGGGGCCGCGAAGGTTCGCTGCCAACTCCGGCTTGGTTTCTGCGGGGAACAAGCCGGCGATCAGGGGCGATGGACGCAGCTCGGCGTCTTTGTCGCGCTCCGCGAAGCTGAAGGCGATGCGGGGCGCGGAGTGGAGCAGGCGCGTGGTGACGGTGTTGGCAAGGTTCCAGTCATCATCCGGCGCGGCGTGGGGCATCCCATACTGACGCTGCAATGAAGGCGGCAGAAGAGGATGAAGGCGCCCGCGCTGCGGCCAGGCGGTATCGTCGGTGCCCAGGAACCAGATGGCGTCGAATTGCTGGCCGGAGGATTCGAATGGGCCGAGAATCTGGATGGGCGCATCGTGCGATTCCGGCGCAAAGATCGTCTCTTCCGCCTGATGCTCGAGCAGGTCGAGGAAATCGCTCCAGGAATAGCGCGCGCCGTCGAAGTCGAGCAGCGCGAGTTCGTCAAGAAGGCGCTGCCAGCGCTGCAGGGCCTGGAACTGGACCGAGTCCGCCGGCCGCTGTCCGGGCCACCCGACGCGATCGAGAAGGCGCGGGATGAGATCCGCAAAAGCCGAGGGCAGACGGGAAACGGAGGCGAGCCGGTTCTGCTCGACCGCGCGCCCTAGATCGGTGAGACGGAAGCGCAGATCGTGCAGATCGGGCGAAGAAGCCAGGGACTCGCGGAAGCTGTCGAGCGTGCGTTCGGTGGAGAGCACCGCGAAGCGCCGCAATCGCGCATCGTGATGGGCAATCGCGATGGCATTTGTAACTGTATTGGCGACAAATCCAGAAAGCGTAAGCCACGCAATCTGCTCCTCCGACAACGGGCCTGCCGTCCAGCGCAGGAGGAGAAGCGCCGCGCGAATGGCGGGAAGGTCAGCGAGCGGCTGGCCCAGAGAAAACTCCCAGGGAAGACGCGACGAGGGCTGGCGAATATCTTCGCTCGCGGGAGCGAGGATGCGGCGGAAGGTGCGGGCGAGGGCGCCGCGCGCGGACGATACAGCGGGGACGACAATGCCGATGCGCGCAGCCGGATTCTCGAGCAGGATATCGCGCGCCCACGCTGCGGCGGTTTCGATTTCTCGGCGAAGGTCGGCGGCGGCGATCCAGGATCGCTGGGATTGCGCCGGATCCGGTTCCGGCTGAAGCTCCGCAACGACGACACCGCGGGATCGCAGGCCGTCGAGCAGATCTCTCTGCGCGGGAGTCATGCGGTCGAAGCCGACCAGCAGGATTTCTGTGGGCAGTGCGATGGGAGACGAGTCGGAAATGTGCGGAAGGAGCGCCGATTCGAGTTGGCTGGCGCTCAGCCATCCGTTGCGGGCGCAAAGCTGGTCGAAAGCGGCAGCCCAGTGGCGGAAGCGCTCGGCGTCGGTCTGCTCCCAGGCCGAGCGGCGGGCAGAGTGAGCCTTGTAAGCGGAGAGCAGCGACCAGGCGTCCATGGCGAGCGCGGCCATCGAGCGAGGAGAAATGACCAGTGCAGCGTCGTCGCGCTGAGCTCGCTTCCACAACACGCGCTCCTGGAGCGGCGTGAGAAGCATCGGAGCATCGGGAGTTGCGAAGGCGTGATCGCGCCAGAGTGCGCGCAGCCAGGCATCCCAGTTGAGGATCGACGGCGTGGCCCAAACAGTCTGGCCCTGGGCGCGCTGCTGCTCGGCAAAGCGGAGATGTAAAGCCCGCGCGGCGCGGGCGCTGGCGGCGACGATGGCAGCGCCGCGCCGGAGCGCATCGGCAATTTTGCGGTCCAGCGGCATGGAGGGGGGAAGCGTCGACCTCAAGTGTAAACTGGCAGGTGAAACAACTTCGCGCGCATATTTCCACCGCTTGCGTCCTGGCGGTGGTTGTGTTTTTTGCGGGCTGCCGGGGCGGGAAGCCTGCGGCCTCGACGACCAATCAACAGGCGGGCGCGAAGAAGTTCCATATCCACGGCATCGTCGTGTCGAGCGACGCGAAGACGGGTTCGATCACTGTCGATACGGACGCGATCCCCGGCTACATGGAAGCGATGACGATGCCGTACACGCTGGCGCAGCCCAACGTGGCCACGGAACTGCATCCAGGGGACACGATCATCGCGACGCTGACCGTCACGGCGAATGCAGATACGCTCGACGAGATCGACATCATCGCCCAGGCGAAGCCGGACTACAAACCCGCGGTGACGTTCAACGATCTGGAGCCCGGCGAAGCGGTTCCGGATTTCGTGTTTCTCAATCAAAGCGGGAAGAAGGTGCGGCTGCAGCAGTGGCACGGCAAGGTGCTGCTGATGACTTTTATCTATACGCGCTGCCCGCTGCCGAATTTCTGCGTGCGCATGAGCCGGAATTTTGCGGAGATCGACCAGCAGTTGCAGAAGGATCCGCAACTCTATGCGAAGACGCACCTGCTCAGCGTGAGCTTCGACCCGCAGTACGACACGCCGGCGGTGCTGCGCAGCTATGGCGAAGCGTATACCGGCCAGTACACGAAGGAGACGTTCGCGCACTGGGATTTTGCAGCTCCAACAGAAAAGGAGCTGCCGCAGGTGCTGCGCTTCTTCGATATCGGTGCGACTCCGGAAAAGGACAAGACGATTACGCATTCGCTGTCGACATTGGTGATCGGGCCGGACGGGAAGATCTTCAAGTGGTATCCCGGAAACGAGTGGACGCCGGACCAGGTGATGCAGGATGTGCGCAAACTGGCCGGGGCGTAGTTTTCGATATGATGGGTAGAGATTTGTGGTCTGACCACGATGGAAAGAGGGCTAAGGAATGGGCGCACTGACGATTCGCAAAGACGGTGATCTGGATTTTCTTTCGCTGGGGGCGCTGGTGCATCGCCTCGATCCCGGAATCATCCCGTTTCGCAAGGCGGCGGAGTGCGCGATTCACGTCAGCGGCGGCGAGTTCAACGTCGCGGCAAATTTATCGGATTGCTTCGGCCTTAAGACGGCCATCGCGTCGGCCATGGTCGACTACCCGATCGGCGATCTGATCGCGGAACGCGTGCGCGCGATGGGCGTGCGCCCGTTCTACAAGCACTTCAAGCATGACGGCGTGACCGGCCCCAACATGGCGACGGTCTACAGCGACCGCGGATACGGTATGCGCGCGCCGGTGGTCTTTTACAACCGCTGCAATGAAGCGGCGGCGCAGCTGAAGCCCGGAGACTTCGACTGGAAGGAAATCTTCGCAGGTGGCGTGCGCTGGGTGCACTGCGGCGGCATCTTTGCGGCTCTCTCGCCCACGCCCGGGCAGCTGGCGGTGGAGATGATGACGGCGGCGAAGGACGCCGGTGCGGTGACGTCGTTCGACCTGAACTTCCGCGAGAAGCTGTGGAAGATCAGCGGTGGCGCGGACCGCGCCGTCGAGGTGATCGCGCGCATTGTCGAGCACGTGGATGTGCTGGTCGGCAACGAAGAGGATCTGCAGAAGGGTCTGGGCGTCGAGGGGCCTAAGGTCGAAGACAAGGCCAAGTCGAAGCTCGATCCAGCGGTGTTCATCGGCATGATCGACCGAGTGGTGAAGAAGCATCCGCAGGTGAAGGCGGTGGCGACGACGCTGCGCGAGGTGCACTCGACGAACCGGCACAGCTGGAGCGCGGTGGCCTGGGTCGACGGCAAAACCTATACGGCGCCGACGGCGGAGCTGGACGTCTACGATCGCGTCGGCGGCGGCGATGGCTATGCGGCCGGATTCTTTTATGGGCTTCTGAGCGGCGCGACTCCGGAAGAGGCGGTGCGGCTGGGATGGGCGCACGGCGCGCTGCTGACGACGTTCCCGGGAGATACGACGATGGCGACGCTGGACCAGGTGAAGGCCTTCGCGCAGGGCGGATCGGCGAGGATTCAGCGCTGAAACGGTAGCACTTGGTGCTACACTAAGGTCGCGATGGCAACCCTTGCTACCGGATCGTCGCGCGTTTTTAGAACGCGGTGGTTCAGCAGGACAGCAAAGAAGGCGGCCATCGGCGACAAGGAATTGTGCGCCGCGATCCAGCAAGTGATGCTGGGGCAGGCGGTGAATCTGGGTGGCGGAGTTTTCAAAAAGAGGATCGGAAAGAATCCTTACCGCAGCATCGTTGTCACACATGCGGGACGATTCCTGGGTTTTCGAATATTTGTTTGCTAAAAAGGATCGCGACAACATCGGTGACGATGAACTTGCGGCGTTGCGAAGGCTGGCGAAGGCATATGCAGGCCTGACGAACGAAAAGATGGAGCGGCTCATTGAAAACGGGGACTGGACGGAGATTTGCGATGAAGAACCCTCGCAAATATAAGAGCAGCGCATTTGAAGCTATTCATTCGTCGGCATCGGCAATGTTCAATGTCGGCGTTATCGATAAGGCCACGATGCGAAGCTTTGACGAGGCTTGCCTGGTGAGCCCTGCTCCGATGAACCCGCATGAGATCAAGAAGCTGCGGGAACGCCAGCGTGTGAGTCAGCCGGTCTTTGCGCGCTATCTGAATACAAGCGAATCGACGGTAGAGAAGTGGGAGAGCGGCGCAAAGAAGCCAAGTGGAATAGCGTTGAAGCTGCTGTCGATCGTGGACAAATACGGCCTGAAGATGCTGGGTTGAAATCGCGCGCGCGGCTCCTCCAGTAGACTGTGAAGTGGAGGGAGCATGGCCAAAGTCACGATTTTGTTCGGACTCCTGCTGATTGTGCTCGGAGTGGTGGGTTATGTCGGGACGGGATGGCAGGCGCCGACGGCGCTGATTCCGATGTACTTCGGAATCGTGTTCACCATCCTTGGTTTCCTGGCGCGCAGAGGCAGCCAGAAGAAACGGATGACGGTGATGCACATCGCCGTAACGCTGGGCCTGCTGGGCTTTCTGGGAACCGCGCTGAGCATCTGGAAGTTCATCCGGATGGAGATGGGACATGCGGTGGTGCGGCCGATCGCGATCGAAGACCAGGCCGTGTTCTCGGTCATGATGCTGATTTATGTGCTACTTTGCGTGCGTTCGTTCATCAAGGCTAGAAGGACACGTGTAGAGAGCGGCGATCAGCAGCCGCGCCAGGCGGCGAGTTAGCCGGCCGGCGGTCAATAGTCAGAAGACAGAGAGCGAAGAATGCGAATGGGATCGGTCCCGGCCATGCACGGAGATCGCAGCGGAGGACACGGCGCTCTGGCGCGCGCCGGCGCCGACCTGCCGAAGAAAAAGCCCGACCTGAAGAAGGTAATGCCGGAGATCTGGAAGCTGGTTCGGCCACGCCGCTGGCTGCTGGCCTTCGGCTTCCTGCTGATGATCGTCAACCGGGTCGCCGGGCTGGTGCTGCCCTTCTCGACCAAGTTCCTGATTGATAAGGTTCTCGGCGTCCACGGCAACGCGAAGCTTCTGCTGCCCCTGGTGGGCATCGTTTTCACGACGACGGCGCTCCAGGCCATCACCTCGTTCTCTCTCACGCAGCTGCTGTCAAAAGCGGCGCAGCGCATGATCACCGAGCTGCGGCAGCAGGTGCAGCAGCATGTCGGGCGGCTCTCGGTGAGCTTCTACGACGCGAACCGGACCGGCGTGCTCGTCTCGCGGATCATGAATGACGTCGAGGGCGTGCGCAACCTGATCGGCACCGGGCTGGTGGAGTTCGTGGGCGGGATGCTGACCGCCAGCATGGTCTTCGTCTATCTGGTGATCACCAATGCCAGGATGACGCTGATCGTCTTCGGCGTGGTGGGCGTCTTTGTCATCGTTCTGCAGAAGGCGTTCAAGACCATTCGGCCGATTTTCCGCGAGCGCGCGAAGATCACCGGCGAAGTCACGGGGCGGCTGACGGAGAGCCTCGGCGGCGTGCGCGTGGTGAAGGGCTATCACGCGGAGCAGCGCGAAGCGAAAGTGTTCACCGGTGGCGTTCTGCGTCTGCTGGACAACGTGATGAAGTCGCTGACCGCGACCAGCCTGCTGAGCCTGGCGGCGACCACGGTGCTGGGCGTTGTCGGCGGCCTGGTGATGCTGATCGGCGGACACCAGGTGCTGGGACATCGGATGACGACCGGCGGCTACTTCCAGTACACGATGCTGCTGGCCTACATGATCGCGCCCATCTTCCAGATCGTGAACATCGGCACGCAGCTCACCGAAGCGGTGGCCGGCCTCGACCGCACCATGGAAATTCTGGGCGAGAACGACGAATTCGCCGATCCGGCGCGGGTGCGCACGCTGGATGAGATCGACGGCGAGGTCCGCTTCGACGACGTGCGCTTCGCGTATGAGAAGGACAAGCCGGTGCTGCACGGCATTTCGTTCGACTCGCGGCCGGGCACGGTGACGGCGCTGGTCGGGTCATCGGGATCGGGCAAGTCGACGATCATCAGCCTGGTCTGCGCGTTTCATAAGCCGGACGCGGGCCAGGTGCTGGTGGATGGCATTGACTTGTCCACGGTGCGGCTGGACAGCTATCGTTCGCAGCTGGGCGTCGTCCTGCAGGAGTCGTTCCTGTTCGATGGAACCATCCGCGAGAACGTCATGTTCTCGCACCCGGATGCGACGGAGGAGGATTTCCTCTCTGCCTGCCGCATCGCGCGCGTCGACGAATTTGCCGAGCGCTTCCCGGATGGCTACGACACCATTGTTGGCGAGCGCGGCGTGAAGCTCTCAGGCGGCCAGCGGCAGCGGCTTTCGATTGCGCGCGCGATTCTGGCCAGCCCACGCATTTTGATTCTGGACGAGGCGACATCGTCGCTCGATTCCGAGTCAGAAGCGATGATCCAGCAGGGCCTCAGCTACCTCATGCAGGGGCGCACCACCTTCGTCATCGCACACCGGCTGTCGACGATCCGCAGAGCCGATCAGATCCTGGTCGTCGAGGGCGGGCTGATCGTCGAGCGCGGTACCCACGCCAGCTTGTATGCGTTGGGCGGACGCTACTACGATCTCTACACGCGCCAGCATGGCCTCGAGGAGAATCTGTTTCTCGCGCCCGGCGAGGGCGACACCGTGGAAGAACCGGCTAAGTAAGACGAACCCCGAAAAAAGTTATTGCCCGAAGGGCGCCCGCTGGACGCGGAGGGCCTTCGATTGCAGAGAGGAATCTTGTGAAATCCATTATTTTGATTCGCATTCTCGTCGGGTGGGTCTTCGTCTCCGAAGGAATCCAGAAGTTTTTGTTTCCGGCGGCGCTGGGCGTGGGCCGGTTCGCGAAGATCGGGATCCCGCATCCGGCGATCCTGGCCCCGCTGGTGGGCGCGGTGGAGGTCGCCTGCGGTCTGGCCGTAATCTTTGGGTTGTGGACGCGCCTGGCTGCGATTCCGCTGCTGGTGGTGATCGGGACGGCGATCATGCTGACCAAGATTCCGGAACTGCACCGGGCGGCTGAGGGATTCTGGTTCATGCTGCACGACGCGCGGACGGATTTCAGCATGGTGCTGGGGCTGATTTTTCTG
>VFSW01000438.1_pt1 | contig 61027 bp, 59 predicted proteins | sample 5358111 | NCBI WGS metagenome assembly VFSW01 (sample SAMN11554181, study PRJNA540505) | mine drainage metagenome | isolation source: sediment from site ElyBrook_90M | place: USA: Ely Copper Mine, Vershire, VT | collected 2017
TGAGGTGCTTTGTGGCGTTTATGACTGGTTCTCCGCAGAGAATTTACGCGGTCTGCACGAACCTACGAACGACTCACCAGCGTGTAAAGGGTAGACGACCGCGCATGCACATCGTGCAGTTGCTTCCGGGCTATTCGGGCTGCCATTTGTGAATCCAGTGTCGATAAACGAGCATAAAGATCCCGTGAAGATTTACAAAATAGCTCCGGTTCCAGGTGCAAATTCAACATTTGGCACGATTTTGTGATCTATATCACAGTTGAAAGCAGCCGGGGACCTGAAGAATTCCGGGAACGGCGTACTCCTATTTGCGCATCAAAACGACGATCGAGCGGGGATTCAAGACGTACTCGGAACTGTCTAAATTCACTTCACCGCCTGGCTCGCGAAAATCATCGGGCGACGGCAGTCCGGTGTCGATCACGCGGCGCCACTCGCCGGACCGGCCCTGCTGAATGGCGAACGTAAGTGGCATCGAAGCGCCGTTGATCATAACGTAGAGATCGGCGTCGTTGAGAGCCGCGCCAGCCAGGAAAAATGCCAGGCAACGCGAATCATGTGACAGATCGGGTTTTCCTGTAGTTCCATACCAGCGGACATCATCGCGCCAATACCGGCTCCGTGAGAGGGAGGGATGAGCCTTCCGGAACGCAATCATTTCCTTGAAGAAGCGGAATACATCCTGATTTCGCTTGAGGAGGTCCCAATCCAGCCAAGTGATCTCATTATCCTGGTTGTACGGATTGTTGTTCCCTCGCTGCGTGTTCATGAACTCGTCCCCGGCACAGAACATGGGCGTGCCATTCGACAGAAATAGAAGCGTGCAAAAGTTCTTGACTTGCTGTTTCCGCAGTGCCAGCACGGAAGGCGGCGCGCCATCGTCGCCCTCCCAGCCGCAGTTCCAGCTCAGATTGTCGTCGGTTCCGTCAGCATTGCCATTACCGTTGGCTTCATTGTGTTTCCGGTCATAGGAGACGAGATCGATGAGGCAGAAGCCGTCATGGCAGGTGACGAAATTCACGCTCTGATACGGACGGTAAGCGTTCTCGAGATCGTCCGGAAAGATGTCGCAGCTTCCGTAGAGCCGAGACATCAGCTTTGGGACCATGCCTGCGTCACCACGCACAAACGCGCGCACATCGTCGCGGAACTGTCCATTCCATTGCAGCCAGGAAGTCCCAGGAAAATTTCGGCCCAGTTGGTAGGTTGCCGGATCCCATGCCTCGGCGATCAGTCGCAGGCTTTCCAATTCAGGCGCCCCGCCGATCTCCGCAATTACGGGGGGATCTTTCAGATTGATCGATCCGTCCTGGTTGCGCGTGAAGATCGAGGCCAAATCGAAGCGGAATCCGTCCACATGCATTTCATTCCGCCAGAACCGCATGCTATCGAGAATCATCTTGCGAATATATCGGTTTCCACAGTTCACGGTATTGCCCGTCCCGGTATCGTTGCGATAACGTCCGCGACCATCTTCGAGCAGATAGTACGTCGAGTTGTCGATTCCGCGATAGCTGTACGCAGGTCCGTTTTCATTGCCTTCAGCGGTGTGGTTGTATACGACGTCGAGCAGCACCTCGATTCCGGCATCGTGCAGGGCTCCGACCATCATGCGAAACTCCCTCAGTGCGTCGAACGGCTTTCCGGCACTGGCATATTCATGGTGCGGAGAAAAGAAATTCAACGGCATGTAGCCCCAGTAACTGCCTTCCTGCGGGTCCTGCTGCATGACAGGCATAAGCTCAACCGCGGTGACGCCGAGTTCCTTCAGATACGGAATTTTCTCCACAACGCCCAGAAAAGTTCCGAGATGAGCCGGCGTAACGCCGGAATTGGCTCGACGCGTGAAGCCCCGCACGTGCAATTCATAAATCACGAGGTCCGACGTATGGACGGCCATTTCGTCTCGTGTCGAAGCATCGCGCGATTCGCTCGCGATGAGCCCGAGAGGTGCCCTGCCTGCGTTCGAGCCCGCTCTGGAGGCCGCCGTACGGCTGAACCGGGTTGGGAAACACACACATCGCGCGTAGGGATCCAGCAAGACCTTGTGCGGATCGAAACGATGGCCCTCTTCCGGCGTCTTCGGGCCAGCGACCTGATAACCGTAGTAGCGGGCATCCGGAATTGCGCTCTTCCTCAGCCTGCAGTGCCAGATGCGACCTGATTTGTTCACCAGAGGATCAAGTCTGTGTTCGTAGGTTGGCCTTGAGAGGTCTATTTCGGAATAGAGCAGAAGCGTGACCGCGGTTGCGTGTTTTGAATACAAAGCAAAGTTGTACGCCGCCTCGTCTTCAATCCACGTAACTCCCAGCGGCGACGGAGATCCTTCAAGCGCAAACCAATCGTACATTTATACCTCTCGGCTACGGTGGCGACGATACATCAAAGAGCCCTGCGTGGAATTGTGCTACCCGATGTACGCATTGGTGACATATTGCTGCACCATGCGGTGCGTGTTGAAGTATGAGGCATTCAGTGCTATCGTGTGGCGCATGACATTCATCCACTGCTCGCGGTTGTGATTAAACGCCGGTAGAATCACCTCTTCGAGTTTGTGGAGCAAATCCTCGGCGTCCCCCTCGGGAACTTCTGCAGCTGACGAGCCAATCGACCAGCCGGTCACCCCTTCGATGTGGCCTTCGATCCACCAGCCGTCCAGAGTGCTGAAGCTGGGCACGCCATTATGCGCGGCCTTCATGCCTGAAGTCCCCGAGGCTTCCATGGGACGCTGCGGGGTGTTAAGCCACAAGTCCACTCCCGACACCAGCAGTTTCGCTATCTCAAGATCATAGTTTTCGAGGTACACGAGAGGGACGTCCTCCCCGATCTCGCGTCCGACCGCAATGATGCGTTCAATCTCACGTTTGCCGTCCTCGTCCTGCGGGTGCGCCTTTCCCGCGAAGACGAGCTGCAATGGTCCGGCAGTTTTTGCGATTTGAACCAGGCGAGCAGGATCGGTTAACACCAGGCCGGCGCGTTTGTATGCGGTCGCTCTCCGGGCGAAGCCAATTGTCAGCGCGTCGCCGGACAGCGTGCGGCCAGTTTTCTCTTTCACGAATGCAAACAGCCTGTTCCTGGCATCCTCATGCGCGGCAGAGATCTTTTCATTGGGGATGCTCAGCGCCTTCCTGAGCATCGCCGGATCCTTGCGCCAGTCGGGTATGTACTCGTCGTAGAGCCGCTGAAAGCTCTCGCAGGTCCAGGTCGCGGAATGAACGCCGTTGGTGATGTGATGGATCGGGTAGCCCGGGAACATCTCGCGCGACACCTCCTCGTGCCGTTGGGCTACACCGTTCACATACCGGCTGAGGTTCAGCCCGAGCAGCGTCATGTTCAGCCGTTCCTGCCCGCCCAACATCCGGAGCACATCAAGCGAAACGGCAGGCGCGGCGATTCGCTCGACGGACGGCCAGTCAAACTGGTCATGGCCCGCGGGAACGGGGGTGTGGGTTGTGAAGATGCACCGTTGCCGGACATCTTCGAAGTCCCAGTCGACGGGCGAGGATCCCCCCTGCCAGTTCATCAATTCCAGAACGAGGAGGCTGGCGTGGCCCTCATTCATGTGGAAGCGCTGTATACCGCAATAACCCAGCGCACGAAGCATTCTTACGCCACCGATACCGAGGACAGTTTCCTGCGCCAGGCGGTAGTTCCGGTCACCGCCGTAGAGGTAATCTGTCAGGCTGCGATCATATCCGCTGTTCTCCTCCAAATCGGTGTCAAGCAGGATGACAGGGATTTTGAAGTCGGTATCCCCGAGGTCGTATTGCCAGGCGCCAACATGAACCGTGCGGCCCTCAATCGAAACCTCCACATGCACGGGCAGTGACCGCAGCGGTGGTCCAGGCTCGAAGTGAACTGGCCGCTCATGCTGCCAGCCCTGCGAATCGATGGTCTGCTCGAAGTAGCCCTTTCGCCACAAGATGCTCAGCCCGACCACTGGCACGCTGAGATCCGCGCAAGCCCGCAGCATGTCTCCTGCCAGGACACCGAGTCCGCCGGAGTACGTCGGGATGTTGCGATCGAGGGCGACTTCCATGGTGAAGTACGCGATGCGTCTGCTTTCCTTCGCATCATCTTCTGCGGGGACAGCCGTGGCCAGGTAGCGTCTGGGGTGCTCTTGAAACTTGTCCCGGCAGTATTCGGAACAGAAGTAGATCGTTTGTCCCTCAAAAGTAAAAGGCAGACTTGTTTCGGGCAACGCCACCATGCCGCAAACAGGATCTTTTTGAATGTCGTTCATACCAACCTCTCTCGCTTGAAAAAGCTTGTCCATCACTGTTCCAGAACGGAAGCCAGTTGGAACAGCTCCGGATCAATGATCTTCCGGACACCAGCCACCTCCGCCAGAGGCGTCGTGGTTACCCGGCTCTCATTCCATCCCACGAGAACCCCATGTTCGCCACGCATCAGCGCCGCTACCGCTCCCGCGCCGAGACGAGTACCCAGTAACCGGTCGAAAGCTGTCGGCGTGCCACCGCGCTGCACGTGGCCGAGCGTGGTGGTGCGTAGGTCGAAGCCAACCTGCGCGGAATGCTCGCGAAACCAGGCATCCAGTTTCCCGGCGTTGTGTACCGCGCCTTCGGCGACGACGGCCAGAGCATGTTTCTTGCCTCGATCATAGGCCGCGCGCAGTTGCCGGGCCACTTCCTCGGGCGAGGTTTCTCTTTCCGGAACCACTACTATTTCGGCGCCACCGGCAAGCCCGGCCATGAGGGCCAGATAGCCGCACTTGCGACCCATTACCTCGACCAGGAACGCGCGCTGATGAGAGGACGCGGTTGTTTTGAGGCGATCAATGGCTTCGAGGGCAATGTTCAGCGCCGTATCCACGCCGATCGTAATCTCGCTGCCGGCGAGATCGTTGTCGATGGTCGAAGCCACTCCTACGACCGGCACACCCATTTTTGCTAGAGCAAAGGCTCCGGTTTGCGATCCGTTGCCCCCGATCACAACGAGGGCATCAACCCGGTTTTGCTTGAGCTGGCGAAGAGCCTGCCGGCGGGTGTCCTCCGTCTCGAACTCCGGACAGCGGGCGCTGCCGAGCATGGTGCCTCCGCGCTGCATGATGTTGCTGACCGTGCGGCCTGTGAGCGGCTCCACTTCGCCTTCGACCAGACCTGCGTATCCGCGCAGTATGCCCAATACATCCCAATCCTGCGCCAGGGCACAGCGCGTAACCGCCCGGATCGCGGCATTCATGCCCGGCGCGTCCCCGCCAGAGGTCAGGACAGCGATTCGTTTGATGACGCTCATGTCAATCTCTCCCGATCGAAAGCTGGTTCTCAACGCCCCGAGCCAGGAGACACTGAGCACGATTAACCCTCCGGCGTGCGAGCCGCTCGCACGCCGTCATTGAACAGATTCACTTCTCCGTTTATGACTCTGCCGCCAGCGCCTTGCCCGCGCCGATTTCCGCCTCAGCCTGAAGCCAGTCTTCGATGTCGTGACCGTCCTCCTGTCCGCGGGCCTCAAACAATTCATGTGCCCGCCGCCGAATCTTCTCCAGCTGTTCCTCTGTTAATTCGCTGACCATTGCCGTTTCCACTTCGAACTTCGAATTTTTCGCCATGACAAATCTCCCTTCCAGGTGAAACTGACTAAAATTGCATTTGCATCTTTTCAAGGGGCAGTTCGATCTCGACGGTCTGGCCCTCTCGATAGAGTTTGAGCCGCAGGTGCTGTCCGGGCCGGGAACGCAGAAGAACCTGGGCGAGCTGCGCCGCGGACTCGAATGGCTCGCCATCCACAGCAACGATGATGTCTCCACCCAGCACATAAGGCTTATCGCTGATTGCCACCATTCGGGTACCGGCTCTCAGTCCCGCGGCTTGCGCCGGCGAGCCGGGCAGCACCTCCTCGACGAGGAAGCCTCGCTCCACCGGCAGACCGAACAATGCAGCAGAGCTCGCTGTCACTTCGCTTCCGGTGAAGCCGAGCATCGGCCGGTACGGATGGCCCATCTCGATCAGGTCGGGGATGATGCTGCGCGCCAGATCGATGGGTATCGCAAAGCCCATATTCTGCATATTCGTCAATATGGCGTCGTTGATTCCAACCACCTGGCCCGCGGAATTGAGCAACGGACCGCCGCTGTTGCCGAGATTGATGGCCGCATCGGTCTGGATGAAGGCGTCCTCCAGCTCGATCGCACTGTCATCCAGGCTGCGTTTGACGGCACTAACCACGCCCACCGTGAGGCTGTTGCTCAGTCCCGCAGCGTTCCCAATGGCCAAAACCTTCTGTCCCACCTCAAGATCACGCGAGGTGCCCAGAGGCAGAGGAAAGAGCGCGTCCTTCGGTACGCTTATCTGGAGTAAGGCGATGTCGAGCTGGGGCGCCGTGCCGATCAGGCGCGCGACGAATTGTCTTGTGCCTAGGGAGACAGTGATCGCATCACGATCCTTAATGATGTGAAAGGCCGTTACAACCCGCCCTTCTTGGTCTATTACGAATCCCGTGCCGGTGCTCGTGCTTGTAGCTTCAGTCGTGCGTTTGTCGAATGGTGAGGCCACGGTCGTACGTGCGGTAATGTACACCACGCCGCGGCTCGCCTGGCGGAAGATCGCGATCGTGTTCTGCTCATCTGCGGTCAATTGCGCGTTTTGCGCCTGGCTTGCAACAGCACTCGCCAATACCGCGATTCCAACCTGAACCCATCTCGTAATCCGCATCATTGTCCTTCCAACATGTCAAGCAGTTAAGCGCGATTCCCTGCCCATCGCATCGGTATCTGTGGTATCGCATTGAGTCCATCCCCGCCGGAAGGTTTGAAAAGGAGGCCGGCAACCCACGGGCTCCGCCGGGGCACGGTTCCGGCAGCCAAGGTCAGTAAGCGCAGTACGGACGCGCTTCATAAAAATCCATGCCCAACTATCCGCCATGGCTCCGAGGGGGTGCTGGAGGGTCATCTTGAAACCAAGCGTCTCTTCGTGCCCAGGTCCCGCAGCGGAAGCATAGCTTGCGCGGGTTTCACAATCGATCCCCGCTCGATCGAGAGTCTCGTGCTCGATGGGCCGAAGGATGTCGGCGACCTCAAATAGAGTCTGCAGCACCTGAATACAGGTCACGCAGTGCGCATTTCCGTACTGGATACGGTGATCGTGATGGCCGCTGAGCTCCAGACGGCAGGTGAGCTGGACTCTCCGTCCAGAAGAAACTACAGCTTCACCGGGTTGAAGACGGAAACCGACGTGATACAGGCGAACCAGCTCGCCGAGTGTGCGGGTATCCTCTTTGTTTTCGCTCATAGGTTTCTCCGATCTTCGAGCAGAGTCTCTCTGGCTGCTGGTCTGTTATCGTGGGATACTCATTTCCTTCGCGATTTTTCTGTGCTGAGAACGCCATTTATCGATGGTTTTCCCAATTCCATAAAGCCTGGTGGAGACTCGAAAAGAGTCAGGCTTGGCTGCCATGAGCTCGTCGTCGAGCTGGGAAATTTGTGAACTCAGGTCAGCTTGCAAGCGTTCCAGCTTGTTGAGGTTTGCCTTTAGTTCAGTGGCCTGTTCCTCGCTGAGTACCTGAAGGAACCGCTGGTGAGCCGCCGTCATATCGGCGAGGGTCGACCTGAGCTGATCCTTCTTTCTGTAAACTGCGTCGAGGTCGTAGCCCACATGCCTGTAACGCCAGGAATTCCAGTAAGTGTTGTCTCCAACGGACCGGCCCGTCTCCCGTGCGGCCTCCGTTGCAGCCATGCAGTGTGCAAAGGCCTCGCGCTGATCAGCGGTAGCTAGCAGCGCAAGAGCCCGCTGGGAGTCAGCCGTCGCTGAACCATGTCCCGCGTGAGCGAAGGAACGGATTCCTCCTCCACCGCGCTGCGCCAACGCGAGTGGCGCAGTGGCCGACAGCAGAAGTGCAGCGAACACTTTCATCGTCTTTTTCATGCTCTTCCTCCCTCTCCCACAACCAATGGGCCTTGCACGACAGCGTCGGCATCGATACGACGGACCAGCACGCCGTTCACTGCCACACTCAGTTCGAGTGACGACTGTTCTTCCCGCCTCCCACAAATGTTTGGCGGCCAACGACAGCTTTCGGTTCCCGTGATCAGCGAGCTTGAGCAGTCAAGCGGACCTCTTCCGTAGGAGATGGGCGACCGTACTTCGCGCGATGCCATCCCTCGAACCAGGTGTTGACCGGTGCCGCGGCTGGAGTCGGAGTTGCCTCGCGATAGGCCGTATTCGTCTGCTCAGCCTGAATGCGCACCTCTTCCGTAGGGGAAGGCCGCCCGAACTTCGCGCGATACCAGCCTTCGAACCATACGTTGGCAGGGGAGACGATTTGGACTGGCTTTACCTCACGATAGGAAGTGTTCTCCTGCGCGACCTGAATGCGCGCTTCTTCCGTGGGAGACGGGCGACCGAACTTGGCGCGATACCACTGCTCGGACCAGCTGCTTGACTGCGCAACCATGGAGGTACTGGCAACCATGGCTAGGACTGCGGTAAAAAGGATGCTTCTTGTTGATTTCATATGATGGCTCCTTAACTAACCTCGCCCTCTTTAATGCACATGGCGTGCCATCGTTCTTCTTTTTCGAGTTTTTCTGTATCTACTTCATTTCGCGCCGCCTCGACCTCTTCGCAGGCGAGCAATCCCTGCAAAACGCGAGATTCATTGCCTCATTTGAGGCACCTGATGCCGGAAAACCGCTCGGGGGCTCGCGCCGCTGAACGCTCGGGGGATTGGCGGACGAGATCCGCAACCCGCCTGGTAATCAATTGAAAGGTGCAGAGCAGATCTTTGGGCCGACTTAATCTTTCCCAAAGTTACGCATCAAGAGTTCAGGGACCTGGCTCCTCGTGAAGTAGTTCGCCTTAAGGGTTCGCGGAATCTCACGTCTCGGCCATGAATCTGAAGCTCCCCGACGAAGGAATTGACTTGGAGAAAATCGAAATGGAGATCCTCGTCCAAGCTTATGAGAGACATGACTGGAACCAGACGCTAGGCCGGGTATCTAAACATCTGCCCGAAGACTCTGATTTACTGAATGGAGAAATTCGGATTGGGAGAGTCGTTAGAGAGTTCCTCTTCGATCTCGTCCTCAGAGTAGATTCCAGATCAGGAATGGTATTTTTCAAGCACTGAGTCCAAGGATGACCACTAGAGCAAGCCTCACCAAGGTCGTGTCAGTGCGAGAGGGACAAACAGCGGAGAGCCTGTGGACCTAGAATTGTGGGCGAGGTGGGCACCATGATTTACAGCAAGCAATCATCGCGATCTCCTGAAGAAGTAGGAAAGAGACTTGAAGAGGCTGCCGCCAGGCATAAATTCGGAGTTCTGCATATTCACGATCTGAAGAAGACACTCGAATCCAAAGGCATTCAGCTTGGCTCGGAGTGCAAGGTGTATGACGTCTGCAATCCGCAAGCCGCCACACGGGCATTGCATACAGATATGAGAGTGTCGACAGTTCTGCCCTGCCGGATCTCCGTTTTTAGCAAAGACGGCGGCTGTTTGATCTCAACGGTCAAACCGACATCACTTTTCGCAGCCACTGGTCTGAAGGGATCTGAAGCTCTTGCCGCAGAAGTGGAGCGAAAAGTCCTCGAAATCATTGATGAATCTGCGTAGCCGCCGCGGGTTCTTTCACAATGCGACCGGGCCGAGCGTGAACTCGGCCCAATCAGCAGCGTCGAGCGAGATGAACTGGTATGACAGGGGGCAGAAGACCAATATCAGTTTGAGCCCAATCTTGACGCCACCATCTTCCATTGCCCGCTGTCGAGGAACATCAACCCAAAAGCATGGACGGTGGAGCCGCTCGCGATAGAAGACCCGTTTGCAATCGCAGTCTTAGGCTGTTGGTAGACAGTCACGCTCGTCGTACCTGTGAGGGTAGTAAAGGCGCAGCCCGAAGGAAGGGTGAGCGTGAAGCTGGTTTGTCCGCCGCTGGTGATCGTAGTGGCGACTGTACCGCTGATCCCCTGCGGTTCGAGTTCTACGTTCGTAGCAGTTATTGTGCCGGCCATGTTGGCGCCACCCATCATTCCTCCGCCCATGCCCCCGCTCGTCATGGCGCTCGAACTGACCGGCATCACACTCTGTCCGGCATGGATGTTGCTCGCATCGAACGCTGGCGTGAAGGGCAAGCTCGACATGTCCATGTTGTCCTGGTCGATCTCGTATGTGGTGCTTCCGTTCAAGTCGATGGTAACTCCGGCGGCAAAAGCGGAAGACATCATGCCTGAGCCAACTCCGTTTTGCATGACAATCGTGAGCGAAGTTGCCGGCTGACCCGTCACTGCGGTGATCACTCCACCGCCCATCACGCCTCCTGAGCCCATCATCGACTGAACCTTGGTAGCCATCAGCGTGCCATCCGCCTGAAGGCTTGCATCCACCATGAGAAGCATGCCGCTTCCCATCCCGCTCATGCTAGTGCCATCAAAGACCGTTGACGAATTGGTCGCGAAAGTGAAGGACTGGGCCGCCTGCATCGACGTCATGGAAAATGAGGAGCCCGAAATACTGGAGACAGACCCCATCATCTCCTGGATTCCACCATCGGAAGAGTCCATCGGGTTGCCCGAGCCCTGCATGCCCGACGTGACATGAAAGACCGGATTCATAGTCATGTTGCCGCCGGAGTCCATCGTGACGGATTTTGAGAGATCAAGATCGAATCCCATGGCCATCGGTGTCGATCCCACCGTCACGGGATTTCCGAACGTTACGGTGGTTGAGATGGGGCCCGAGATCGTCTTTTGAACGGCGACCTTGGTGGTCGGGTCCATATACATGACGGTTGCCGAACCGATGGTGATAGACGCGCCGGTATAGGTCCCCTGGGGCGCGCTGATCATATTCAGAGGTTGCATGGTGCCCATCAGATGCATCATCTCGATCGGAACTGAGGAGGAAACGACTGTTGCCGATCCGTTGCTTCCCGTTAGTGACATGGAACTGATGTTCATGGAAAAGGCAAGCATCCAATCCGAGGGAGAATCGCCGATGTTGACCTGAACTGCAGTCTTCTGGGCCGTTACCGGTGGCGGTGTTGTGGAGGTGCCATTGGAGCCGCCACATGCAGCGAGCGCAACGGTCAAAACCGTCGCTATAGTGACGGCCGCGACGGTCCATAGATTCTGAATCTGAAAAGAATGAAGCCTTCTTGTACTCATAGAGTCCTCTCCTTGGGCAAGCAAGGGCAACATGGACTCAAGAGGTCGTGCCGGCGATTCCAACAAATATCCAGGATCTGCCATGGCTGCCCGCTCTGGTCCCAATATCGTCCTTATGGAGACTGGCGGACTGTGATATGGGTCACATTCGAGTCAAGCGCAACACTCGAACTGGCTCTGAGATTTTGGTGATGGTGGTCACAAGGAAGCTTAACTATGCTGTTAAGTCAGGCATTCTCCGCCGCAGCGGCCGTGGGTACCTTTCAGCAGTTGATGCAGAGAGAATCTATTTCTGATTGTCCGTTCTTTTGTCCTTCTTCATCGTCGCCCCGGCTTTCTTGTGCATGTCCATTGCTTCGGGCTCCATGGCCATTTGCTCGCTCATGGCCTTCATATGGTCATCCATCGATTGCAGGTGGTCAATCACCGCCTGCTGCAATGCCATCTGGCTCGTCATGCTGGCCTTTTCGGCCTCCATGTGCGTCTTCATAGCGGCGTCGGCGGCAGCCATCTTGTCCATGGCGTCCTTCATCAGAGCCTGCAACTGGACCATCTGGGCATGCATCTGCTCCATCTGTGCATGCATCTGCTCCATTTGAGGTTTCATGTCCTTCATGCCCGTGTTGGGACTCGACATCGGATCCTGGGCTTGCAGTGATGTACCGTAAAAACCAGTCAGCAGCAGCGCAAAGATTGAAACGAAAAGCAGCTTTGCCATTCTCATTGCTTCATCTCCGGTGGTGTTCTTAAAATTCGATCGATTGTGGCTAGATGGTTAATTCCCGACCTGCAATAACGCATTCGCCATCCACGGCAGATCTATTTAGAACGCTCGCAGTGTGGAACTGCTGGTGTCTGATCAAAAATGCACAATTGCACGGATTGCTGGAGAATCGAATCGGTGGGATGAATAACAGCAGCTACCCGCGATTCATAGCTTTACGCCGCGGAGTCTCAACGCATTGGCTATCACCGAAACGGAGCTGAAGCTCATGGCAGCCGCAGCAATCATCGGGTTCAAGAGCAGTCCAAAGGCCGGAAAGAGCACTCCTGCTGCAAGGGGGACACCAATCGCATTGTAGATAAATGCGAAGAATAGATTCTGTCGGATGTTTCGCATGGTTGCCAGGCTGAGATGACGCGCGCGGAGAATGCCCCGCAAGTCGCCTTTCAAAAGCGTGATGCCACCGGCTTCCATCGCGACATCGGTCCCGGTTCCCATAGCGATGCCAATATCGGCCTGCGCGAGAGCGGGTGCATCGTTCACTCCATCTCCCGCCATCGCGACAATGGCACCCTTCTGCTGATGGGCTTTGACCACCTCTGCCTTTTTGTCAGGAAGAACGTCTGCCTCGAATTCAATGCCGAGGCTATGCGCGACAGCCCGGGCTGTAGTGAAATTGTCACCGGTGACCATGATGATCTTGAGACCCGCTGCCCTCAGTTCGCGGATCACCTCAGGCGTCGAATCCTTGATCGGGTCGGAGACGGACACAAGGCCCGCAGCCTTACCGTCGATCGCGACAAGCATTACCGTCTGGCCTTCCGTTCGCAGAGACTCGCCTTTTACCCGAAGTGGCGAAGCGTCAATCGATAATTCACGAAATAGTTCGTCGTTCCCGATCGCGACCTGCTTGCCTGAAACAATTCCCGTGACACCTTTGCCGGTGATCGAGTTGAACTGATCCACTCCGATCAGGGAAAGCCTGCGCTCCATTGCTCCTCTCACAGTCGCGGCGGCCAAGGGATGTTCGCTGGAACGCTCAAGGCTCGCGACGAACTGCAGTAGATCAGCTTCAGTGATCCCAGGCAGAGGAACAACCGAAATCAGTTTGGGTTTGCCTTCGGTAAGAGTTCCCGTCTTGTCGATAATGAGTGTGTCGACTTTCCCAAAGAGTTCCAGCGCCTCCGCATTTCGGATCAGGATGCCGGCCCGAGCCCCGCGTCCTGTGCCTACCATGATGGCCATGGGTGTGGCGAGCCCTAGTGCACATGGGCAAGCGACGATCAGAACTGCAACCGCATTCACCAGGGCGTGCGCATATTGAGGGGGAGGCCCGAAGATTGCCCACACCGCAAATGTAATGACGGACGCAGCCAAAACCGCAGGGACGAAGTACGAAGCAACCGTATCCGCAAGCCGTTGAATGGGCGCTCGCGATCGTTGAGCCTCGCTCACCATTTTCACGATTTGCGCCAGGAGCGTGTCTGCTCCGACACGCTCTGCATTCATCACGAAACTGCCGGTTCCGTTAATGGTGCCGCCGACTACTTTTGCGCCCTCCGTTTTCTCGACGGGAATCGGTTCGCCGCTCACCATTGACTCGTCGACGGAACTGCGTCCTTCGATGACAATCCCGTCGGTTGGAACCTTTTCTCCGGGACGGACACGGATGAGGTTCCCGACCTGAATCTCACTCAGAGCGACATCGGCTTCTTTTCCATCTGCGGAGATCCGGCGTGCCGTCTTCGGTGCAAGCCCAAGGAGCGCTTTGATCGCGCTGCTGGTCTGGCTGCGAGCCTTCAACTCTAATACCTGGCCTAGCAAAACCAATACCGTGATGACCGCCGCTGCTTCAAAGTAGAGGCCGAGATTGCCGGACATATCGCGGAATGTGGAAGGAAAGATACCTGGCGCGACGACAGCAGCAACACTGTAGAGATAAGCCGCACCTGTGCCAATCGCAATCAACGTGAACATATTCGGGCTGCGATGAACGATAGAGGCCCAGCCACGCTCAAAGAACGGCCAGCCCGCCCAGAGAACCACTGGTGTCGCGAGTGCAAACTCGATCCATCCGAGCAACTGACCCAGCGGGAGATGTTGCAGCAGGTGACCGGGCAGAACATCCGAGACCATGACGGCGAGCAGTGGAAGCGTGAGAGCAACGCCAATCCAGAAGCGTCGTGTCATGCCGACCAATTCAGGATTCGCCGAGTCAGCCGATACGTTGCGCGGTTCAAGCGCCATGCCGCAAATTGGGCAACTTCCCGGCTGATCTCGCACGATCTGGGGGTGCATGGGGCAGGTGTACTCAACACGGTCGGTCATTGCAGACAGATCGACCGGTTCGAGAGCCATGCCGCACTTCGGGCACGATCCCGGCCTATCCGCCTGCACCTCCGGGTGCATGGGACAGGTGTAATTCGTCACCTTGGTTGCGCCGGCGGCCGTGGGAGCAGCGACTGAATGTGGCTGAAGATGAGGCATCTCCTTGCCAGATTGAATGTAGTGCTCCGGATTGAGATCGAATTTATTCTTGCATCCAACTGAGCAGAACGAATAGGTCAGCCCTTGATACTGGCTCTGTCCTGCTGCCTTCGCAGGATCGACCTTCATTCCGCATACTGGGTCTTTCGCAACCTCTGCTGATGTCTCTGAACAGGAACTCATCGTGTCCTCCTGACCTTCTTATTGCTGCTGACGCATGAGGCCGTCCACTCTTACAGTCTCTTCCGGCAGGTGCAATCAAGGCATTTGTGTTCCGCACAAACGCCGCATACATGGACCAACTGTTTAGCGACCGCTTTTCTTGCCCGGTGGAGACGCACCGACGCGTTGTTTGCCGTGGTGTTTTGCAGTTGAGCGAACGATTCCACTGACTCGCCAGCAAGATCGACATGCTCAATCGCTTTCCGGTATTCGGTTTTCAGGTCGCCGATCACATCGCCGATGCAGGCGCAGACCTTCTGTTCGAGTTCCAGGTTGTAGCTCGTGGGCGCTTCAGCCCCGAATAGTTCGTGAGCTTTCGAGCGGGCAGACATTCTCCGGTAATGGTCGATGATGGCATTCCGCAGGATGCGGTAAAACCATGCCACAACGCTCTCCTCGTCACGGAGTTGGGAACCATGCTCCAGAGCCTTCACATAGGCCGATTGGAGGATGTCTTCTGCTGCAGAGGGCTCGCCGACGCGAGCCGCGATGAAGCGAAGGAACTCCGAGTGATTTGCAGTAATCCGCTCTAGAATTGCTCTTTCTCCAAGGCCATCCTGATGAAGGTCTCGGGACTCAGTCATCATCTCATCACCTCCTTGAGGCCCAAGTTGGCGGGGCAGCCCAAATAGCGTACCCTGTCGTCCCCACGCTCAAGCGTCAGCCTCGTGGCTGGGGCTAGAGTTACTTTGGTTGCGGCGACGTGCCGCTGGTTTTGCCGTCCATTTTCATGCCTGCCATCTTTCCCATACCTACTTGTACCGTTGCAGCAATCAGTTTGTTGTCCTTCTTGGTCGCATGGATAACGACATGGTCGCCAACCTTGATGTCTTTCAAGGCAAGTGCCGCATTCATCTTGCTGTACTTCGTGTCGGCGGTCGTCGTTACGGTCTGGGTCTTTCCGTTTGTTGTGGTCACTGTGATGGAGTTGTCCGAGATGCTGGTAACGGTCCCCATGACGTGTTCCATACCATTGTGCGCGTAGGCGCTGCTCACAATGAGCATGAGCGTGAAGAGAGTTGCGAGTAGCTTCTTCATGTGTCTTCTCCGTGTATTAGTGATGGTGCATTGTGGTTGCCGGCGTAGCCGATTTCGCATCGCCCTTCAAGAAGTCTTCCTCTTCCTTCTCCTCCTGAATTTCGTCGAGAGATTTTGGATTCAGTCGCTGCATCTCGGTCTCTTCTGCATCCGTGAGTTGCGGCAAATGCCGAATGAAGGCCACGAGCTTCCAACTATCCACATCATCATCGCCCGGATCACCAAACGCTGGCATTCCGCTCAAGCGCACACCGTTGTTGATGGTGTAATACAGTTCGCCATCGGACATCTCTTGCGTGTCCTTCTGGCGCATGTCCGGCGGGCGCGGATACATCGTCTTGCCGTACATGGTGTCACCGCTGCCGTTATTTGCATGGCAGGTTGCACAGTGATCTGCCCAATGCGCCATTCCATCGTGGATCACTTCGGGAGTGACTGCAACAGGGTTTTTCATGGTCTTGTACCGCGATGGAATGGCTCGTCCGCGAATCGTACTGGCCAGAGCTTTCTCCATCAGCATGGGTTCGGTGCGTGTGCTGAAGCCGCGCTCCATCATGTTGTGCATCATGTAGGCGCCCGCGCCGAATGCGCCAACGACGAGTAGAAGCAGGCCGATAGCAATCTTCTTCTTCATGGCGGCTACTCCGGCGCTCCGCCTGTATTTGGCAGGTTGATGGTGGTGGTCGAGGAACCGCTGGACATTGGAGTGTCTAGTCCACCGGTCAGTGTGAAGTTCTCTAAAGCAATGGCGCTCCGCCAAACATCGCGAAGGGCCATGAGATAGCTGATCTGCAACTGGAAGAGCGTGCGCTGCGACACCAGTACCTGCGGATAGGCTTGTGCCATGTTCTGATATTTCTTGAGGTACAACTCATACGCTCTCGCCGCCCGCGGGATGAGCTGCGTCTTGTACCGGTCAGCCTCGAATTGAGCAGAAAGATACGATTGCGCCAGCGGCGCAGATTCTAGCCGAAGGGAGAGCTGTGCACGAGTAACATCCTGCTCCGCGCGCTCAATCTCTGCCTTCGCGGCTCCGATGTTGCCCTGGTTGCGATTCCAAAGCGGAATGTTGATGCCTGCGCTGGCAAAGCTCTGCGCTCCGGTTGCCTTGGCTGGATTCTCGCTGACCCGTTCTCCGTTGTATTGCTCTCCGGCACGCAGTTGAAGGTCAGGGACTGCTTCGCGCTTTGCATCCTTCAGACGTGCTTCGGCCACCGCGGCCTCCTGCTGAACGCGCTTGATTGTTGGACTGTCAGCAACGATGGAATCCGCCATTTGTTCGGCATTCAACTCCGGCGTCTTTTCAAGCTCACCCTGCAATGGGCTGACGGGCAGATCGCCTTTGCCTGCCAGTGCTGAGAGAGTGTGAAAGGCTTGCAGGTACTGGCGTTGTGCAGTGACGTAGTCCACCTTTGCCTGTTCGGTTTCTACTTCTGCCTGCAGAATGTCTGGCGCATCGGCCTGACCCACATTGGCAAGCTGATGGACTGTCTCCACGGCATCGAGTGCGACACCAAGCAATCCCTGACGTAGTTGAACTGTCGCCAGGGCGGTCAGCGCATCATAGAACGCTTGTTGGACATCGCCATGAACACGGTAGGTCTGCTCTTCCACGCCGATCTGGTCGGATCTCTTCTGCTGATCGTAGATGTTGCGGCGCAACCCGAGCTTGCCGCCGAGAACAACAGTCTGTTGAACAAAGCCGCCTTGTTCTCCACCTCCATAGGAGCCACCGCGAATCTGCTCGCCCTGATATCCAACCGATGGATTGGGATAGAGCCCGGCCTGTCGCGCTTGGTCCTGCGACCTGCGAACTAATGCGTTCGCTTGCTTCAGTGTTGGATTATTCGCGTCGGCAAGCGCCTCAAAATCGGCCAACGCCATCGGAGGACGGGTTGCAACATCCTTGAGCAGATCCGGTGCAGGCAGGTCCGATCCGGTCTTCCGTTCTGGATTCTCCGGTTCCTGGAGCGTCATCGTTGCATGAGTATCGGGGCTTTGAGATTGCTGAGGGGCACCCATCTGCATACCACTCATGTCATGCTGCATACCCGGCATGTTGTTCGTGTCATTTTGTTGCCTGGGCTGCTGCGGTTCTGCATTTTGCGGAGGCTTGGTCTGTTTAGGTTGGTGATGCTGCTTGTCTGTCTGTGGACAGCCCGGCATGGCCATACCCTCCATGCAGTGCGCGGCGTTGTCCTGCGCCTCGGGTGAGCCGGAATTTTGCGCCAATGCCGAGAAGCTGAAAACGCTCGCAATCGCAAGTGCAAGAGTCGTGAATTTCATCTTTTCTCCTCGCATTAGGCACGCTCCAGAATGGAAGCGTAGGGGTCGTTGGGCCGCTTGGCCTGTTTCATTCGGGCAATGACCTCGTCGTATTTGTCAGGCGGTAGCACACGAACAAACGTCATCATCCCTTGCATGAATCCGCTCCATCCTGCGCGCAGACCATAGTTCTCGGGTCGATCAACCATTTCGTCCATCGCCATCATCGGCCCTTCCATGTAAGCGTCCTGGGGAAAGTTCGGAACATCGTTCGCGTTTCTCGCAATGTCGTCCGGCGCCATCTGGCCCATCTGCATGTTTCCCATGTCATGCTGCATTTCGGGCATCGCATCCATTGCCTTCTTCTGCGAAAGCGGGCCGTTCGTTGTTGCCGTATCGGAAGCATTGCCGACGCCACCCAAACCGCGGCCCAAAGCTGGGCCATAGTCCTCTCCCATGGGAGCGCCCGGTGTTCCTTTCAGCATGCCCATGCCGCTATTCATGTCTCCTCCCGCCGGCATACCTGCGGTACGAGTCATCTTCCCGACGTTCGACGACATCTGATTCATCATGTGGTGAGGCAAGTGGCAGTGGATCATCCAGTCGCCCGGGTTGTTGGCGACGAACTCGACATCCCGCGCTTGGGCTACGCCGACGAGCACAGTATTACCGGGCCACCAGCCAGCCTCGGGAATCCTGCCACCTTCGGTTCCTGTCGTGTAAAAGGTGTGCCCGTGCAGATGCATCGGATGGTGGTCCATGCCGAGATTCACAAAGCGGATGCGAACGCGGTCCCCGAGTCGAACGATGAGCGGAGTCGTCGCCGGACCGGCTTTTCCATTGAAGACCAGCCAGTTGAACTCCATGTTCATTGTGTTGGGAACGGTATTGTTCGGCAGTACAGCATATTCCTGCAGATGGATCAGGAAGTCCTTATCGCAATGCGGCTGGTAGGGCTCCTTGGGGTGCATGATGAAGGCGCCGAGCATTCCGGCCATCTCCTGCATCGCCATGTGCGAGTGGTAAAAGTAAGTGCCTTCCTGATGGATATTGAACTCATAGACAAAGCGTCCGCCCGGCTTCACCGGGTCTTGGCTGATGCCAGGCATTCCGTCGTTTTGTATGGTGTCTTCAAAGCCGTGCCAGTGGACCGAAGTCGGTTCCGGCAATCGATTCTCGAAGACCACGCGCACATGATCGCCTTGATTCACTTGAATCGTCGGCCCTGGAGCACTTCCGTTGAAACCCCAGGCGTCAATCGTCTTGAGCGGGCTTATCTGCTGTTTGACTACCTCAGCAATCAGGTGAAAGACCTTCGTGTTGCCATCCATCGTGTAAGGCAGGTCACCGATGTCGGCAGTCACAACGGGCATATTGAAAGCTGGTCCGGCATGCGTAGAGCGGCCGCGGGAAGAAGACCTACTCTGCGAATCGGCAAACACTCTGGGCGCAGCAAACAGCCCTGCGCCAAGACCGAATGCCTTCTGAATGAAGGTGCGGCGATTACTCATAGCTTCCTCGTTTTAGAAGATGGGTGTCAGCAAGTGGCAGGGCAGCATGCGAATACACGCATCACACCCTGCGATGGCTCAAAGAGGAAAGGACTAGGGCTAGATGCGGAGGGAGGTGCCGGGGCGTTGAGCGAGCGGACTACTCCCGCTTCTTCGGCTGAGTGCTGCGAAGGCGGCAGCTCTGTTTGATCCGCTACTTCCGAAAGGATCGACTAACGAAGCAACAGCCGATACCAGAAGTTTGTTTGAGTTTCCATCGTTCTGATCACTGACCTTGTTGATCGCCGTCAAGTCTTTCCCACAACCGATATGGGTGCAGGAATCAATTGCAGTCACGCTGGCCTGTTTGTCTTGCTCCATCGACATGCCGTGGCAATGGGGCATCTGCTCATTGCTCTGCATAGCGTGGCAATTTGTCGAAGCTCTCATCAACGAGCAGCGTAAATCGCAACTCACCGTCATCGCCTGAACGCTGACGAGAAGCGACAATACTGTTACGAAGAGGAGCTTCTTAAGCATGTTCCATTTCTCTCATTCGCAGAAGGCGCCATCGGCAGTCGTGCTAGTGCATCGAAGCGCACTTCCGTATCAATCCTGATGGTAGCACCGCTCAATTTGCCGCCGCAAAGGCGCGACGGGCTTGCTCATAAGAGCCACAGTATTACGCTCGCGCCATGAGTTGCGAGAATTTGCGGAAGTGCTAAGCGCCGTCAGCCGAGCCGACAGCCCGAGGTTGCGGCCTCTGTGAGGGTACTGGATCTTCGCCGCGGTACGCGAGAACGCTTAATAACTCAGAAGCCATGAGAGACCTGCAGGATCCGGGGTCACAACACAGGCGATGCAAACTTGACGCCATGTGCCTTAGCATATAGCTTACTTACTAAGGAAGTATGCAAGGAGACTCGGTGAAAACCACCCGCGAAGCCGCGCACGAATTGATTGAGGAAATCGTCGGGCGGCTGGCGCGCCGGCACAGCACTGCGGTGGTGCTGTTTCATCACGCAGTCGCAGAGCGCCTGGGGCTGGGCCCAACGGATCACAAGTGCCTCGACTTGCTGCGCGAGCGCGGGGCGATGGCCGGCAGCGATCTGAGCGCGATCACCGGCCTGACCAGTGGCGCTATCACCGGTGTGGTCGCGAGGCTGGAGCGGGCCGGATACCTGCGTCGTGAACCGGACCCCAACGACGGGCGTAAGCAAATCCTCCACCTGGCACTGGAGCGGGCGCACATCCAGGACGTGATCAACCCATTGCGAGAAGACGTGGCTACACTTTTGGAGAAATTCGATGCCCACCAGCTCACCGCTATCGCCGAATTCCTGGCTGGCACCACAGACCTTGTCTACCGTCATGCGGCCCTGCTACGCGCTGAGACAATTTCCGCCTTGGGCCGGACTCGCGTGACCGAACTAGTAACGACCTCAATAGTGCCAGGTGAGAAGCCTGAAATGAAAGCCCAGCGATGACACCCGCACTCCGCAAGTTGACCATCACCGCTCATGTCACCTTTTCGGTTGGTTGGCTCGGTGCGGTCGCTGCCTTCCTGGTTCTCAGCGCCACCGGCCTGACCAGCCATGATGTTGAAGTGGTGCGCGGCGCTTATCTCTCGATGGATCTCATCAGCAGGTTTATCATCATCCCGCTCTGTCTGGCAGCGCTGGTAACCGGACTGATCCAGGCACTCGGCACGCCATGGGGCTTGTTCCGGTACTACTGGGTCGTGATGAAATTCGGTCTGGCCGTTTTTGCCACCATCGCCTTGCTGATACACCAGTTTGCGGTGATGGCTGTGGCGGCGAAACGCGTATCAGGGGCTACTGCTGAAACATTGTTCAGCGCCGAACTCGGTCCTCTGAAGACCGAACTCGTGCGCGCTCCCAGCCTCGCCATAATGTTGCTGCTCGTGGTCACGACACTTGCGGTGTACAAACCATGGGGCCTGACCCCTTACGGGCGGCGCAAACAGCAGGAGCGGCGTAAAGGACAGCAGCAACCTGACAGCGAGACTCCCTTAGGAGTCAAGATCTTCCTCGCAGTGATCGGTGTGCTGGCGTTGGTGTTCGTCGCGCTGCATCTCACCGGCCATGGTTTTGAAAGCCATGGTCACTGAACCGGGAAAGCCGTGGGTCCGCAGGCAAAAAAATCTGTCACCGAAATTCCGAGATGCGGTTACTTAGAAGAACTGATGGAATCGACCGAAATGCATTCTCGTGTGCATTGGGCACCTGTCGCAACTTTGATCATGTGGTGTGCGCCATACGTCGCGTCGCTCACTTTTCCGGTTAGAGTTTGGGTTGCTTGTGCAAAAAGGCTCGCTGCGCCAATGAATTTGATCTTCATATTGTGATCTCCTTAGACCGAGGGTTGAATGAGTGAATCGTGGTTAGTTGTTGTGGAGTCCTTATCCAGAGGAACGAGTGTACCCCGCTTTAGCGCCCGTTCCTTCATCATGACGAAGAAAACGGGCACGAGGATAAGGACGTGAATGGTTGAGGTGATCATCCCGCCAACTATGGGGGCGGCGATAGGCTTCATCACATCGGACCCGATGCCGGATTCCCAGAGGATCGGCACAAGGCTGGCCAAAACCGCGCACACCGTCATCAGCTTAGGCCGCAATCGTTGTACAGCGCCCTCGATAGCTGCGGCTTCCACATCGGCATTTGTCAATGGTCTGCCGGATTGCAGCTTGTGTTCGAGCGCTTCGTGAAGATAAACGACCATTACTACGCCAGTCTCCACGGCAATCCCAAACAACGCGATATATCCCACGGCCACTGCGACGCTGAAGTTGTAGTGGAGCAACCACTGGAGGAGCAATCCTCCGCTCATGGCATAGATCGTCGGGAAGATGAGCACAAGTGCCTCAGCCACCGAATGAAATACGAGGTAGAGGAGAAGGAAAATCACGAAGAAAACAACCGGAAGGATCAATTGCAAGCGCTGCTTTGCGCGTAGTTCGAGTTCGTACTCTCCCGACCACTGAAACGTGTAATTGGCCGGCAGCGTGAGTTTGTCGTGTAGCAGCTTGTCGGCCTTTCCAACGAAGCCGCCATAATTGGTGTTCGAGAGATCGATGTAGATATATCCCGTCAGTGCGCCATCTTCGTCGCGGATCATCGCTGGGCCATGTGAAAACGAAATGCGAGCCACTTGCCCGAGGGGGATTTGCGCGCCGGATGGGGTACCAATCAGCACGCCGCGCATTTGGTCAACATTATCGCGAAAGTCTCTCTGATAACGGACGTTGATGGGATACCGCTCGCGTCCCTCTATGTTCTCCGCAACATTCTGGCCGCCGATGCCGGACTCCACGGCGGTTTGAATATCTGCGACTGTCAAGCCATAGCGAGCAGCCTCCGCGCGGTTGACATCCACGTTGACGTAGAAACCTTGCGCAACCTTCTCGGCGAAGATCGACCTCATCTCCGGCATTCCAGAAAGAACATTCTGAATCTGCGAAGCAAGCTGCTGGATGCCGTCAACATTTGGTCCCTGCACCTTCATTCCCAGCGGCGTCTTGATGCCGGTCAGTTCCATGTCCAGGCGGTTTTCGACGGGCATCGTCCATGTATTCGAGAGTCCTGGAAACTGGAGCTTTTCGTCCATTTGCTGAATGAGCTTTTCGTAGGTCATCCCGGCAGGCCATTGTTCGCGCGGTTTAAGCATGACTGTGGTGTCGTACATGTCGAGGGGTGCGTTGTCGGTTGCGCTATCGGATCTGCCAACGGCACCGAAGACGCTTGCAACTTCCGGGAAGCCGCGAAGGATGCGGTCCTGCTGCTGCAGGAGCACCTTCGCCTGTTCAATGGAGATGCCGGGAAGAGCCGTCGGCATATATAAGGTAGAACCTTCAAAGAGAGGCGGCATGAACTGGCTGCCCAGGCGCGACGCGAGCGGAAACGTCACAATGAGAAAGATCAGATTCACGATAATCGTGAGCCACCGAAAACGCATACAAAACTTCAGCACCGGCAGATAGATGGCCTGTGTGACGCGCGAGATGGGATTTGCGCGTTCTGGGCGTAGCCGTCCACGGATCAGCATCACCATCAAGACCGGCACAAGTGTGATAGCGAGGATGGAAGACGAGCCAACCGCCAGGGTCTTGGTCCAGGCCAGCGGACGGAACATCCGTCCTTCCTGCGCCTCGAGCAGGAAGACCGGCAAAAACGATACGACGATGATCAGCAGCGAGAAGAAGAGGGCCGGACCTACCTGCTTAGCTGCGTTGATAAGAATCGTCCGCCGCTCAGGCTCTGATACCGGCTTGGCGTCTTGCTCCTGCCGGTCGGACAGATGGCGGTAGCCGTTTTCGACCATCACGATGGAGGCATCGACCAGCACTCCAATTGCCAATGCGATGCCGCCCAGCGACATGATGTTCGAGGTCACGCCCAGCCAATACATCGGGATGAACGACACCAGAACCGCAATGGGCAAGGCCAGGATTGCGATGAGCGCAGATCGGAAATGAAACAGGAAGACGATGATTACCAGGCTGACGATGACCGCTTCTTCAAGAAGATCCCGCTGCAAGGTCTTGATGGATGCATCGATCAGGTCGGAGCGGTCGTATCCAGGCATAATCTGGACGCCGGGCGGAAGCGATGGCGCGATCTCGTGAAGCTTCTGCTTAACTCCATTGATGACGTTCAGCGCATTCATGCCCTGACGCATGACGATAATTCCACCGACGGTTTCGCCCTCTCCATTCCACTCCGCCACTCCTTCGCGGATATCCGGGCCGAAGCTTACCGTTCCCAGATCACGCAAAAGAATCGGTGTTCCGTTCTTGCTGCCAACCGAAACCATTGCGAGATCATCCAGAGAACGCAGATAACCGAGGCCGCGGATCATGTACTGTGCACCGGTCAGGTCGAGTACTCGCCCACCAACCTCATTCGAGCTCATCTTTACTTTGTCGATGACGGTAGAAAGCGGTATGCCGTAGGCAAGCAACTTGTTGGGATCGAGCTGCACTTGATACTGCCGGACGAAGCCGCCGATGCTGGCGACCTCGGCGACTCCAGGTACGGTCTCAAGCGCGTAGCGCAGATGCCAGTCCTGCAAGCTGCGCAGGTCGGCAAGACTGCTCTTTCCGCTCTTATCGACGATAGCGTATTCATAGACCCAGCCTGCGCCCGTTGCATCGGGGCCGATGGAAGGGTGAACGTTCTGAGGTAGACGCCCGCTGATCTGCTGCAGGTATTCGATGACACGCGAGCGCGCCCAGTAGAGGTCTGTACCATCCAGAAACACCACATAAACATAGGAGTCGCCGAACATGGTCTGTGCGCGCACAGCCTTCACATGAGGCGCTGCGAGAAGACTGGTCACGATCGGGTAGGTCACCTGGTCTTCGATGACATCGGGCGGCTCTCCTTCCCAGGCTGTGTGGACGATGACCTGCACGTCGGAGATGTCCGGCAATGCGTCCAGCGGCACATGCTGCAACGACCAGATGCCCGCAAGTGTGAGCAGCAAGACCGCCGTGAAAACCAAGAAGCGATTGCGCGCGCAGACTTCAATAATTCGAGAGAGCATTACATGCCTCCCGTTGCGTTCACGCTCAATTGCTTCGTGGCAATGACCTGACCGTTTTTCTGGACGGAGATCGTCACCTGCCAGGTCCCGCCGGAGCCGAGAGAGCCGTTTCCTTCATAGAGACCATTGCCCTTTTCGGTAAGCTTCGCTGTTGTGTTCATCGCGGCCATGCCCATTGCCGGCATGGCGGCCATATAGAAGGTGACCGTGACCTGGGCACCGGTGGTGGGAGTCCCGTCTGTACCTGTCAGTTTCACTCGAAAAACATTGCTGCCCTTTTGCGGCGGATTGGGATCGGTGGTGAAATTGATGTTCGCCTGCGGGGAAGCGGGTGCATTGCCCGGAGGAGCATTGGCCCCGGCGCCTGGAGGCGGCGGAACAAAGGAACCTGCAGCAGCTTGCAATTGGCTCTCTGAATCGATCAGGAAATTAGCTGAAGTAACGATGGATTGATGCGCCTCCAGCCCCTTCAGAACGACGAAATCATCGCCAACGCGAGTACCGACAGTAATTTCCTTCGGCTCCAAACTGCCATTCCCGTGGTTAAGGAATACGAGCTGCCGGGTCCCGGATTGGAAGACCGCCGACGCAGGCAAGACGAGCTGGCGTCCCAGGCTGGCTTTGAGAGCGACATTGACGAACATGCCAGGCTTCAGCTTGAGTCCTGGATTCGCAACCGCCAGCCGCACACGAACGGTGCGCGTTGCCATATCTACTTGCGGCAATATCTCTTCAATTTGTCCGGAGAATGTGCGCCCTGGATAGGAATCAGCGGTAATCTGTGCCGTATCGCCGGGCTTTACTCGGCTCACGTCGTTCTGGAAAACCTGCGCATACACCCACACGCGTGACAGATCCGCGACCGTATAGAGTTTGGTCGATGGCTCTACATACATATTGGGCAGGGCATTTCGCTCGGTGATATATCCCGCAACCGGCGAGTTGATGGTGAGGTCGCTGATGGGTTTGCCGGTTTCCTTCAGCTTTGCAATCTCACTTGGAGGCACCTCCCATTGCTCCAACCGCTGTTCTGCTGCAGCCGATAAAGAATCGGCTCCAGTGGCAACTCCGTCGATTGTGCTGGTGCTCAGTGTCTTTTGACTCTGCCGTGCCAGCAGATAGTCCTGCTGAGTAGCAACAAGGTCTGGACTGTATATCGTGAAGAGCGGTTCCCCCTTTCGGATGTATTGATAAGTGGCATTCGCAAAGACCTTCCGGATGTAGCCAGGAAAACGAACCTGTACGTAAGAGACCAGACGCTCATTGATATCTACCGTTCCGGTTGCGCGTATGTCGTCGCTCAGTTGCTTGTACTCGACAGTGCCCGTCTGTACGCCGATGCTCTGCATCCGTTCAGGCGTAAGTTGAACGGGAACGAGCGCAGTTTCCACCTTCTGTTCCGGCATACTTGGCGAAGACTGTTTCGGGTCTGTTGATGGACCAGCGGCCGCAGGCTGCACATCACCCGGCATCGCCATGTCCGCGGCCATCGAGGGCTTCGTCCGTTGGGAGCGGTATACCCAAATCCCCGCGAGAACCGCGAGGACCGCAATCCAGACGAGAGAGGTTCTCAAAACATATTTGTTCATCGCAGTGTCGCTCCTGTCATCGATTCGAGATGGGCTAAAGCAGCTTCGTGATCTTCAAGCGTCTGTGCGTATTCGAGCTTCAGGTTGAGAACGTCTGTGAAATATGAAAGGACATGGATAAACTGCTCGCGATTCGACGCGTATGAGTTCAGAGTGGCTCGGTAGGCTGCGTCAGACTGCGGGATGAGCCCCTCGCGATATTCCTTCAAAAGTTCTTCATCGCTCGTTGCTTTGATATACCCCTGCTGGACTTCCGCAAGTTGCTGTTGCAGATGCGCATCGAGTGCCTGTTGCGATTCGGCCCGGTTTTCCGAAGCTTCTGCAATCTCTGCATTCACACGCTTCTTGCGAGGAAAGCGGACATCAAAGGTGAGCATGTAGTAGTCGCGGTACTTTCGGTCGGTGTTCTCGTACAGATAGCCGAGTTCAAAGTCCGGCCTTCCCTCGCGCTTGGCTGAGGCGAGTTGCGCATCCTGCCTGCGAATCGAACTGGCGTCGACTTGAATTTGCGGATTGCTTTGCCGGACCATCGCAAGAAGATCTTCGGAAGAGTGCTTCAACGGGTTCTCGGCGAGATCCTCCGTAACGATGTCCGCCGATCCCTGGTCGCGATTGAGCAGACCTTTGAGATGCGCCTGTGCCTGCCCCATCTGCTGATGGTGCATCGTGATTTCGCGCACGATCTTAGTCCGCTCCACCTGGGCCTGTAGAACGTCTTGCTGCATTCCTTGTCCTACCTGATAGTGGGCGGTTGCACTCTGGATGAGCTGGTCGAGAACTGCTTCGTTTTGGCGGAGAATGCCGAACGTTTGCTGTAAATAGGCCAATTGGAGATAGTCGGCCTTGACGGCGTCGGCAATTCCGGTCTTTGTCACTTCAATCTCTGCCTGCTTTGTGTCGGCATCGCGTTCGGCGACTTGTCCTCGCAACCGCAGCTTCCCTGGGTAGGGCAATTCCTGCGACGCTCCGACGCCGACGTAGGCGAAGTCGCTGTTTGTGTATCCGGCAAACGGCTTCGGACTACCCACACTGAATTGCTGGTAAGTGAGTTTTGGGTCCGGCAGCGTAGACACCTGGGGCGCCATTTGTCTCGCGGCCCGCGCGCCATGATCGGCTGCAGAGATTTGCGGATTGTTTGCTGCGGCCTCAGTTAGAAGCTGAGACAAAGGCGTAGGATTGCTCACCGCCGGCTCCTGCCCAGAGGCAGAAAGCGCAGCGGCCAGCAGAAACGCAGCGGTCAAAAGAGAGACCACGTTCATACGGAGGCTCCATTCTCAAATGCAGTTCAAGACAATCGCCGAAGCATAGGCGTGCAGATGCGCCCGGCGAGAGGAGAGTGCGAGAGTCGAGCGGGCTAGATTCTTAGAATGGAAATGGTCGAAGGCGGGGATTGTGGCGGCGAGTAGTCGTGGTGTTCAACCCATTCGCTGACAGAAGAGGCCGGATTCAGCAACTCGGGAGAAGCGAGCCAGATAACGGTGATTGCAACAGGGTGGAGGGCCACTGCTTTTGTATCCAGAGCGTTATCGTAGACATTCGGCGGAGTCTTCTGGCAGCAACCGTGAGATGCTGGCATCTCCATCTGACCGCATTGGTTCTGCATCATGCGGCAGCAGGCGCGCTCTTCGGTGGACATCTGCGCACTGGGGATCATACAGGCCATCGCCGGAGTCAGCCATGACACCAGCAGCAAGACCAAAACCCCGAATTGGCGCAGTGCTCTCATTCGTTTATCCAGCATACCTGAACTCCGAGATCAGATACCAATTGGCGCCGCCCGGATAGCGTTCGTCCTACGGGCACACCGTTCCAGTGAAACGGTGTGCCTATAGCCTGTTGGCTTCTCGCTTGGGCCGCGATCAACGAGTTTGATCTTTCAAACGCATCTCCACCAACGGAGACGGGCGTCCGAATTTCGCGCGATACCATCCCTCGTACCAGGTATTGGCGGGTGCTGCGACTTGAATTGGCGTCTCTTCACGGTACGCTGTATTCGACTCTTCAGCCTGAGTACGTGCCTCCTCCGTGGGGTACGGGCGTCCGAACTTGGCCCGATACCATCCCTCGTACCAAGTGTTGGCAGGCTCTGCGACTTGGCTCGGTGTTTCCGCGCGATAAGCTGTGTTCGCTTCGTTCGCCGCCACGCGCGCCGCTTCGGTGGGAGATGGGCGTCCATACTTCGCGCGATACCATTGCTCGAACGAGTTGTTGCTCGTTTGTGCAACAGCAATGCTGCTAGCGGCCATTGCTAATACGCCTGTGAACATAATGCTTCTTACGAACGGTTTCATGATCCGACTCCTTCTTGTAGTGCGCACGGGATGCCAGATCAGGCTTTCCCGTGCAAATCCGGCAGCACAAACGTAGCGGTCAAATGAGAGGCCGCGTTCGTGCGGAAGTTAGATTCTTAAATGCAGTTCTGGAAGATCGCCGTAGCACAGACGTGCCAAGGCGCTCCGCAAGAGTAAAGCGTGAGGGCGGCGAAGCTAGATTCTAAGAATGGAAATCGTCGAAGGTGGGGGCTTTGGAGGAGAGTGGTCGAGGTGTTCGATCCATCCGGAGAAGGAAGAAGTGGGATTCCCAACCTGGAGCGCCGGCAACCAGATGACAGGCACTACAACAGGGTGAAACGTCACTGCCTTTGTATTCAGGGCGTTATCGTAGAGACTTCCCGGAATCTTCTTGCAGCAGCCATGGGACGCGGGCATACCCTTCTCATCGCAATGGTTCTTCATCATCTGGCAGCAGGCACGCTCTTCACTGGTCATCGGCGAATCACCGACCGCGCAGGCCATTGTCGGGGTCAGGAGCGCCGCGAACAGCAAGGCCAATGCCCCGAATTTGCGAAGATAGATCACGACTGGAAAGTATACTCCCAACTACACCCTTCGCATTACTTGATGCATCCGGAGCGGGAAAGGTTACACGCGGAATGCTAGGACATCCCGGTTATCCGCTTTGGGAAGCAGAGTTTGGATGACTCAGTTATTTCTTTTGGTGTTCGAGAGCGAAGAGTGCTTCTGAGATTCCGTTGACAGCCTGCTCTTCACTTCCACGGCTGGCTTCGCTGTGCGGCAGCGAAGTGAGCTTAAGGTGAACCAATTCGTGGATGATGGTCAACTCCATGTCGTCCAGCATTGCGTTGAACGGCATACGGTAGTCGGAAGAATCTAATACCAAAATCGAGGCGCTCTTGCTCGGTTTGTCCCAGTGGATTTGGCCGACTGTATTGGGCTTCAGGTCGCTGCGATGGGCCATTGTCCAGGTGATGCGCCAGTCGTTCAGCTTCAAACGTTCCTGCCACAGTTCAAGTTTCTGAGCAACGTATTGTTGGGCAAATTCCGGCGGCCGGGCCGGGGCCATGCTCGGGGCCGTTACCGCGCTTCGATTGGCATCGGTTGCAGCGGTATCAACTTTGCTCGCATCCCACCGATCCCGGACGATCTGAGCATCCGGCTGCGAGTCGCTTAACGATGCTGCGGCTGCGGGTACCTTCGATCCGACAACCTGCGGAGAGGCTGAAACGAACGGATACACGGCCAGAAAACAGCCGAGGAGAATGCCCGCTGGACGTCCTCGATTTGCTCGTGAGCACCAGTACATCCTCGAAGGATATAGACGGCGGCATGAGGATTACATAAAGAAAGCGCTCTCCAGATGGCATAGAGTTCGCACTTCGCGCCATGATATCAAGCATTTGCGTGCTGCCGCGATCACCGCGCCCTCTCAATCGCGGGTAAGGGCCCGCCATGCGGCACTTTCTTAGGAGTCAATTCCTCAGATCAGCCGTTGCAGCATTCACCTTGCGACTGGATCGGCGGACACTTCCTGGAACCGTAGGAGCAGAAGACGCAGCAATCGCCGGTTTTTGGGCGAATCAGAGCCTTGCATTGCTGGCATTCATAGAAGAAGAGACACGAGTCCAAAGGCATCGTCTCTGTTGTTTCGTGGCTACAATGCGGGCAAGTCAGCACTGATTGAATGACGACCTCAGAACACTTCACTTTGCTGTCCCATTGTGCAACGTCGAAGGGAAGCCAGCATTCGTCGTTGCTTTCACCAATGCTGGCGGGCTTGCCTTATCGGGGTCATATTTCACGGTTGCAGTTTTGTGATCGTAGTCGACCTTGGCATCAATCACCCCAGGCACTTTTTCCAGAGCTTTCCGAATAGTGATTGAGCACATGGAGCAGGTCATGTTCTGCACGTCGAGAACAGCGGTCTGCGGCGTTGCAGCTAAGGCCGCTACCGGTAGGACGATCAACAAAGAAGCAAGTAGTTTTCGCATCACATTTCCCTCTCAATGGTAGAAGAGCGGCATCAGCCAGGGGACAGCAACGAGGCCGAGAAGCAGTGGTGCGGCGATCCAGAAGATGGCCCGCTGAGCGTTTCTGGTGCGATCCGCAGCGCAATTTGCTTCCGAATCGCAACTCTGCTTGACGAAATAAAGCTGTCGGAAGGCAAGCCCGAGAAACACTAGGACGAACGCGATGAAGACGGGCCGGTATGGCTCCAACGCCGTAAGATTGCCAATCCACGCTCCACCGATTCCCAGACTCAAAAGCAGAAGCGGACCTACACAACAGGCGGACGCTCCGATACTGGCCAGCATTCCGCCGACGAGCGCGGTCTTCGCATTGAGTGGTGATCGCATCTCCAGGCAGTTCTTCTCAACATCACTCTAAGCCCCGTACCATGGTACGGAGTCAAGTGGAGACAGATATGAGCGACGACCTGACCATCGGCATATTGGCAAAACGAAGCGGCGTGAACGTGGAGACGATCCGTTACTACCAGCGCCGACATCTGCTGGAGGAACCATCGAAGCCCCTTGGCGGCTACCGTCGGTATTCATTGGAAACAGTGAAACGAGTACGGTTCATCAAAAGAGCGCAGACCCTCGGATTCACACTGGATGAGATTAGCGGATTACTCGGGCTTGATGAAAGAAAGGCCTGTCTGGAGACGCGGGGGATTGCGGTGCAGAAGTTGACCTTGATAGAAGGCAAGATCTCGGATCTATCAAGAATGAAGAAGGCATTATCCCGTCTGGTGCGCGCCTGCGACGCGTCCTCCGTCGGTGAACCATGCCCAATCATTCATCTACTCATACAGGATTAGAGTTCGGTCATCTCGCCAGTTTTCTTCAACCCCAAACTAACCCCAAATACCAATTCGTCAATGCTCTTTACAGCTCCTTAGCGCTCTTTGAAACAACCAACCGCGTTCTCCAACTCGTTGAAAATACGTTACTTGCATCACTCATAACCCAAAGGTCGTTGGTTCAAATCCAACCCCCGCAACCAATAAATCATATATAAATCAATAGCTTAGAGATTTAACTGAAACCCCTGAATTGTTTTGGGTGCAAAATTCAATCCCACGATTGCTTCGACTGCCGGTCTCAATATCAAACCGATAGCCTCCGTTTGATTACCGTACAAGGATGAGTTTCGAAATGGATACAACTCAGGCAAAGTGAAATCAGCCATTGTGAGTTGTCATGGTATTAACCAATGCACAATTGAGCGCTATAAACGGCCATTCAGATTGGAGGCTTTGCCGATGAATTGCCCGAGCCAGCAGTTTCTTGCCGGCTCCGGTTTAGTCTCTATCCGCCTGTGGGACGGACTTGTCTGCTTCAGAGGTTGTAGCAGACGGAGTGTCAGCTGCCGGCAACATCGCATGCACGCCAAATTCATGCACCAGGCGGCCTCCAGCGTGTGCGGTATTGATCAGGAATACGGCCCCCACCGTATATAGAGCAAGAAAAGCAAGCGGCAGGAATGTAGAAAAAACCCTTGTATCCTTGCGCCGCAAGATGCGAGGCAGGGCGAAGATTCCCAGAAGTATTACGGAAAGACCAGCAAAAATGTACTGCGTTTCCGTGGCGAGGTCTTCGTGACTTTCAAGAACGGCATTCACCGGACCGCCCCTGTCCGCAAGCTCTGCCGCTGCATGCCCCGTTGAAGTCGATACAAAGATGCTGATTGTTCCGAGCAGAAGCACGATAAGGGCAGCGATCATGTAGGGCTTCCCTTTAGGGGTAGGCAGCACTGCGCCAATCAAAATAAAGAGGGGGCTGAGCAGTAAAAGCACGATTGGGAAATGGATGATTAACGGATGCAGCGAATCCCATGTTGGCATATACGGAAAGTGAAGCATTATGAACCTCCTCATGGCTCGTAGAACAAAGGACCGTTACCTCTTGCGGGTAACGGTCCCCGTGTATTTAAGCTACTTTTTCGAACTTTTCTTTCGGCGTGAAGCAGGATGGGCACTTAGTCAGAGTTACATCCAGTGTGGTGAACCCGCATGTCGGACAGACAAAGAAGGTTTTGCTTGTTGAACCCTTCAGTTGGCTCAGATCATTGAGCGCCGCCGAATAAAGTTTGGCATGTTCTGCTTCAGCTGTCTTGGCGAAGTTCAGGCTCTTTACTGCATCCTTATTTCTATCGAGCCGGGCCTGTTTCAGAAAGTCGGGATACATTGTGTCTCGTTCATAGGTCTCGCCCTTGATGGCGGCTTCAAGATTTTCGCGGGTGGATTTCACATCAGGCGTGTCAATCTTCGCCTGTGGGGTGGCCCCGAGTTTCTTAATAACTTCAGCATGATTGTTTGCGTGAATCTGCTCGGCTCTTGCTGCAGCGCGAAAGAGGCTTGCTACCTGTCCGTACGATTCGGCATCGGCTTTCTCGGCAAAGGCAAGATAGCGGGCGTGCGCATTGCTCTCACCATTGAAAGCTGCCTGCATATTCTCGAGCGTGGTTGATGCAGCCTTGGCGGTAGCGGTGAGAGTCAGAGCTGTCAGCATTAGTAGCGAAATCATTGATACCTTTATAAGCATTGATTTGATCCGGGTCATATTGCCTCCTTCAATGTGAGCCGCTCCATAGGCAAAGCGTACTCCACCATAGATGAAGCAAACCAACAGCCATTACTTCTACTGGTTGCATGCTGTTGATTTTGACCGCTTCGGATGTTTACCCGTGATTTAATTTGCCTTGACTTGTCCAAATGCTCTGACAAAATTGTCAAGAGATTTGGACGGCTAATCGGGTTTGAGCTGCATGTTGACGCTATCGGCTCGACTCTCCGCAAATCGAGCGCATACGTCCGGCTGATCTTTAGACAGGTTGTAATTGTGAAATCGAATTGGAAGATTAGCCATCTCGGCTACGTAGAGAATTTACTGACTTTGTAGCCGAGGTCGCTTCGTGACAAGCCAAGGCGTCTGGCAGCCTCAGCCTGCACACCGCCTGAAGAGTTAATCGCACGCTCGATCAAGCTTCTCTCCAGTCGCGAAAGCATATCTCGTAGGTCCAACTGCTCTGGAAGCAGCGCTGTGAGTTGCTCAATGGTCAACTCCGCATGTTGCCGCGGGTTCACCTGGAATGAAGCGGACTCCAAGGGAAAGTCATCAGGCTGCAATTCCACATTCTGGCCCAATATCAGAGCGCGTTCAAGCAGGTTTGCAAGTTCCCGGATGTTGCCTGGAAAGGCATAGCCTTTGAGCTTTATGACTGCATCCTGATTCAACCGTTTGCTCGAGACCTTCATCTCCCTGGCGATTCTGGCGCACAGCATTAGACAAAGTTCTTCGATATCCTCCCTTCGATCGCGCAATGGCGGAAGTTGAATTGGAACCACAGCCAGGCGGTAGAAAAGATCCTCACGAAATTGCCCACTGTGCACGCGGGTCTGAAGGTCGCGATGGGTCGCCGCCAATACCCGAACATCAACTTTGCGCGGAGTGGTAGAGCCAACTCTCTGTATCTCGCCGTTTGCAAGAACTCTCAGCAGCTTTGCCTGCGCGCCTGAGGACATCTCCGCCACTTCATCCAGGAAGAGCGTGCCTTCGTGCGCAGCTTCAAAAAGTCCACCCCTCGCCTTATCGGCCCCCGTAAAAGCGCCTCTCTCGTGGCCGAACAACTCACTCTCCAATAGAGTCTCGGATACAGCCGCGCAGTTGATCGCGATGAACGGCCGATTCGACCTTGTGCTATTGCGATGAATAGCACGGGCAACCAATTCCTTTCCCGTGCCGGTTTCGCCTGTTATCAAGACAGTCGAATTTGTTGGAGCCACGCGCGAGATGAGCTCCCGGACAAAACGGATGCCTTTACTCTCACCGATAATTTCATCGGTTCCTTCCAGCTTCCGCACTGTCGTTTTCAGGACGGTATTTTCACGGAGAAGCGCTGTGCGCTCACAGGCGCGTCTGATGGTTGCCAGCATCACATCAAGGACATAGGGCTTCGTCAAGAAATCGAAGGCGCCTTGGCGCATGCTTTCAACGGCTAGTTCTACGGTTCCAACGGCAGTCAGAAAAATAACCGATGTTGTCGGATCGCTCTCCTGTACCGCCCGCAGGACATCCATGCCAGAGCCGCCCGACATTTTCTGATCCGTGATTATCACGTCAAAGTCTTCTTTCAAAAGAAGCGCAATAGCTTCCGAGGGGCTTGAGGCCTCTACAGAGACATGAGAACCCTGACTAAGGTTTGCTTTTATGATTCGTCTCATGCTCGGTTCGTCGTCAACTATAAGAACTTTTCCCATGCTTCGTTCCCTTTCAATTCCGGTTCAATGCAGAAGTTGTTAACGTCAATGTGAACGTCACGCATCCATCCTGATTTTGGCTCAAAAGCAAATCTCCTCCATGCGCAATTGCGGCACTTCTGGCGATTGCGAGGCCCAGTCCTGTACCTGCAGGCTTGGTTGTAAAGAACGGTTCAAAGATTTGAGGGAGATAGGCTTCGGGAATCGCAGGCCCTGAATTCTCAACCTGAATACTGAGTATATTTTCACCCAGCGATGCGTTCAGCTTTACAATTCCGCTATTGGGTGTGGCGTCTGTTGCGTTCATAACCAAATTCAGAAGTGCACCTTCAATTTGCGGTGCATCAAGGTCGAAGCAAAGGTCGCTTTCCAGTTCTGACACAATCGTAATGCCACGACTGGCAGAGTGAACTCCAGTGACTGCGGCAATGTAGCTCAACAAGTCATTTATGAGAACTGGTGCGCGCCTCAAGGGAGAAGGCCTCGCATAAGTAAGGAAGTCTGCAGTGAGAGCCTCCAGTCGCTTTGACTCACGTGCAGCAATCGCGAACATCTCCTCTCGCTCGCCTGCTTGGGTCTCAGGGTAGTTGGCGGTTGCCAGAGAACTCGAGATCATTGCAACAGGGTTGCGAATTTCGTGCGCTACTCCGCTTGCGAGCCTCCCAACGGCTGCCAATTTTTCTTCACTAATCAAACGCTCACGAGTGGCTTGCAACAGTACTAGACTTTTTTTCAGCCTCGACTGATTCGTTTTTAGTTGATTAACGAGGAACCATACCAGCAGCCCCATCACTAGATACACCACGCACAACATTCCCATTTCAAGATATTCCGGGATCCGTGCCGGTGGATGAAGCGAATAGAAGTGCCAAACCCAGAGGAGGATCATGGTGTCAGATGCAGCGATGGTGAGGAAGGTAGCGAGTAGCCCAAACATGTATGCGCTTTGAAGGATTGGAATCGCGAGGAGAACAAAATAAGGACTCTCATCTCGATTCGTAAAGTAGGTTAGAAGCGCCGCGAGACTGAATAAGGATGCAATTGAGATGTAACTCTCTATTCTGGCCTCCCTTTCCGTCAGCCTTTGCCCTCGGCTGTGGAGCCATATCAATTCGAGAGCCCTAAGAGCAAGCATCAGGCCAAGCAGTCCTATCACAGGAAGTGGTGGCTCTCCCAGAATTGAAGCAAACAGCATGTGGATCAAAAGCAGCAACACTCCGACGACGAGAGTGATAATACAGAAGACATACTTCTGCCTGATCAGTGCATAGGGCGGAATTTCTTCTTCGTACGTAGCTGCTTGGGTGGTCATATACTCCTTGGACGGCTCCGAGTTACATTTCCGCGCGATCCAAAGGCAAGAGATTGATTGTCAGGAGCTTTTTGAAGGCATGGAGAGGTAATCGTCGAGTCATGGCGCAAGAAATCTCGGCTTTCAGAATACGCTCTCCCCCGCGCAACGGGAAAGAGTGCGTTCATTCGTGCAGAACGCCGTCAACCAGAGAATCATTGATTATCATGCCAGCCGAACTGTAGTCGATGTAGCCTAGTTCGCGAAACCTATTGAGGAAGAAGCAGACACGGGATCTTGTGGATCCAATCATTGCTGCCAGGGTCTCGTGAGTGATCTTGGCGATAACGGGGATGGGCTTTGTCGCGTGGCCGGATTTAGCCATCATAATCAAGAGTCGTGCGAGGCGTTTTTCGCAGGAGTTTAAAAGTTGATCGACGAGATCAGCCTGCATGCGGTTGTTGCGGGCGAGCATATGATGTAGAAATTGCTCGGTAAACTGCGGCTCGCGATAGAGCAGATCCTGCATGTCACTCTTATCGATGCGAACAATAGTGCTGGCTTCAAGCGCCATCGCCGAGGCAACGCGGTGCTCCTCGCCTGCCAGGGTGGCTTCACCGAAGAAGCTGGCCGATGGAAGGTATGCGATTACGGCTACCTTGCCATTCTTCGATACCACAGTCAACTTTACCTGGCCACGGAGAATATAGAAGACGGAATCAGCCACGTCGCCCTGCGAAAAGATGGATTCACCGGTCGAGTATTCGCGCAACGATTTTCCAGCCATGAACTCCATCAGCGGGTCTTGAGGATCGATTGCAGCCGGCTGTGCCGACAGATCTCCAATCACCTGCGAAGCGACTGTTGGCTTATGATTTGCTGGTGGTGGCAAAACGAACGGGCGGCCTGGCCTTGTATTGATTGCCGTTTTATTGACTGTGGCGATGCAAGTTGCCATGTGGATTCCTTTCGAACGTGCAAAACGCATGCAACGGCGTAAATTGTTGACAGCATTTGCAACGTCAATAAAGCTCAAGGTGCTTCCCGCGAAAATTATTGAACGCAGGCGATAATTGGTTTAAAAGATTCCGCCGCATCATCTCCCGCTTCTACAAGCTTGAATTCGACATTCCAAGTCAGATTTGACGCACTCAAGATTGAAACTGCGCAGACGACAACCGCGAATTCATGGCGAAGATCAACGCCGAGGCGGCGAGCGAACTGAAACTGTAGAGTAACGATCGTAGATGCACCTTTCCCCTCTTATCGCTTGTCGAGCGCAACACACCCTTTTTCATAAGCATTTGCATTGCCAACCTGAAGGGCACAGCTAAACTGCTGAACATTGGCAGCTCTGGCAGCGCACACAGCTTTGAGGAATTGATTGGACGTCCGAAGCTTTCAACGCGCAGTCAAGGTTTTTGGACAATGAAGCCAGATTCCATGATTCAATTTTCCTTAACTATCAGAAATATATAGATGTTTTTAAAGCGGACTTTGGAAGCCCATGTGCATTTAAAGAATTGAATCGGCATTCCGCTGAATTCGCCGTCTCCAGGCATCTCGCAGTCTGTAGACGATTTATCTGCGGCGTATGCGCTCAGTTCCATAAGGAGATGAACATGGAAACCAAACAGCAGAAGGAACCTGTTTTGAGCAGCCATAAATCCGAAACGCTGCTCTTTGTCGCTGATTTTATGAACGGGAGTCAGGATGTCTTCGACGTGGCTTGCGAGATTGCTGACAGGTATGACGCGCAACTTCAGCTGCTGAACGTTATTGATCCGGAACATGCGCCGTCGAGTCCTGATGGACAAATGGGATGTCAATACAGATTCGAAAAGCTCGCAAACAAGATACGAGCAATGAACAGAAGCGCGGTAAGCTGTTTATCGTATGGCAGCCCCGAGTGCGTGATACCGCGAAGAGCGGCCGAAGTGAATGCGACGGTTATCGTGATTCCTTTGAGTAGGTCTACAAACGACCAGGACCAGAAACGGCTTGTCAGGCAGTTAACGCGGAAATGTGATTGTCCTGTGCTGGCTATCTCCCCGCTTGTGTGCAAGGGAGGTAAGGTAACGGCATATTCGGTAGAAAAGCTGTTCGCCTCGATTCGGAAGATTATTCAAGGAAAAGATTTGCCGCTTAGAAAGCGGATCAGGTCCGCAGAGCACCTGAAATTGCGCAGTTCATTCACGATGACGCCGAAATCCGCATGATCTCCAAGGCCGTGAAAGAGTTTGTGAAAACGCCGGGCCATGGTTATCCACCTGTGCAGGTTTGATTCAGCAGATATATCAGATTTGATTTTGTGACTCGTAGGATCACAGTTAAGCCAACCGTTGCAACCGACTATCAACATGACCCAGTTGATCCCGGAGTCGCACCCACACACTTACCAGGTTGAGGCTGAATCAACCACAGAAAGTCGTTCAGCGAAAGGAGGTCTTATGATTTGCGCCAACCCCGATTGCTATTGCGGTCTATTCGATAAGCCGGGTGGATCAATTTGGCTAATGCAACTAGAAGTTCCTCGTGATCAAACAGCCGACAGCATGGATTACGAGTTTCAGGCCACGATGCGGCCGATGAAATATTTTTGGCTTTGCCCCGATTGTGACCAGCACTTCATTCTCTCGCGTTGGACGCCCAGCGGCGTGTCACTTGCAAAAATGCGGCCCTATGTGGGCTCTCGCACCGCAACACAAATGGTGGATGCAGTTAATCCATTCCCCTTCCGCGTCTGCGCTACGCCTCAAGTTGAAGAGGAGTTTCTGGATGTGGGCTAATCCCATGCGCAGAAAAACGCTCCGCCCCGGAGTGCGGGAAGGAGCGTAAAGAGGCCGGTTATCAATGGGGGTTACAGCACCTCTCATAAATTTTGATGCTGCTTAGCAGGATAGCGTGAGTTTCGCGCCAATGTAGGTCAAATGAGCGCATCGGACTCATTGAATTGATTGGTGAGATAGGCGTTAGTCGCGCTAGGACGACCATTTTCTCTCAACCTGCAACTCGTTGGTGACCGAGTAGACACCTTGTGCGCTGTTGGCGCGAATGTTCGCTATATCGCTATCTGTCTTGGAATCCACTACTCCGTACAGGGTCACATGGCCATTCTGAACAGAGATGCGGATCGGTCTGCCGGGATCGATGGAGTACCTCATCAGTGCGGGATATCCGTAGATGAGGCGCGCAACATTCAGTCGAATTCGGTCGTCCATTTGAGAAACGGGGTCGACTTCGATTCCATCAATCACATCCTGAACGCCTGGCATGTAACTCGCGACGGAGAGTGCAGAAGATTTGTCGACAGGGCCGTAGGCATGTCCTCCGAGTGTTACAACTCCGTTGCGGACCGAGACGCTGATTGCGTTGAAGGTTGTAGTCCCGTACCCAACTCGATCATATTGAAGCTTCGTCATGAGCTTTGATTGAAGCTCCTCGTCCGATATCTGGGCTCCCGCGACGCGAATGACGTTCCGTATCGCAAGGCCCTTCTTCACATGGATAGCTTTCTTTTCGGCCGCTTCCTTGTCGGCAAACAGGTCGACGCTCCCTTCGAGGGTGATCACGCCATTGTTAACTGAGACTTGAATGTTTTTGAATCGATTCGTGTTTAATTCTCTATTGATGTCAGTCAGAATCTGGCTATCGCTCTGTTCGCTGACTTCGCGGCCGGCTAAACTGGCGTAAGACCTGGGCGCATTCGACCAAAGGGGAAGCGTGGCCAGAAGTACGAACGCAATTGAAAGACTCATCCCGAGCACGTTAATTTTCATTTAGAATCTCCTTTTCACTTCTGGTTATCAACCGGTTCCCAGCAATGAAGGCCGGGTAAGAAATGAAGCCGCACAATATCCCTGTATGAGAAGAGAGTCGGTCTCAACCTGGCCTCGCCAGTGCGTCTCCTTAAAGTGGGGACGCACTAGCAGAAGCTGCCGTACCCAGATCACATGTCAGCACTCACAGTATTTCTACAAGCCGCTCCCGGGTGCGGGAATCTCCAGCTTTTGTTCGAGCTCGTCAGCTTTCGACTTCGCTGCTTCATAGTCGACAAAGTCGCCGATCATATTCGCGATTTTGCTTGTCAACTTGCTGTTCGCCTTTACGTAATCGCGATAGGCTTGCAGGTGAACGCGGGTGGGGTTTTCATTCATGTGATTGATAGTCACGGTAAGAAGGTCCGCGATCTCCCGCAGGCTTACATCAATCTTGTCAATCGCGTTTTGCTGCCATGCAGATCCTTCGGAACGGGCGTCGCTGAGTTGCTTGTTCAGTCGTCCAAGATCGTTTATGTGATTTTTGATCCTCTCAAGTCCGCGGGCGTGCGATTGCCAGCTCACGTTGGACATGGCGTAAGACTCAAGTGTCGCGGCATCGTCCACGGCAAGCACGGCATTGTGCTTAGCTTGCAACAAGAGATCAGAGATCTTTTCAGAACTGGGAGTTTGTCCGAAGCTGGCCATTGATCCTGCGGTCAAAGCAAGCGCCAAGGCGGCGAGGCCGGTGAAGTAACGATATATCGATTGAATTTTCATTGTGCCCCTCTCTGTGCTTGCATCGTGCAGCACACGTTCTCTGAAGCACGTTGCGGACCAACTGGCATCGCCGGGTAAAGTCTTGATACTCAATAACGCCGTTATCGCGACTAGTTTGCGATGTCCAAATATTGTTAACTTTGCGTCCTAATTCTTTGACAGATCTTTCCGCATGCCTCATCGATATTGCTGAAATAGGCCAAAACACAAGCACTCCATTTGGCCATTCAAGTGCAGATTCAGAGTCATCCTCCCGGGAACGAAATTGTAAGAGTAGGCAGAGGGGGTTATGAGGCGTGTGATGACACAAAGTGAGATGATTCGTTGGAGTAATCCGGAGACGATACTCGTTGCGACCAATCTGCTTGAAGAGGACACCTTCATGAATCACGCAATCGACCAGGCTCGGCCAGGACGGGCCAGGGTTTTGCTGGTCCACTTGATTCCTGGCTCAACTTCGATGACCGAGACAAACTGCGAAATTCCGGTTCTTCCGCCAAGCAGCGTCATTCGCAGCGCGAAGGCAAGGCTCGACGATATAGCCAGGGATTTTATGCGGGAAGGTATCGAATGTGACCCAATAGTCCTCACAGGGCTTGCCGAGGAGGAGATTCCCAGGCTCGTGAACTCGCGGTCTGTGGATAGAGTCATCATTGCGGATAGAAATGCTTCCGGTGTCGCGCGCTTGATTGCAGGATCAGTTGTGGATGAATTGATAGCAACACTGGAGGTTCCCGTCTGCGTTATCGGCAGGCAGGTAATCCCGAAGCGGGCATGCGGCACTCCCTTCGAGCGCATCCTTATGGCAACCTCAATTCATAGGGAGAGTTCGCTGCTTGCGAACTTTGCGAACACGCTTGCAGAATTCAACCATTCGCATCTTACCTTACTGCACGTTCTCGAAAATGCGGACACAAGCAGCCGGGAATCGAAACTTGCCCGAGATACAGCCAGAGAGATGCTATACGCGTTGCTACCGGATGAGGCCATGCGCAGGCGCCAGCCATTCTTGCTTATCAGCGAAGGGGATCCAGCAACGGCCATCTTGAACGAAGCCAGATCGATGTCGGTGGATCTTGTCATACTCGGTTCTCCCCGTCCCTCGATGGTCTCCCAGCTCACGGGTCCGAGCGTTGCACATCGCGTCATTGCCGAATCGCATTGTCCGGTCATGCATCTCAGACTCCACTCCCCAAATGCGAATGAACAAATACTTGAATTGACAGGTGCTGAGACTATGCCCGCGTATTATTGAACATGTATCGACACACTCGCCGCCGAGAGGTGAAAGGAAATAGAAGCGAATCTGCTTAGTAGAAATCAGAAAAGATCATAGAAGCGGATTAGTTGACTGCAAGACAGGAGTTTCTATGCAGGAAGCGACACAAATTACCGAACGGTTGCAGAGGGCACTCTCACACAAGACGGGCGTGATCATTATTTGCGCAGGCATGTTGGCCGCAGCTAGCATACTGCTGCTCTTCCACCATCAGCAGGCAGCGAGCGTAATATTGTTGGCCGCCATCGGAGTTTCATCGATTCCGCTTCTTATTGAGACGGTGCGAGAGATTCTGCGGCTGAACTTCAGCGTGGACATCCTTGCCGTCATCTCCATCGCGACAGCGTTGCTGCTCAGGGAAAACTGGGTTGCTGCAATCGTGATCCTGATGCTTTCAGGCGGCAAGACGCTCGAAGAGATCGCAACCCGGCGAGCTTCCTCAGTGTTGCGCGCTCTTGCTAAACGCATGCCCCAGCTTGCTCATCGAATCAATCCGGATGGATCGACAGTCGATGTTTCCATTGAGGCAATTGAAATTGGAAACAGTGTCATGCTCCATCCGCATGAACTGTGCCCGGTGGATGGCATTGTTTTGCAGGGGTCGGGTGGAATGGATGAATCCTATTTGACCGGAGAGCCTTTTCTGATCGAGAAGGCGCCGGGAGCGAACGTGCTTTCGGGAGCGGTCAATGGCAATTCTGTTCTCACCATTCAAGCTACTCGGCTGGCCAGCGATTCTCGCTACGCCAAGATCGTTGAGGTGCTGCATGCTTCTGAGCAAAACCGCCCCAAGATCCGCCGTCTTGGCGACAGGATAGGCAGTTGGTACACACCGCTCGCACTGGCAGTCGCACTCGCAAGCTGGTTCTTCAGCGGGCAGCCGGATCGATTTCTAGCCGTGCTCGTGATTGCGACGCCCTGCCCCTTACTCATTGCGATTCCTATTGCCATCATTGGCGCAATTTCAGTCGGCGCCCGCTACGGCATCATCATCAAGGACCCGTCAATCCTTGAAAGGCTCGACTCCTGCCGAACGCTTCTTGTTGATAAGACCGGGACGCTCACCTATGGCAAACCCATTCTTTCCGAAGTCGTTTGCCTGGGCCGCTGGCCGCGTGAGGTGCTGCTGCAACTTGCCGCAAGCCTCGAACGATACTCGAAGCATCCGCTGGCCAATGCTGTCATGGCGGCCGTGAAGGACGAGAGTATACCCTTCCTCGATGCGGAGAATGTCTCTGAGTCGCCGGGCAAAGGCTTGATTGGCCACATTGATGGGCATTCATTGATGTTGACTGGCCGCGGCAAACTACCGCACGACCTCGCACAGAAACTTTCTCCGGTCACGCCGGGGCTGGAGTGCGTTGTTCTGATTGATGGCCAGGTTGCCGGCCTGCTTCACTTCCAGGACCAGCCGCGCAACGAGAGCAAGCCATTCCTCAATCATCTTGGATCAATGCACAATATTGACAAAGTCGTTTTGCTCTCGGGCGACCGGCCCGCCGAGGTTTCGCTGTTTGCCGCAGGCATGGGCATCTCTGAGGTCTACGGCGGCAAGAGCCCTGAAGAAAAAGTCGAGATTGTACGCGAGATGACTGCACAGGCTCCAACGCTCTATATCGGGGACGGCATCAATGACGCCCCGGCCATGCTGAATGCAACCGCTGCCGTTGCGCTCGGCGTGAATAGCGATGTGACTGCCGAAGCGGCAGGAGCAGTCATCCTGCAATCGTCTCTCGCCAGTGTGGACGAACTCATTCATATAGGAAACCGCATGCGGCGCATTGCATTACAGAGCGCAGTCGGTGGAATGGGTCTCAGTCTCGCGGGGATGGCTGCTGCCGCTTCAGGTTATCTGACGCCAATTCAAGGCGTACTACTGCAGGAGGCCATCGATTTGCTCTCGATTCTGAACTCTCTTCGGATGATCTTGCCAACGGGGCCGCTCAGCGACTTTCATTTGCCGTTGCTGGCCTCACACCACGAATCTGTTATTGAGGCTCGGTCGAAACTTGTCAGTGCCGAGCACTGAGAACGAGGAGAGTCGGCGGTCAATCGAGCAGCCTAAGCTGGATTCTGCATGGCGTTTCAGCTTTTCAAGTCCGAGTCTCCGAGTCTCTGAGTCGCCGGTAGACCAGCAATGCAACGCCGCGACGCTATGTAGATCACGATTCACACGGAGGACTCTGCGATGACGGATGATTTCAAACGACGTGCAATTTACATAATTGCGGTCAGCGCAGCCGTAATCGCGGGTGCCATCCTCATCTGGATGACACGCGTCATTCTGCTTCTGCTTTTTGCCGGGCTCATTGGTGCGCTTGTTCTTACGATTGCAACAAATTGGACACAGAAGAAACTTAGGCTCCGCCGGAACCTGGCACTGGCGCTTGTGCTTCTTTCCCTCGCCACCTGTCTCGGCATTGGAATCTGGCTACGTGGCCCAGCACTTGTTCAACAATTCAGCGAACTGTTGATTGATCTCCCTTCGGCAACGGAAAAAATACGTTTGAGCCTGCAAGAACACAATTGGGGACGCTGGTTGCTCTCACACTTTGCCGACCAGGCACAACTTTCAGATGGCATATCGTACGCGGCTACAAGAATTGGAGGCATCGTAATCACCACAGCTTCCACGCTCGTCGGCCTCTTTATTATCGCGGCCGTGAGTCTCTACGTGGCAGCGGAGCCTTCAACGTATCTTCGCGGACTACAATTGTTGACCCCTGCGGTCTACCGGCTCAAGTTGGACAGGTGCCTGGAAAGTGCGGCTCAAATGCTGCGATCATGGCTAGTTGCAAAAGCATTCTCCATGCTCACTATAGGCGCTCTCGTTACTGTGGGCCTTTGGGCACTCCAGGTACCAATGGCTGGAACCATCGGAATCATCGCCGCAGCGTTTACGTTCATCCCGAATCTAGGGCCAGTAATCTCTTTCGTTCCAGCAGGGCTGCTGGCTTTCGCCATCAGCCCAACGAAAGGCATTCTCACTCTATTACTGTTCTGTATGGCGCACTTTCTGGAGGGAAACATTGTCACGCCATTGCTGGAACGGAAAATAGTGACCCTTCCACCCGCTCTGACCCTGGCGGTCCAGCTCGTGCTGGCTTCCACAACAGGTGCTATTGGAGTCGCTCTGGCGGCTCCATTGACTGCGGTTGCGCTTGGGATGCTGCAAGTTCTGATTCCATCGGAGTCTCAGAATAAGCTTCATCCAACAGCTTTACAGTCTCCGGGAAGAAAGCAGGGCTGACAGGTTGACTTCCTGCAGCCATCCTCAAATCTTAGAAGCCTGGAATCTGAACGCGCATATGAATGTCTGCACCCTTGAGGCGTATTTAACGAGCAACCCATCAACAACTGAATGGAGATGGATGGGTGGAGCCACTAGCTAATACTGTTCATCTCAATCTATTTATTCAGGCAATGTCAGCCTATGTATTACCTCGTCCAACGCTGTCTCCCAAGGAGCCAGAGTGACTCCAAATGTGGCTTGAAGTTTTTCATTCGAGAGTACGGAGTTATGTGGACGCCGGGCGGGCGTCGGGTACTCGCTTGTCGGTATGGGATGCACCACTGGGGCTCTTCCATCACGCAGTGAGCGCGTACGTGTGAAGATGGCTTCGGCAAAGCCACGCCATGTGACGGCTCCGGCACACGTCATGTGGTAAAGACCAGCCCAACGGGAAGCATCACCGAATTCATGTGAGAGAACTCCGCTCACCAACTTCTGTGTTGCGATGGCCAGCTCGATAGAGGATGTTGGCGCACCCACTTGATCATCGACAATCTTCAGGCTTTCGCGTTCGCTACCAAGATGAAGCATTGTAAGAAAAAAGTTGTTGCCATAAGGGCCGTAGACCCAGCTGGTACGTAAGATCAGATGTTTTCCGCCTGCTTGTTGAATGGCTTGCTCACCGGCGAGTTTGCTAAGTCCATAGGCATTGAGCGGATCCGGCTTGTCAGTCTCAAGCCATGGGCCAGCTTTTGAGCCATCAAAGACATAATCGGTAGAATAGTGCACCAGCAGTGCGTTGATCCGCTGCGCTTCTTCAGCCATGATGCCGGGGGCGTGTGCATTGATGGCCATGGCAACTTCCCGCTCTGACTCGGCGCGATCGACCGCTGTGTATGCCGCTGCATTGAGGATCACATCGGGTGCTGTCTTTTGAATCATATCTCTGACCTGGTCAGGGCGTGTCAGATCAACCGTGTCGCGGCCAACTGCAATGATCTCGGTGGAACCCGTGAAGCTTTGTACAAGTTCCTGGCCAAGCTGTCCATTGGCGCCAACGATGAGAATGCGCGGCTTGTTGTTCACGCAAAGATCTCCGCCTCGCGGAGCGATGAACCCATGCTGTCTTTAACGGAGACGATAGATTCATCAGGTCTAACCGGCCAGTGGATAGCCAAGTCCGTATCATTCCATTTGATTGTTCTTTCGCCCGCCGGGCAATAATAATCCGTAACTTTATAAGCAAAGCCAACATGATCCGTGAGAGCAAGAAAGGCATGACCAAAGCCCTCGGGAATCCATAACATCGCGCAGTTATCGCCTGAGAGTTCCACAGCAACATGCTTGCCAAAGTTTGGCGAGGAACGGCGCAGATCAACAGCAACATCGAGCGCGGCACCATGAGTTACCCGCACCAATTTCCCCTGCGGCTGAATCAATTGATAATGGACGCCGCGGATAACATTCTTTTTTGATATTGAAAAATTGTCCTGTACCCATTTTGTCGGCAATCCCGCCTCGCGCATGCGATTATCATTGCAAGTTTCCCAAAACTTGCCGCGGTTGTCCTCATAGACCCTGGGAGTGACCAGGAGTACACCATCCAATCCGGTTTTTGTAAACGTCATAGCGCCTCCTCTTCGTGCGTAAATTTCGGTTCGTTACGCAGTGAAAGAAGATACTGTCCATAACTGCTCTTGCTCACCGGCTGTGCCAGCCTTTCAAGATCTTCGGCCTGAATGTAGCCGAGTCTATAGGCAATCTCTTCAAGACATGCAATTTTCAAACCCTGGCGGCGTTCGATGGTGTGAATGAAAAGCCCTGCATCAAGGAGCGAGTCATGCGTCCCCGTATCGAGCCATGCCATGCCCCGACTCATTACCTGAACATTCAGCCGGCCTGCTTGCAAATAGAGCCGGTTCAGATCGGTGATTTCCAATTCTCCGCGCGTTGACGGTTTGAGCGAGGATGCCAGTTGAACTACGTCACTATCGTAAAAGTAGAGGCCCGTGACGGCGTAGCGAGACTTGGGGCAGCTTGGCTTTTCTTCGAGGCTGATTGCAAATCCTTGTTTGTCGAATTCAACCACGCCGTATCGCTCGGGGTCGTTCACCGGATAAGCAAATACCGTCGCACCTTGCTTCAAGGCCGCTGCATGTTGCAGATTCTTTGAAAACGACTGCCCGTAAAAGATGTTATCGCCCAGTATCAATGCGCTGCTATCCTCGCCGATAAAGTCCTTGCCAATCAGAAATGCCTGAGCAAGTCCATCCGGGCTGGGCTGGATGGCGTAATTCAAATTGATTCCCCACTGACTTCCATCACCCAATAAGTTAGCAAATTTTTCTGTATCCTGCGGCGTGGAAATGATAAGAATATCTCGCAACCCAGCTAACATGAGCGTACTGAGCGGGTAATATATCATGGGTTTGTCATATACCGGCAAAAGCTGCTTTGAAACAACCTGAGTTACCGGATAAAGCCGCGTTCCTGAGCCGCCAGCAAGTATGATTCCCTTCATAGCGTAGATCTCTCCTGATAATTCTTCCGAATCCAATCCTTGTAAGCGCCTGTGCGCACATTTCTGATCCAGGCTTCCTGCTCCAAATACCAGGCCACGGTTTTGCGCAGCCCATCCTTGAATGTGAGCGTAGGCTTCCAGCCAAGTTCACGATTGATCCTGGTTGTGTCAATGGCATAGCGGCGATCATGTCCCGGCCGGTCAACAACAAATGTGATCAGCTTTCTACGTTCTCCAATTGTTCGATTCGGGCGCATTTCGTCAACAAGATCGCAAATCGTATTCACCACATCCAGATTCATCTGTTCGCTGTTGCCACCGATGTTGTAACATTCGCCCACTACTCCGCGCTCAAGCACAGTGCGGATTGCCGCACAGTGGTCCTCCACAAACAGCCAGTCGCGCACATTTTTTCCATCACCATAAACAGGCAACGGCTTGCCTTCGAGCGCATTGAGGATCATCAACGGTATCAGTTTCTCAGGAAATTGAAAGGGGCCGTAATTGTTTGAGCAATTGGTCATGAGCACCGGTAAAGCGTAGGTATGGTAATAGGCCCGGGCAAAATGATCGGAAGCCGCTTTGGATGCCGCGTAGGGGCTGTTGGGAGCATACGCAGTGACTTCAGAAAAAGCCGCATCGTTCGGGCCCAGCGATCCGTAAACCTCATCGGTTGAAACATGCAAAAAGCGAAAGACCTGCTGCTCATGGGCATCCAGCGTCGGCCAATATCGTTTGGCTTGTTCCAGCAGCGTAAATGTGCCTTGCACATTCGTGCGAACAAATGCGCCCGGTTCAACAATCGAGCGATCCACATGACTTTCCGCAGCGAAGTGAACTATCGCACTTGGCCGGTGCGTATGCAATAACGTTGCTACAAGTTCGGCATCGCAAATGTCGCCCTTTACAAACAAGTGTCGAGAGTCGCCCTCAAGAGCCTCTAAATTTTCCGCATTGCCTGCATAAGTCAGCAGGTCAAGATTGACTACTGCACCGCCAACATTATTGATCCACTGCAAGACAAAGTTTGAACCGATAAACCCAGCCCCGCCCGTGACTAGAATAGTTTTTCTGATGCTCGTCATTTACAGGAGGTCCTTAGAAGAGTTGGAGTTTGAGGGAAAATGAAAGACTTGCGAATGTTCATGAGCACGATATGACCAGAAGCCAACAAAGCCAAGATGGCAATGCACGACTTCTGAATGAGCATGAAGCGAGTTCGCTAACAAGTCTAACACGCATAAATAGAGCTGACTTTTCACTGCGATAAAGGCTAGCGACATCACTCGCCTAGTGCTTTAGAAATTGCATGGCGGTCATCTGTTGCATGCGTTTTCCGAGGGCTTTTTCGCGGTCAGGCAGAGAAGAAAATCTGGCGTAGAGTCTTCCGTGATCGGAAGCAGTGAATCATGGCCATCAGTGATTCCATCGCCAAGGATAATACCAATCCAGTAGCATTTATCAGGACAGCGAAGGCCAATAACATTCTTGGGAAAATCGCACGAGCAGTGGCAGTCTTGAATAAGCCACTATCTGTGTGACGCGCTTCACTTGCTCAACATCGGGTAATACAGAGGGTGAACGCTTGTATGTCACCACAATCCGCAATCAGCAAATGAAGCTGTAAACTATTGCATAAATTAGAGATAAGGCCGTTGCAACTGGAGCATGAATATGTGCCGGTTTTGGTCTTCTTTATGATTAATCAAAAAATATTGAGCAACCTTTTCTCGTAGAGTATTATCTATCAATAGTAGATCCTCTGTCCCCTTGCGTTGCGTATTGTGTTGAGCAGGATGGACTTTTACATTGTCAGTAAAGGCTTAATGGGTATGCTTCGTATTAGCAAAAAACGGTCGTTCAGTCGCATAGGAGCTCTTGCGTTCCTGGGTTTGGCCGTGTGCATTTTTGCATGGGGTTTGCAGTACAAGCTCTCTCTCTATGATTCACCTCAGACGGCTACCCACCAGGTTCCGAAGGCCAAACTATTATCCAGCAATGAGCAATCCAGGACAGCTAAAATTCCACTGGTAGATCAAACTAAAGCTTCCAACAGTGTTTTCAGAGTAGTTGTTGCGATTTTTAGTGTGATTCTATTGCTTGCTTCAGGCCAATTGATCCCGTTGGCAGGCCAAAGTGCGCAATGGTCGAATAGGTCGTGGCGTCTGCATCTCAGCTCATTTCTGAGTGACCTCTTCGTACGTCCCCCTCCCGTTCTGGGCTAATCACGTTTTAGTCTTCAGCATTTGTGCATTCGAGGGAATGAGGTATTCGAATGCAGCAGGTAATGTCCTCGTTCTGAGTATGTGTCCTGCTATTCTTCACCCTACAATCAAAATTCATTTTAGAGGTGCAATCGAGTTATGCGAAAGCGATCCTCCTTGATTCTCGGCGCGGGAATCATATTTCTCGTTCTGGCCGGCATCGTAGCGTACAAAATAATCAGTCAGCATTCAGATTCAAAATCTGCCGAGGCCCCCTCGGCGAAGGTTGCAACGGCAACACGGGGCAATGTTGCGCACATATTGAGCCTTGCCGGGCAATTTCAGCCTTACCAGGTAGTAGATGTTCACCCGAAGGTGACCGGTTTCATGGTCAAGATCAATGTGGATATCGGCGATCGAGTGCACAAAGGCCAGACTCTGGCAGTATTGGAAGTTCCAGAGTTGAACGCGCAGCTCAAGGGCACTGTTTTCGCAATTCAGCAGAGCAAGGACGAGTTAGTTCGTGCCCAGCATGAGATTCAGCGTGCAGAGGCAACACATAATGCACTTCATCTCGCTTACGAGCGCCTGCTCGAAACCTCAAAGGCGCAGCCGGGATTGATCGCGCAACAGGAACTTGACGACGCGCAGGGTAAAGATCTGGCATCGGCATCACAGGTGGATGCGGCAAAGGCCGAAGCGTCCGCTGCACAACAGCATTCGTCAGTGGCGCAGACGGACAACGACCGTGTGCAGGCTCTGAAAAACTACACTAATGTTGTGGCGCCGCTTGATGGAGTCATTGTCTGGCGTTATGCCGATACTGGAGCGCTGATCCAGAGCGGGTCAAATTCAAATGAACAAGATGTTCCAATCGTGAGGCTTTCGCAGAGTGGCTTGCTGCGCCTACGCATGCCGATTCCGGAGGAAGATGTCCGGTATGTGCACGTCGGAGACACAATGCAGATCAGGGTGGATGCCATTAACCGTTCATTTACAGGAAAGATTGCGCGGTTTACACGCGATGTGAACTTTGAAACGCGCACGATGGAGACTGAGATTGACGTGGAGAATCAGGATCTCTCGATCGCTCCCGGCATGTACGCCAATACAGAGATGCAACTTGCTCGTGCTGAAAATGTGGTGACGATTCCTGTTGAGGCGTTGGTGCTCAACGGCAAACAGGAGACGGTACTATTAGTGGACTCGAATAACAAAATTCGCGTCCGCAACGTAGAGGTGGGTCTGCGTGGCTCGAAGCTTGCTGAAATTAAAAGTGGTCTTGAACCCGGTGACCGGGTTGTAATCGGGGGCCAGGAGAATTACAGCGAAAGCGAAGTGGTTACACCAATCATGACCCATACACCTTCATCCGATGTTGTGCGTGAGTCAGGCAGCGTGATCGATATGAAAGCGGAAGAGAGCAATGGGGGTACGAAGTAATGCCTAAATTTGCTCTCAAGTATCCGTTCTTCATCATCATGCTGTGCCTGATGGTCACCCTCGTTGGGTCCGTCAACACGGAACGAATGCCGGTCGATCTATTCCCCAAAATTGAGATGCCGGTGGTGGTGGTAGCCACGTTTTACAACGGCATGCCGCCGCAACAGATTGAAGCTGACATTACGAATACATTCGAGCGCTTCTTTACGCTGGGCGCCAACATTGACCACAGTGAATCCCGTTCGCTGACCGGCGTGAGCCTGATCAAGATTTACTTCAAACCTGGCACTGATCCCAATGCCGCGTTGAGTAACATTGCCAACCTGGCTATGGCCGACCTGCGCCGATTGCCACCGGGCACATTGCCTCCTGTTGTGCTTGGGATGGATGCATCGACGCAGCCGGTTTGTCTTGTGACGCTGAAGGGTGAGGGGCTCAATGAAACAAACCTAAAAGATTTAGCCCAGTTCCAGGTCCGCAATCAGATTTCGAACGTCCAGGGCGCGTCAGTGCCACAGCCCTTTGGCGGTACTTACCGGCAGATTCAAGTCTATGTTGATCCGCAGAAAATGGAAGCGCGCAATCTTAGCCTGAACGACGTGGTGAAAGCGGTCAACAGTTCCAACCTGATTCTTCCTGCCGGCGATGTGCGCATTGGATCGAAGGACTTCAATATTTATGCCAACAGTCAATTTCCTGACGCGAACTCGATGAACGAGATGCCGCTCAAGTCGGTGGGCAACTCCTCAGTGCTGGTGGCAGACATTGGCCATGCTGAAGACGCTGGCGCACTCCAGTACAACATCGTGCGCATCGACGGGCAGCGCTCAGTTTATGTGCCGGTCTTCAAACAGGGAGGCGACAGTAACACCATCACCATCGTCGACGGAATGAAGGCGGCCATCAAGCACCTGGTCGACATTCCTGAATCGCTTAAGACGGCTGTGGTTTTTGACCAGTCAGTATTTGTAAAGCTCGCCATCAAGAACCTGATCAAGGAAGCGAGCATCGGCCTGATTCTAACGGGCATCATGATTTTGGTCTTCCTTGGAAGTCCACGCGCAACCTTTGCAGTGTTGCTGTCGATTCCATTGTCGGCGCTTGTGTGCTTACTGATAACCAGTGCTATGGGCGGCTCAATCAACACCATGATACTCGGTGGCCTGGCTCTGGCCTTCTCGCGACTGATCGACGACTCTGTGGTGGTGCTTGAAAATATCTTCCGTTACATGGAGATGGGATTCGCACCAAGAGAGGCGGCTGAGAAAGGAGGCATGGAAGTATCCCTTGCCGTGTTAGCTGCGACCTCGACGACTTCCATCGTCTTCTTCCCGGTTAGCTTTCTCTCCGGCATCAGTAAATACATCTTCACGCCACTGGCGCTCGGCGTCGTACTCTCGATCTTCGCTTCGTATTTTTTCGCGATGACCGTGGTGCCGCTCTACTGCGCAAATTTCATCCGTCTATCGCATGAAGACTCACACGGAAAGAATACAAAGCCGGGATTCTTCACGCGCTTTGAACGCAAGTTCAACGAGAAATTCCAGCACATGCTTAATTGGTATGAAGGTCTGGCGATGCGTGCAATGCAGCGTCCCGTCTTCACAGCTGGCGCGATTCTGGGCGGCGTGGCACTGACACTGCTGGTGCTTTTCCCATTTCTAGGACGCGCTTACTTCCCGCGCACCGATCCCGGCCAGTTCGTTATTGATGTTCGCATGCCCAGCGGAACGCGCCTGGAGGTGAGCAACGATTACATTGCCAAGGTCGAGACGATTATTCGCGGCGTGGTTAAACCTGCCGATCTCGACATGATCGTCTCGAATATCGGCGTTTACCCTGACCTCTCATCCATCTACACAACGAACGCCTCAATGGATACTGCATTTGTACAGGTCAGTTTGAAAGAGGACCACAGCCTCGGAAGTTACGAATATATGCGCCGTGTGCAGGAGAAGGTCTCGCACGATATGCCGGAGCTAACAACGTACTACCAGGCGGGCGGACTTGTGGATGGCGTGATTAACCAGGGTCTGCCTGCTCCGATAGACATCCAGGTTGGTTCAAACGACATGGATGGGGCTTATGCGCTTGCCACAAGCCTCGCACAGAAAATCAAAACGATGCCCAATGTCAGCGGAGTTTATATTCCGCAGGCACTGGATTATCCCGGCATTGCACTCAACATCGACCGAGAGAAGGCCAGCCTGATCGGTCTCTCGGCGAAGGATGTGGTGGACAACGTGATTACCGCCATGACCTCTGACGGCATGGTTGCACCGAGTTACTGGATCGATCCCAAGAGCGGCAACAACTACATGGTGACGGTTCAGTACGCTAATCGCTTCATCAATAACATGTCGATGGAAGACTTCAAAAACATTCCGCTGCGCGGAGTTCATCCGACTGGTTTCAGTCCCATGCAGGATGCGCATGAAGCCTCAAGCAATTCACGCGAGTTCTGGAAAGGCGACCACACATCTGGATATACGCCACTGAGTTCGGTGGCAGACATCCAGCTGATCAACACACCAACGGAAGTGGATCACTATCAAATTCGCCGAGTGATTGATGTGTACGTCTCAACCAAAACCGAAGCTTTGCAGAAGGTGGGCGGAGAGATCAACAAGCTCGTGGCGAACACTAAAACGGACAAAAACACAGTGCTCAAAGTACGTGGCGCGGTGGTGAGCATGAACCAGTCGTTCCTGGAATTTGGATTAGGACTCGTGATGGCAGTGCTGATGGTCTACCTGATTCTCATGACGCAGTTCACTTCATTTGTCGATCCATTCATCATCCTCATGGCGATTCCACCCGGATTGGCGGGCGTTGTGATGATTCTTCTTGTAACGGGGAGTTCGCTCAACATTATGTCCTTAATGGGCGTGATCATGATGACCGGCATTGTGGTTTCGAACAGTATTCTGATTGTTGAATTCGCCGGCGTTCTGCACAAGCAGGGCCTGCCGTTGTTGGAATCTGTCGTTCAGTCGTGCAAGATTCGTCTGCGTCCGATTCTTATGACCTCACTGGCAACATTGTTGGGCATGATTCCAATGGCGCTGGGAACTGAAGCAGGCAGCGAGCAATATGCGCCACTGGCTCGTGCGGTCATTGGTGGGCTTGCGGTTTCGGTGGTTGCCACCGTCTTCCTCGTGCCGGCAGTGTACCTGATCGTTCACGGCAGACGCGAAAAACATTCCACATCTGCTGTTGCAGAGGAGGTATAGAAAATGAGCGCACAGATGAGAACCCGTCACTTGAGTCTCAAGCCTCTTCTTTCAGTTGCAATCTTTTGTCCCAGCATAATCTATGGACAAAGTGCAGCTACCAAGCCGCAGTTGCCTGATGCCCCATCGATTCAGCTCACGCTTCTGGCGCAGCAAAGCGCGCCAATGGCTAACCTGGCGATGGGTCAGGACAAGACACCGGCGACGCAAGCCGCGGTGAGCAATGCTGACCCCGGCCAGCATCCGCGCCTCACGCTGGCGGATGCCGAGAAGATGGCCGTCAAAAACAATCCCCGAGTCAGCCTGGCGCGCCTGCTTGCATTGGCACAACACCAAGTTGTTCGCGAGACGAGAGCAGCGCTACTGCCTACTGCCACAGGCAGCATTACTGCCGTAGATGCGGAAAATGCCAGCCGCATTTCCGCAGGTTCGCTCACCTCTTCGCGCCTCTTCGAGCACGCGGGAGCAGGCGGACAATTTACCCAGCTCATCACTGACTTCGGCAGAACCACCAACCTTGTGGCTTCTTCAAAGTTGCAGGAGAAGGCGCAAAATGCAAGCGCCCTCGCCAGTGTTGAAGATATTGTTTTTGTTGTGGATCAGGCGTTCTTTAATGCACTTCAGGCCCAGGCATTGCTCAAGGTCGCTGATCAAAACGTAAACACTCGTCAGACCACGGAAACACAGATCAGCGAGCTGACTAAGAACAAGCTCAAGTCGACACTGGATCTGAGTTTTGCTGACGTCAACTTATCCCAGGCAAAGTTATTGCAACTCGACGCGCAGAACAACGTTGACTCGACGATGGCTGCATTGGACGCAGTGTTGGGACTTGAACGGCTGCAAGTCTTTGACCTGGTTGACGACAACACAGCAGTGATGGCGCCACCTCCAGACGCAGATCAACTGCTGCAGCTTGCATTGCAACAGCGTCCGGATTTGCAAGCGCTGAATTATAGCCAACAAGCGGCGGTCAAATTCAGCCATGCTCAGCGTGACCAATTGTTGCCAAGCATCAGTGCGATGGGAACTGTAGGAAGCGTACCCATTCGTCCCGCGCAGTATTACACAGCGAATTGGTGGGGCGGCGTTGGTGTCAACATGAATATTCCCATTTTCAACGGCTTTCTTTACACGGCTCAGGCGAAAGAGGCGTCCATCCGTGCGCAGGCGGCTTCAGAACAGGCTCGCGATCTGCGCGAACGGATCGTGCGCGATGTTCGAACCGCTTGGCTGGCATCCAATACGGCATATCAAAAAGTCAGCGTCACTCAAGATCTTCTGAAAGAGGCAAACCTGGCGCTGCAGTTGGCGCAATCACGCTACCAGCTCGGGCTCAGCTCCATTGTTGAACTCAGCCAGGCGCAGTTCCAGCAAACGGATGCAGCAATAGGCAACACGGACGCTCAATACCAATACCGGCTCTCGCTTGCCATGCTCAATTACCAGATTGGAGCAACTCCATGATTGAGAATTTCAAGTTGAAAGTTTTCCGCGTGGTTGCGGAGATGCTGAATTATCGTCGCGCTGCTGAAGAGCTTCATTTGACGCAACCCGCAGTCACGGCACAGGTCAGGTCGCTCGAGGAAAGTCTTGGAATTGCGCTCTTCAATCGCATCGGGCGCGAGACTACCCTCACTCCGGCGGGCGCGACACTCTTGCAATATGTGCGGCGGATCGAAGCCATTACAAGCGACGCAATTGCTGCGTTGGCTCCGTTTGGCGCGCTGGAAGGTGTCGAGCTTAGTATTGGCGCCTCGCACACAATTGCCGTCCATCTTTTGCCAAAGCTTCTTCCCAGTCTCATGCATGACTGGCCGACGCTTCGCATTCATATCATGGGTGGAAGCACGAATGAAGTTCTGCAAGCTCTGACTACACACCAGATCAGTCTCGCATTGATAGAGGCTCCCGCTCATCGTCCTGATTTGAAGATCGAAGTGTTTGGTGAGGATGAGCTGGCGCTCATTGTGAAGCCGGATCATCGTTGGGCGAAAAAGTCGACCGTCAATGCCGCCGAATTGGTTCAGGAGAGAATTCTGCTTCGAGAAGTCGGATCGGGCATGCGTCAATTTGTAGAGGGATATCTTGAGCGGAATGGAGTCTTGCGCCAGCAGCTTCGCACATTGATTGACATAAACTCCACCGAAGGTATCATTGCTGCAGTAGAAGCCGGATTAGGGATTGGCTTTGTTCCATACCTTGCGGCAGAAAAGGCGTTGAAAGTTGGAAGTGTCAAGGTAGTACGACTTGACAATGGTCCCATCCAGCGCGAACTCAGCATTGCTCTTCTCAATGGCCCAGATCCGAGAGGGCCAGTCGGTCAACTGTTAGAGATTTTTCGAAAGTACGGTGCGGCTGAAAGACAACGCCAGGAAAAGATTCAAAAGAACGGAGAGCTGAGAAAGTTGGTTGTGATGGGGAATGCCCCTGCTGAGGACCATCAGGGTGCGGTCTCCTGAATGAGCGTTCTTGTTTTCACTATCGCAATCTTCGGAACTTCAATTCTTGCTGGCCTGCTTGGCGCATTAACGGGTCTTGGAGGTGGAGTTGTTATTGTTCCAGTCCTGTGTCTTCTCTTCAAAGTGGACCTACACTACGCGATTGGTGCATCACTTGTCTCTGTAATCGCAACTTCATCAGGCGCAGCTGCGGCTTATGTACGTGAAGGATATTCGAATATCCGTATCGGAATGTTTCTGGAAGTGGCTACTACGCTTGGCGCGCTTCTGGGCGCCTATCTGACGGCCAGAGTCTCCGGGAATTGGATCGGAACAATTTTTGGATTTGTACTTCTATATTCGGCATGGACGTCGATGCATAAAATCGCTGAAGAGAAAGCGAGTCTCATACCAGATTCACTCGCGATGAAATTGAATTTGAGAGGCTCGTTTCCGGTAACAGGCGGTCATGAAGAGTATGTAGCTGAGCATGTTCCGGCTGGCTTCGGCATCATGTTTATTGCCGGAACGCTATCTGGTTTACTGGGAATCGGGTCGGGAGCAGTGAAGGTTCTGGCGATGGATCAGGTGATGAAGCTGCCATTCAAAGTTTCTACTACGACCAGTAATTTCATGATCGGTGTAACGGCCGCGGCGAGCGCTGGAATCTATTTGAGCCGCGGATACATTGTTCCAGGTTTGGCGATGCCGGTCATATTAGGAGTACTAGCAGGGTCAGTTGCAGGTTCTCGCCTACTGGTTAATACGCATGTCAAGACGCTCCGTGTGGTCTTCAGCATTGTCATTGTGGCGCTGGGTGCGGAAATGATTTTCAACGGCCTGACAGGGAGACTCTGAATGCCTGCTCAAGATGAACATGGACTTGAAGTGGCAATGGGTCGAATGCTGCAGATCGGTGTGACCATTGCAGCCTTGGTCGTTCTGTTTGGGGGAGTTCTGTATCTGAAACTATCTCCAAGCCCAAGATTCGATTACCAGCGGTTTCACGGCTCACCAACCTCAAATGAGAACATTCACATGCTCCTGTCGGGTGTAAGTCACTTTGACAGTCAAAGCCTGATCGTAGTTGGTATCCTGTTGCTGATTGCGACACCGATCTGCCGTGTCATCTTCGGGGTAGTTGGGTTCACCCTTTTGAGAGACCGCTTGTACGCCATTGTCAGCACGGTGGTGCTGCTCATCTTGCTGTTCAGTTTATTTCCGGGGAGATAGCCACGATGCCAGTAACAGGCGCCAGACCAAACCAGAATTTGAAAACTGTTATTTATGCTACCAATTTTTCTCAAAGTTCCCAGAAAGCCGGAGAGTATGCGGCTCGCATAGCCGCCTATTTCTCGGCCAGGCTTCTTGTGGTTCATATTTTTACACTTTCTCAAGCAGCCATGGAGGTGGAAAGTGACGATTCGCACCTTAGTGCGCAGAGAAAGGATTTGATGTCGCTGTTGTCCAAGCAGGCATCCCACCTTTCATCAAATGCTGTCGAAGCCGTTCCAATGCTTTTAGAAGGCGATCCGAATGAAGTTATCCCCTCACTGGCTAACAACAACTCGCCATCCATGGTCGTATTGGGAACTCATGGTGGAAGTCGTCTGGAACGTCGCATCGTTGGTTCTGCTGCTGAAAAAATTCTTCGTTCGACGAATTGTCCTTCCCTCTCAGTAGGCCCGCTGGTGCGGCCTGTCAACTCTACAAAGTTTCCTTTCGAGAGAATTCTGTTTGCGACCGATTTCACAACTTCGGCCGCACGTGCAGCAGCGCTTGCAGTTTCCTTTGCAGAGACGCTCGGCGCAAAAATAGATGTTCTGAATGTGATTCAAGAAGACGCTATTGGCAATCCAGATCGTCTGTCTGAACTCCAGACAAAATTCTACGGCGCTCTTGATGGACTTGTGCCGCAACAGGCCAAAGAGTTCTGTGACCCGAAAACATTTGTGGCAGTTGGCAAAGCCCACGATCAAATTCTGAATCACATCCGCGAAAGAGATATCGACCTGTTAGTGCTCGGCATTCAGAAAACTTCACATCTTGGCATGGAGATGAGATCGTCAAGAGCATTCCAGCTCATCGTAGATGCTGAATGTCCCGTCTTGACAATCAGTGGCTGACAGTTTACAACCGCGCAGGTGATTGGAATGGCGGAAAGGAGCAAACGCCGGGCAGAAAATTGCGCCGGGTCACCGCGAAATTTCTGTCTCAGTTCCGGTGCTTGTGGAATTGAATCAGGTGTAATAGCTTATGGCCTTTAGGCAAAAGTTATCTCTATTAAGGACAACGGCCTAGAACAATTGATCGATTTGGGGAGCAGCCCGGAGGAAAAGCTTCTCTGTCTTTCTTGTCATGACGCCGGCGGCAATACCAGCAATCAATTGATAAAGTTGAATCACCTTGATGCAAGGTGGAGATACTCTCAGCGCGCACCACGTATTGGCAGGGTGCCACGGGTGGCGCTGAGAATGAAAGCGAACAACAATGAGCCATTTAACGTACTTGGGAGAGCGTTTGCTCTAACTCGGCAGCAGCCTTCTTCCAACTTGGGCCTGGATCATACTTTCTGAGGGTCTTGACGATTTCGTCTGTTTTTGGACCCAGATCTTTTTCGTAGACAATACCATCCTGATCAACCAGAAAAGTCATTACCCCTGACGATTTGTATTCCGCCGGGTAGGCCAGAAAAGCAAAGCCACGCGTCATTTTGCCATCCACAACATAGCTCATTTCACCACCCTGCATGCGGGGGCCCTGTTCCTTCAGCACTCGAAAATAGTAGCCATGATAGGGTTCATGTTTTTGCGACGCATCCTCGACGTAACCTTCCTGTTCAGCGGCAGCCACAAATGGACCGAGGGGGCTCTCGGGTTCTCCAGCTTTGACTTCCCAATACAACCCGTTGTGTTTGCCGGGATCGCTCATGAGCTTTTGTGCATACTGTTTCTCTTTGTCGCCATCGTGGGGCTGGGCGTAATACTCCTTTTCCGCGGCCACCAGTTCATCGCAAAGCTCCAGAATGGTTAATTCATTTTGTCCAATTCGCCGAAATAAAATCTCCTTTTTGCCGGCAGCTGTATCGAAGTACCATTCCTTTCCCTTGTGAGTAAGCGGAATAGGGGATGGCCAGTTTTCAGCGCCAATGAAGAGTGTGGTGAAGCCGTTTGGCTCAGTGAGCAGGCGATGCATCTGCTGGTACTTCTCAATAAACTTCACCTTGTTTTCCATGTCTTCTGTTGGGTCGCCAGATGTGATGAGTTCTTTCGCGCTGGCTCCTAAAATTTTCAACTGCGCATCGACATCGTCATTTTGCATGGCTGTCAAAAGAGCCTTGCACGCCTCCTGTGCTGAAGAAAATGTTTTCTGGCCCTTTTCCGGGGCGCTTGGCACAACCAGGGCCTTCGTTGGAGTCACGACTTTCGTTGGAGTCGCGGTCTTTGTTGGTGTCGCTTGTCCCGCAGCCAGAGGTGAAAGCATGCAACAGCCAATCACTATCGCTGAAAATGTGTCCAACCAACCAGCGGCCTTCCTCTTTAATTCCTGACTGTGTTCTATGATCTGAGCCATTTCTTTCTCCTTTGAATTTCTTGAGCAAAAATTGTGTATCAATGCATCAGAGCATGTGGTGCATCAACGATGCCCGCCGCCGCCGTGGAATCCACCACCGCCGCCGCCAAATCCGCCGACGAGGATCCCGCAGCGTCCACAGCCACCACAGCCGCCAGTGCGGCCGCCGCCTCCAAAGCACCCTCCGCGGCTGGGAGGGCAGGG